>Ga0265323_10000066_pt1 | contig 56892 bp, 86 predicted proteins | sample 41225metaG_FD_193580 | JGI IMG/M metagenome (GOLD analysis project Ga0265323, IMG submission 193580) | Rhizosphere microbial communities from Carex aquatilis grown in University of Washington, Seatle, WA, United States - 4-12-25 metaG | ecosystem: Host-associated > Plants > Roots > Rhizosphere...
CCACTCTGTAACAAGGGATTGGTTATTAGATTATACAACTTTTGGAGAATTAATTTCTCTCGGTTCAAATAAAACCGATTCAACTGCTGAAAATAAAGCAGGTGAGCCGGTAAAAAACTGACTGTTGGACAGATATTAGCATCTGTAGAACATTATTATCCTCAATATTCAACAGACTATCTGCTTGATAAAAAGACGTGGGATCAAATAGTTCATTATTATAATCAAATTTGGGAAATCGAGCAAACAAAATCCCGTATTCTCTGGGGAGTTCTCGGAGAGACTCTTGATAAAAGGGAAGGTAAACAACCTGCAAAAAGCAATCTGCCATTCCGAGAAGAGTTGGAACCGCTCTACAGAGGATCAGAATATAGTTTTCATGATGGGTTTGTCTGGAACGGTGAAAAGAAGTTAGTTCCATATCAAGAATGAGGAATTATGAGCGTTGGAGAACTGGTTGTAAGCATTATCGGAGACATGAGTAATCTGACTAGTTCATTCTCCAAAGCTTCTTCAGAAGTTGGTAATTTTGGGTCTAATATTACTTCGAAAGTTGGTAGTGGATTAGAAGCCGTGGGAAAGGCCGCTCTTGTTGCTGGCTCGGCTGTAGGTGTTGGTCTTATAGCTGCTGGGGCAAAAGCCACTTCAATGTTTGAGGATTTTGAAAAATCGGTTTCAAATGCAGCAAGCGTGACGGGGAAAACCGGACAGGCATTCAAAGACGCAAAAGCAAATATAGCTGCTGTAGCCGAAGAACTCGGTCAAAAAACATCGTTTTCAAGTTCACAGGCGGCTGATGCTCTATATAACCTGGCTTCCGCTGGAGTGGATGTTTCCACAATTACAGCTGACAAATTAGTTCCGATTCTTAATCTGGCCTCTGGTACTCAATACGATCTCGCATCAACTACTAGTGCAGTAACTTCTACTCTTTCTCAATTTGGATTAGGCTTTGAATCAGCTGGCCGTGTAGCTGATGTATTCGCGGATTCCGCAGCGTTGTCCCAAGCCAACATGGAAAAATTAAACTCTTCTATGTCTCAAGTTGGAACGATGGCGAATACCGCGGGTCTTAGTTTAGAAGACACGACAGCCGCATTGTCAGAAATGTATAATGCGGGTATGGACGGAAGCACCGCAGGAACCGGCCTTAAAGAGGTCCTTGCTTCTCTTCTCGCTCCGACTTCCCAGGCAACAGATGTACTTAAAAAAATGGGATTGACTGTAAATGATATTAATCCAACTACAAACAAATTTTCGGACATAATTCAGAAACTTAAAGATCATGGTCTTGATGCTACTTCGGCTTTTCAGTTGTTTGGGCGCGAAGGTGCTCCTGCGATATCCGCATTAACGTCTCACTCAGAAGACCTTAAAACGTTGACTGACCAACTGAAAAACGCAGGGGGGGTTGCACAAACGATGGCTACTGAGCAGCTTGACACACTTTCAGGCAGTCTTGATGCTCTCAGTGGTTCAATTGAAAATATGTTTATCAATGTGGGTCAAGCTCTAGCCCCTACTATCCGTAGCGTAGCCGACACTTTGAACGGATTGATTCCTCAGACACAAACGTTCATCGTTTCAATTGTAACAATGTTTACAACGTTTCTGGGTCAGCTTGCGCCTGCAGGGAAAGCGATATTAGAAATTAGAAATACCATAATCGAAGCATTTTCAGCCATTATAAAGTCTGGAAGTGAGACAAATCAAACTTCCGGAATTGCTACATTTATTAATTCACTGTTTGCCGGAATTGCGGATCTTGTAAAAATTGCAGTTCCCATAGTACAGGCAGGAGTCGCAAATATAATTGATTTTATGTTCGGACTGATCAGTGGTTTAGGCCCGACTTGGAAAAGTTTGTCAGGTATAGCTGATCAGATAGCCACAATCTTTAAAAATTTATTTGCTACGTTATCGGGACCAGTTGCACAAGAAGCTGGCGCTATTTTATCCAAAGTAATTAATTCAATTGTTCAGACATTCGAATGGCTTACAGGCAAAATATCCGATGTATTAGGTGCTCTAACTCCTGTAGTAACTGAAATATGGAAAAGTTTACAAGGTGTATTTTCAAATGCTTCTACTATTTTAACCCCTGCTTTCGATACCGTTAAACAGTTTTTAGATAACATAAGAACAGCAATGCTTGTTTTTGTATCTAGGTTAGGCCCAACATGGGATAGCTTAGGGCAGATATGGACAGACCTTAAAAAGATATTCATGGATGTTTCATCCGCTTTGAGTCCGGTTCTCTCTACGATAGGTGGCAAACTCTCAGAATTTATAGGAGTTTTAGTAAGTAGTTCTACCGCAATCACAGTTGGTAGATCATTGGCTATTGTAGTAAATACTATAAGTGAAGCTCTATCTGGTCTAATAAAATATCTTGCAGAAAATAAAACAATATCTAATGCATTGAGTAGTATTTTTTCATACAAGATTCCCGATTCTGTATGGGATACTCTTTCAAAAGTGTTTGAAACTGGGAAAAAGATTTTTACAGATTTTGTAAACAACTTAGGTCCGACTTGGGAAAGTTTAGGGAAAATTTGGACTGATCTTAAAAAGATATTCACGGATGTTTCAACCGCGTTAAGTCCTGTTATTTCTACCATAAGTGGTAAATTCTCGGAGTTTATAGGAGTTTTAACGGGTAGTCCAACTGCGGTTACTGTCGGAGAGTCGTTGGCTAACGCAGTAAACACCATCAGCAAAGCTCTATCTGGTCTAATAAAATATCTTGCAGAAAATAAAACAATATCTAATGCATTGAGTAGTATTTTTTCATACAAGATTCCCGATTCTGTATGGGATACTCTTTCAAAAGTGTTTGAAACCGGGAAAAAGATTTTTACAGATTTTGTAAACAACTTAGGTCCGACTTGGGACAGTATAAAAACCAGTTTTGAGACTGTAAAAACAATAGTTCAAAATTTTGTAGATGATCTTTCACCTACATGGGATAATGTAAAAACTTCATGGGACAGTGCAAAAAAGATATTTGAAAATTTTACTCCTATATTTATAGCACTTTTAACAGCATTCACCGGAAAAGATGCAGACGATGCCACGACAAAAGGAAAAGCACTAGCAGATGTAATAAATCTAATCACTGGAGCGATTGCTGGAGTTCTAAAGTTCGCCGCTGATCATCCGACGATTACTACCATGGTTATTGCCGTTGCCGGGTTAGCAGCAGCATTCGTTGTATTAGTACCAGCTATCGCCGGGGCAATAACTGCGATCTCCGGTGTTGCAACAACCATAAGCGTCTTAGTAGCTGCATTAAGCACTGGCGGACTCGGAGCTTTTCTTTTAGAATTATCAGGTGTTTTGTTTCCAGCATTCACTGATGCCCTGATAGTCATTTCAGGCGTAGCGTTGCCAGCCCTCGGCACTGCGTTTGGAATAGTGTCTACGGCGATGGGGATACTTGTATACACCGTAATTCCGATTTTAATTGAAGGGCTTGGACTATTAATTACACCAATTGGTTTGATTGCGGTAGCTCTTGGGTTATTTGTGATAGCTTGGACTCAGAATTGGTTTGACATCCAGGGAAAAGCTAAGACAGTGTGGGAATGGATCAAAACAGAAGTTGGGAATTTATACAATTCACTGTCTTCAGCATATGATAAAATTGCTAGTTCTGTTGGCACGTTCTGTACGAATTTTAAATATTACTGGGATAATGCAGGGAAAATAATAGATGATGCAAAAACAAAAATTGGAGACTCTGTACAACATCTAAAAGATAATTTACTCACCATTTACAATAATATAAAAACCGATCTTACAAACTTTTACAATAATAACTGGGTAACTCCTTGGAATAATTTTGTTGATTATCTAACAACCATCAAAACGAATATCGGTAAAAAAATTGACGATGTTAAGAATTTAATATCAACAAAGTTTAGTGATTTAAAAACTAACCTAACTGATTATTATAATAATATATGGGTTGCCAATTGGAATAATTTTGTTGATTATCTAACAACCATCAAAACGAATATCGGTAAAAAAATAGATGACATTAAGACATGGGTTAATCAGAAATGGAACGATATCAAAACAACTATTTCTACTGACATCGAACAAATAAAAACCACAATTGAAAATAAAATTAACGATTTCAAGAACGCGGGAATAAAACTTGTTCAGGGCATCATTGACGGAATAACTTCAAAGGCAAGCGATTTATTAAACACTGCAAAAAGTTTCATGAGTGATCCAATCGGCACTGCTACAAATCTGGTTTCTGGAAACTCTCAGAATGCAGGCGCGAGTATAGGTAGTAATGTAATATCCGGCCTACAATCTAAAACTCCTGCTGCCCAATCAGCCGGAACTTCGGTTGCGTCGGCTGCTGTGAGTGGTACGTATTCAGTTTCGTCCTCTGCGCAGAGTTCGGGATCATCGCTCATGCAGAGTTTCGCAAATGGAATTTCGAGTGCTTCTGGGTTTGTTCAAGGGGCGGTTAGCAGGGTTTTGACATCGATTAATAATATGCTTCCCCATTCCCCCGCAAAAGAGGGACCGTTCAGAGTGCTCCCTAATTGGGATGCTGTGTTCCTGGATCCTATAGCAAGCTCAATAAAAAGTATGAGCGGTCTTGTAAGTCCACTTCAGACAAACTTGCAGAAACTAAGAGGTCCCCTAGACTCTATGCTCAGTGATCCACTCTCTGGACTTTCAAGCGGTCTTGGAACTCTGGCAAATGTCGTTCAAAATGCTGATTTTTCAACTCATAACTATGGTGGAAACACGTCAACTGTCAATCTAAATAATGCTCCTGGAAATATAGACCTCAATCAATTAGTGCCCCTCATCATGGATGCCATTAACCGAGAGAATAACAGTCAAATGAGAGCGAGGGGTATACAATGATAACATATCCCATATCGACAGCCAGAAGTGATGCTTCTGTAAGTCATGTTTTCAGTAACGAAACTACAGAAATTGTATTAAAAACGTTAACAATTGCACCCCCTTTCGACAGCTCCGTAAAGCTTCTCAGTGTTAGTTGCGATTATACAATTACTGCGGGATCAGGCGGGAATCATGCATTACAATTTAAGATAGTTTCTGATAATTTAGTTGATTTTTATTCGGGTGGAGTTGTTTATCTCTCTGAAAATCAGGCAGGCGCTTATCATGCTTCTGTTATAGCTTCTGATGTGATCTTAGATCCTGCTGTCCCCTTGATTATTTCTGTAAAATCTGTCGGAAATGGGTATAATCCTACAATTTCGGTTTCTAATTTTGCTGTAACGTACACCTTCCAAAGAGCAAGCGGGATAGATGTGACATTCTGTGGGCAAAACATCGGAGCATGGCAAAAGGGAGACCCCACGTATACAGAAGACTCTCAATCCACTGCCCTTTTAACAGGACTTGTATTCGATTCTGTTCCTCCCGTTAGTCAAGATCCAGATCCGACATTTGACTGTTATACCGAGGATTATTCGGAGATTTCGTCTCTTTTAAAATTACGATCTACGTATGGAACTCTCGTAGTTGACGGAGTGACTGTTAATGATTGTAGGATTTCATCAATTTCAAAAATTCACGAAGTAAAAAGAGGCAGTGGAAAGTACACTTATTCAATTATTTTTAAAGTAGCGCAGGTGCATTAAAATGATTAGATATAAACCAGTACTCACGATTGAAACTCAACATATAGAGGCAGATGGAACCATTAGCAAACATGAAAGACAGTACGCAGATGGTAGAAAAGAAGATTTAATGGAGGGAAAAAGTGGCAATAACAACTGATCAGGGCATGGAAGATGTTGCCAGACTGATAAATAATGTTTCTCCAAACGCGGCTTATACATACATTGCCACAGGGTCCGCATCAACTGCTGAATCTGCTACTCAAACATCTTTGGGTGCTGAAAACACACAGTATGGAGGACAGCGTCAAGCTGCAACTTGTGAATACGAAGTTCCTTTTAAATCAAAATGGGAAATCCTGTTATCGTTCAATGGTCCGGTGTCAATCAGAGAAATCGGACTGTTTAACAATAGTTCTGCTGGAAGAATGTTCATGAGGCACGTTTACGATGAAACCATGAGCAAGGTAAGCGGTCAGAATCTGAAAATCACCATATATTACACAATGGTAAGAGTATGACCGATTATTCCTCGTATCCATACACTTGGGAAATCAACATTGATAACCCTAGTTCATCTGCTCTTGTGGGACAGATAACCATTCCTTGGATATTGGGGATAAAAAATGACTATTCCGATTTAAGGTTTTCAGATACTAATAATAATGCAATAACTTACCAACTTGTGAGTTATGTTGATTCAGTTTCTGCAATTTTGAAAATAAGTGTTCCTGCAGATGCAACAAAAATATTAATGCATTTTGGCAACTGGACCGTATCTACAGCTAGTCAAACATTAGGGACTGCTTCTGGATTAATTTTAAAAATGGGGATCTTGCACAAGTATATATACGGGAAAGATCCCTTAGCAGATGTTGCTCCAACTGGTTGGACAATCGGGTGTAATGGACTTTCGCGCTCAATAGATTCGGTAAATGGTTATTATTCGTTGTGCATCACCGGAGATGGATCAAGTGGAGTCCGAGGATCAATTTATCAGAATTTAACTCTGAGTCCAGGAACTTATAAAATCACCGCTGTTATAAAAATAGTTGGTAGAACATCAGGATTTTTTAATATAGATTTTTATGGGGGGTCTCCGGCTGTAGATTCTTCAGGAGTGTGGATTGATTACAATACAGATTGGATTCAGGTAGAACATGAAGAGGCAATAAATTCCACAAATCCGATGCTTAGAATTTTTGTTGATGGTACTCCAAATGCAGGAAGTTATTTCTGGGTTGACTCTGTAAAAATAACTACTGGTTCTACTGTAATCACATTAAATAATAATTACTTTGATAATTGGACTGATCCTGCACAAATTTATCAGGTTTCTTATCCTGATCCTGTTCATGATATCGATAATGCAACGTATGAACGTGTTTATGATAGTTCCGTGGAGACCACTCCTTCGGGGACATATAATGTAAACTATCCTGCTCCGGTAGATTGGAATCCTGGAAATTATTATAATAACAATCGATCTACAAGTTATTCGAATTTTGCCACGTTTACTATCCAAGGAGATTCAAATGCTCATAATTTAACAGGGATTCATTATATTTATGGGGTTGCGAATGAAAATATTACAGGCGATATATATGTTACAGTTCAGGTGGGAAACGGGAATGCTACTACCGTTGCTACCCACAATAATATAAGGTGGGGAGATCCTCCTTATTATATAAGTGATATTTCTTTAAATGTAAATGCTAACGCAGGAGTTCCAATAACAATAAGATTTTACGGAAAAGTAAACCAGTTGATAGCTGGGGGATATGCGTTTATCGAAGATGTGCACATATTTTATAAATATCCCCAGTCGAGTTCATATTATCCTTTTAACACACTGGTAATCCAGGATGCAGGAAAAGGTCAACATGTTATACATTTAGATTATAATGCCTTCGTATCAAACCCTTCGAACCCAGGTGATTTTTATGTCTCTATCCAAAATTCTGGATACAATGGCGGTAACGCGCAGACAATAGATTCACTTGATTATGTTACCTCATTATATTATAGTCCAACAGTCCGATCCATCGAATTGGATATAAATTGCGCTGTCGGAACCCCTACATATATTAGATTTTACGGGAGATTGACAGGGGACTTAGGCGGGTCGGCTTCTGTTTCAGGGTGTTCTGTTAGTTATAGGTATATAAATGATCAATCATGGAATCTCCTCAAAACTATTACAGTTCTAGCGGAAGCCGGGAAAAGTCACCATTTTTTACAAGTCGGCTGCAATGCAAGGACTACACTTGCTACTAATCAAGCTGATTTTTATATCGATATATTAAATAATGGAGTAGCGACCACTTTAGATTCGTGGTCTAAAAATGATGCAACTTTAACAGCCCGAAATAAAGTAATAGATATCACAGATTTAGTATCTTCACAGACACTTATAAGATTTTATGGCAGGCTCACAGAAGAATTAGGTGGATCTGCTCAAGTGCAGGGATGTTTTGCAGATTATAGATATCCGATTTCTGAAAATTATACAGTTCTTGATACAATCACAATAGACTGGGAATCTGAATTTGACCACACTCTGATTTTAGCTAATTATTATGGGTATACTACAAACTCGAATAATCAAGCAGATTTCAAATTAACTTTGATAGTTAGTGGTATAGAAACTATATTGGATACATGGTCAACTACTGCCACTGCTCAGACATTGCATTCCGTAAATCTAAACAATAAAATTCCAGCTGGTTCAATTGGATATATTAGGTTATATGGAAGACTCACAAATGAGCTAGGAGGTTCTATAAGAGCTATATATCCACTTGTTCAATATGACAGGACAGGATATACTGAATCAGTTATCAATGCCAATTTTGGCCTTTTGGGGATGAACTCAACTGCTACTTCATTGCAGCATGATTGTTCTCTTGGATTGATGGCCACTATCATAACAGGAGAGATTGAAGAATTACTTTTAGAGGTTAGTCTGGGGTTATCTGCTTCCATCCCCATAATGAAGGAATATAATACATTTTCAGATTTCAACTTATCCTCCTTGAAACTCCACAAGGGAATTAATGATCTATATTGGCAGTTAACAGCGGATTGTGCAGACCTAACGATACCTCCAGTAGGATTTCCAATAAATTATGATATGACAATTCGTGGTGTTCATACTCCTTTTTTCAGAGGAAATATTACTAGTACTCCTGTTAAACTGTCATACAAGGGCAGCACAAAGCAAATTTATGCTTCTGACATATCGATCCTCCTGAACCAAAAAATACCTTGGGATGCTCAGGTAATTGATTTAGAAAGCACTGAAAGGGTAACATGGGCACAATGGATTGATTATTTAGTCGGAACCGATGATACTGGAATCTCTTTCTATACTTTGGGTTCATCAGATGCTATAAATATTCAAATTGTCAATGATCCCAATACTACCAGATATGAAGCAATTCAAAAAATCTCAAATTATTGTCAGATGATATTTTTTGTGAAATTCGTCCAGCTTCAACCGGGCGTACTACAACCGCAGGGGTTTTGGCTGAGTCCATATGATATAGACAACAAAGAGGGAGGGCTTAACCTCCCTGAACCATTAATATTTACATGGCCTGATAATTCAATTGTGAATGAGCCTACTATATCTGATGAACAAAATACAAAATATAATTCCGCAACTGTTTGGGGCACTAGATCGGACACCGAAGAAGTCGAAGCTTTTACAGCACGTTCTCAAAAAGTGGTAAATCAAGAAGAAAACCCTCTGGAATTCGTTCAAAAAGATATGGCTCTTGCAGAGAGGGAAACCACGGCAAAAATAGAGGCTATTAAGTGGTTATTGTATCAGCTTTCTCCTCAAGACGCAGTTACTATGAAATTTGTCAATCGTGGAGATCTTGAACTCTATCAGAGGATAAAATTCGGATCAGGGTTCCCTAAAGAATTACAGGAATTGACCAATTTATCCCCCATTTCTTCAGTTAATGTATCAAATACGGTGTCAAATTCCGGCAGTGTATTTTACGATGGTTGGCAAAAAGTTCAATCTGTTAATATTACGAATTCACCTGGCAGCGGATTTCAAATTTTAATCCCGGTTACATTTAATGCTTTGATGAAATCTGATTTCTCCGATTTGAGGTTTTCTACAGAGACAGAGATCCTCCCATATTGGATAATTAGTAAAGTGGATAGCGTATCCGCAAACGTTTTAGTTAAGATAACATCTGAAACTATTATATATATGTATTTTGGGAATTCATCTGCCAATTCAGAAAGCTCAATGTCAAATGTATGTGAATTCTCAGAAGATTTTACACAGGCTTCCCTGGATAGTTCAAAATGGAACGGAACGGCTACTATTTCAAATGGAATTGCTACGGTTAGTTATCCAAATTCCATCTATACAAACCTGACATTTGGAAGAGGGTACGAGATCATTTCAAGATCGAAGTTTAATTTGTTGAGCGGCAGCAATGCTTCTATTGGTCTTGGATCCACTTCTCCTACTGTAATTATCGATGGAACGTATTCTAGGGGAAAATATGCAGTATACGCAGCAATAACTGGGTCTAATTCAAGATTTGTAACTAATGTCTCATTTGATAGTAATTTCCATATTTTCAGATTAGCATATAATTCATCTGCTGTCCTGAAAATAGATTCAGCAACTACAACGTTGACTCTATCAATTCCAAGTACCGCAATGCCTATTTATGTGTCTGGAAGTACTAGTTCCTGTTCAGTAGATTTAGACTTTATAGCTGTTAGAAAATATAATGGCGCAGATCCTACTCTGACATGGGGAAACATTGTTAATAATATAGGAATTGATGTAGATACTTCAGGAGTGCCTAGGCCATCCTGGCTTCGTATCATTGATTTGTCTTATGATTTCAATAGCTCTGGCAGTGTGATAACTACTGCAAAAATGGTAGTCGATTTCATATATTCAAATGCTGATCCTTATGTAGATACACCTTATGCTCAGTATATAAATTCTGGATACCGAAAACCTCCAGTTTTTGACAACACTTCCCAGATTCAATCTGTTGTAGAATACAATCTCGGTAAAATTACTTCTCCTGAGATGGGGACAGTTAATTCTATTTCGATTGACGGGTTAACTATGTCGGTTACGGTTGATTCTGGAAAAGTTTTAACTGTCACTCATACGGATGCAACGGTAAATCAAAGGGTTCTGGTGTCTCCAGATGGTAAGGGTGGATATATAGGTACAAAGGTAACATAAAAAGGAGGTGAGAAATTGGCTTGTGGTGGAAAAGGTAAAAAACCAAAAAAGTAGTCACGTTGGTAAATTTTATATATCATAAGCATTAACAGTGGGATGGAGAATGAAATAATGGAAATAGAAGAATTAATAAAATTTATTGAATCCGAAATATCTAAATGTGAAATAGAGATAAAATATTCAATGGATGATAAAAAAGAGGCTTGGTTTCTATCACAGTGTGGAAAATTCACGGGGTATCATAAAATTTTAGATTATATTAACTCAAAAGTTAATTAAAATTTCACTTAATTTTTTGAATTATTTATATATTTAAATGCGTTTATAATCCCGTTTGCAGCATCTTCCATCGAGATTCCTGAACTACAAAGAGCATTTTGTAAACATGACATGCTTTCTTTAGTTATTCCCAGTGGATCCACATGTAAGAAACCAGCTATCATAAAAGTGTTTTTAGTTACCTCTATATTACTATCCCAATGTTGATACACTTCATAAACAGTGTCATAATGATAGGGAAGACAGACCGAAAGTTCGGCAACTTCTTTTATGATTGGGTATTTTGAAGATGTTATAAACAGAGATTTATATTTTATTAGTATTTTATCTATTACAGATATTGGAAAATTAAGAATCGAATGAATTGATTGATTTACTTTTTCTATCCTGGTAATCCAAAAAATAAATACTAATAAGATATAAATTATTAATATTTTTGATTGTAAAGTGATAATCTCTGTCATCGTTTACATCTCTTATTTTAAAGCAAATCTTTCCTAAATCTGTGCAACTTTGGAAATTCTGGTAACTGTTGAGTAACATTCTGTCTTAATTCTTCTTCTCCTATTTCTGAAAATACTCCACCTATTGCATTTAATATAGGTTGTACCGCGTCAGCTATCATTTTCCCTAAATTTTGGAAAGCCTCGATAATGCAGTTTGCAGCACGTTTCATTTTTTTGAAAATATCTTCTTGTCGTGCTAATGCTTCAAGTTCTCTTTCAGTGTCTCCGGGTTGACGTTTTGTGCTTTTTGCTACAAGTCTTTGATTTATTCTCATTGTCTTCCTCCTGAACAACTGTTAACCATGGATCCCCTTTAACTTGAAACATTATTTCGTCTGCTGTTCCTACGTTTTCCCCATTTATTTCAACGTTCATTTGTTCTCCATTTTCTTATTATGATCTTCCAACCACTTATTAACCTTATTAACCTGCTTAGTAACCCAATTAATCTTCAGAGCAAGCATTCTATCAGCTCTAGAAAGTTTCTTTTTCTTAGAAGCCACATGCGCTTCTACACTGAAATTATATCCTTTCACCATCAGATTGTACTTTTCAAGTTCTATTAAATACTCGGAGTAAGGCAATGCAGGATCACTAAGTTTTTGTAATTGGTCCGCAAGTGCTTTTGTTTGGAGCTCTATTTCGTCAGTCATACCCACTTCCCGCTTTTTTGACAGGTTGATTTGTGTATGCAGGACATTTAAAGTACCCTCAGATTAGCCTTTATTATCTTGTCTCTGGCCTCAGTGAACTCCGAATAGATCAGTTCTCTTTCTTTCCTGAGCTCTATCTGTTTTCTCTCATTCTCGCTAAGTTTTTCATCTCGGGAATCACGAAGGGCTCTGAGTTCATCGTGCATCATGCTAAAACACCAGCCTCGAAGGGGGTATCCTGAGGCTTCTGCCCCAGATAAAACGTCTTATAATCAGCTAGAAACTCACTTTCGAGTTTTGCCTTCTTCTTTCCATCCTTCTCTAAGTAGTACATTACATCTTGAGAGAGCTCTATTTTTGTTATTGTTACTCCCTGTTCTTCTTGGTGCTGGAATCCAACTTCGAGCCATTCTTCGAAGGAAATTATTGTTCTTTGTGTGGTTCCGTGAGTGTTCCAGTATCTGTGTTGAATTGCTATGTTTTGTTTCTGTGCTGTTCCCATCTTCATTTTATGTTACCTCAGTTTTCATCTTTGTATACTAATACTAGGCATCCAATACATATAAAGCTTACGTTAAAGTAGCGTTGAAAGTAAGATATGAAGTAGAGCAGTAAGTAAACTTTAAATATTATTATCTGAGTAATATGACTATGGCAAAAACTACAGTAAAGGTCAGTCAATGCGTATGCGAAAAGTGCGGTTTTGAGTGGACCGCCAAGACATTAAATCCGAAGTTGTGCCCGAAATGTAAAAGTGTTAATTGGAATGTTAAAAAAGAGGGAAAGTAAATGAGGGAAATAAAATTCAGAGTATGGGCTAAAAAACTTAAACAAGTGATCTACATGTCTGATGCCAGAAAAACACCATATTGTCTGAGGCTAGACTTAGAAGGACATTTATATGACACCGCTTATGATAGAGACGATGAAGATGAAAATGTAAATGACTGTTTTGAATTGATGCAGTTTACAGGACTTAAAGATAAAAAAGGAAATGAAATTTATGAGGGAGACCTAATAGAAGCCTGGTTCCCAGGAATGCCACATAACATGAGAGCAAAACAAGTAATTACTTTTATGAATGGTTTTTTTGGATGCGGGAGTTATCCGCTTTATATGATAGACCGTTATTCTATTTTAGTAATTGGGAACCAATTTGAAAATAAAGAATTGTATAATGAAATTATGCATTATTAATTTCTCTTTTCTCCTTCTTTTTTACAACTTCCTAACGTCCTTAACATCCTTTAAAATGTTAACACCGTTAACAATCAAATAATATTAGCGCATTGATACAGTATTCAATTATGAATATACAATCTTTAATTTTCGTATTTATCATCTGATACTCAATTCAATGCAGAAATTCCCCGATGTACACGCGCGTGAATAATATGTCTACCCTCGCTCTAACTCCCCCGCTATCCGGATATAGCTCTGCTGGCATTCAGTCGGCATTCGATAAAACGGGAACAAATGCCGGACAAAAACTAAAGTATGATGAAGTTCACTTCTCCCCTGGACAATATATCTTAAACTCCAGAATGTATCTCAACTCTGATACAAAAATAACATGTGATCCTGGAGTTATATGGAAGCTCGAAAAAACTAATTTTGGGCAACTGCCTTTGGTGGGGCAAAAAGAATCTACTATTTCGGGTTTGGATATTTCAGGCATTCAGTATGACGGTCAATATCCTATTCAGACAGATACTCCTAATGATCACGGTCTTGGTTATGGCAATTTCATCAATCTCTTGAATGTGAAAAACTCAAAGTTCCATGACCTGAAAGGAGGCCATAACGAAGGGGATATCCTGCGCCTGCAGGGTGGAGACAACATTGAAATTTATAACTGTAACATTACAGAGCCGGGCCATACGTTCACATTTTTGCAGGCTATGAGCAATGTATCAGCCCATGACAATTACATCGAAATGAGGGCTGACAATGCATTCAGAGTCAAGGAAAGCAATAGAGTTAAGGTTTTCAGAAATCGAATAAAGGGAACTCCGCAGGCTTATTCAGATGGAATCCAGATTGAACGCATCAGTGAAAATCCTCTTTTCAGCATTGAGATTTTCGAGAATATTATAACAGATACCTACGGTCCTGCTATCAATGCATTCTCTACTCTTCCTAATAATAACTCTGTAAATATCCACAACAATCTAATTTCGAGATGCGGGCAGATGCCCCATGATAACAAGCTTCCTGGTGTCGGAGGAATTATTTTCGATGGAATAGAGGACATTAAAATCTGGAATAATACGATAGTTGACTGTTTTGGGTATGGTGTTGCAGCCACACAATATATCGCTCAGGCATCTACAGCAAAGAATCTTAAGGCTCTTGTTCAGCGCAATATCATTACAGGTACTAAAGTTTCTAATTATGCAGGGTCAATGTCAGGTTCTGGAATAGCTGATCTTTCTGCAGGTAGATATTCGATAACCTCACAGGAAAATTGTCTTTTCAAGAATCTTACTCCTTACTGTAAGATAACTTCTGCTTCTGATATTTACGTTGATCCGCTTTTTACTGATCCTACAAACGGAGATTATCACCTGCAGAGTAAGCCCAGTATGCCCTGCGTTTTTCATGATTATGAGCTCGGGGCTTTTAATGGAGTTACGGGAGCTGCAGAATTCATTCCTCCAGATCTACCATGTGTGTGTATCCCACAGGGAGACGAAGAAAAATTGAAAGTTCTTTGTCAAGAATTGTTAGCTTCCGGCTTTATTAAGTCATTCGATTGTTTAAAATTTTCACATGTTTCAAAAGATTTTGAAGTTTGACCTAATCCTTGTAATACTCTGACAAATATCACAGCCCCCTATCCCTACTTTCGGAAACATCCTGGGAAATGTAACCGATCAGGACAATAACGTCCTGGCAGGTGTAATTCTCCCAATTAACGACACAAATGGAAACCCCATTGTCTCAGACGGCAATGGTAATTTTCCAGGTGACATACCAAATTCAACGTATAATGTAGATTCAGTATCGTATAACGGAGTTGTATATCCAGTGGGCCCATTTACAGTAATTATCAGCGGTGGAACATTTGAAATCGGGACTGTGATAGTCAGTTGAGTATTACAGGGTGAAAAAATGTGCTGTAATGATTGCCCGAATTGCATACCAGACGATGATTACACACCAGAATTAACAGGCTATTGTTGCTTATTAGACATCGAAGTTGCATTAAAAAACGAATGTAGTTTCAAAGGAGATATGTAATGAATTTGGTACTCAAAAAAACACTTGAAAAGCACTATTGCGTGATTATTCCATGTGATACTGAGAGGACACATGCTGTTGTAAAGAGCAATGTAGAAAAAATGGTCCCTCACTTTTTCACGATCATTACAACTAAACCAGGAGATGATTAGAACTGTACATCAAAATTAAAGAGTTTAAGAGGCAGACATGGCACTAGATCCAGCAACACAAAAAATATGCGAAGGATTGGGTAGTCTACGAGCCGAAATCAAGTCTCTGTCTCAAAGATTTGATTCAAAATGCGAGTCTCAGGATAAATGCATAGAAAATCTACAAGAAAGAATGAGAGAAAGAGAGATAAACGGTATCGATAAAGCGGACCATAAAGTGTTAGTTGATAAAATTGATAAATTAACTGAGAAAGTTGCTTATTATATTGGTGGGTTTGGAGTAGTTTTGACGTTGGTATTTTTGATAATCAGTTATGTTTTTAAAAATTAACCGGAGGTAAAAACTGCACAAAATCATAAATCAAGACACCGAAAACAACAATTCCCTGGATTAGTTGGCATTATGATGATTGGGAAGTTGCTGCATCGGCAATGATTTCTTTGAAGTTCATTATATATAAATATAGACATTTAGGAGGTGAATGAGTAATGGTTGACGAAATCCCCAAAGAAGAAGAAGCACTTTTTAAATTTGAAATTGGTAAAACTGCAGGAACTAAGGCAATGTCCAGTATTTCCAAATTGAAACCTTATTTTTTAATGGTAGTTGGAATAGTGCTGTGTCTGTATCTCCTGACAATTGGATATAAACCAAGTGATCTTACGACAATAGGCCCACAGATTGCAACTGCTGTAGTTGTTATTATGCTCGCGTTTAGCGAGAAAGCAGGAAAAACATAAAAAAATAAAACCGGCTCCGCCCTATAATCAGCCGGTTATAATAATATTAATTTATTATTTTAAATATGTATCTGTCTTCGTGATAGTATCAAACTCACTTTTCTAAAAAAGGAGAATCCCCATGAAACCCTACTTAATTATATTATTATTCTTAATTTTTACAGTTTCCCCTGTGCTTGCATCTACAAAAGATGCATGTATCCAAATGACTGACACCCTTGAAAACTCTCAGACTGATCCAGCTTGGAATTATGCTGAAAATATCAATGATGGAAGAGGAATAACTTTTGGATGTATAGGTTTCTGTACAGGCACGTATGACGGCAATGTCCTGATTAAGTACTATACATCTCTGAATCCGAATAACCCACTTGCAAAGTATATCCCTGCTCTTGATAAGATAGATGCAGGCTCACACAATGCAGCGGGAGGAGACGGAAACCCTTCAATAGTCGGTTTGTCTGGATTTGTTCAGGACGTGCAGAATAATAAGGACCCGGTGTTTAAGCAGGCTCAACTCTATGAATTGGATCAGCTTTACTGGAATCCTGCTTATGCTGAATGGCAAAAAATCGGTGCAAAATATCCTCTGACTCTGGCTCTCCTTTATGATGCTTCAGTTCGTGAAGGTCCAGATGGGATGTTAAAACTGGTTAGACGGGCCGGAAGTACCTCAAGTGAAGCTCAGTTTGATTCTAATTTTATACTGGCTTATAAGAAGGTTCTGCAGGCCGAAGGACTCGGAGATACAACTAGGATGATAGGATTTACTAACTTATTGCTTGCTGGAAACTATAACTTGACAACTCCATTAACTTTTGTGGCGTATGGTGACTCTTTCACAATTACAGGAAACCTCGGAATATCCCAGGTTGTAACTCCAGTTAATACTTCAGCAAATAACACTACTGTTAATACCCCAAAACAAAAACATCATTTCATTATCAGAAGACATTGCAAAAAAAGGTGATTTGATGGATAGTTTATATTTATCCATTATAGTTTTTTTATTTTTATTTTCTGCCTTCGGTTACGGAATCTGGATATTTTTGTCAGAGTATGGAGGAAACTTTCTAAAACTGTTAAAACAAAAATGATTTCAAAACTTTTTTATAACAATCTTCCTCATTTTCCGTCTTCTTATAAGAGTCTGTATCCCTACAGTTTGTATTCGATTTCTTTATAAAACTTAACCACGTAGTGGTTTAAGTATTACTACAGATAAGTATAAATACTATTACGCAGTATAGTATATTGTAGTAACATGGGAGGAAAATAAGATGCATATACTTAACAAAGCTCAGAGAAAAGAAGAGGTCAACAGAATAAGAGAAGAACTCGAAACAAGAGAATCAAGCAAGTCTGAATCTGAAGCACTTGATAGATTCTATAGAAATGAACAATCATATGACACTGAATGGTGATCCAATGATACCAGATTGTCCAAACTGCAAGGAATATTTACACTGTGGAAAAATAGAAGCTTTCGAGGAAGATACCTTCCCAGAAGAATGTCTAGATTTTGATTTCTTAGAGGACGAAGGAGATGTATAATGTCAGTACCTAAGACACAATCTCACTTTTTACCTAGTGGAATGCTCTGTCACAAAGCCCCTTTAACGTATTACATAGGAGAAGCCGATTCAAGAGGACTTATGAATATGAAGTTAGAGAACGCAGGAAAGAAGTTTCTTTGTATTGAAGTGAAAGAGGGATAAAAGTTAGTCAGATGACTATTTCCAGGAGAATTAAGGAAATTGAGGGGGAATAAAATGGTTTTCAGATGTCCAACATGTGGAAGATTTGTAAAAGCATCATTAATAGAAGGAAAAAGTGAATTTGGGACATGTTATAAATGCCGCATTCATTATTTTGCTAGATTTACCGGGTGTATAACTGAATCTGGTAATTATGATACATGGTTGACAGTTTGGCCAAGTCCTGATCAAACACGAGGAAAAAAAGCAATGTGGAATTTAAAAGTAAGTTAATAAAACTCATCCTTCCATCAGGCACTAAGTCTGTTGGAAGTGGGTTGAGAAGGTAGGAAATGAAATGATATACATTCCAGAAAACATAGAAGACTGCAATGAAATAAGTGAAATGATAGGGGATTGCATAAACTGTCATTTTTATAACGATGAGTTATTAAAAACTAGGTTGTTTCCTTGTTGGGAGCATGAAAAGTTTGTTAAAGTGTCTTAATTATTGTTCCAGGGAGGAATAAAATATAGTAGATGTAATATGCGGCTGTTGTGGAAAAACACTAAAATCTGGAACTCTTCTTTGTCGAATGGAAATAGGCAGAGTAACAGATGCTTTTAAGATGGAGAGAAGGACAATTGAGTTTTTTTATTGTATGGAATGCACTGAAAAACTAGCTAGGCAGTGATGGGGGAATTAAATGTTCAAAGTCGGGGATCGAGTAAGAACTAACTCAAGATGGAATAAAGGTGAAATTTCATATGAAGGAAATGTAACAGAGGTTATGGAACTACATCTTCCTTCTGTTTATCCAGTATGGCATGACGGAGTTCAAACTTCTGAATTAGTAGTTGATAATTCTGGAGATATAGACTACTTTATCGTGCTTGACGATAAACGGCATTTTCATTATAGTTGGTTAGAATTGTGTTAACTTTCCTTTAAACTCTTCTCTACGAGCCTCTAATAAAATGCGTAATCAGTAGACGTTTCCCAATTGTGAAAAATACAAAATTGAAAAACGATTACTAATAAACAAAGTCGTTAGATTACGTTTTTAAAAGTGCCTATGCGTTTCTCATACTTTTTTTGCAGATAATCACCTACTCATCGAAGAGAAACCCTCTATTCATATATACTCTGTAATGATCGAGTTTCCAAACACATATGCAGAATTCATCCCTAAAAATCACATGTTTTTGAAACTTTCCAAATTAAAAGTGATTGTTTTAACAAAACATTATCAATAAGCATCACTGCTTAATTTCTGGCTGTCCTCATTGTGTTAGCGTTATTTTGCTAAGTCTGTTCGTAGATTTACGAACTTGAGTAATTGGATGGAAAAATTCGATTTTATATAGTTTTATTATGCACGAACTAATACATTAGCAACGTCATTATAAAAAGACAATAATCATAGTTTATATATAATAGATTGGTAATTTATTTCTTATGTCTGGAGTGTTTACCTCATTGGATCAGGATGAATGGATAGAACTTGAAAATCGGCATGTAGCGGATTCAGGGACTATTTATGCAGGGAAGGATCATAGAAAGGGGTTTGAAGTTAAGGTTTTTGTGAGGGAAATAAAATAGATAATTTTAACATTTTAATCGCCTTTTTGGATAACATTCCCCAGATAATCTATTTTCTCTCTTCCAACATACCATCCAAAACAATCTCTGTCAATTGTTATCCTTTCGTCAAACTCTATTTTACCAAGTTTTGAGAAAATGAATGAAATAATTTCTTCTTGAGATTTTCTACATAAACATTCATTTTCATCGGCTAAACTAGAATATATTATTCCATCTGGCATTAATATATCATCACACATTTTAACACCTTTTTATTTCTTTTTCCTCAGCAACTCCGCGAACTCCAACGGATTCTCAATAATCCATTCCTCAACTGCGTCTTTCAGTTTTTGAACTTATTTGTCTCTCATAATTTATATACATAACATATAAATACTGTATGTTATATTCCTAACATAATAAATAAATTGTTTTATAAACAGGTGATTCAAACGAAAATAAGAGTCATAAGTTCCAGAGAAGAAATCCCCACTATAAGCCCCACTGAAAGAATAGCGCACATTACATTCCGTCCCTCAAATACTGACTTCTTTCAATTAGTCAACGCTTGCCCCAAGATTGAAGTGATTCAATTACCAAAAACTAACAGGAAAACAGTGTCAAAATCAATTGAATTATTCCTGAAAATGAACAGAATTGAACTCGTCGAGGGAGATGTCTGGGGTCACAGGAAAGACCTGAATGAATATTATAACATCCCGTCTGGAATCATGGAGAAAATCTCATCCATGAAAGAACTAGGCAAAAATAATGATGAAATCATAGTTACTGTTTCAGCCGATAAGAAAATAAATGCCGATTTGGTAGCTTATATACTTAATCGAAACTAATTTTTTATAAAGTGGGTTACTCCTGATCCTATTAAATGTAAATTATTAAGATAGTTTTAGATTGTAATCCACTAATAGCTTTCGTGCGCGACTGAAAACGGTATTTATTGACACTACTTTACTTCTGTGATGTTAAAAGTTGACTATTAACTAGTTTCTCTTTTTTAATTATAGTAATTCTTTAACATTATTGAGATAAACTTTCTAACTCTATCAGTATAACATTATATCATTGAACTAATGTTAGACAATGTTTAAGTATGAAAGTGGATAATTAGACAGAAAACTTTACATTTTTGAATTCTTTTTTCTTATTAATATATATCTTCTAGTATCTTATTAAAATTTTACAACAAGATTTATATACTTAAAACTTATTTTATGTAATAAACTAAATAAAGAAATATTGATACGAAACAATATTTTTCCAAATGTGAAAATGATATGAAAATACGAATAATAAGCTCCCGTGAGGAAATCTCAACAGTATCTCCAAAAGAGAGGCATGTACATTTGGCTTTCTTTCCTGCTACCCAGGATCTATATGAACTGTTGGACACCTGCCCGCGAGTCGAGAGCATTGGGGTTCAAAGAAGTCAGATCAGCAGGCTTGCAAAAGCTTCGGTGAATCTACTCGAGAGGGAGAGGATTAAACTTATAGAGGGAGACGGGTTGATGCAGGGAAAGCATACAGAGAAAGACCCATATTATTATATTAAACCGTGAATTTGTTATAAGAAACTTATAAATACTATTAACTGCGTATAAGTTAGCATGGTAAGTGAAGATACAACAATTCCACTAAAGAAAGAAACCCGAGACGAACTAAGAACGTTTGGTAAAAAGGGGGAGTCTTGGGATAAATTACTTAGAGACATGATGGCTGAAATAAAAAAACACCGAAATGAGTAATAAAAAAGAGTTAAATGTTTAAAGGAACTATAGATAATAAGTAACACCCCAGAGGATTAAAACAGAAAGTTCCCACGATTTGTTTTCCCCTGAGGCTTGGCGTATTTACAAACTGATATACGAATCAAATCTATATAAAGTTATTGTAAAATTACAATAAGATTAACAAAGTTATCAGGTATCACTTCCCACGTTGCCTGATAGGAGTTGGCGTATAATGATCAGACATGCTTCTAATTATCAAGAGTTGCTGGATCAACTTGATTTCGAAGGAGTAACAGGTGTTCAGATTAATAGACTTCCTAACTGTGACAATCTTTTCGAGATCAAGCCACGTTCTATTAGAAACAATTGAATTTTCATAGTGCCGTCTGTGAATAGATCACTTCTCGACCACATTGTACCCAGTTGTTGATTCAACTCAAAGACCTCACCGATAGACCTGTTAAATTCAGGCAGACGGCAACTCACGATGAATATTGCAGCCAAGTTTTCAGACCGCTTGACTGCTTTCCTCACATTGACCATCTTTCAGATAATCTATAGGGCGGTTCTTCTGACGTGCCGGTTAGAAACGGGGATGGTCTGCATAACCTACTCCATTCAAAAATCCAGTAAACCACATCAAGTGCCTCCTAAAAGAGAGTTGCCTCCCGGTTGCTCTCTACTAATTGTCGTATCTGGTGAATCACTCTATGATTGATAAACGGTGGCTACTCTCTATTAATTTTGAGTGATGTCTGTTCGATTCAGAAATACGGCATTCAGAGCATGAATCTGACACGTTTCGAACCTCATATGACAGCAGCTGCTCTTGAGTAGTAGATAAGGAACTGGTATGCTCTGAAATGAAGATCTCAAATTTTAGCATAGACACCCAAAGAGGTGGCCGAAAATCTATATTTTAAGATGGTTTTAGAGCAAATGTCAAAAAATTAGTGGTAAGCAGCCCAGAACACTAACGAAACCTGGAATGTGTGTTCTGGGTCAAAATGCCGTCAAATCTGGAAACTCCCTGGTTTCCTCTGAAGCACCTACTCCAAATTGGTTTTATACCCTTCACCAACCAAAAGCTTCAGAGTTCAGGAAGGAACGGAGGTTCGAGTCCTCTGGATGGCTTTCCCACGAAGGGAAAATTATGGAGAATAAATATGAAAGATCCTGAAAATACTACAAATTTCGATACGAGTCAGATAGACGCTCTGGCAGCGTTTGAAGAGAATGCTGGACTTCCTGCAATTAAGGGACATGCTGAATTGATGAATGTAGAACAGCCTGTGGACCTCGAGAAACTTTTCGAAGACCTGTACTGGACTCAAGTAGATCTCTATTCAGAGATCAGCGTGTTAACTGATGTAATCATGTCTATCGAGAAAATGAAAGAGGATATTGCTGCCCCTTATGAGGAAAAGATAGAAAAAATAAAGGAGCAAATAAAATCTGAAGTTCTCAAGAGGAAAGATTCTTTTTCCTGTCTTGTTGGGTCAGCTTATTACAAAAGAGGATATGAAAGAATATCTTTTGACTCTAAAAAGTTGCAGGGATATTCTGCTGCTCATCCTGAGATCAATGATTTTAAGAAAGTCTCCTTTGTTGAGCCAGTTGTTTCTATCTCGGTTGGTGAGCAGAAATGAACTGTCCAGAAATCCAATATTGTTCAGTATGTGGCAGGCTTGCCACTGTTTATGGTGATGATCCGAGATGTGAGGCGCATGTAATTTTAGAGGGGGATAATTCATGAGCAGCCTTAATGAAAAACTTCTCCTGGACATGGCAGCTCTAAACCAGAACTTCCACGTTTCAAAAAGTAAACTGTCCGGAGACTTTGACACTAAAACCGGAATACTCCTGCATGTTGATACCTCGTATGAACCTGAAACATGGAAAGCAATGGATGAAGTTTCAGGAAATCAAATATCGGTAACTGATATTACCGGAACTGCAAAAAGTGTCATTGGTGCTTTTATTTTGCAGTATAAAGAGGAAAGGGCATACCTCGAAAATGAAGCAAAAAAGAAAGAAGAGGAAAATAAGGAGCCACCTAAATCTAATCCTCTTGATAACCTTGCTGGATTTGAAGGTCTTCCCGGACCGGAAGAAAACCCAATTATTGATTCAATGCCCGAAGAAAAACCCGCGACGAATGATGAAAAGGCCAGAGAATACATAGAGCAGAAGAGAAAGCATGAAGTGAGCCAGCCTAAAAAAGAGCAGTGGTCAAAGCCGGCTCCCAAAAAACAACCTGAACAGATACCTTACGACGAGGGACTTGAAAATACAATGCTTCCGGCTATAACAGGAATTGATATTGTCAGACCCGTTGTAAATGCAGTCCAGGCACTGGCTATCTGGAATGAGTTTCAGGACCTCAAACAGAAAATCATATTAGATTCTGACAAACAGATAATCGAAGTATACGATAAAAGGACAAACTCTAAAAAGAAATCTGCTTTTATTAAAAAATCGGGGTGGAGAAAACTAGCCACTTGTTTCAATCTCACTGATAGAATTGTAGAAGAAATAAAAGAAAATGATGGAGCAAATGGTTTTCTTTGGAAAATTAAAGTTGTGTGCCGTGCTCCAAATGGAAGAGAATCTGAAGGGGTTGGGATGTGCGCATCATCTGAAAAGACGGGTCCTCGGATACTTCATGATGTTTATTCAACTGCTCATACTAGGGCAAAGAACAGAGCTATTTCTGACATGATTGCAGCCGGAGAAGTCAGTGCTGAAGAGATGGAAGGAGGAGTCGCTTAATGGATGAAACTAAAGTAACTCCATTTTCATTTTCTTATCCATCTGAGAAATGTGAAATAGAGTTTTCAAAAACTACTACTCACGGACTTGACCATGATCATTTTTATTTGAAAATCAAGGGTAAAAACCTGGAAGAATGCAGGAAGCACTTTGACGAGCTCAAACAGGAGCTGGTTAAATGAAGGTACTCGAAAAAAGAGGTCAAGGCTGTTGGAATGGAAAAAACACCAGAACGTATGTTCCATGTGTTAATTGCACCACATTATTAATAAATCCAGACTGCGGACTGGTAAGAGAAAGACTTGGGTATGTACTAACTTTTGAGGATGATCTCGTTATAGAAGGAGATGATTACCATGAGTGATATTGAGCTCTTGGTATGCCGAAAATGTGATCAGGGATCTTGTTTTTGGATTCCTTTTACTGATGGAACTTTTAATTATGTTCCAGATCAGCGAAAATGCCCAGGAGATTTTGATTTCTGTTTTGAGAAATTTAAAGAAGGTGAGTTTATTGAATAATCCTCTACCCGGCCTGCGAACCCTTCAGAGAATTATTCAGGTGATAAAAACCCTTTCTCCTACTTCAATTTTTCTCTCATCTGAAATAGCCTGTCCTTATAACATGAAATGCCTGGGATATTCTGAGAATTCAGCTACTTGTAATTGTGAGCCTTGCCGTTATTGCGGAAAGTTAAGGGACTTTGAGGATGGGTTACTATGAAACTCCCTCCCGTTTGGTTCATGCTCCTTTCAGGAGTTCCTATTCTCTGGGCTCTTACATCCTGGAGGTTAAGGGCATGAACATAGAAGACTTTGAAGCTTGCTTCAAGAGGGTTGAGCCTCCAAAGCCTAAGTATCTGGCTGATCTGAAGAAGAAGAGCGACGAGAAAGAGTGTTTATTGGAGGCTCTTTAAGATGCCCCCTAAACTCACTCAAGAATCCCTATATACAGACATCTCAACCGAATACAAAACTGTACAGTTTGGTTTTTCTAAAGATAAATATAAATCATGGAATAAAATTCACAGCCGTGCTGAGCGTCTCTATGATAACCACGTTGATATATTAATTGAAGTCGCAAACAATGAAAAGAAAGAGTATACAGATACAGATCTAGGTTTCAAAACAAGACCAATGAGGACAAAACAGGAAACTGGGGAAAGACAGACAGCTGACTATGTAGTATATTGGAAGTTCAAACACGAACCTGAATATCATAAACTTGGATTAATTTTTGAGAGAAAGGCAATAGAAGACTTCCACCAGACGATGATACATGGTTATAGGAGATTCGATAAAGAGGTTTTCAGGTTCCTTGAAGATCCGACGACTAAATACATGTTTATGTTGGTGGAAAGTACACGCGCTCAGGCTCTGTCTTTCCTTCCCCCTAAACGATACACTGAGAAGCAGGTAAGGAACCTTATAGCTGCAAAGATAGGAGCTATTGCTAGTATCGAGTCAAAGGGAGTTCATATATGCTGGCAGGGGACCCGGAAGTCTTCATATAACTCTGTAAAAAGTTATGTTAAACACTTTTTTTGTAAAAATATAGTGTGGGTGTTGGACTTATGATAATCCATTCTCTCCTTACACTTACTGAATATTTACTCGTAGTAATTGCCATAGTAATCTCGATCTGTCTGGGAGGAAACATGTTTTTTCAAGTTATAAATGAGTTATTTGGGGGGTCTAAATGAATCCCTGTACTCCTTTCACCTGTCCTGCAGGCCAAATCCAATTAGTTGAGACTTCTCAAGATGAAAACCTTGAATCATTTAGAGTACTGGTAGAGAAGCCTCTTTTTAAGAAATGTTTGAAATGTCAGAAAGCTATTATAAAATTTGTAAAAGATGAGAAGTCTATATGTGGCCTTCGGAAGCATTGGAATTGTGAATTCAAGGCGGATAATCTATGATTTCTACATATAGACGACGGACAGCCGCAAAAGATGAAAGTGGATCAGAGTTTACACCATTAAAGAATTACTCTGGTATAGATATCTACGGGGAGCCCCTAAAGATATTTGTTTACTGTATGACTGCGGGTGTATACGCTGTTATTTTATCATTTTTATATTTATTCGGTTATTTAATTAAAGGAATGTTAACTGGGTTATTTTTTGATTTGTGTTTTATTGTTTATTTTTTTAGGCGGTGGAAAGAATGACCGTTACATCTACTCTGGAACCTCAAACTATCCTGAAATACTGCCGAAAATGTCACGCAAAACTTATGATAACTCAAAATCAAAAATTTGTAAAATGTGAATGTGGTCAGGAATTCGGGATAACTACCCCTCTATCAGACGATAGCAAAGGATGCGCTGGTGGAATTAAGTTATATTTCCTTCGAAATTATAGAGGGATAAGAAGCGATTCTGAAATACTTGACTGCATCCGGAATCTCAGTGTATCTAGTCAAAATAAAATAGCTGATGAACTGGATATGAACGCTACTACGCTTATCCGCGTGTTGAGGAGATTAGTGGACGAGAAGAAGATAGAGATTGTTTCTCAGAGGCCTGGGAAGAAGACTGTTTACAGGGTGATAGATTGTCCCTAATGATCCTTAATACCTGTCTCGAATGTGGCCGTGTATTCGAGGATAATTCAGAAAGAGACTTTTGTAATAGATATTGCTCCAAAAAACACGCTGCTAAAATCAGGCAGGAGAGTAAGGGGACGGCTGTAGAAGAGATTGGTAGGAATACGGTGCTTAGTTTTTTTGAGGATGTTGTATTATGAAAACACCACGTACCTCATTAATCAAATTCATCGGTTGTAAAGTAGGACAAGAGATAGTTAGAGAGCTGGAAGTGGTAATGTGACTTATTTTGGACGGAAAAATAGAGTGTTCCCTAACTTTTTACTTTCAAGTTTACCATCTGCTTCGAGTTTTAAGAGTCTATCCCTGGTATATCGTTCATCTTCTTTTAATTCTTCAGATATTTCCCCCACCGGAAGCCAAGGATTTACAGACCTCACACGAATTGCTAATAAAAATTCATTGTCTGTGTGTCTTTGTGCCATGATTCATATAGTCTTTTCATTGTATATATGTTTTATGCTACTAGTTGCATCCAACGTTAAGTTTATATATTGTCCGTTGTATAGAACGTATATAGAGGTGATTTAGTTGGGATATGTACCAATTTCTCCAGATGAGTATAAAAAAAGAAACTCTGAATATGACGGGAGGATTGATCCTAAATTAATGAACTTTATAGAACGGTATAATCGACGAGCTGAAATGAAGATGACTGAAATTGAGGAGGAAGTTCAGCAATGAACAACCTCCTGAGTAGCGATACTGCAGGATTCCCAATGTCTACCAAAGTACAAGAGTTTCTAGATCTGTTGCAATATCCAGAAGTTCAGGAAGCCCTGCAGAGTATCGTCCACATGACAATACATGAGACTCCGATATATAAAAGACTCGATCTAATTGAGGAACATTTGGGAGCTAATGACCTATACTGCGTAGGAAGAGATATTGATTACGAAAGAGGGGTTACAGACGATGAGAGAGAACCTCTCCGTAAAATCCCTGATCAGATAGCAGTAATCCACAATTTAATTCAAACTCCTGTTAAAGAAGTTGTTATGGTTTCTGGAAATGTTACCGAGATTAGAGCTCGACTCTTACGTGAAAAAATAGATACTGTTTCCCCTAGGCAAGGTAAAAAGTTCATCTTGTCAACAGAAGTTCAACAGTTCTTGTTATTTGAAGTTCCAGAAGAACAACGGACTACAGAGAAGGGTGCGAGAGTAGCTGCCGGAGACGTTATTAAGAAAGCAATTGAGATGTTTCCAGAGTCCCTACAAATTGGAAAGACTAAAGGAAAAGGGCTGAGGTTTATTGAATTGATCGAAGGTTTGCGCGATATGTAGCGTAAGCGTTCACTTACACCAGCGTAAGCAACCGTAAGCACTTACTTACGCACCCCCAAGGATTTAACCTAGAAACAATATGGATTTGATACGATTGTGAGCGTGTAAACAAAAAGATACTAAAAAAAGAGATGAACCTGTTAAAAAACATCGTTTGTCATCTAGTAATAATAGATAGAGTGTAACACGAATAGAGTATATTGTAACACAATTTCATGTTTTAGATTGCTAAGATATCATTTAAGTGATTACGAAATTTTAATCTAGCGTAAGTAAGTGCTTACGGCAATTACACAAACTCAAAGAGGCTTTAAAAATGCAGAAAGTTGAGGTAACTCGGGAACAATGGGATTTGGCAGTATCTGAAATAAAAGATCTGAAAAAGAGGATATCCATTCTTGAAGAACAGCAGGAAATGATATTGGCACTTTTAAGTGAAATGTTCGGGGATGAACTTCCAGATGAATTAAGAGATTTATTATAAGGTGATTTAATGTTATCCAAAAAGCAACTAAATAAAATACCATTTCAGCAGGGTAAAACTATAGCAGTTACTAACCCACATTATAAAATGGTTTATCCTGGTCCAGAAGGGTATCATTTCCCAGTAACTCATAATCAGAATCCATTTCCGTGGTTAAAGGAGGAATAATCAATGTCAGAAGAATCAATATTATCATTGTTTAATAAGATCGCAGAACAACAAAAACAAATTGTATCTATGATTAAAGAAGATCGAGAAAGGCTATATACATTAGAGCAATTGGTATTTAAATTTCTAGATGTTGTAGGAATAGATACGGGTAAATTGTGAAAAGGAGGAATAATCAATGTGTGGAAAATGTACATACTGTGATAAAAGGGATGAAATGCACTGTGAAATCTGTAATAAATTAATATGCGATGATCACATGCACAGAATAATTTGCACTGAAGCATATCATTTACTCATATGTCCAGATTGTTTCAAAAAACACAGTGGGAGAATCTACGAGTTTGTCAACATGAGAAAAGAGCTCACTGAATTATATAACAATATCGATGAAAAAGAAGATATTTGCGATAAGTGGTTACGAGATTTAAATGAGGAATAAAATGCCTAAACCAAAAACAACCCCAGAACAAACAGCTCGAAACATAGAAGCTTTTGAACGTGGTAGAGCTGCAGGATTGTCAGAAGAGGAGTTTATTGATCCACATTTTGGAAAGAGGGAATAACTATGTCAGACGATGAAGAAGACGAAGAATTAGAGTTCTGTATGGGGGAAGATGGAATACTCCACCTAAAAGAAAATAAACCAACTATGAGCCTGACATTCAACGAAGAATCTGAACTAATAGAGTTTATGGCAACATGCTCAGTACTGGGTCTAAAATCAACTCTTATTATACCGGAAGGAACTATGTGGCAAGTTGAAAACGTTCAGGATCGAGATACTTTCTTTGACATGCTAAATAAAAGAGTTGAGGAATTGAAAGGAGCTGATTAAATACTCCTCTATCTCTGCTCTCTCTGCTCTCCCCCTTGGTCATGTCCGCTCCCCCACTTTGATCCTACAGAACCTGTATTTTGTCCTTACAATATTCGACAGCCTGATTTTAGAGAGGTTGATAGGAGTTGTAGTGATGTGTTAACTATGTTTCACAGCGTTAACATTATAAAATTAGAGGAACATTATATAAGTGATAATTATGGCAGTCCAGAAAAAGAAGAAAGTAAACAGGAATAAAGAATTCCGAAATAATTCGAAAGTTTTTAAGTGGACTCCATCAAGAATAAAAGCAGCAAAAATGTTATCAACCGGAATATACACGTTTGAAGAAATACAAGACGAAATTCGTATTAAGACGACTACTTTCTGGGAATGGAGACAAAGCCCAGTATTTCTTGAAGAAGTGGATAAACTCACGTTAGAATTAAAAGAAGTTACTAAAGCCGGATTGATTCGGGAATGTCTCTACGGACTTGATAAAAAGCGTAAGTATATCTCAGAAGATAATAAAGCTCATCTTGATTATATAAAAGTGATTGCTGATCTCCAGGGGCTTACTAAACAGAAGATTGAGCTTGATGCTAACATGAATCATTCTGGTAGTATAGACATTAATAAAATGACAGATGAAGAATTACAGCAGGCTATAGATGACGATCTCAAAAAGCTTATCGACGCGGGAATCATACCAAATACTAAAAAGGATGAATGAGTGGCAACATGAATTAGATATTAGACACGCTCGAACTAACCTTTTAGACTTTACTACCTTCACTAAGAAAAATTATAATGTTAATTGGCATCACGAGCTTATATGTAGGGAACTTGGTAAATTTGTTACAGGTATAACCAGACGATTAATTATAAGTGTTCCTCCACGAAACGGTAAAACTGAATTGGTAAGCCGTAGGTTACCTGCGTTCTTATTTGGTAAAAACCCCGATGCTCAAATAATAGCATGTTCTTATGGAGCTGACCTGGCACAACATAATAACAGGGATGTCCAAAGAATAATTACTTCTCATGAATACTCTGAACTTTTCCCAGATACATATCTTAATGATTCAAATGTAAGGACTGATTCACATGGTTCTTATATACGAAATGCTGACACTTTTGAAATTGTAGGATACGCGGGAGCTTATAATTGTGCCGGTATAGGTGGAGCAATTACTGGAAAAGGCATGGATTATGGAATAGTTGACGATTATTTCAAAAACCGAGAAGAGGCCGAAAGCCCAACGATGAGGGATAAACTATGGGACTGGTATCAAGATGTTTTTTCCACTAGGGAAGAAGGAGACGGCTCTATTCTCATTACCGCTACTCGGTGGCACAAAGATGATCTTATAGGCAGGTTGCTAAAGAAGGCCAAAGAAGATGAAGAAGCGGATCAATGGGAAGTCATCACGCTTCCTGCTTTATCTGAAGAAAATTTAGAACCTTATGATCTAAGGACCGGGCCAGATCAGCCTCTTTGGCCTTGGAAGTTCTCTTATGAATGGCTAAAAAAGAAAAAAGCAAATCTAACCGTGTATTCCTGGTTATCACTTTATCAGCAACGACCTGTTGCGGTTTCCGGGAATTTAATAAACGAGAGCCAGTTTAAATATTGCAGTATATCAGGAGATTTATTAACACTTGGTCCCGGAGTAGAAAATAAAAAATATATTCTTCCCCAATGCAGGATCTTTCAAACATGTGACCCGGCTGCATCAGAAAGAAGTTCAGCCGATTACTTCGCTTTAGGAACATGGGTACAAACCCCACTAAACGAACTTGCTCTTATTGACCTTATTCATACACGTATGGAACAACCAAAACAGGTTCCTCTATTCAAACAGCAATACGAATTATATCATCCTATTACACAGTATGTAGGAACAAAGGGACTTGGTATAGGTTTATATCAATCTCTTAAGAATGAAGGGTTACCAGTTGCAAAAATAGAAGAAGACACTGATAAAGTTTCCAGGTTTATAACAGCGTGCGATAGAATAGCCGCAGGAACTATTTATTTTAGTGAGACTCTTCCAAAGTTACCTGATTATAAACTCGAACTTCTTGATTTCCCGAAGGGGGAGCATGATGACAGAGTAGATATTACAAGCATGGCAGCTTTGGTAGTTATTGAACATCCATTCCCTCTGACTAATTTCAGCCTTTCAAGCATAGCAACAACAAAAAGCCGATAATTTCCTTTTTTTATCACTTTTTCTTTAATTTTCCTCAAAAATACATACATTTTTATCCAAAAACCGCTTATTTTATATTGTTAACGCTGTTAACATTGAAAATCAGAGGTATTAATGAAACATCCTGAACTTCCAGAGCATCCCCCTATCAGAATGATAGAAATTAGTGATCCCAGTAGAAGTATATTCGAAGGTGTCGGAATCGTTGTTCTAATTTTATGCATATTTATAGGGCTCTATTTACTATCGAGGTAATCTAATTGGATACACTGAATGCAGCTGTCACAGTTCCACAAAGCAACAATATTAAATTAGCTGCTGCTGCCGGAGTTCTTTATAAAAAAGAAAATCCTACTTCTTTTGGAGATTATGTTAATTTTGATACAGTAAACAGGTTCAACAGATATCAACAGCTTATCAAGAGCACTCCTTATGCTTCCATCGGAATGAAGAAGCTAAAAACTTCTCTCACTAAAGGTATGGACTTCGACGGCTCAAAAAAGTCACTTGTCAAAGAGTTTCAAACATGGGCTAAAAGGACTAATTTTATCGGGCAAACTCAAACAGTTGCAGGTAATCTTTTCAGGGATGGTATTTTTGCAGGGCTGACCACCGGAACAGTTGACAAACTAAAGCTTAGACCTCTTTTAATGGGCTATACTACTATTTTGCCCGAAGGTGTAGCCAGTGGTTCCAATCCAGGTACTATAATGCAGCCAGAGGCAGCACAGTTCGTAGTTAATGAAGGTGGGGTTGGAACATTAAAAGAGATTGCATACTCGGCTGAGAAAGTTGTGTACGGTGTCGTTGACGAATGGGATTCTTTGCAGGAGGATCTTAGACAACGGCTTACATGTGGGCTTTATGGGGAAAGTCTGGTAGATCCCATAGAACTGAGTATTCGGTATCTTCACATTATCAATCAAGGCTACGTAGAGTATGTCAGAAAATACGGCATGGGTCGTTATGTCTACTCTTTCCCGTTTGCTGAAGCAATGTTCGAGAAAGGATTGCTTACATGGGAAAAGTTCCAGGCAGAGATAACAGACTGGATGGAGAAGAACAAATACCTCAGCCAAAACGAGGATCTTGTAGGTATTGTCAAAGCAACTCCAGTAGATGCAATGGGCTCTCTTGATGTCATGCAGTTTAAGACATCACTAGAAACAGACATTCAATTAGGTTTTTTACAGTCTGATTTAAGCATGGGAGATTCAAAAGGCTCAACTTATGCAGCTGGATATGTTTCTGAAAATTCTCGCATGGTAGTTCTTGAGAATCTTCAAATTAATCTTTCTAATGTTATTAACGATTTTATTAACAGAAGATTAGTCATGCAGGGCAAGAGCCCTGATTCAGTAGAAGTCATTTTTGATGAACTCAGCCTGCCTCAGATGACCGCTTCTGAGGTTCAGGAATGGGCTTTGAATGGAATAATAGACAATGATGAAGCCAGAGAATGGGGTGGATTTCCTACGAAGGTTCAACAGGACGTGACAGTATGATATTTTTTTTAGATTTTGTGTTAACACTGTTAACAGTTGATAATTTCCCTAAATGGGATGGCGGGACAATATGAAGAAATTCTATTTTTTCTTTATTGTTGCAATTTTTGTGATGAGTTGTGGAGTTGCATCTGCTTCGGTTACGTATGTTTCATGTTTGACTGACACAGGTAATCACCTTGATTCAATCAATAATAAAATAGTGATCACGAATGAACACGGAAGAAATTTAACTTGGCTAGAAGGACAGCTAAACAATCAAACACTATTGCGAAATTCAGGTAAAACATTTTATCTAAATTCATCTATGACGTTGGATAACTCTGATTTTTATATCAATGATTCAGATTGCAACGTTATTTACATGTCTAATCAAGTAAACGGTATCCGATATGGTCAAGGCGGGTTCTTGGGTGGCGGATCATTGTATGTCAATAATATAACAGCTTATTCATGGGATTATAACACTTCAACGGTTCCAGACTGTTTTTCTCCTTCTTATAGTCCATATAATCAAGCTGGGTTTGTCTGTGATGGAGGGAATGTTTGGAATTGTACATTCGAAGGAATATATGGCATCACAATGAACTCATTACATAACACCGATTTCAATAATATAAAAATGAATAACAGCTACAGTGGATATCATCTAAATAGTTGTTCCAACATGAATATCAGTAATGTCAGTATTAGCAACGTGTCTGGTAGTACTGCGTTTATTGCATCACAGAGTCACGACATTCATCTGGAAAACGTTTCTGCATACAATACCAAAGAAGGTATTATTTTTATTACTTCCACATATAACAGTTCTATGGATAATGTTTCATCGGTTCTGTCGGGATGGGGGGGAGTTGAAGGCAGTAGATCGAATAATCTAACTTATACGAATATACGGGTAGATCAAGCAGGTCACGACGGGCTCGATCTGCATCTATGTACGAATGTCTACGTCCATAATGTTACCGTTACGAATGGTCAAAATGGCGAAGCAAATGGCATCATCCTATCAAATGGTGGTGAAGACGGAACACTGCATGATATTACCCTTGATGGTGTCTATACCGCAAATAAGACCGCTATTTCTGATGGTATTACAATAGCAAATGGTGGCACACTTACACCTATAACTAATATTACAATCTCTAATTTCACCGATGACGGACATGCACAGGGACTAGAAACTGCTGGAGTAGATAACCTTACCGTAATAAACATGACAAGTAAGAATACTACAAATGGATATTTCGGGAATCAGAGAACCAATAACACAACATTCATAGATTCTAATTTATCCGGCAGTGCTCATGGAATAGCGTTATTCAATTTGATAAACATCAATTTAATAAATACATATTTTAACAATCAGAGTATATCTTTCCCGAGTACGTGCTCGTATAATACATATTATTATTCAAACGTACGAACACTTGATGGAGACTCAAACCCCATCAACAATGTTGTAATTAGTAGTAATACAACAACAAAAAACGGTAATGGACTAACACAAACTACATTTTTTACAGACAGTGAGGGGAAATTATACAACTATGGAAACCGTAGTAACTGGCTTGCAATACCTGAAAAAACTGTCAATAGTTCAGGGACTACTACATATACCAGCAACATAACTGCATCATATCAAGGATCTGCAGTCTCTAAAATCGCAACCCCTACCACAACATGGTATTCTCCGCTTCCATCCATTTTACAAAGTGCGTATTTAGATTTCAAATTTGCTAGTTTTGCCGCTAGTGTCGATGGTCAAACATATGCTACTATACAAGCAGCAATAAACGCAGCAAGCCAAGGGCAGACTGTTTATGTTTATCCAGGTAGTTATATAGAAAATATCATAGTAAACAAATCAATAACAGTAGAAGGTATATCAGGGAATTCAGAAGATGTAATATTAAAATCTCCTAGCGCATCCTCAACTATAGAAATGACAGCAACCGGAGCCACAATAAAACACATTTCCGCAAATGATAACTCATTTACTTCAGGAACAGGAGTAAAAATAACATCAGATAATTGTATAATCGAAGATTGTGCTTTTAAGATGAATTCTGTATATTCAATATGGGACAGGGACGCACATAATACACAAGTAAAGGGATGTTATGTCTACAGTGGATCAAACGCAAAAGGTATTTTTATAGACGATTCTGATTTTTCACATGACACGTTTAATATTACAGTCACAAACTGTACCATATGGGGCGGAACTGAAAACATAAGAGACAGTTTTGGAAATAGCAACACATTCACAGATAATTATATAGAACTCGGAATAAATCTATTTGGCGGCAGTTCAAACACTTTCAAAAATAATATATTTGCTTTGAGCAAAGTTCACTCCGATCAGATATTGCATCTTGAGGCATCCACAGACAATAATATAATTAACAATGTTTTCATGTTCGGTGCATCTAAAATAGATTATGGTGGTTCATGCACAGGTAACATGTTTTCTCAAACTCCTGCAACTGGGGCAGGAATAGGGGGATCTGCAAAAATCGGTGGTAACATATGGACTACTCAAAGTTTTACAGATTCTAACAATGACGGATTTGCGGATTCTGCGTATACTGTTTCTGCCGGAATGTCTGCAACAGATAATTACCCTGTGGTCTATAATATTTCAACTGTTTCCAGTGGTTCTGTTTTGAGTCCGACATTCATAGCTCCAACATATACGGCGTTATCATGGACTCAAAACAATGATCCAAACTTCGTAAAATATATTCTATATCGTGGATGGGCTGCAACCGGAAGATCAAATTATAAAGTTTTTGAAAGTTCCGATCGTTCAGTATTGACATATACTGATTCTAGCCCTGGTTTTTCAGCAGGTAGAAGACCATATTATACCCTCGAAACCCAATACAGTAATGGAACCTCTTATTATTCAAGTGTAGAATCTTGGTCAATACACCACACTCAGAAAAAAATATGGGTAGAGGGAGACTCTATCAGCACACATCCATATTTTGACAATCCAACGAGTTTAGGATGGGTAGATCAATTTGAATCTAACTATGTGATTCCGGCAGGTTGGAGTTTAGATTGTACCGCAGTATCTGGTAAAACTGTGAATACATCTAATTCTCAGCTTCAGGAATATTCACAAACTTATGATAATGAAGTATTTATTACTGAAATCGGAGTCAATGACCATCTTGTAGATAACAGGGATGCGAATGCCTCATATTCAGATGTCTACAACCAGACTAATTATATGGCTGTTAGGGGTTCAGTAACTTACTGGATGCTGATCATGCCGGACAACGAAAACAACATATTCCAAAAAACATTTAACTGGAATGTAATTAGACACCATCCAGTGAATACAACTATAGTAAATACATATGATAGTTTGGATTCCGTCATTGAAAATGGCAATTTCGATGATTATAACCTTACAAACGAGTTAGGCGGTTCAGTGCACCCAAATACTATAGGTGGTGGACTGATAGCAGATAAGGTTTTTAGATTGTTATGTATGGGTGGCACAATTCAAAACGAAACATACTGTCCGAGAAGCGGACCGTTTACAACTCCAACAATCGTTTCTAAGAATCCAAAATATTCACAAATAAAATATGATGGAAGCACAACAACATTCAATGCAAATACTTCAACTTCCACTGATTCAGCTTGGTATATTAACGATATGTTTACAAGATTGGATAAGAGTACGTCAACTCCACAGTTGCCTCTAGCAGTAAAAAGTTCAGATTATACTATCTCAATGAGGGCAATGAATCCATCTAATTATGATGCATATTCAGAAGTCGATTGGGTTCCTGTACCACCGATTTCAGATTTCATTGCAAGTCCTACAAGCGGGGAACACCCTGTTACTGTTGCGTTTACGGATCAGTCAATTGGACCAACCTCTTGGTTATGGAACTTCGGAGATGGAACGACTGGCACAACTCGAAATGTGACTCATACTTACTCTGTAGCTGGAAATTATAATGTTAGCCTGACAACTACAAACGAAGATGGGTCAGATAGTGAGGTAAAAACCAACTATGTTATTGTTACCGCTGTCCCAGATGCAAATTTTTCAGCAAACCGAACTACAATTACACAGGGTCAGCCAATACAGTTTAATGATACAAGTTTAGATAATCCCACTTCATGGGCGTGGACATTCGGAGACGGGAACACCAGCACGGATAAAAACGCTACACATACTTACTCTGTAGCTGGAAATTATAATGTTACATTAACTGTAACAAACTCGTATGGTTCAAATTCCACGGTAAAAACAAATTACATAAACGTGAAAAATTCACCTCCAGTTGCCGCGTTTTCAGCCGATCCATTAATAGGAAATGCAACAACTGTTATAAGATTTATTGACAGCTCAACTGGGAAAATTGATTCTTGGGCTTGGGACTTTGAAAATGATGGTGTTATAGATTCAACTGTTCAAAATCCGGTTAAAGCGTATACAGCAGAAGGAGTTTATACAGTTAATCTAACTGTAACTAATGACGGTGGTAGTGATTCAGAAACAAAAATTGGATATATACTTGTGAGCAAGTCAAACGGAGCAAACCAAGTCAATTATTTCTATTGGCAATTTTGGTCATTTTTCAGGAGATGGTAATAAATGATCGTAGGAGAAATAAAAACAGGCCAAAATATAAAATCATTTTTTAGAGCAATTAAAGAAGATTTTTCAAACGATGAAAAAGTAAGTTTGGGAGATCCAGTAATTATAAAATGTTCTGCTAACGGAGCAACCCCTGTAAATATGACGGGGGCAACATACGCTTTTGATTCCGATATGAATCAATGGCTACTAGATGGACCGAGTTCATTCGTTCCTTCTTATGGTTTTTTGGATATCACGATAAAAGGTACAAATATTGATTATGTAATGATAAGATTAGCAGTTTCAGGGGGAGGAGGCGGAGGCATGGGAGTATTAACAAAAGATTACACAGTATCCGGAAATGATATTCAGTTCACTGATACAAGTATAGACAAAAGAGACATTGTAAAAATAAGAGGAATTTCTAGTAACCTAGATATTTACGACTGCAATCGTATCACAGCAGGCAAAAATGATATAACCCTATCGGGTACAACCCCAGGATTGTTTACATGTGATTATCATATTCCAGCAGGTGAAACCCTTAAAATTTGGTTAGAGTCATAATGCTCCTCAATTCAAAAGAGATTCTTAACATAGAATCTCGCTTTTCCCTACTTTTCGAACGAACTTTTTTCAAAGGTATCTCAGGACAGCCAGCCTCATCCTATAAAAAACAGGTTTCTTACTGGTTTAAGTCAAAAACCTTTCAAAAACAGATAGATAAAATTATTGATGATATTTATCTTTTTTCAGTATCTTTTTCAGATAAGAAAATCAATAAATCACTTAAAGCCTCAGTAAACCCAACTAGGCACATCCTCAGTGCAGCAGATGATAACCCTTTAATCCTCACAGAAGAGGCTATTACACAGGCTGAAGGTCTGGCAGGTGAAGTAGTAGACTCTATTGTTACCATGCTCAAGGATGATAACCTGTATAAGGAAGCCCCAGCAACTTTAGAGAGTAGGGTCCGTGAACTATGGGGGGGAGAGAAGTACAGGGCTACACGATTTGTAAGGACATTTACAGCTGATGTGGCTACCTCTTCGAGCTTACATCGATATTCTCAGCAAGGAATTGAAGAGTATCAGTACTATGCTCTTATAGATGGTAAGACATCACCTATATGCAGGGCCTTACATGGCACTATTTTTAAGGTAGGTTCTCCAGAAGCGAGTAAGTTTTCTCCCCCAAAACATTTTCACTGTCGCAGTTCTATCATTCCAGTGACTATGTTTTCTGATGTATCTGATTCAATGCGCTATGAAAACAGAGACTTCTCAAAGCCGATGAATCAGGACTTTTCAATTTCAGGAAAAGAAGTTGATTCTAAAGTTATTAAAAAAGTATTCAAAGATATTAACACTTTCAATGAGAATTACCGGATTGATAAGTTTATTTTGGATGAAGATCTGGAAAAGAGATATACACGGATTGGTATTGGTATTGAATCACAGCCTACATGAAAGGGTATAAGACCGGAACCAAAAAAGAAAGTTAAAAAAGCACGTAAAAAAGTTAATTGATTTATATTTCTTTTTTCTTATCCTGCTCGGGAAGTGGTATCAACCCACAAGGACAGCGCATATTTTCAGGGACTATCTGTTTCTTACAGAGTTCTTCTATTTTTGATTTATCGATTTTATCAGTCATAATATCTTTTCTCCAAACACTCATCAGCGCATTTGATAGCTACCAATTCGGCAATATTCCAGGATAAAGTCATGCTTGTTAACTTTTTTCTTAAATTCATAGAGCTTTCATAATTCATTGCGGTTACAAGGTTTATGTCAAATTCATAAAACCAGCACCATCTTTCAGTCATCTTTCCCCTCTAAAAACCTTATCGCCCTTACAAACTCTTCCATTTCTCCATGAAGTTTTTTCATTAATTCGGCATCTAAAATATCACTAGATTTAGCAAGTTCGTCTATTTTGAATTTATAATATAAGTATCCGTTTTTTAGGTATGCAATTGTACTATCGAAGTTTGTTTCAGATTTTACAATCGCGTCAAGAGGAATTGCAACCCATCCAGCAGGAATTTTAGCTGCAACTTCAGATTTGTTCTCGGTTATGTATTTAATAAATAAAATTGGCTTGCTAGGCACTCCATCTTCTATATAATCAGCTTCGATTATACAGACTTTTACACCATTTGGACTGATTATTTGATATTTAGTCATTTAGCTTCCTCTTTTCTTTTGAAACTTCCACCCATTTCAACAATTCATTAATTTTATCAACGTCTTCGGCATCCCATTTTATCATAGTCTCAAGACATTTTATAAGAAGATCAACTTCATCAAGAGCTCCTTTAAAATACTCAGCATTGTTAGGGTTCAGCTTTTCCCACATTTCAATACTTGTTATTAGGTCTTCTCTGTGCTTTCGCATGAGTCCTATTAATTCTCGGTAGTTCATTGGTTCAACTCCTTAAACATAATTTAGCACATTTACATGCCACGTCATTCCAACCAGCCAAATAAAATTCATGTCTGGTAGCTTTTGCCATCATCTTAAAATAAATAAATTTCTTATCAGCTTCGTTTATTTCTCTTATTGGGACATTATATATTTCGTCTTTTTCTTTTTCTAAGGAACTCTCAGCGGCTAGGATAATAGATATAATCACCGAACGTGTCATTTTAATTTTATCAACTCCCTAAAATATATAATCCAATCCAACGTGAACAATAGCCGATCCAAATAACCCAAGACCAATAAACGGATGTCCCGCGATCCCAAATAAAAAGAATATCAAGCACCACAGATAAGGAGAGTGCATAATTCCATGATGTCTACAAAATGTAAAAGCATACTTTAAATAGCCTATCCTATTCAAGGGCATTGAATAATTAGCATCTAGGTCAGGAGAAAGATAGAGAGTTCCAAAAATCCACGAACCTACAAGCTGAATTACTTCGAATTGAACTCTGTAAAATTGCAATATTGCAATTATGGCTAAAAGTGCTGTAAAACTTATGGGTTCATGGATTTTGTATGTAGACATGTTACCTCATTTATTCACTTTTTATGCCGCCGTCATTCCTCGTCCTCTTTCTCCTTAAACTTTATAACCAAATCCTTGCCTTTTCTACGAATATCCACCATAGATTTGTTATTCAAATCACATCCAAGAGCCTCTAATACTATTCTATGTTCATGTGGTATTGTAATTCGTACTCGATTTCCTATTCTATCTAAATGGCGTTCTACCATGACGGCAATTAATGACGGCAAAGTTTATATAACTTTCGTGCGTTTAGAGTGTAAGAGATGATCAAATGTCAAAAATAAACGAACAAACAAAACTACAATTTGATAAAAATTCAATGACAGTCGGAGAACTAAAAGACGCTCTCGAAGAACAAGGAATAATAGCATATCTTACTGATCTAACTGACAATGTTTTCTGTATGAGTTCCGAAGAGGATAATGTAGATGAAATTGGCAATGAATTAGTGAAAGATCTAACTGAAAAAGGAATAGGTATTGATTATTTGGTTCATTGTGGAATGTTGCTGAGGTGATTTCATGGACTCACGAACACCAGAACAAAAGAAAAAGCAAACAGACGAAGCTATAGCAGCTTTTGAAAGAGGAAGGGCAGCTAGTTTGAATGAGGATGAGGAACCGAGTTTTCATATTGTTAATAGGGATGATTAAGAATGAAAGATGATTTTGTAAACCAAGTTCTTGAAATATTAGGCTGCGTAGGCGACGGTGGGGAAGAAGCACTAAAGGCAAACGCTGATAAAATACATGCTCTTGCTGATTATTCTAGGAAAACAGCAATATTTATTCAAAGTAAAGATCTAGGAACCGAAGCTTTAAAAGACCTATCACCAATTGAAATTTATACCCACATGATTATAAAAATAATTGAAAGTCCGACTTCGATTCATCGAGATGCTTCGGTACTTTGTATTATTCCTCACTTATCGGATGCATTGAAAGAGTAATTCTCCCTCTCTCAATCATCTTTTTGGTTGTGTGGAGAGGGGAAGGAAGGAGAGAAGAACATGAAAGCAATAAAAACAAAAAGAATTGTAATTCGGATGACAGATGATGAATCATGGCATCTTTTCAGAGCAATTGATTCTCTTAAGCACCCTGATATGTACGATAACCCGGTGGATATGGAACCACTTTGGAAATTTCGAAAAGTTCTTGGTAATTTAGGTTGATCCTATGTACCCTCTCTTTGCTCTCTCCCTCATTCTAATTTTAATATGTTCAGGGATAGCGAGTGCAGGGGATGAAACACAGATCAACAACGCACTTCAAGCAGGTGGAGAAGTTCATCTTTCATCAGGCATCTATGAAATAACAGGACCCTTAATCATTCATTCGGATACAGTTCTGATAGGAGAGCCCGACACAGTTATTAAAGTATCCTCTTCGTCTTCTCAGTGGTTTACAGGCTCAACCGGGATAATAAGCTGTAAAGAATCAGTAAAAAATGTAGAAATATCCGGCTTTCAAATAGATGGTAATTTAGGCTCACTCCCCGCAAGTTACGCGAACACTCCCGGCCATGATAAAGACTGTGAAAGGTGTATAATTTTAGGGGGATACACTAACGATTACGCTGACAATATCTCAATTCACGATATGAAGCTCTATAACTCCTTCTCTGATGGAATGCAGATAAGATTTGCTAAGAATTCAAAGGTTTATAACAATTTTATAAGCAATTGCCAACACGAAGGTTTTTTTGGAACATGTCTTGAAAATAGTGAAATATATAATAATAAAATAGCTGGAATCACTAGCGACTGTTTAAGATTAGATAACTGTGTAAACTGTAAAGTTAGTGACAATGTTCTATTTTCATATGATGGAACGAATTTAAATGGTGCTTACGCTCATGGGGAGAATGGTCTTCAAGTAGGGGACGCAGGAAGCTCACATGGTTACGATGCAAGTAATAAACCTACTACTACTGCTAACATCGAAGTTTATGGTAATACATTCGCTAACAATGGTTTAAAGGCAATCACGGGGAGCATGGGAGACAATGTTTATATTCACGATAATAAATTTGTTGGAAAAGAGCAGCTTGAAACAATGGGAATTCCTGTTGATATTTCAGACAGTAATCCGGCAAGTGTTGAGAGGAGTGAGAAAGTATTCTCCTCTATCTTCGACATTTTAAATTGTAATTTTTCAACTACTGCTCTGATTCCTCAGTATAACCAGATATCAAGCACTGAAAACTGGCAGAAGAAAGGACAGAACACAGAAGCAACCTTTTCAATTGATGGATTCAGAAATATTTCTGAAATCGAAGGGGTTGAATATATGCCTGGAAAAGCTCAAGATAATGTTATTGTAAATTATCAGACTCGAAATGATGCAGCGTTTGGAGCAGGGCAGACCTCAACTATTTCTTATGAAGAAAATAACACAACTTTAAATGTTTCACTAACAGTTCAGACTTCCTGGATAACAAAAAGCTCAAGTTCGATAACAGTTTTAGGCAAAAGAATAACAATTCCTTCAATTAAAACACAAAGCGAAAGTGAAGTGTACTCTGCAAGTGTACAAGTGCCCCAGAGTTTTCCAAAAACAGAAGACGTCAAAGCAGAAGTAACCTATTATAATAACTCGTATAATCCTCACTCAATTGTAAGCTTGACAAATGCCTGGGGTATAGTTCAGGAAGATTATTCTTACAATGGCTCAGAAGCAAATCATTTTAAGCTCATTGGAGAGGTTTCTAAAAAAGACACTGGCTTATCTTATGTCAATTACTCAAGAATTTCAATGTGGAAGAGCACAGACAGCCAGATAAGCGGACATGGGAATGAGTTGTATATTACAGGAAAGTTTAACAGGTCATTACTGAATGTTTCTGTTGAAACACCTTATGAGAAGGTTCAGATAAAAGAAGTTAATGTTACAGAATTTCCAGATGAAAGCGGATTGATCTTAAATCCTTCATTGTGGGCTTTTGTAGGAACGTTAAGTATTTTCGTAGTATTTATTTATAAGAACTTAAAAAGAGTAATAAGAAAATGGTAAAAATTATTCAATTTCATGTGATTTTGAAAAAGCCATTTCGAAAGCTTCTTTTTTCCATTCATAAAACATTTTTGCAGCGGGATTGTCCCTATGATCCCATCGATCTTCTTCGGTTCTACAATAGTCAATCATTCCACATAACCAGTTTTGATAATCTTCTAATTTCATTTTCTCACCCACTGTTCACCATTTGGACCCATAACACCTTTATCAGTCTTCATAACATTCTGAGCTAATCCACCATCAAACATTATCACGTAAAACGTAGAATGCTCTTCATAGTGCCCTGTTGAAATTACTCCACTTGGATTATGAATTTCAAAAGTATGCGCAACTGTATTAAGTTTCATTCCAGCATGTGGATTGTTCTGATCCTGGAAGTTAGTGAATGATGCTGCATAAGCTGTCATTGCGGAAATCAGCAGTATTACAGCAGATATGATCATTAAGTTTCTTTTGTTTTTGAGTATTTCCATTAACGGAAGCATATCTTTATTTTTTAGTACTCCAGTGGTTTCATACATATTTCTTTTGTCTCCTTATTTATCCTTAACAGTACTGGTATTTCTTCGTCCGGAATCCCGGCAGCCTGGCAAACAGGAGCCGAAATGTATACAAACACAGCTCCCGGCTTTGACTTGTTTTTTCCGAGTTTACCTGTCCAGATAATCTCTTTTTCGGTTTCTATATAATCCATTTAACCACAAAATAATTTTTTCTAACGGTTAAATTAACAATACGGCTATTTATAAGTTTGTATCCATACGACTTTATCCGTATAAACTCGGACAAGTCCGAACATTTAAATAGTTTGAAAGTAATTACTTAGTATGAGTAAATTAAAAAAGTTAACATGGAGTTTTGCAGGAATTCTTCTTACTGCTGGCTCGGCATTGGCAGAAGGAGACAACAACGTAACAAGCAATCTTGGGCCGGCTTCGGGAGTCGCAGGTGATCTTATGTTTTATCTTAAATGGGGATCTATTTTCGTCGCTATTGCTACGGTCCTCATCCTTTGGATAAGACATAACCTAGCCGCACATAGTAAAAAAGTAGGTGATGTTTTACAGATCAGAGATGATATGAAACAATGGTTTATAATGGGTCTGGCTGTCATAGTTAGTTTTATCTTTTTATTTCAGTATATAATACCACAATTAGATAAATTCATCTGAGGCTCTATTATGAAAAGAGTCTATGCTATTCTTTTTTTTCTTTTGTTCTTTTCTTACCCTGTTTTAGCTGCTGATTATTCAGCAACTGATGTAGGAGCAGGGATGGTTTCAGCTGGAATAGGGCAGTTTTTTAAAGACCAGATAAATGGTATGTATTCAAGTTTTCAAAATAATACAGCCATTAATAGCCAATTTGGAACTGCTAGAGGGGCACTATACACAGTCATTACATACGTTCCTGACCCATACGCTGACCCAACAATAAAATCTATATTCTTGAACTACAGAGCGCTTTCAATATTCTTTGTTGTTCTCTTTATAATTGGGGAGTTTATGAATCGGAACTTAGCACGGATGAAAGTATCTGAAAACGTATTTGGAAATAGGGATTTATCTACCTCTAAATTCGTTGGAGGGGTAGCAATGTGTTTTCTAGGACTCTTTGCTAACTTCATCTTTATGTTTGCATTGCAAGTGATAAGAGTATTAAGTCAATTCGCAATGTCTAATGTCCTTGATTCTATTGCTCCAAGCCCTGATAACCTTATACTGTATGTTATGATGGCTATCTGTGATTTCACAGTATTCATATTCTTCATAATCAGGTTTTTTATAATATATGCAGTGGCAGTTCTGTGTACGGTTCTTGCTGTCCTGTTAGTTCCAGAATCGTCAAGGGACTTTGCTAAAAAGTCAATAGATCACATAGTCAGGATTTTACTCTTGCAGCCAGTGGCTATTTTCTTTACTTGCCTGGGGATTTTAGTAATGAAAAACCTGCCTGTAGCATTACAACCATTTGGATATATTGGACTTACAGTGTTTGTTTTTCTGGTTTGTCTTTATATGCTAATTGGAGATTTTGAATTCATTAAGAAGGGTGGAAAAGTATTAGCAAAGGTGATTGCAGCATGAAATATCAATTTACTCTTACAATAGTAGGTGAATGTAGTGATACAATCACCATAACACTAGAAGAATACAGAGCGCTTACATTGATAATGAATAGTTGGTTAAAAGACGAGGGGAGGGTTATACAAGATGTCTAACACTCCTTACGAACCTCCGAGGCCACCAAAGACGATAACTAAAATTCAAGATGATCAATTCTTAGACTTTTCAAGTCCGTTTACATGGGTTATGATGGTCTTTATCTCCGTTGCACTCGTGATCATCTTTGAACTTGGAAATGTACACACATTAGTATTCCAGATAGTTACTGTCCTTGCCTTAGTTTTATGGCTTGTAATATGGATTAAATACTTTTCATCTTCTGAAAAAGTAACTAAGCAATTTGCAGTATTTCATTTCAAAGTTAATGATGTGAAAGGCCAGCATGTAATTAATAAATTTGAAGTTCCAGTTTCGTTCTTACAGAAATTAGTGCCTATTGTAGCCATTCACGAAGGAGGAATAATCGAGTTTACTGAGAAAAAATACGGAATTTTAATGGAAACTTTTCCAGTTAGAATTTCAGATGAAGAAAGAAAAGAACATGAAAAGAGGATCGAGAAGGTAGTGAATGGTATTCCTGCAAATACCCACTTCAAAACGATAGCATGTAGTAGATTAGAGCCTAGAAAACCTTTGATGCAGTACCTTTTAGACATTACAAGTAAGTCTACTGGAAATAAAGCAACTGATCTACATCTTGCGAGCCTTTACAATAAAGTAGCAGGTGATGACACGCCTGTCATTTCATGGAAATATTACGCTTTTCAGAGTCTTGGAGAACAACGTAGTTTAGAGGCTGCCAGAATTCAGTATGGTGCGACGGTACCTGGTCTACTTAAAAACATGCGAGGCGCGAAATTAGATCCCATCGTCGTAGAAGATCCTCAAGAAATTGCTTATGCGTATCGTACTTTATTTTCGGAGATGGTAATATGAGAGAAATAAAATTTAGAGTATTTGATAAAAATATACCTGCTAACTGTACTGACAAGGAACTCGATAATCCATCTGGAGCAATGGTTGTTGAATGGGATTACATTGTTAATTCTTCTTATCTAATTGGTGGTCTGGCTGGAAGATATCCAATTATGCAGTTTACCGGACTGAAAGATAAAAATGGAAAAGAAATTTATGAAGGTGATATTCTAAAATACGACGATCCATATAAACAGAAAGCTCACACGTTCCCATATGTTATCAAATGGGATTCTGAAGAAGCGTGTTTCGACTGCACTAATGAAATGAATTTCATGCTCGGTTCCGTGTGGAAGAATATGGAAGTTATAGGCAATGTATGGGAGAATCCGGAACTTTTGGGGGCAATAAATGAAACTGTTTGAAAAACTAAAAGCTCTAAATAGAGAACGTAAACACAAAAACAGAAAAGCAATCGAAGAAGCCGAACATAAGATCTGGTGGGACAGCTACTGTAAAGTAATCTCTCCAAATAGAATTGAAGTCTTTGACACTAATCTAATAATTGATCAAAGAACCTGGGCTAGATGTCTTATTATTGGCCTCCCTACAAAGAATGGTGAAGGTTATCCTAGAGATATGACCTCTAAAGCAATTGAGAGAATACAAGACCTCTCATTCGATGGCTGCAAAGTTATGATGTCACATAGTCTCATTCAGATACCAAATGAACAGGCCAGAGACGACATGCAAAAGACTCTATTTACAGTAAATGTAAATCAAGAACACGAAAAGCAAGTCAATCCGGGCTCAACTCCTAATCTTGCTTTAATGTGCAAAGGTGAAGATGTTGTCGCTAATTACCGGGAAATGTACTTTAACGGACATAGAAGCTTTCATTCTTCACTTATCCTAGTAATAACAGGCGGTGAAAAAGAAGTATTTAACGCGGAAAGTAAAATCATCTCTATTTTAAAGAGTGAAATAATAGACTTTTCAATTCCATCAGGAAAGCAGTTAGAAATGTTTTTGGCTGCAATGCCTTTCCCTATAAGCGACTCAAAATCGTGGGTAGAGGTCAGGAGCGATACCGCCGCAATCCTTTGTACAAGTACTAACCTAAACTCAAGAACCGATGTAAAAGGGTTGTACTTCGGTAAGGACCTTAAAACAAATGCAGAAATCTTAATCGACTTAGACACACTTCCAGCAAAGCACCTGACCTTTCTTGGAAGTACAGGAGCCGGTAAAACCTTCTCTTTCCTACTTCTCCTAATGAGAACACATGACATGCTAGGATCGAGAATAGTTTATACGACTCCTAAAGCGGATACTGGTACTGACTATAGAGCTGTAGCAAACTACTATGGTCAAGATGCCTGTATCGTTGACATCGGCCCATCGGGAAGTAATATCAACCCACTGCAAATACTTTTCGATTCTCAAACGATGGGTATAAGTCCTTATGCCTATGCAAGAGCTTATGATCGACATAAGGGGCTTTTTATTAAGTTTATGAATGTCTGGCTTAATAAAGTAACTGACAACATGGAATCTTATCTTGATGAAACTCTTAATATGGTCTATGAGCAAGCTGGAATTTACCGAGATCAACCTGAAACCTGGACTAATGCATGGCCTGTCTTTAGAAACCTGAGGGAGATTTGGGAAAAGGATATGGCTAAATCACAAAAGGAGATCGGAAAGAAGCGGTTAACTGCCGAAGCTCTTTTTAATAAAACTTATCACATGGGAGATAAAGGAACTTTAAATTATATGAATAAACCTACTACTGATCTTGATTTGTCAAAAGATTTTATCATTATTGATTTATCCGGTGTCCCTGACCTCATTCAAGATGCTATGAATGTCATGGTTACAGGTATGGTAGCGTCGAGGTTTTCAACAGATTCAGAGAAGGAAACTATAATCGCAGTGGATGAAGCTGCCGTATACCTCAGAAACCAAGAGTTAGCCGCGTCTATGTTAAAAACGCTAACACAGGGTAGATCTCATAGAGTTTTCTTATGGCTTGCCACTCATCAGCCTTCTGACTTTAAAAAGAATAATGCAAAGGAAGAGTACAAAACAAATATGTTCATTAACATCGTTTTAGGGGCAAATTTAGAGAACAATATAGGGGATGTAACAGACTACTTTAACTTGACCGAGGAAGAGGCTGAGATTCTTACAAGTGCTGAAGTAGGGGAAGGTCTGCTTATCGTTAAAGGTCAGAGAATCCCTATTAGATTTGAACCAACTGACCTTGAGAAGTCTGTAATAAAAGGTACTTACAGAAAGCAAAATCTACCTGCCGTTAATGGATTCTCAATATTCCATGATATTCAATGGCTTGTAAATGAACAGCATCTTATCTTCGCGGATTGGGTGCAGGGTGATCCAGAACTACTGAGAAAGCAGGGATATGATAAGCATAGAGTGCAGAGGATTGCACAGCCAGGGCCTACAATGTGCTATGCTCCGACTGGAATGATTGACTCAAGAGGACTCATAGACCTCCCACACTTCGGAGATCAAACACTGGACCATTATGCTTCAGTTATTCAGTTGGCAGCTCTCCTTCAAAGCATGGGTTTTACTGACATCATCATAAATCACGGTAATGAATCTAGTAATCAAGCAGGGACGGTAGATATTGAAGCAAAGTATGATGGAAAAACATACGCTTTTGAGTATGAAAACTATAATAATAAAAGTCCTGATATATTCACACGAAAACTTGAATCCGCACTTGAAAAGTACGATGTAGTGAGGTTCGTTTGCAGTGCCACGGATGCAAAGTTTATAAGTAAGGCGATAAATGAAAAATACATTCTAAAAAGAGGCGATGAAGTAATGCAATTCGTTGTCGAGTCAACTGGTGGAATCATTCCAGAGGATGAAACCAACCTTTAATACTCAATAATAAGTTTTCTGGTGGATTCAGGGGTACATCTGCCTAAAAGAAAGCTTAACGTTCCTTCCTTTTTTCCGAGACAGTGTTACACACACTCAACTATTACTACGGCAAGCACTCGCTACAGTCCGAGGACATGCGCTCGTTATAGCCTTGTAATAGTTTCGTTTAGTTCCACACTGGCAGACTTCGTCTGCATGATGCTGAAGCATTTTTGCGTGAAAAATGAAAATAATTAAGTTTTTTTCAAAAAGAGCAGCCAAACTTTGAAATAAGTCGAGTTGTAGAATTTTATATCCGATTTGTGTTAATTGAGCCTCCAGGAAGCATCACAAAAAGGAAATTAATTTGAAAATATAACAGTAAAACTCTTCCCAGCATATTCAGGCCCTAAACATATTCTTCCTTCAGAATCAGCTTTTACAACACAGTAATATACAGGATGATCAGGTGTTGCAGCCCGATTAAAAGAGTTCGATGTGATTCTGGTAAAAACGATTCCTGTACTTTTTACTTCAGTTGGAGCTGGTGATTCAGTAACATCCTCTTTTGGAACTTCGGTAACAGTTGCAGCAGGTGCTTCTGTAACAGTTTGTTCTGGTTCTGATCCAGTATCCAAATTAAGAGTCTCTTCCGATGTCGAGGTATCTCCCTTTGCAGCGTTCTCTTCGTTTAAAATTCCTTGTAAATCAGGCGTAGGGGTTGGAGTTGGTTCAGATAGTGTTAAAGTTTCTTCGGTTGGTTTAGGTGTTGGAGTAGGCTTAGGATCTGGTTTATGATCGGGGGTAATTGTATTTTCTTTTGTAGAGTTACTGGATTTATAATCAAGCACGTTAGCTCCAACTATAACCCCACCTATTAGAAGAAGGGCTCCAACTGAGATTAGTATCCAAGCTATATTATTCATGGAAGTAGAAAAGGGAGTAAAATATTATAAATGTTTTTAAAAAAGAGTGAAGAATTACTTCACATTAATATTTTTACAAGTTGGAGAGCACCAACAAGAACCAACCTGAACCTTTAGACAAACAGTGAAATAACCTTTCGAAGCTGGAATACTCACGGTAACCCCAGGCTTACTGTTTTTTAGGATATATCCGGTAAGATGTGTTCTGCCAGCATCCGAATACTTTTTAATACTCCATTGGTCAGCTACATGTTTACAGACAGTTGTATCTTTGAACTGGAGTTTTCCGCTTACAATGGAAGCAGCGAAAGCTGGAGTACAACAGTTAGCGCATGTAGTACTTTTTGTAGTATTACAGGTTGAACAGGTTCCAGTACTACACGTTCCTGAAGAAGCGGTTGTCTGATTAACACATTTCGTTAAGGGGCAGTTATCAGTACATCCTGCACAATTACAAGATCCAGACTGACAAGCTGTACACGTACAGGTACATTTCCCTGCAGTACATGCGGCAGATGCTGAAGAAACACAAAGCATCATCACTAATAGAGGGATTATGAAATATTTGGGTTTCATATACAGTTAACAGCGTTAACAAATTATAAAATTATATTCATTTATGATAAGATTGTTCGAATGTTATATTAATCTCATAACGTTTTTAGATCATTGTAAAGTTATATTAATAGATATATTTAATATTGTTAACAACGTTAACATTAGAAAATGTCTATTTTTATCGAGGGAACCGCGTTTCCCATCGGAGAAAAGAACGTTAATGGCTGGGGAATCCCCGAATCGGAAGTAGATAACGCCATCTCTTCTTTAAAATCCTCTGTTGTTCGTATTTGTTCCAGGGACTCTCCACATGGATGCGACGAATCCGAAGACCCAAAGGCTGAAATCGGAAATATCGTTGCTGCATGGAGAGATGGGAACCTCGTAAAAACCAGAGCTTTGATTACCGATTCAACTGCCTCTCAAAAAATTTCAGATAAAACCTGGAAAAACACTTGGAGTATTTATGGGAAAGCTCCTAAAGTCGTTGATGGTTGGCCAATTGATTATAAAAATCGTTCTATAACTCTTGTTCAAAACCCGGCTTGGGGAGATGCTACATGGGAAGTGGCGGCTTCTGAAAGCGGGGAATTCGGGTTTAGAACCTTTTCAGAATTCACATTAATCGCATCACAAAATAAAGAAGGTGATTTCATCACAGAAGAACTTGAAAAGAAAATTACTGAACTTTCAGCAGCTAAAAAAACATGTGAAGAGCAACTGAAGGAAATGACTGTCAAAATGGACGAGATGGATAAAAGTTCGTCCATGCAGGCATCTACCATTGAGGAACTTAAGGCCTCCAATGAGAAACTCACCAAAGAGCTAGGAGAAAAAACAACTCTCGTTGCCTCTCTGGAAAAAGAGAAAGCAGGATCACTACCAATGAATGTAATCGAAGAAAAAATAGCCGCTGCGATTGCAGAACACGACGAAAAGAAGACCCTCTCAGCTGCTAGAGCTAAGTTTGTAGCAGCGAGGAAAGCCGCTCATAACATCGATACTAAAGACACTGAATTCACAGCCCTTTCAGCATCCGAGTTTGAAGCACTTGCTGCTGAACAGGGTGTTAAACTCGAAGCCGGAGGTCCAGGAAGTGGGCCGAATCCACAGTATCCTGCGGAACCCTCGACAAAAACAGGTTTTACGGTAGGCAGGCCAGATACAAAAAAACCCGGTGAATGGAGGAATGATTAAAAATGGTTAATACTGGTTTAAGAAAACCCACTAACGGGGTACTTGTAGCAGGTCATCCACTCAAAATGGAACAGAACATCGAAACGGCTACTAATATGTACCCAGGTCGCCTGGTGAAAAAAGGAACTAACGATGATGACATTGTCGTCAATACGGCGGCGGGGAATGCGTCCGGTTGGCTCAGTTACGAAGATACCAAGATAGGGAAACCTGACGATGTTGACTCAATATACAAAATCACGGCTAAACCCGTAGTACTGTACGGTGGTGGCTTTGTGGTAGTCGGACATCTTGCATCAGGGGAAAACGTTGCAAAGGATGATTATCTCGTAGGGGCTGCAAATGGAGAACTTAAAAAAGCTTCTGCGGTAGTAATCGCATCAGGCGCAACCCCTGTTACGTCGGGAGCTGCAAACGGTGCAGCCATCGTTACAGGGTCTATTCCTGGAGAAGGAAGAATACTTGCACAGGCAAAGGAAAGCGTAAATGCCACCAGTGCAGCTGCGGACATTATGGTACTAAGTTTCATCTGAGGTGATTCACGGTGACAAATGCATATGATGAATTTTCTAAGAAACTTGACGAAAAGATTGTAGAACCCCTCAGACAGGTAAACAAAGGACGTAGACTCGTTTACGTTACTCCTCCGCAGGGATTCGGAGTTACCTCTGTAGATTGGGGTAAAATGACTGAGATGAGTGACGGTTATGTTTCAATGGGGTTCACAGATGGAAATAAGGACTCAATCGACGTAAAACTCACCAATGCTCAGATCCCGGTGTATTGGAAAGATTACACCATTGACCGTAGAATCTACGAAGGCTGGAGAACGAGAGGCTTCGATATCGATGCAGCAAACGCCATTGCAGCTGCATACAAAGCCTCGAGGGCCGAAGACGGGGCCATTATCAACGGTGTAACCAATGACGGTACGAACTACGACTTTGTAGGCATCTATCAGGGAGCTGTAGCGTCTGGTAACAACTATGCTACTTCATGCTCGATAGGAACCTTTGGTAACCTTACGTCTGCCATCAATGCCGCATACGAACTCATGGACGAGGACGGAGTACCCGTTGACAGTCTGCCTTTCAATCTTGCCTTGAATTCAACATCTTTTAAGAAAGCAAGATCTGTAAGAAACACCGGGGGGAATGGAAATCGCGAACTCCCTGACATCCTTGAACTCCTAAACGGTGGGAGTGTGATTTCTGTAGGTACTCAGGTTATGACAGGACAGGGATTCCTTTGCCCCACTCCTGCAGTAGGAGAACCTTATCTGGATTACTACCTAACATCTGACTTCCAGACTGACCCAATGACTCCGATGTATCAGAAAACTGGAAACCTCGGAGGAAGAGTATTTTCTGCTGGAGTTCTCCGGATCAAACAGTTTGATGCGTTATGCGCTTTTTCAAACCTGTCATGAGGTGAAAAAGTGATAACAGTAAAAGTAAAATCTAGTCACCTTTCGGCTGGACCGAATGCTGAAAACTCTAAGATCTACAGAAGAGGAGACGTTTTCAACTGTTCTGAAGAGGAATGTAAACGCTTTGGGAATTCGGTTGAAAAAATCAGAGTTGTTGAAGCTCCTCAGCCTGTCGTTCAGGGTACTGCTAAAAAGTAAGGTGGATCATGGCTCGTTGCTCTCCTACTGACGTTCGGTCAAAAGTATTTACGAAGGCTACAGACCTTCAAATATCTGCAATTATCGCAGATGTAGATGACGAGGTATCAACGTTAGCAGGGAGCACTAACCAAATCGATCCAAATTTAATAGAGGCTTGTAAATGGGCGTCGAGGGCTTCCACGCTCCGTTATATGATAACTACCGGGGAGATGGCAGTTAACATAAAACGTGGTAATAGCCAGCAACAGAACGCTCCTGACCCATTAATTAAAGCATATGAAGAGAAGGCTGAATCATATATTCAGAAATATAAAATTTCCTCCGTTTCGTTCTCAATTCCATCTGGTCGTATGGGTTACGGAACTGTAAATAATACAGAGGGTTTTTCTTGAACTTCCTCGACTTAGGCATGGTCCACACATGCCAGGTACTCCACGATACCGGAACCACGCAAAATATAGCCGGTTCCCCTATTCCGAATATGGTTTCTACTGAATATAAATGTTCATTCGAAAATATTACAACCTCTGGTTTTTCAGTTTCAAACACGGATGCTGGAAAAGTAATAATCTCTTCTCCTGTTGTTTTCCTTCCAGATAACGCAATAGTTCAGAAAGGAGATTTCATTTCAACCACTGAACTAAACTGGGCCGGAACATACGAAGTTCAAAAAGTTGATGCTCCAGAAGACCTTTTTTCTGGAGAAATCGACCACATAGAAGCTTTTCTTATGGAGGTAGCTAAACGTGGTTGATGGAATCACTATAAAAATAGACGGAGTGAAAGAACTTCAAAACACTTTCAAATTATTAAATAGTGACATGCAGGACATCCTTTCAAAAGCGGTTAGCCAGGGCGCGATAATCGTTGAGAGAGATGCAAAACTTAGGGTCCATAGAGTTACAGGTAACTTAATGCGGTCAATAGAAGAACATCAAACTGTTAAATCTTCTACTAGGATAGAGTCACAAGTTAGTACAACAGTTCCTTACGCAGCAGCAGAAGAATTTAGAGTAGATTCCAGAGGGTCTCACGCTTATCTAAGACCTGCACTCGACGAGAACGAAGCACAAATAAAAGCCGCGATTGAACAGGTTATAGCTACGAGACTAGAGAGGTTTCGATAATGTTAGGGGAAGCGATTAGATCTATTCTTCTAGCTGATTCCATAGTGTCGGATCTTGTAGGCACTCGTATCTACCCTTTAGAACTTCCTTTGAAAACTTCATTCCCAGCTTTAACTTATTCATTTCCTTCTGACCCATTTCAACTTGTTATGCGTTCTGCCAGATGCCAAATTAACTGTTGGTCAGACGGGAAAGACATATTAGAAAAATACACGGAACGCGAAACGCTGAAACAAGCGGTAGAAAACTCATTGAAATTTTTTACCGGACAGGTTAACGGTGTCAATATTGAAATAACGTGGCCTATAGGCCCATATAATCACATGAAGGATAGTACTTCTGGATTTTTCTTTATTCCATACGACTTTCAAATTAATTATTATACATGAGGTAAAACATGTCAAGAGCACAAACAACAGCACAACTCGAAAACGCAATCACATTCGGTTCAGCAAAAGTAGAAATCCGAGCATACGGGAGCACTGGAGCTTTTACTGATCTTGGAATAGGTACTGGCATTGAGGTTGACGAAACAGTTACTCCGGCAACGTTGGATCCAGATAATGCCAGCAAGATGGTTATCGATCTAGCTGAACACTCAATTGGGTTTAAGATGAATTTATGGGAACTGGATTTTGCAAAAATCTATGCTCTACGTGGTGGATCATCTGGATTGGATACATATGGTACACAGGCAGCAGCCCCGGTATCAATTACTACTGAGCAACATGTACTGACAGGAACGGGGTTTGTCCCGCTAAACTTCAAAAATGGTGACAATTCAGAAGTTGGAAGTATTGTAGTCGTTGACAGCACCGATCAGGCGTGTGCTCGAAACACTGATTACATTATTGGAATAGATGGGAATGGATGGACATCCATTGCCAGGGTAGCAGGTGGGAAAATCACTGATGGAGAAATAGCTAAAGTGAGTTATTCTTACACTCCACTCGCTTCAAAAACCTGGTCAACCGGTGGAAAATCTAGCATTGGATACCTCGAACTAAAGTTGACAAATGTTCGTTTTATCGGATCAAGTGATAAAACGAAGATAGTTACTATTTATAAGGCTCAGGTATCCAGTGGGTTGAAACTGAAATTCCCCGCGGCTAAAGATTCTACTCCACTTGAATATCCTCTTGAAATGATAGCATATGATGATGCTACCAGGACAGCAGGAGATCAACTCTGTTCAGTTGTAGATCAGCAGGGGGTATAATCCCTGGCTGAATTTTTGAGTGACGTTGATACAATCTCTCCAAAAACTAAAACTGTTACAATTGGCGGTAAAACAATAAATGTGCTTCCAGTTACAGCCAGAACCACTCTTGATATTTTCAGAATTCAGGATGAGGTAGATAAAAAAATAATCTCTGAATATGTAGGATTAGACCAAATGGTTACCCTTTTGACTGGAATCTTACAGAAATCCGACCCCTCTGTAACAAGGGATTGGTTATTAGATTATACAACTTTTGGAGAATTAATTTCTCTCGGTTCAAATAAAACCGATTCAACTGCTGAAAATAAAGCAGGTGAGA
>Ga0265323_10000067_pt1 | contig 56891 bp, 38 predicted proteins | sample 41225metaG_FD_193580 | JGI IMG/M metagenome (GOLD analysis project Ga0265323, IMG submission 193580) | Rhizosphere microbial communities from Carex aquatilis grown in University of Washington, Seatle, WA, United States - 4-12-25 metaG | ecosystem: Host-associated > Plants > Roots > Rhizosphere...
TCTGTTCAGCTACCGGGACCTTTGGGACTGGCTGGCGCGGCCGCTGCAAACCCCACCGCAACTGCCGCCTGAAACGCAACTCACCCTCGGTCTTGGATAGCATCCCGTGCCGCCGCCGGCGCCCCCCCAACCTGTTTTCCGCGGATTTGCCCCTCTAGAGTGAGCCCAACCCGAAATCAGCCCCTTTTCAGCCTGTTTTGGACAACAGTGCGCCCGCTCCCGCTACGGGATAGCCAGCCTCCGGATCCACCGTCAATCGGCAAATGCGCCCCCCTTGGCTCGGCTCCGGTTTTTCCACTTGAGATCCATGGGGGTTCCGTCTTCGTCTTCCGCCCATGCCCGAATTCTTGGCAGTGATCATCCTGGGAATCATCGAAGGAATCACCGAATTCCTTCCAGTCTCCTCGACCGCGCACCTGCTGATCGCCGAGCATTGGTTGCCGCGGCAGTCGGAGCTCTTCAATGTGGTCATCCAGTCCGGCGCTGTGCTGGCGGTGATTCCGCTGTTTCACCGGCGATTCCACCAATTCATCTTCCAGTGGAGGGACCGGGCGACGCAGGTCTACGCATTCCAGCTCCTGCTCGCATTCTTCATCACCGGGGCCGGCGGCTACGCACTGAAGCGAGGCGGGCTGAAGCTCCCGGAAACGATCCTTCCGATCGCCCTCGCCCTCCTGGTGGGCGGCGTGGCGTTCCTGCTCATCGAGGCGCGTTTAAAGGGCCGCTCGTTCAAGGACGAGGTCACCTGGGGCATGGCCGTGGGCGTCGGTCTGGCGCAACTGGTCGCTGCGGCGTTTCCGGGCACCTCCCGTTCGGGCGCGTGCATTATTTTGCTCCTATTCCTCGGCCTGAGCCGGCCGCTCGCCACGGAGTTCTCCTTCCTCGTCGCGATCCCGACGATGCTGGCCGCCGGCGGCTATGAAATCCTCGAAGGTCTGCGTCACCCGGCCGCGGTGGCGCAGCCGGAGCACTGGTCGATGGTCGCGCTGGGCCTGGCGGTTTCGGCGATCGTTTCGTTCGCCGCCGTGAAATGGTTGCTGCGCTTCGTGCAGACACACACGTTCAACGCGTTTGGCTGGTACCGCGTCGCTCTTGGCGGACTGCTGCTCGTCCTCGGCCTGCGGTAAACGCGGCGAAACGACGGCGTCCAGCGCCGGGCAACTGGCCGTGGTGAGCCGTAGCTCGCAGAGCGACTTGTGCCTGCCTTCGTCCACGACTCCGGCGCGGCAGCCTTCGCTCCCCCGATCTTTCATCAACACGGTTCAGTAACCCTCCGGCTGGCCGTGCCAAGCCTGTGACCGGCAATAAGTCTGGAGCAGGGCTAACCCGCAGCGCCAGCGGTTGTCGTCCAAACCGCCGATAAATGCGGAAATCCTCCGCGTCGGTGGTCACGATCACATGCCCGCGGTGCAACTCCGCAAGGCGAACGAGACAGGCGTCCGCATAATCCATGCGCTGGCCGTAACGGGCTAGCAGCACGCGCACCGCCGGCGATATGGGTGACCGGTCACGGCTCCCGGATCACGAGCTTTGGAAACCAGCGGCGAAAATCGGCGGGATTCCTCGTGATGAGCCCTTGCCGGTTAGTGGCGAAACCGCCGATTAGAATGTCAGCGATCGGACGTTTCGGCACCCTGTCGGAACGCCGGCTCTGCACATAGGCGTTCCAGGCGCGCTGGGCCGCTTCGGTGTCCGCAACCGTCCATGCCTCTGTGTGGGAGATCCCAGCCTCGTCAAGAAACCGATTCAGCTCAGGCAGGTCGCCGGCAAATGCCGCGGAGAGTTCAACCATCGTCACGGGGGAAACGGCAATGCCGTCGGCGAGCAACTTCTCCAGAATCCTGGCGGAAACCAGTCCGAACCGGGGATCATTCTCGAATACATCGAGAACCACACACGTGTCGATGACCCACATCAGGATGCTTTCTCTCCTTCGCGCAGTTCCCGCATCCATTCGCTTGTGTGTCGGGCCGGACCCGTCCGGATCTTCCGGGCGTAGCCCAACACCGCCATCGGTCCAGCCGGAGCCTCGTTGCGGGCAATGACCCGAAACTCACAATCCGAAACCGGGGCGAACCTCAGGCGTTGGCCCGGACGAAGGTTCATCGCCTTGCGCAGGGCAGCGGGCACGGAGATTTGTCCTCGTTCCGTGAGGGTGCTCTCATTCATGCCTAAACCGTATCATGTAGGTTTATCATGTCAACATGACGAAGACACATGAAGCCGACCGCGCACTGCCCGAGATCTCATCGGCTGGCTGTGCCGAGCCGTAGCTCGAAGAGTGAAGGCTGGCGGATCGTCGCGAATTCCTTCGCAGCCCACGCGCACCATTGATCGTCGCGATCGAGGGCGCCGACGAGCGGGCCGGTGTCGACGATCACGTCAATCACGGCCGTGGCCGGCGAGCGATTTCTTGCTCCGCCCGGTCTTGACGGAGCCGATCAGGTCACTCATCGCGTCCGCCAGGCTGACTGGTTTCAGGTCAGCAAGGAACGCTTCAGGCGAACTGAACCGCTTGCCGGACTTTCCCTTGATCGCGGCCAGCGTCTCGGCATTCGGAACATGCGGTAGATGACCCACATATCGATTGCTGCGTCTTGGGGGCATTCCTCGTGGGCTCGCTTGATGACGTCGATCTGACGCGGATATTTCGCGAGGGCAACGCTTTCACGTCAACAACACGATGAGAGAATTCACGAAGACGTCATGTCTTGACTCTTGACAGACGTGCTGTGCTGCAACCGGTCTTCTATTGAATGCGATCCGATCCAGGACATCTCCGACGGAGGCCAATCTGCTGGAGTCGGGATTGCGGCTTGGCCTTGATTGGAATCGCTTCGCCAGGCGGCAAGCGGGATTGCGGCGATCTACGCGGCGACGGTTTCCCGGGGCCGGACCTCGCGGGCGATGCGACGGCTGAGCTCCCGCTTGGCACGGCGAAGCTCACACTCGGTCTCCAGACGATACCACCATCCCTCGGAGAGACCGAAGTAACGGTCGAGCCGCAAACCCGTGTCGGCGGTGATGGCTCGTTTGCCGGCGAGAATCGCGGAAATCCGGGTCAGCGGGACGCCAAGGTCTTTCGCCAGCCGGTAAGCGGTGATCCCCATCGGCGTCAAGAACTCCTCCCGAAGCATTTCGCTGGGCGGAAGTAGGGGAAGCATTTTTGTTTTCATTGGCGTTAGTGGTAATCGGCGATCTCCACGTCCTCGACGCCGCCGGCGGTCCACTTGAAACAGATGCGCCATTGGTCGTTGATGCGGATTGAATGCTGCCCGGCGCGGTCGTCTTTCAGCGCCTCCAGGCGATTGCCGGGCGGGACGCGAAGGTCGGAGAGTGTTTGGGCAAGGCTGATTTGGACCAGTTTCCGCCGCGCAGTGGTCTGAATGTTCGGCGGCAGTTCCGGCGCCTGCTGGTCATTGAAGATTGCTTCAGTTGCCCGGCTGGCGAAGGACTTGATCATCCTCGGAAAAGGATACGCGTTACGTTGGTAACGTCAAGCGTCATTACCGGTGATTGGACCGGTCCATCATGCGCTTCCGTGTCGCCCCGTACGAAGACCATCGAGCTACAGTCGCTTCTTGGCGAATGCTCTGCCAGAGCCGCTCTTCAGGTACTTCTCAAAAGCCAGCGCACGACCCTTATCTCTAAACGCATGCGCTGACTTGATATGCCACGGACGAAACCGCGCGGTGTTGGGAAGTTTGCCGTCGTTGTGTTCGTCCAGCCGCTGAGCCAGATCCTCTGTAAAGCCCACGTAGAAATGGTCTGAACTGCTCTCAGATTGCAGAAGGTAAACGTAGCGGAACGGCATCGCGGAGTCTAGTTCGGAGAAAGCCAAACCTCCCTCGCTGTACTCCCCGTCCCTGCCCGGGCAAGCCTGCAGTTTCCACCAGTTCATCCGTCCAACCCTTTTGGAATAATGCCCGCCTTCGTCCCCAGAGCGGGACTACGGCGCGGCAGCCTTCGCTCCCCCTGAAAACTCGCTCCAGGCAATTCAGCGTCTTTTTGGCTGGCTGTGCCGAGCCGTAGCTCGAAGAGCGAAGGCTGGTGGGGCGGGCGGGGGTCGAACCCGCAACCCTCGGTTTCGAAGACCGATGCTCTATCCATTGAGCTACCGCCCCGGAGCGCGTGTGCGACACTAGGGGAAACCGCAAACGCCGGCAGCGGTCAAGAAAGGGTTTCAATCCCCGGACCATTCGCGGAACGGAACGCCGTTCCGCACCACTTCTTCATCCCCGCGCCAGCTTGCGCTGCGACGGGAAAACCGGCCGCAAGGCGAGGCTGAGCCGGTCCTGCAAGGCCTGGAGCTCGCGGTAGCGCGCGACCCTGGTCCTGTCCGGCTCGCAGCGCGTGGATTCGTCGAGCGCAACAACGCCGTTGGTGAAATCGGTGATCGTCGTCTTGTCTCCATCCAACAGCGACGTGCACCAGGCGGCCTGGAGCGCGCCGCCCAGCGCGGCGCCTTCGTCCTCGACCATGGCCACCACCGGCACCCCAAAGATGTCGGCCATGATCTGCCGCCAAACCGCCGACTTTGCGCCGCCACCCGTCACCCGGATCTCCTTCGCCTTGACGCCCAGATCCGCGAGCCGGCGAAGCCCGTAGTTCATTCCCATCGTGGCTCCTTCCATCGCCGCCCGCGCCAGGTAGCCGGCATTGAAGGTTTTCGCAGTCAGGCCGAGCAGCACGCCGGAACCGTCGGGCACATTGGGCGTGCGCTCACCCGCGAGGTACGGCAGCAACACCAGGCCGTCCGCGCCCGCCGGGGCTGTCGCGACGGATGCATTGAGCGCCGCATGGTCCTGTCCGAAAAGCGCCCGCACCTGCTCGGTCACGGTCGTCACATTCATCGTGCAAAGCAACGGCAGCCAGCCGCCGGTCGAAGAACAAAACGCCGCGATCTCACCCTCGGGATCCACCACCGGCTTCCTTGCGAACGCGTAGATTGTGCCGCTCGTGCCGAAGGAGGCGGTCACCACTCCGGGAGCGACGTTTCCCGTTCCGATCGCGCCCATCATGTTGTCGCCGCCGCCAGCACTCACCACCACATCCGTCGACAGTCCGTATTTCGTTGCAAGCTCCGCACGCAACAGGCCCGCGGCTTTGTCCGAATCTGAAAGTTCCGGCAGCCAGTCGGCAAGGTTTCCGTCGATTGCCTCGATCGCGTCCTTCGACCAGACCCGTTTGCGAACGTCGAGCAACGCGGTGCCGGACGCGTCGCCGTACTCCATGAAAAAATTCCCGGTGAGGTAAAAATTGAGGTAGTCGTGCGGCAGCAGCACATGGCGCAACCGCCGGTAGTTCTGCGGCTCATGGCGTTTCAGCCAGAGGATCTTGGGCGCCGTGAATCCGGGCAGGAAAAGCAGGCCCGCCTTGCGGATCGCCGCGCTCGCGCCGCCGATCCTCTTCGTCAGCAACGCGCATTCGGCCGTGGTGCTCGTGTCGCACCAGAGCTTCGCCGGGCGGATCACCTCCCCCTTCTCGTCGAGTGGAACGAAACCATGCTGCTGCCCGGAAACGCCAATGCCGCGCACGCGCGCCGGGTCGACCTTTGCAACAACGCTCAGGATCACACTGTCGAGGGCGGCAGCCCAGTCCTGCGGATGCTGCTCCATGTGGCCGACGGTCAACCCGCTGATGAGCGCGTGGGGTGCGCGAGCTTCCGCGATCACTTTCTTCTGCTCGAGATCGAGCACAACCGCCTTGGTGCTCTGCGTGCCGGAATCGATGCCGATGTAGAGGGACATGGTAATTCAGGGGACGAAGCCCGGAAGTCGAAGCTCGAAGGCCTTCCGCAGCAAACAAGAAACGGACCCGGCCGACACCGCCCTGCATGATTGCCGTCGACGCGGCAGCCCTCAAGATGCCGTTTCAACCATGAAACTCCCCTGTCTCAATTTCCTGGTGGCCATGTTCGCCGCAATGAACAGTGTTGTCTGCATGGCCTCCGAACCTTCGCCATCGGCACCGAAATCCCCGCTCGCGTCCGGCGTGTTCGAATGGAGCAAGCTGGAGGTTAAAGCGACCAGGGTCGGGGCGCGCCGCGATGTCTTCGACGCGCCGACCCAAACGCTCGGCAACCTCGAATGCCATGTCACGACCGTGAATCCGGGTGAGGCGCCGCATGCACCCCATCGGCATGCCGACGAGGAGCTGCTCTTCGTGAAAGAGGGCACGCTCGATGTCATGATCAATGGCGTCACCCGCCAGGCGGGGCCGGGTTCAATCATCTTTCTTGCCTCGAATGATCTTCACGGTCTTCGCAACGGAGGATCCGTGCCCGCAACCTACTATGTCCTGCGGGTTTTCCCGCGCGATCTGGCTCCGGACACCGCAAGATGATGTCGGGGGGCGACCGCAAGATTCCGTCACGTTGATTCTCGCCAGCGATGCACCCCACGTCCGACCACGATCAGCAGAACGACGACTCCGCAACTGGCGCCCGGACAAACGTGTGGCGCCGACTGGGAGCGTGGTGGGCCGGATTCGACCTGCGCGACCGTTGGTGGCGCCTGCTCGATCATCTGGAAGCGCGGCAGGGATTGCGGCGGCTGGCTTATGCTCTGCTCGCAGTGGTTTTCACTCTCACGGCACTGTGGGTTTGGGTTTATCCCTGGTGGACGAGGCGCAACGCGCTCAGCATCGCCCGCCAATGGATCAGTGCGGGCCGCCTTGACAACGCGGCCCAGGCGGTGATGGACGCGCTGGCCGAAGCACCGGGGCAGCCTGAGCCCTGGCGCCTTGCCGCCGAGCTGGCTCAGCGGCTCGGAAGGAAAGCCGAGGCCATGAATGACGCCCGCCAGGCGGCGTTGCTTGGAGGGGGCGATCAAGAGCTTGTGCTCGAATGGGCCGCAGCCGCACTGCTGGCCGACCAGCCCGCTGAGGCCGAGCGCGCTCTTGGCAGGCTCTCCACCGAAGCAATCGCGCGATCCGCCTACGCCAGCCGACTCGCTGGCGAACTCGCGCGACGAAAAGGCGCGCTCACGGCGGCAATGGAACACTTCGAGATTGCCCTGCGCCTGGACGGCCCGGTGGCAATTGATGAGGTTCCCATCGGCATCGTCCTGCTTAACGCTGCAGACCCGGCCAGGCGGCAGCATGGCGTGGAATTGCTGTCAAAGTGGAGCGCCGACCGCGAATGGGGAGCGGAGGCGCTGCGCGCATTGCTCAACGACGCAATCGGCAGGGATGACAGGCCGGGGATGCTTCGGTGGGCACAGGCGTTGCGGATCCATCCGGGTTGCACGATGGGCGACATGCCAAACTGCCTGCTGGCACTCTCGAAAGCTGATGGGCGCCTCTTTGCCGACGCCACAGCCGCCCTGGAAAAGGACTATGCAGCCAGCCCCGAATCGGCCGCACAACTTGTCGGCTGGCTGAACCAGATCGGACGCAGCACCGACGCCGTTCGCTGGATGAAGACACTTCCGCTCCAAGGGACGCCACGCCCTCCCCTTGCGGTCGTCGGGGCGGAGGCGCTGCGTCAAACCGGTGCCTGGCGGGATCTGCAGGATTGGACCCGACAGGGAGACTGGGGCGATGTCGACTTCATCCGCTGGGCTTATGGCATGGAGGCCGCCAGGCAGCTCGGCGATGGTGCGCGGGCGGATGAGCTATGGCTTACCCTGCGCAATCACGCCGCGACAAACAGCGTGCATTCACTTTTTGCCGGATCGACGCTATTCAGCTGGGGGCGCGTGCAGGAGGCAGAGGCGTTGTGGTGGACCGCGGCGGATCAGACCGGCCCGATCGCAATCGATGCGTTGGGCACGCTGACGAGGCACTATCAGATGCGACATGACGCCGGCGGCCAGTATCGGACGTTTCGCAAGCTGCATTTTCTGCATCCGCAGGATCCGGACGTGACAAACAATTTCGTCTTTTTTGCGGCGCTGACCAAGAATGGAGGTTCTCAGGTGGAGCAACTGGCGCGGGAGAATCTCGAACGCGCTCCGCAGAATCGGGCCTACGTTGCGACCTGTGCATTTGTCCTTCTCACGCAGGGCCGTGGCAACGCGGCGCTCGCAATGCTCAAGCCTGTCGCTTCTGACGCATCGAAATCCCCCGCGCTCGCCTTTTCCTATGGACTCGCACTTGCGGGCTCTGGCAAGAAGGCGGAGGCGCGGTCGTTGCTTGGCACGCTCGATCCGGCCGCGCAAACGACACGCGAGGCCGAGGTGATCAAGAGAGCGCTGAGCGATTGATGCTGTTTCGGAGGAGGGCAGCGACAGGCTCCAGCGGCGCGAGATGGACACCGCCAAAACGACGATCCGTGGTGCGGCGCTTCTCAGACGCGCTCGAAAGCGGATATTTCATGGAGACGCGACGAGGGCGTCGCGTCTCCAGCAGACAGCTCGCATGAGAGTGCAATTCTCGGTGTGAAATATGCGCTCTAAAGCACCGCGCGATGCTGATCGGCATCCGTTTCGCGGCGGCGCCAGCGGCACCAGCCGAACAAGCACAGCGCACCCAGGACAGGAACCCACGTGCCCGCCTCCGGGATGCTTGGGATTGGCACGCCGTCAATCGTCATCGCACTGCCAACCTGATAGACATACAAACCACTGGGATTGAGCGCCGTCGAATTTGACGTGCCGTTGATGTTATTGGTGTTATCCACCACGACCGTCAGGTAGTTGGTCCCGATCACGAACACGGAATTGTTGTTGGCTCCGAAATTGGCGAGAGTGAGAGAGGTCGTGTTCGTCCAGGCACCGGTTGCAGAACCCGCCATCGTCGCCGTATAGGCGGTTGCCGGATTGTAACCATTCGGATTCCGGGCCGTGCCTCTGCTCGTGATGCCACGAGGATTGACATAGATCTGATACTGGTCGTCTGCCGCAATGGTCAGGGAAATTGAGATCTGATTGGTCGCGATGCCGGACCCGGTGCCCGTGATCCGAAAAGCGAGCGTGTACGCGTAGATTGCCTCGTTGGGAGTCGTATTCCCGTTGCCCGGAAGCTGGTCGCCGCCGATGTTAACGGTGCCACCGGATCCAGTTGTCGATGCCCCGGGTGCGGTAATCCACTGCGCGACGGTTGAATTCTGGATATAATCGCCAGCGATGTAACTATCGCTAATCACATACGCAGAACCCTGATACGTTGTGTTTTGCGAACCCGCAATCGACGCGTAGCTCACAGTCCAATTTGGGTCCTGAGTTCCCTGCGTCTCCAGCCCGCCGCCGGAGTTCATACCCGTGTAGTAAAGCCCCGTGATGTTTGTTGCGGAACCCGCGTAGGCCGAGCCGACCGACCACAGCGCGATTGCGCCGGTCAGGAACACGGCTCTCAACAGCTGGTTCAACTGCAACTTCACTGATATCAATCTAGGGTGATCTCACTAGTACGTCACGTTGTTTGTGGCGATGGATCCCTTTTACTCGTTTTTTAAGGATATCCGCATGAGCGTGCATCTTCCCTATCGCAGGCGCGGCAGGCGGACCCTTTCGGTCTCCATCGCACGGCCAAGCAGCCGCTCCCCGCGCGCCGCGAACCACGACGCATCGTCGGTCGTGGCGAACCGCCGAAGCCCGTTCCGGCCGAGGCGCTTCTCCTGGTCGGGATGCCGCGCCAGCCAGTTCGCGAGACGCTCCGTAACGATCTCGCCTTGCGCAAGGATTTCGACTTCCGCCGGCACCAATGCGCGGATCGCGGGCAAAAGCAGCGGATAATGGGTGCAGCCGAGCAGAATCCGTTGCGGTCGCCGCCCGGAATCCAACACCGGCCTCAACGATTGGCGGAGAAACCACTCCGTGCCCGGTCCATCGAGTTCGCCGGCTTCGACCAGCGAAACCCAGAGCGGACAGGCCTGCTGTACGAGCTCGATGCCAGGCGCGAGTTTCCGGAACTCGATTCCGTAGGAATCGGACGCAATCGTGCTCTCGGTGCCCAGCACGGCGACAATGCCCGTGGCGGCCGACGGCGGAGTCATTCCGGGGACAGAGCCAGGAGGCAACCCGGCCAGCGCCTCGACAGAAGGGCGGACAACACCGAGCACGCGGCGGTCAGGCCGGTGCACCGGGAGATGCAGTTGCTGGATGTTCCGCAGCGCCCGCGTCGAAGCGGTGTTGCAGGCGAGGATCACGAGCGTGCAACCCTCCTCAAACAGCCATTCGACGGATTCCAGGGTAAAGTCGTAGACGACGTCGAGGCTGCGCGCCCCGTACGGAGCCCGGGCGCTGTCCGCGAGAAACAGGTAGTCGTACTGCGGCAGCCCTTTCGTGAGGGAGTCCAGAACCGTGAGTCCGCCGAATCCCGAATCGAAGACGCCGATCATGTCAATCCAGCGGCGTGTGCGGAACGCTGACTGAGATGCCGTTGTCACTCGCTCCAAGGCCCAGAATGAACGGTGCAGCCTTCTTCGCCCATTCCTGAGCCGTCGGATAGCGGGCCGCGCCGGTGCCAAAGCACTTCTGCAGCATGTCCGTGTTGATCACGCCAGGATTGAGCGGCACCGCGGCCATGCCCTCGGGCAACTCCTGCGCGAGCGCCTTCGTCAAACCCTCGATCGCCCATTTCGAAGCACAGTATGGCGCCACTTCCGGCGACGTGGACCGGCCCCAGCCTGAGCTGAAGTTGACGATCACGCCCCGTTTCGCCTCGATCATCGCCGGGACAAAGGCCCGGATCACGTTGGTCACGCCCTTGATGTTCACGTCGATCAGCTTCGAGAATTCGGGCGCCGGCACCTCCCAAAGCGGCGCCGGCCTGGACATGAGCGCCGCATTGTTGATGAGAAAGTCCGGCGCGCCACTTGTGCCAAGGATGCGCTCCGCCCACATGCCGACCTTCACGACCTCGGTGACATCAACCGCATCGAAGCTCTGGGGCTCAGCGTGAATCGACCGCAGTTCAAAGATCTCCATGCCGTTCCGTCCGCACCCGCTGACCGTATGACCTTGCGCAATGTACCACTCCGCGAGAGCGCGCCCAAGCCCGCGGGTGACTCCGGTAATGACGATATGCATGAACCCCGTGTAGCTGAAACCGCGCGCTTTTGAAAGCCGGATGACCGCGGTGGTCCGCTGCCGGGCGCATCTGCCGATTGATCGTTGGCCGGCGGAAGACTCCTGGAGACGCGACGCCCTCGTCGCGCACAACTGTCGAAAACGCGACGGGGGCGTCGCGTCTCCAGAGCCCTCCGGCGAAAACGGCTCCCCCTCCCCAGTCCAATTGCCCCGGCAGAATCTTAGCGGGGCTTCGCCCCAGCCCGACGAGGTGCAGAGCAGACTTTGACTTTTTTAGTCAAACTTTGCCCAGTCAAGGCCCCTAGCGCGCCTGCAGGCTGAATTTGTTGAGCCCGATCTTGCGGCAGGTATCCATCACGAACGCCAGCCGCTTGAGCGGCGTTGTCTCATCGGCCTGAATCAGCACCGGAATGTTGCGGTCGATCTTTCGAACCTCGCCAAGCAGCATCTCAAGCTGGTCGTCGCTGGCCGGCTTGCCGTTGAAATCCATCTTGCCCTCCTTGTCGATCGCGATGGTGACCGAGCCCTTGAACTCGTTCTTCCCCGCGGTGTCGACCTTTGGCAGCGTGATGTTCAGCGTGGTGCCCGATTTGAACTGCATGGTCACGAACGCGAAAAAGATCAACATCGTGAGCACGTCGATCAGCGGCACCAGCATCAATTCCGGCTTCTTCCGGCGCTTTTCGTAGAGGGCCATGAGTCGGTGGCGAAAACAGACGGTGCGTGCGCCGTTCAGCGGCTGGCGGCGATCGCCTGCTCGTTGGCCAGGCGCTTGCCCGTTCGGCGGCTGTTGATCCGCTCCAGAAGCGAATCGATGCGCACCGCGTAGTTCTCAACCCTGCGCTGCAGGATGCCGCCGCCCACGAGTGCGGGAATGGCGACGCTGAGACCGATGACCGTCGCGGAAAGCGCAAGCGCCACACCCTTGGTAAACGCCACCGGATCGGGCAAACCCGTGTCCGGAGAGATCTGGGAAAAGACCCGCAGCAGGCCCGTCACCGTGCCGGTCAGACCGAGCAGCGGGCCGGTGGCGTAGATGACATCGAGATACGGGATGCCGCGTTCCATCCGGTTGATCTCCAGCCGGGCAAAAGCCTTGACCGCATCCTCGTCGTGCTGGTTCTCCTCGGCGAAATCCAGGATGCGGGCGAGCACCGAGTGCTTTCCGCCCGAATAGGGTTTGTTTTCGATGATGGCGTCGACCAGATCCTGCGGCATCACGGCGTTCGTGCGCAGGGCATACGTCCGCTCGCAGATGATGAAGACCATCGCGAACGAGCAGATTCCAAGGGGGTAAATGAGCAGGCCGGCCCCGTTGATGATTTCGATCACCGCAAAGCTTGTTGGGATCAACATGGAAGGAGATTCTCTGAATAGACGCCTGCGGCGCGAAAAGGATTCAATTATTTTCCGATGCGCGCCCCGCGGCTTCGGTCAGGCCGCCAGATACGGCAGCCGGGCGGCGAGACTCTTGACCGCTGCAACTCCTTCTAGCAAGTCCCCGATTGCATCCCAACGGCCGTTGACCAGCGCCTCGCGGGCGCTTTCCCGGATCGACGCATTGACCGTCTGGCCGGCGAAGCGGATCTCACCGCGACCGACATCGGCGACGATCTCCAGCCCGGGGTTCTGCCCGACGGCGGCGGCGATCTTCTGGATGTCCGCCCGGCTCGCACTGAAGCACGGAATCCCGAGCGTCGTGCAATTGCCAAAGAAAATCTCGGCGTAACTCTCGGCGACAATCGCGCGAAATCCGTGCTTCTGGATCGCCTGCGGCGCGTGCTCGCGGGAGCTTCCGCAACCGAAATTCGCACCCGACAGCAGAATGGTCGCACCTGAAAACCGCGGATCGTTGAGCGGATGCGCGCGGTCGGTGCCGTCGGCGTTCTTGCGGACGTCGTAAAACAGGTACGCGCCGAGGCCGTCGAACGTGACGCATTTCATGAACCGCGCCGGGATGATCCGGTCGGTGTCGATGTCATTGCCGGGCACATGAACCGCGCGGCCGGTGATTGAAACGATCTTTTCGAGAGACATGGGAAGAAGAGAAAGAGTTTTGGGTTTTGAGTTCTGGGCTCAGGGTTCTGGTTTCTGAGTTCTGGGTTTGGCCTCGGTCTTCAGGTTTCCGGTTTCAGATCTCAGATCTCAGGTTTCTCCATCAGTTGGTTCGCCAAACTCTAAACCCTAAGCCCTAAGCCCAAAACCCATACGTCAGCGTCGGGCCGGCTTGACGCCGAAGACCTCGCGGGCGTCGGACACTTCACCGGTCACCGCAGCTGCGGCGACCATCAGCGGACTCATGAGAATCGTGCGGCCCGTGGGACTGCCCTGCCGCCCCTTGAAATTGCGATTCGAGGAGCTGGCGCAGAGCTGGTCGCCGACAAGCTTGTCCGGATTCATCGCAAGGCACATCGAGCATCCTGCCTCGCGCCATTCGAAACCGGCGTCGCGGAAGACACGATCGATTCCGAGCGATGCGCACAGGACGCCGACTCCCTGCGATCCCGGCACGGCGATCGCCTTCACGCCGGGCGCCACGCGATGCCCCTTGAGGAATTTCGCCACCTCCTGGAAATCGCTCAAGCGCCCGTTCGTGCACGACCCAAGGAACGCAACGTCGATCTTCGTCCCCTTGATGGGCGCGCCGGGCTTGAGCTTCATGTACGCCAGCGCCTCTTCGATCGACGACTTCTCGTCGACCGCGGAGACCTTTGCGGGGTCGGGAATCGATCCGTCGATGTCAACGCCCTGCCCCGGATTGATGCCCCAGGTCACTGTCGGCGGGATCTCTTCGCCGCGGATGGTGACAACGTCGTCGTACGGGCAGCCGGGGTCGCTGGCGACCGCCTTCCACCCGACCACGGCCGCGTCCCATGCCGCGCCCTTCGGCGCATACGGCCTGCCCTCGAGATAGGCAAAGGTCGTCGCGTCCGGATTGACGTAGCCAACGCGCGCCCCGCCCTCGATCGACATGTTGCAGACGGTCATCCGTTCCTCCATCGAGAAACGGTCGAAGACCTCACCGCCGTATTCGTAGGCAAAGCCGGTCCCGCCGTTCACGCCGAGTGTGCGGATGATGTGGAGGATGACGTCCTTCGAGTAGACTCCCGGCTGCAGGCGGCCGGTGACGTTGATGCGGCGCACTTTGAGCGGACTCAGCGCCATCGTCTGCGTGGCGAGCACGTCCCGGATCTGGGTTGTGCCGATGCCAAATGCGATCGCGCCGAATGCGCCGTGTGTGCTCGTATGCGAGTCGCCGCAGGCGATCGTTGTGCCGGGCTGCGTGATGCCCTGCTCGGGACCCACGATGTGGATGACGCCCTGCTTGCCCGTCGCACGGTCAAAAAACGTGATCCCGAACTCCTGACAGCTCCGGCGCAGCGACTTGATCATCGCATCGGCCAGCGGATCGGCATACGGCTCCTCGACCTGGTCGGTCGGCACAATGTGGTCCACCGTTGCGAATGTGCGGTGGGGCATCAGCACCTTGAGGCCAAGATCCCGCAGCATGCCAAACGCCTGCGGGCTGGTCACCTCGTGGATGAGATGCGTTCCGATGAGCAACTGGGTCTGCCCGTTGGCCAGGGTGCGCACCGCGTGCGCGGCCCAGACTTTTTGGAAGAGGGATTTGGACATGAGTAGTGAGAAGTTCAACAAAACCGCCCCGGCGTCAATTGCGTTGAATGCAGGGTCGGTGCGGATGGCACGGCTTTGGGAGTGAATCAGGGTTTGTGAGCAAGAAGACAAAGGCGGTGGAAAACGACGTCGATGAGCCCGTCCAGCCCGGTCTGCCTTTCGAACGCGGCACGAATGTTCTCATACGCGGCGTCGCGGTAACCGCCGGTCCACACACCGCGATAATGCTCCGGGCTGAGATAAGCGGTTCCGGCGCCCGACTCGAACACCCTCCACAGGGCGTCCAGCGCGTGCCGCTCAGCCACCCGGTCGATCCGGCACAAATCCACAGACAGACCCGCCTGCGTGGCGAGGCGCGCATACTCGGTCGCGCTGTCGAGGAAGAACCAGGGGGATTGGAACGAGTCAAAGATCGTCGCGGTCCGCGGGTCCCGTCGCAGCGTGTCCACTGCCTCAAGGAAGTTTGGACAGTACGCAGCCCCGCCCGGGGCCTGAACTCCGATCCGCCCGCCCGGTCGCAGGGCGCGACCGCATGCTTGCAACGCCTGCAATGGCTGCCGGAACCATTGGAAGGCGGAATTGCAGAAGATCACGTCAAAGCGTCCGGGCATGTCCAGCGATTCGGCTTCGCCCAACACGAACTCGACGCCGCAGCCATCCTCCAGCCGGCGGGCCTCGGCAATCATCCCGGGTGAGGGATCGACGCCCACGGCCCTGCCCGCCGTCAGCCCGCGGATGCGCCGGGTCAGATGCCCTGGGCCGCATCCGAGATCGAGCACATCCTCGCCCGGCCCGACGTCCAGCATCTCAAGCAGACTCAGCCCCGCCGACCGCTGCACGACGGCAGCGCGTTCATAGTCGGTGGCGACAGGGTCAAAGGTCTTCATCGGAGGCCGAGTGCCCCGCGGCTGCGGCGCTCTCTGCGGCCCGGATCTTACCTTGTAATTGCAATACCTCAAAATACTTGTTTTGTCCCTGGTGATGCCCAGGGAGTATCAATACAATTTCGAATTGCGCCATCTGGTCTACTTCCGCGAGGTGGCGCGTCACCTGCATTTCCGCAAGGCCGCCGACGCGCTGGCGGTCGCGCAGCCCGCGCTGAGCCGGCAGATTGCTCAGCTTGAGGCGGCCCTCGGCACGCCGCTCTTCGTGCGGTCCCGCCGCCGCGTGGAGCTGACCGCAGCGGGTCGCATCCTGGCCGAACGGATCGAGCCGCTGCTGCGCGCGCTCGCGGGAGTGCCGGCGGAACTGCGGGCGCTCGCACAGGGCCGGATCGGACACATCCGGATCGCATTCACAGGCCTGGCCATGGCCACCGTCCTCCCGGGAATCCTGCGGGAGTTCAACCGCCAGTTTCCCGGAATCCGGGTGGAACTCAACGAGTCGCCGACCTCCGCCCAGCTGGCGGCCCTGCAGGCCGGCGAGCTGGCCTGCGGATTCTTTCATCCCGACGCGCCGACTCCGGGCCTGAAGACGCGCCTGCTGCTCCGCGAAAAGAACGGCGTGCTGCTGCCGGCCGATCATCCGCTCACGGCCCGTGCAAGCCTCCGGCTGCGCGATCTCGCGGCGACGCCGTTTGTGCTCTTCCCCCGCACGCACAATCCGGGTTTCTACGACCGGGTGCTTGCCGCCTTCGCACGCGCGGGCGTCACGCCGCGAATCGCCGAGGAGGTGTGGCCGCGCGCCAACGGCGTCGGCCTCGTGCGCTCCGGCCTGGGCGCAACAATCATGTGTCCCTCGGAGGCAAAGTACCTTCCGCCCGAGGTGGCGTTCCGCCCGCTCGACGGACCGGCGCCGGAGAGCCGGCTGGTCGTCGGATGGAAGGAGCCGCCGGACCCGCCGCCGGCGCTCGCTGCGTTTCTGACCGTGGCAGGCCGGACTTGACGGCCAGATCTCCGGATTGCCGGTGGTTCCGTCCGGCAAACGTCACACTCGATTCCGTCATTGCGAGTGCGGCCAATGTGGCGCCCCGTCCTTCGCAGGCATGGGAAAACAGTCGGTGGAATATTCTCGCATCAACGCATGCGGAGTGTGAAATAGACAAATCTGGTTCGCCGAATCCCGACAGAGTCCCACTTCGCCGGTTGCCCCTACTCCCCAGTTCTGAAGCCAGACAATTCCTTTTTCTGATGAAAATGATCATGCCAATATCTGCCCTCATCTCGGTGCTTCTTGGCGGATGTGCAACCGGTGGGCCAAGCTAAAATGCGACACGATGGACACAAATCAAGAGTCGCCGGCCTCGCATTGTCCGACGCAATTGGAAGGATCATCCAGGACATTGATCAAACGACAGCCCGAATGTCGGTCCCCTGAACGCTGACGAGACACCCATTCCGCAGCGGCCATCGAACAGCTCTGGCAATTTCTCAAGCATGAAAACACTACCCCGTCCTTCAGGTGTTGGTATTGCAGCGTGCGTGCTAGGTGCGCTCCTGCTTTCAGGTTGCGCCTCGACTGCGCCAAAGGCGAATTTTGCGCAAGGAATGCCGTTGGGCTCCACCATTGCCGCGAACGACCAGATCAAGGCAAAAGTCGAAGCGGAAGACTCAGTTAGTATTCTCGATTTCGAGAAGACCAGAATCGCCCAGCGCATTGAGGAGCGGGTCGCCGCAAAGAAGATCGCGAATACAGGGCGCAACGGACAGAAGTCCTATGAGGTGAAGGTCACATTGACGCGCTATGAGAAGGGAAGCGCGTTTGCCAGGGCGATGCTTGCGGGACTTGGGCAGATTCATATTGATGCAATCGTCCGCGTTTTCGATATGCCTGCCAAAGAGGAGGTCTGCGAGTTTACGATCAAGAAAACGTTTGCCTGGGGCGGCATCTACGGAGCGTCGACTTCAATGGAGGATATCGAAAGGACTTTTGCCGACGGCATCGCCGCCACCTTGACAGGACAGGCGGAAGATGCGCCGAAGAAGGAAAAGACCTGAGACCATTGAAACCCGGCTCACAGACGGTCCTACCTCAGTCGATCGGGAGCGCATGGCCTCCATGTTCAAGATGGCCGCGCCACACTAGCCCGTGGCTCCAGTCTCTGACTGGCGATTTCCAGACGCCGGTCGCAGACCGGCGCCACCCGCGCCCCGCTAGCTCATCAGCTGGACGATCCGGATGATCGGCAGGAACAGGGCGACGACGATTGTGCCGACAATCACCGCCATCAGCACGATCATCACCGGTTCGATCAGGCTGGTCAGGCCGGCCACCGCGGTGTCGACCTCCTCGTCGTACATGTCAGCGACGTGCCCGAGCATCGTTGGCAGCGTGCCGGTTTCCTCGCCCACCTCCACCATGCCAGCGACCACGACGGGGAACACACCGCCCGCCGCCAGCGTCGGCGCGACGCCCTCACCCTCCCGCACACGGCGATGCACGTCCTCGATGCTCGCAGCCAGGGTTCGGTTTCCGCAGGCGTCCCTCGTCAGCTGAAGGGCCTGGAGCATCGGAACGCCGCTCAGCAGCATCGTCCCAAGGGTCCGGCTGAAACGCGCCACCGCGGTCTTGAGAAGCAGATCGCCAACGACAGGCAGCCGCAAGACCAGCCGGTCGAATGCCCGCGCGCCCCGGTCGGTCCGCATCGCTGCCTCCGCGCCAGCCGCAGCGAGCGCAGCCAAAACGAGCAGGGCGAGCCAATGCGCTTCGACAAAGCGGCTGACGCCCAGCACTCCGCTCGTGAGGGCGGGCAACGGCGCTCCCTTGAGTACCGTGGCGAAGATCTTCTCGAATCGCGGCACCACGAAGGTCATCAACGCAGCCACGATCGAGACCGCTACCGCCATGATCACGAGCGGATAGGTCATGGAGGAGCGCACGCGCGATTCGATGCGTCCGCTCTTCTCCAGATGGCGCGCCAGCCGCTCCAGCACGATGTCGATCCGGCCGCCGGACTCCCCCGCCTTGATCATTCCAACATAGAGCCGGTCGAAGACTTTCGGGTAACGCATCACGCCGTCCGCGAGCGTTCCCCCGTAGCGGATTTCATCGGCGAGGCCGGCGATGACAGCCCGCCATGCAAGGTTCCGTTCCTGCCGTGCAAGCAGATCGAGACCGCGCACCAGCGGCATCCCGGCCGCGACAAGGACCGCCAGCTGCCGCGTGAAGACCACTCGTTCCCGCCTGCCAACCGCCTTGCGGATCCGCCAGCCTCGCGCTGTGAATCGCGCGGATACTGCCGCCGTTCCGACCGCTCCGGGACCCGCCCCACTGGCTCCTTCCGCTCGCGCGATTGCCGTCGGATGCAAACCGCGTGCCTTGAGCTCGGCAACGGCTGTCTCCTCACGCTCACCCATCACTCGTCCGGTGGTCTCGCGGCCCGTGGCCGCCTCAATTGCGCGATACGTGAATGTCGTCATGGCTAGAAGTGTCTCATGAATTCCTCGATCGTCGTGCAGCCGTCGAAAACAGCGCGCAACCCGGCCGACCGGAGCGTCTCCATCCCCTGCTCCACGGCCAGATGCTGAATGGCCGAGGCCGGCGCCCGCTCCAGGACCAGGGCGCGCATCGATTCGGTCATTCGCAGCCATTCGAAGACTCCGATCCGGCCTTTGTATCCGGTCCCGCAGCAGGCGGCGCAACCGCGCCCGCGGAAGAAACTCCGGCCGGCGAATTCCCCGGCGCGGACTCCAGCCTCGCAGAGGATTTCCAACGGTGGCTCGACGCGTTCGCGGCACTCGCGGCAGATCCGGCGCACGAGGCGCTGGGCCAGAACCGCTTCGAGCGTGGCGCAAATCAGGAACGGCTCCACTCCGAGGTCAGTGAGCCTTGTGACGGCGCCCGCGGCGTCGTTCGTGTGCAGGGTGCTCAGCACGAGATGCCCGGTCAGCGCCGCCTGGCTTGCAATCTGTGCGGTCTCAAGGTCCCGGATTTCGCCGACCATGAGCACGTCGGGATCCTGCCGGAGGAACGATCGCAGCGCCGAGGCAAACGTCAGCCCGATCGCCGGATTGACGGCCAGTTGCGTGATCCCCTCGATCTCGTACTCCACCGGATCCTCGGCCGTCAGGATCTTGATTCCGGGCGAATTGACGATGCGCAGGCACCCGTACAGCGTCGTGGTCTTGCCCGAACCGGTGGGCCCGGTCACCAGCAGAATCCCGTTGGGCCGCAGGACAGTCTCCCGGACACCGTCCTCCACGCCTGCCGGCAGCCCCAGCGCCGCCAGCGTCAGGGGCGCCGTCGTCGGGTCAAGCACGCGCAGCACCACGCTCTCGCCGTCCTGAATCGGAAGCGTCGAGATCCTCAGGTCGACCAGCCGGCCGTCGACGGCAAAGCGAAGCCGTCCGTCCTGCGGCACGCGGCGCTCGGCGATGTTCAGGCCCGCGAGCACCTTCAATCGCGAGATCACGGCCGGCGCTTGTCTTCGCGGGGGCGCGTCGATGTCGCGCAGCGCGCCATCGACGCGAAGCCGGACCCGGAAACGGTCCTCGAACGGCTCGAAATGAACGTCGCTTGCGTGCTCGCGGACCGCCTGGCCGAGAATCCGGTTCACGAAACGCACGACCGGCCCGTCGGCCGGGGGCTGTCCGGGGGCCGCCGCGGCGGGCCCCGGACCCCGGATCCCATCCGCCGGCTCCACGCCGCGATCCGCCGCGCGGGGGTCTTCCGCCACGGCTGTCTCGCCATAGTGGATACGAAGCAACTCAAGGATCCGCGCCGGGTCGGCCACGGCAATCTGCACCTCCCGGCCGAGCGCGAAGGACACGTCGCCGGCCAGACCGCCGACAAATGGATCGACCGCCGCCAGTTCAAGCGTGCCGCGGTCGAGCCTGCAGGGCACGACACCAAAGCGCCGCGCAAGTTCTCCCGGCAGCGCCGCAGCGACGGACCGGGGGAGCTCCTGCGGCAGATCATCGAGACAGCGCAAACCGAGGTGCGCCGCAACCCGCCGGAACAGCCCGGCGCGGTCGACCAGCGCGCGGGCAACCAGCGCATCGGCCAGCGACGCATGGCGGCTGGCGCATTCCTCGCCCAGTCGCGACAGCACCGCAGGCGACACGCAGCCGGCTTCGCGCAAAAGCGCGGCGACGGCCTGATCGTGGCCTTCGTACATAGGGGATGTAACTGTGGAAAATCGCGCCGCAGCCCGGACGGTCACGCCCGGCGCGGCGATCCCGGGCCCCGGCCTACAGGTCGCGCAACTTGTAGCCCATCTGAATGAGCTTCTCGCGCATGATCACCGGATCCTGCGCCTTGTCCAGGGCCTCGTCCGCCGACACCAGTTCGCGGTTGACGAGGCTCATGAGATGGGTGTCGAGCGTGATCATTCCGAGCGAGGCGCCGGTCTGGATGTCGGAATTGATGCGGAACGTCTTGTTATCGCGGATCAACGAGGCAATCGAGGTCGTGTTGAGCATGATCTCGAAGGCGCCGATTCTCCCGCCGCCGATCTTCTTGCAGAGCACCTGGGAAAGCACGGCCTGGATTGAGCCGGCCAGCTGGGTGCGGATCATGTCCTTCATGTTCGCCGGAAAGGCGTCGACGATGCGGTCGATGGTCTTCGCGGCCCCGTTCGTGTGCAGCGTGCCGAAGACGAGGTGTCCGGTCTCCGCGGCGCTGATCGCGGCCTCGATGGTCTCGAGATCCCGCATTTCGCCGACGAGAATGACATCCGGGTCCTGGCGCAGCGCGCGGCGGATCGCCTCGGAGAAGTTCGGCACATCGATGCCGATCTCGCGCTGGGTGACGATGCAGCGCTTGTGGTCGTGGTAATACTCGATCGGGTCCTCGATCGTGATGATGTGCCCCTCGCGGTTCTCGTTGATGTAATTGACCATCGAGGCGAGCGTGGTGCTCTTTCCCGAGCCGGTCGGGCCGGTCACCACGATGAGCCCGCGGGGGCGGTAGAGCAGCTCACGGATCGTGTCGGGCAGGCCGATTTCGCGCAGTCCGAACATCTTGTTTGGGATCTGCCGCAGCACCAGGCCGAAGTTCCCCTTGGACTTGAGCACGCTCACGCGAAAACGCGCCTTGTCGAGGTAGGCAAAGCCGAAATCCGCGCCGCCGTTGAGCTTCACGTTCTGCACGTGCACATCGGGCGTGATGGCGAGCATGAGATTCTCCGTGTCCATCGGCGTGAGCGCGGGGCCGTCCACCGGCGTCATGCTTCCGCTGAGGCGCAGCGTGGGCGCCTGGCCGACCGCCAGGTGAAGATCGGATGCATGCTGCTCAACGACGATCTCAAGCAGGTCATTCATTTCATAGCTCATGATGGGTCCTCCGGTTGGCGCGGGGTTGTCTGGATTTCCGATCGTATCGCGCTTTTCGCGGACGTCATTCCAAAAAAAGCAACCCTTTGGGATTCATAGTCAGTTCGCATCGGCGACGGTCGCCGCAAGCACTTCGTCGACGGTGGTCAGCCCGGCACGCGCTTTTCGCAACCCGTCCTCGCGGAGCGTTGCCATGCCCTGTGCGCGGGCGCGCCCGCGCAACGCCGTTCCGCCGGCGCGCTCATGAATCAGCTGCTGCAGCGCCGCATCGACGGAAAAGAACTCAAAAATGCCGAGGCGCCCGGCGTAGCCCGTGCCGCCGCATTCCGGGCATGCCGCAGCGCCAACTGCCACCGGGGTCGCAGCGGCCGGATCCGCGGGACCGGGGCCGGAGGCAGCTCGCGCGCGGACGCATCGCGGGCACATCCGCCGCACGAGCCGCTGCGCGACGACCGCCCGCAACGCGGAGGCCACAAGGAACGGCTTCACGCCGAGGTCGAAGAGGCGGGTCACGGCCCCCGTCGCATCGTTGGTGTGCAGCGTGCTGAACACGAGATGCCCGGTCAGCGCCGCATTGATCGCGATCTCGGCCGTCTCCCGGTCGCGGATCTCGCCGACCATGATCACATTTGGCGCCTGCCGGAGCATCGCCCGCAATGCCGCGGCAAACGTCATTCCCACGTCGGCGCGCACCGGCACCTGGTTGATGCCGGAAAGCTGATACTCCACCGGATCCTCGACCGTGATGATCTTCCGGTCGGGTTGGTTGAGGTGATTCAGGCAGGCGTACAGCGTCGTCGTCTTGCCGGAGCCGGTTGGCCCGGTCACGAGCACGACGCCATCCGGCAGGGCCAGCAAACGCGCGAGCTGCCGCTGCTCGGCGCGGTCCAGGCCGAGTTCGTCAAGCCCGAGTCGGATCTTGTCCGGCTCCAGCAGGCGCAGCACAACGCTCTCGCCGTGCACCCCGGGCAGCGACGAGATCCGGAGATCCACCGTCCGCCCGCCGGCAGTGAACCGCGCCCGCCCGTCCTGCGGAAGCCGTTTCTCCGCAATGTTCATGTTGCCCATGATCTTCAGCCGCGAGACCACCGGACGCTGCAGGTGCCACGGCAGATCCTCGGCAGGCTGGAGGACTCCATCGATGCGGTACCGGACGCGAAACCGCCGGGCGAACGGTTCAAGATGGATGTCGGAAGCACGCCGGGCGACCGCCTGGCCGATGACCGATTGCACGAGCTGGATGACCGGTGCTTCGTCCTCTGTTGTCGCAAAGGCTGCCCCGGCCGGCTCGCGCGGAGCGCCATCGTTCGAAGCCTCCTCCGGATCCCCGCCGGACGATGCGTGGCCGCCTGCAATGCCGGCGCGCGCTTCTGCGGGATGCGCAGGAGCACGCGGTCCTTTTTCAAGCACAGGCGGGATGGCGGAATCTTCGGCAGTACGCACGGGGGATGTGGCGTGGACGGCCGGCAGGCGGAATTGGCGCGCCGACGCGCGCCGCCTCCGGACTAACGGTTGAGGCTGAGCAGAAACTCGGCGTTGGATTTGGTCTTCTTGAGTCGCGAAATCAGCATCTCCATCGCCTCGACCGGCGGGATGCCCTGCATGGCGCGCCGGAGCGAATAGATGCGCAGCAGTTCGTCGGGGTGGTAGATCAGCTCCTCCTTGCGCGTGCCGCTTCGCTCCATGTTCAGCGACGGGAAAATGCGTTTGTTCACAAGGTCGCGATCGAGATGGAGCTCCATGTTGCCGGTGCCCTTGAACTCCTCGAAAATGACCTCGTCCATCTTGCTGCCGGTGTCGATGAGCGCCGTGCCCATGATCGTGAGGCTTCCCCCGCCCTCGATGTTGCGCGCCGAGCCAAAGAACCGCTTTGGCTTCTGGAGCGCGGTGGCCTCCATGCCGCCGGTCATGATCTTGCCGCTGTTCGAGGCCAGCGCGTTGTAGGCCCGCGCCAGGCGCGTGATCGAATCGAGCAGGATCACCACATGCTGACCCAGCTCCACCAGCCGGCGCGCCTTCTCGATCACCATCTCCGCGGCATGCGTGTGGCTCTGGGGCGTCTCGTCGAACGTCGAACTGACCACCTCGCCCTTGGTGTGTCGCCGGAAATCGGTGACCTCCTCGGGTCGTTCGTCGACCAGCAGGATGATCAGGCAGATTTCCGGGCTGTTCGTCGATATCGCATTGGCCATGTTGTGCAATAACACGGTCTTGCCGGTCCGCGGCGGCGCCACGATCAGTCCGCGCTGCCCAAAGCCAACCGGCGTGAGAATGTCGACCGCGCGCATCGAAACGTCCTTCTGGTCCGGCACCTCGAGGAGAATGCGTTTCAGCGGGTAATACGGGACGAGTTCCTCGAACGGAGTGATCTTCGAGATCTCCTCCGGCTTCATTCCCATCACACTCCCGACCTTCACCACCGACGGGCAACGCTCCTGTCCATCCGGCGGCCGCACCTGCACATCGAGTTCGTGGCCACGCTTGAGACCGTAGCGCCGGATGACGCTCTCCGGAACATAGGCATCCTCCGGATACAGGCGATAATTGACCGCCTTGTGCACAAGGAAACCATGGCCGCGGTCGGTCAGATCGAGCCATCCGTGATCGACCACGGAGCACTTCGTTTCCCGCGCGTGCCTGAAAATGGACGACAGCAGATCCTTGCGGTTTGGCGCACCTTCAAACGTCGCTCCGAGCGCTCGCGCGGCGGTCGTCAGCTCCGCCAGCCCGAGGCCATAGAGCGCATCGAGATTGATCGGTTCTCCGCCGCCCGAGGCGAGATCGGCGGCCATCGTGTCGAGGGCAGCCAGGTCGGCGAAACGCGCCGGATCGGGCAGATCTCCATAGACCGGCGTGAAGCTCGGCGGCGGTGGCTGGGGTGGATACTGATTGCCCCCCTGCGGGCCGCCCTGGGGGCCGTTGAGCCAGTGCTTGCCCCGCTTCCTCTTGTGCCGCTTTCCCTTCTTGAAAAAGTAGGGATCGTATCCGCCACCCGGGCGCTGATAACCACCGCCCTGATCATCGCCCTCCCCTGACGCCGGTGCTTCTGAATCAGACATCTCTCCCCCGGGCGCCGGGGCATCCGCTGGCGCGGACTGCTGCTGAACGGACGGCTCCGGAGCCTGCGCAACCGGCTCGGGACGCTCAATCCTGTCCTCGCGGGGTGCGGGCGCAGGCGTCGCAACCGGAGAAGGCTCCGGCGCACGCACTGATTCCGGCGCGCGCTCGGGCTGCGGCTCACGCTCGTGCTGCGGCCCAGTGGGTGGCGCCACGGCCGTCGCCGGCTTCGTCCGGTAAAAGCGCGAGCGGCGGCGCACCGGTTTCTTCACGGCAGGATCGTCCGGGCCGGACTCGCCCGCAGCGCGGTTCGCTCGATCTTCCGCGGGCGGCTGGTCTTTGTCTGGGTGTGGAGAGGGTTCCATGGGTGCGTTAAATGACGGTCCCGTCAGAAAAGTGCGGGCAGCTTTTCCGCCGGAGTGCGGCCGGGTCAAGGGTTCGAAAGCGAATCGACCAACGCCGCCACCTGATCACGAAGAAAATCGGACGAACCGTCGTTCAACAAAACAAAATCAACCAACTCAATTTTCTGCGTCAAAGGCAGTTGCTTGGAAATCCGTTGTCGGGCGAGCGATGAAGGGACACCGCGCTGCTCCAGCCGGGCAAGTTGTACGTCTGGATCAGAGGCGACACAGACGGTGAAATCAAACCAATTCTGGAGGCTTTTTTCAAAGAGGAGCGGCACCTCCACAACCCAGGACTGTCCCTTCCCGGCGCCGAACACATTCTGCCAATGCTCAAATACACGTGGATGCAGCAGATCTTCCAGCCATCGAAGCCCGGCTTCATCCGAGAAAACGCGGTGCGCAAGCTTGTGGCGATCCACTTCCCCGGCCGCCGTGAGGACTCCGGCGCCAAACCTCCGCTCGATCGACTCGATCACGTCCCGATCCGCTAGAAGAATCTTTCGGACAATGGCATCGGAATCCAACGGCTCAAAACCATGCTTCGCAAACATCCCTGCCGCGGTCGTCTTCCCGCAACCCATTCCGCCTGTCAGACCCAGGATCATGGGACCGACCTTATGGAACAACCGCTTCTTGAAAAGCCCTTAGATTCGGCTTGCAGGAAAACCGCCTAAAGGATTTCTTTGGAAATGCCTATAATTGGCAATAAGGCCATGGGAACCTCCACGGTTTCCCGGCCTGCGAAGTTCCCCGTCGTCGACACGAAGGATTCCAAGGCAGTGGCTGCATTCGCCAGAACTGCGATCCATCGCTTTCATCCCGGCGCCGAGACGGACCTGATCGACCAGCTTTTCAAGGATGCGGAAGATATGTTCTGCGGCCGTTATTTCGGCTACCTGCCGCTTGATACGCGGTACCACGATCTTGAGCACACGTTGCAGGCGGCGCTTTGCCTGGTGCAGCTCCTCGAGGGCCGGGAACGTGCCGGTGTGCTGCCGGCTCTGAGTGCGCGGCACATCGAAATCGCGATCGCAAGCGCCCTCCTGCACGACTCCGGATACCTGAAATTGCGCACCGACTGGCGGGGCACCGGCGGGAAATACACCTACGTTCATGTGGTCCGCAGCTGCGCATTTGCCGTCAGCTACCTGCCAACGATAGGGTTTACAAACGACGAGGTGGACACCGTCGAAAACGCCATCCGATGCACCGGTCCGCGCAGTCGCATCGAGCATCTCCAGTTTGCCGGCGAAACCGAGCGGTTCCTCGGCTCCGCTTTGGCCACGGCGGATTTCCTGGGACAAATGGCGGCCCCCGATTACGTCGATGAGCTGCCGTTTCTTTACGCCGAGTTCGAGGAATCGGACCGCTTTACGCGTGTTCCGGAAGAGAAGCGCCAGTTTCACAACGTCCCCGAACTCATCGCAAAAACGCCGGCATTCTGGGAAAAGTTCGTGCTGCCGAGGTTGCGCAATGACTATCGCGGCGCCTACAACTTTCTCACGGATCCGTATCCTTCCGGACCCAACGCGTACATTGATGCGGTCGAGCGGAATATCGCGCGAACCGTCGAGATGGCCCGCAATTTTACGGGCAAGTGAGTTGAAGATTGTCAGAACGGCCGGATTCGAATTCGCGTATTTCCGGGTTGGCGGGAACCCTTTCGTGCATGGAGAAGAACGACACGTCCAGGGTTCCCCGGTGCAGATTTCCAAGGGGCCAGAGCCGGCGGATCGACAGGTTGTCCGCAATCGGGGAGTTGTCGTCGAAACGCAACGGAACGGAAATCGTCCGTCTGTAGACTGCGATCGCCCCGGTCACGATGGCGATTCGCCCAAGATGCGCAGCGGTTCCGGTGGGGCCTGATCGATCCTGAAACAGGACTAGCCCGGTCTCCTGTCGACTCCAGCCGATTCAATCCCGTTGCGTCGGAACCGCGCCGGGTTCTTCGCGGTGAAATTCCGGTTCACCGTTCGCTACTGCGCCTTCGCCTTGGAGACCTCGACGGCAAAGGCGTAATCCGGGCCGAACATGTTCGAGCGAAAAACGATGAACTTCAGATCGGGGGTGAAACTCGGGTTCGGCTCCAGCCGGTAGTTGTGCTTGGACATGTTGACCAGCTTCTCCGACTCAAGATAGCCACCCTTGATCAGATGGGTTCCGACGGTGCCGCTGTCGGGAACGCGCACGGGATGGAAAAGAAAGATCCAAGGGGAGTTGTTGTCGCCGTCCCCACAAAAGAGCGTTCCGTCAGGAGAGGAGTTGTCGTGAATGGACGACTGGTCGGGGGTGTAGTGATACCAGATGCGTTCGCCCGTATCGACGTTGTAGCTCGAGATGAAGGAGGACTGCATGCCCCGGGGATAGTGCAATTGATAGTAGATCGTCTTCCCGTCGGCCCCCCACCACTCGTGGCCGGCGATTTCCATTTCCATCGTGCGCTGGTGAACCAACTGGTTCTGTGTGCCGTCGGTGCGGATGGTCCACAGACGGTCGACCAGCCACCAGTGACCCTCGTGGCAATACATCAGCAGGGTCGGATCCGTCGGCGAGAACTGCTGGTGGTTCAACCAGTCGGTGCTGTGCTGGATGAGATTGTTGATCTTGCCCGTCCGCAGATCGACGGTGAACATCGTCATCGGAAGCTTCGCCGCCAGCCGCCGGCTCATCATTTCACCCTTGTTGATCGGTTCGCCCAGATTCGTGCCCGACATCCGGGACGGCGACGCGGTCCCGTCATAGGCGCCGCCGGCGTTTGCATCGCCTTCAATGAAGGTTCCGGCCCCGAGGGTCTCGTCCGCATTGATCGTGACAACGCTTGCGCGGCGCGGGAGATCCGCGAGCTTGCGCGTCTCGCCGGTGTCCACATTGGTGCACCAGAGCGTGAAATAAAGCGGATCGTTGGTCCGCTTGGTGTAGTAGATCGTCGGCGTCTTGTGGCCGATGATGATCGCCCGGGCCTGCCCCGTGACCACCTGCCTGGCCTCCATGCTCGCCAGATTGAGCACTGAAATCCCGCCCTGCGTGGTGTAGGCCATCTCCTTCCCGTCGGGCGTGTACCCGTTGAAGTTGAAGTAGAAACTGTCCGATCCCGGCTCGCGCGTCAGGCGGATGACACGGTGCCCCGTGTCCGGATCGATCCAGGACGTGGGCGGTTCTGCGGTCGCCGCCGCAGGCGCCTGGGCGCGGGCGCCGGCCAGGAAGCCTGCCGGAAGTGCGAGCGCCGCGAACAGGGCCGCGGCGCGGAGGATGTGGTGCGAGCGTTCGATATTCATCGGGAATGGGCGAAGACAGGGACCTTCAGGCGGGACGGATCCGGGGCGTAACGCTCTCAGCCGTCAACGGCGCTGGATCGCAGACGCGGCGGTTGATGGGATTTGCGACCGGTTCGAAAAAGCAGCGTTGATCAAACGCGACACGAAGCAATCGATTTCCGAGACTCTGATCCCCGCAAACCAGCCCGCTTCCGCGGGCATGTCAAAAACGCTCGTGTGCGCGGGCGCCGCAAGGGCGCATTGGCCGATTGACGGTGGACCGTAGCGGCGCGGCAAGCCGGATCGCTCGCGTTGGTTTACGCATCACCGCCGGGTTTTCGGAACCAGCGCAATGCGGAAACCGTGACACTGGTCGCGTAACCCCCTCGAAAACGCGACGAGGGCGTCGCGTCTCCAACAGACAGCTTGCATGAGAGTGCCATTCTCGGTGTGCTAATATCTCTCAAAACCGTTTCTTTTTTGCACGGTTTCCCTATGCCGCGAGGCGTTCGGTTTCCGTAGGGGCGCAGGCTCGCCCGTTCGACAGTCTCAGGGCCCCGAGCGGTGCCGAGGGGCTGCGTCCCCATTGAGGGCGCGACCAGCCTTCGCCAAGCCTACGGCACGGCAGGCAAGATCGCGCCCCTACCTTTGGTTGCGGTCTCAGCCGCGTTAGGAAATAGCCGGTTTAGGATGTCGAATGGGTCAGGACAAACGCCCCCGGCTTCAAGGCCGGCTACAACGCAAGCGCTGTTTCTTGATCGCGGAGGACGCAAGCCCGACAGGTTCTTAGCGATCGGGCTCCCCCCTGAAGATCGTTTGCATCGGATGGTGCCCGCACTTCGGACAAACGAACGCCCTCACTCCGGCTTCAGTTCCCGCCTTCCCCACTCAGAGCGTGTTTGGAATCTGGATTCATTTCGAAAACTCCCAGCGCCAGCTCGTGCCTCCGCATTTCACGCAGGTTACGGTCTTCCCGCCGCCGGCCGCGCACTCACGATGATAGAGAGCCCCGCACTGGGTGCATTGGCGAAACATCCCCTCCTCCCCGGGCACGGGAGAGGTCTTCAAGGATTTCCCGCATTTCGGGCAATTGCCGCCAGTGCGATTTGCCGAAGGGCCCCCGGAGTCTCCGCGCCCGCCGAATAGTTTGGTCCAAAGGTTCATGGCATGATCTCGGGTTTTGAGTGTTCTTATTGCCGGAAGATTGTCCTGAGCGGGCGGTGGCCGCACTCAGAGTGCCTCTGACAACGACATCTTCTCCGCTCCCGCCTGTCGAAGCATCTGAATGATCGCCGGATTGCCGGTCTTTTCGGCCTCATCCAATGGCTTCATGCTGATCCGTCGATCTCCAGCCACCAAACCTGGAAACTTGATCACAGTCACGCGGTTCACATCTGCCCCAGCCTTGATCAGGCGTTCGACCAGTTCAGGACGATTCTTGAGAACCGCACAGATCAATGGGCTGAACTCGGCAGTCACGTTTACATCGGCGCCCGCATCAATCAGGAGGATTGCCGCGGAGGCGCGCCCTCCTTTTGCAGCCGCAAGAAGCGGGGTGACGCCTGATTTGTCCTTCGCATCGACTTCCGTGCCTCGCTTGATCAGAAACCTGACCACGTCGTCATTCCCTCCTTGAGCTGCAACGTGCAACGGCGTAAGGCCCGCCACCGTTCTCGCCCCCAGATCCGCGCCTTTGGAAAGAAGCCAATCGACCACTTCCCGCTTTGCTTCTCCTGCTGCGACATGCAGGGCCGACGCTCCGTCTTTGTCGACAGAATCGGCCAATGTAATGCCGAGCTGCAGAAGCGTCTCGCAAGTCCCGACACTGGCATCCGGGTTCGCGAGCGCGTAGAGCAGAGCGTTGGAACCGTCCTTTCCCTTTGCGAACAGATCTGCTCCTTTTTCGACCAGATAGGTCACAATCTCCGGCCGGCCTGTTATCGCCGCATAATGCAGCGGCGTCAGGCTGTTCGAATCCTTGACATCGATCATCATCCCTTTGTCCAAAAGGAATGCGATCATCGCCTCGTTTCCCTTCTTTGCAGCAATGTGGAGCGCGGTTGGGCCAGTTGCGGTCGCTTCGGTCAATTTCGCGCCGTGCGAGAGAAGAAAATCGAGGAGGGGAATACTCCCTGCCTCTGCGGCGAGATGCACGGCGGTCCTGCCATCCGACAATCGCTCTTCGACATTCGCCCCGTGAGAGACAAGCAGTTCGAGCATCTCGATGCTATTCTTCACGGTGGCGACATGGATCGCCGTTTGCCCGGCATTGTTCCTGGATGAGAGTTTGGCCCCGTTCGCGATCAGGAATGCCGCCTGGTCACAATCGGCGCTTTCCACCGCCTTCAACAGCGCCCGATTGTGACCTCCAACCAGTTTGGTGAAGAATGAGATCTTTGGTGAGGATGATTTCGGAGTATTCATATTGACCAATCTATCTAAAAAATTCGCCCAAACTGTTCTTGATCGAAGCTCATATCTGACTCATTTCGACCGCCTGACACCTGGTTCCTGAATGCGATTCATTGTGTTCTCCACTGCGATCGGATGGCCAACAATCACTCGTCTTTCGGCGTCCCGAGAAAGCACTTGAACGAGAACGTCTCAAGATCCCACAGCGAAATTGAGCCATCGTCCGAGGCCGCTACAAGAGTCTTCCCGTCAGGCGAGAACTGGATTCGGCTGATCCCGAGAATCCCGGCACCTTGGAACGACGCGAGCAGTCGGCCATCGCGCGTCGACCAGACGCGAATTGACTCCTTTGCCGCATTTCCCCCTCCGATCGCAATCATGTCCCCGGCTGGAGACAATGTCTCTGCCCCACCCTCGCCCAGATCGTCATCCGACAGGCCCTCAAGCACGACAGTGACCGGTCCCCCGCCGTCCGTTCCGTCCCGACAACGGAGAATGCTATTCCCTATCCGTGAGACAATTAGGCGTCCGTCCGCGACGAGTCGGACAGAAAAGCATTTCTTATCATTATCGTATAATGCCTCGATCGGTTTTCCATCCGCCAAATTCCACAATTGATGTGGGCCGGACTTCATACCCTCGCCGATTGCCAGTCCTCCCGGCGTGCAGTAAACAGTGGCGCCGTTGCATTCGCCATTCTCGATCGAACCAAGCAGACGCCCCCCGGGGAGTGAATACCGCTCAAATCCAATGCCATTTTCCTTCAGGCACGCGCAGACCAGCATCTTCCCTCCAGGCGGAAAGCAGACTTTCGCAAGATAGTCCTCCGGCTTCCCAAAACTTGCGACGGGCCGACCTTCCGGCAGCGACCAAATCTTGGCCTTTTCATGCTTACGTTTCGAAATGAGAAAACGTCCGTCCGGCGTGATCGCGAGCTCTTGGAGGCCTGCCGCATAATCCTCTGCTTCAAGTTTGCTCAGGAGGGTCCTTTGCGAAAGCGACCACATTAGGATCTCTCCATCCGTCGTACCCGTGACCATGATCGCTTCATCAGGGGTGATCGCGAGTTTGTGGATACCATCGCCGCCCGGACGGGCAAGTTCACCCAGCGTTGCCAGAAGACGACCGTCGGCAAGCGACCAGAGGCTGATTGTATTGTCGCCAGAAGCCGAAATCAACGTCTTCCCCTGGTCGATTGTCGTCAAAACAGTAATAACAGTAATATAGGTGCTGTGGTGGGCAAAGAGCTGTTTGCGAGCGGCCGTCGCTACTCTTACGCCTCCGGGCGATAGTGCAGGCTTCCGATTCCTCGACAGGGCAATTCGGAAGCCGAGGCTCTTTTCAGCTGTCCCCGGACCGTAATTGAAGCGTCGAGCCGATCCATAGTTGCGAGGCCAGTCAGAATACTCGCCACCACGAACAACGCGGAGCGTGCCCGACAGCGGGCCCATCGGGTCGGTGACCGAGCCTCCGGGATAAGCACCATACCAGTCACGGCACCATTCCAATACATTCCCAAGCATATCGTACAAACCCCAAGCGTTCGGCTTTCTTTGACCGACCGGATTCGTCCCGTCCCTGCTGTTGTTTCCATGCCACGCCATTGCGTCGACGTCATCCTCCGTATACTCGCCCGTCATGCCGGCACGACAGGCATATTCCCACTGCGCCTCCGTCGGCAGCGTATACTCGTATCCCTCAGGCAGACGTCCCGTCGCACGTTCCCGCTCCGTCAGCTTGCGACAGTACTTCATCGCATCCTCCCACGACACGGTATCCACGGGCAGATCCACTCCCTTCTTTTCAGAGGGATTACCTTCCATCAAGGCCTCCCACTGCGACTGTGTCACTTCAGTCTTTTCAATCCAGAACGGCTGGGAAATCGCCACGTGCGTGACCGGCCTCTCGTCCTTTCCTCCGATTGCATTGCCCATCGCGAAACTCCCGGGCGGAATCCCGATCATCTCGGGACCGTTCTGTCCGATCCTAAACCCCAGAGTTTCCGCATTGCCTCCTTGATCCGTGACAAAAGCCTCCAAGCGGGACCGCTCGACGGGCTTTTGCTCATCTTGCCGAAAGCCCTCCGCTTGCTGCGCCGCTCTCTGGCGAGTCTCCTCCGCCTCCTCCGCTCGCCGCGCCTGCTCCTGCTCAGCCACGCGCTTGCACTGCGCCCTCTCCTCTGAACTTAGGAACAGATCTTGTTTTGCCAACGCGAGCCGGAAGCCGAGATTGTTCCTGCGCCACCCAGGGACCAGCCTGTTGCGGCTCGCAAAGCGACAATCCCGCGTGGTGCTGCCCCAAGCACCACTGCGGCCAACCCTGAGGGAGCCCGAGTACGGCCCGGTCGGGTCCGTGACACTGCCGCCTTGGTAGTTGCCATGCCAATCCCGACACCATTCCCAGACGTTGCCGTGCATGTCATAGAGCCCCCACGCATTCGGCTGTTTCTGTGCCACAGAATGCGTCGCGTTGCCGCTGTTGTCGGCATACCAGCCCATTGCATCGAGCTCAACGGCGACGTCCCCCGTCGTCCCCGCCCGGCACGCATATTCCCACTGAGCCTCCGTCGGCAGCGTGTACTCGTATCCGTCCGGCAGACGGCCCGCCGAGCACTCCCGCTCCGTCAGCTTGCGGCAGTACTCCATCGCGTCATCCCACGATATGGTCTCGACCGGTTTGTCCTCTCCCTTCGAAAATGATGGATTGCCCGCTATCACCGTCTGCCACTGCGCCTGAGTCACCTCGGTCTTCCCCAGCCAATAACCGTTCGTCAACGTCACCTGCGTCACCGGCTTCTCGTCGACGTCGCCAGTCTCGCTGCCCATCGCAAACGTTCCCGGCGCGATCCAGACCATGCCTGGACCGTTCGCCGGCACCTGGTAGCCAAGGCTCTCCGAATTGCCGCTCATTTGAGCGACGAAAGCGCCCGCCATCCGCTTTTCCTCGGCGATCTCCACCGCCCGGCGCTCCTGATCGGCTTTGCGCCAATCTAAATCGCGGACTGCGCGAACGGCGACCTCCGAGCCCGAGCCTCCGCGTGCAACGGCTTCGCGCAGCGCGGGCAAACCCCCAAAATTGGGCAGACCGGCCAGCAGGTCGACAGCGGCCGACCGCACCGACTCGGACCCGTCGCGCAGGACATCCTTCAATACGTCCAGGCCGCAGGCGAAAGCGCTGGTTTGATCGCCTGCTTTCATCATGTCGGCGATCTGGGACACGTCATCGTTGAAGACCCGGCGGATTGTCTTGACGATCTGCGCGCGCAGGCCGGGTTCCACAACGTTGTACTCCGCCGCTACCGTCGGCGCGACCGCCGGATCGTTCGCAGCCAGCAACCGCTCCAGGGCGGCGCGCCGGATTGCCGGAGAATGCCCCTTGAGCAACGACCCGACAAAACGCAGACGCTCCCGCTCAGAAACCTTCGGGCTCGCTCCGCCCTCGGCTCCTGGCCGCCCCTCGCTCCTGCTCAGGGCTTGCCCGTCGCCTCGCACTCCGCTCGCCTGGCTTGAGCTTACGCCATCCGGGCTGACCTGGGGCGCGAGAGCAAGGCGGAAGCCCAAGCCGTAGTCGCGGAGGCCCGGGCCGCACCAGTCGCGGCGCGCCGAACGGCAGTAGGCGGCGACGCCGCTCCAGCAGCCGCCACGGTAGACGCGGTCCGAGCCCGATGGCGGACCAATTGGATCAGTAACCGTGCCTCCAGGATACCCCCCTTTCCAGTCGCGGCACCATTCGGAAACGTTGCCGTGCATGTCGTAAAGTCCCCAGGTATTCGGCCGTTTCTGTCCCACCGGATGCGTCTGGCTTTCACTATTGTCCATGTACCAGCCCATGTCGTCCAAATTCCCGGTCCCAGAATAATCCCCTGTCGTCCCCGCGCGGCAGGCGTATTCCCACTGCGCCTCGGTCGGAAGTGTGTACTCGTAGCCGTCTGGCAGTCGCCCGGCTGATCGTTCACGTTCCGTCAGCTTGCGGCAATACTCCATGGCGTCGTCCCACGATACATTTTCCACCGGACGATCCGGCCCCTTGAAGTTCGACGGATTCCCCTCCATCAGCGCTTCCCACTGCGCCTGCGTGACCTCGGTCTTTCCCAGCCAGTAACCTTTCGTCAAAGTCACTTCCGTCAGGGGTTGTTCGTCGTCATTCACGCTCTGTGCACCCAACGAGAAATGCCCGGGCGCGATCCAGATCATGTCGATCGCGGGACCTCCGTTGCCCAGACTCAGGTTGAGATTCTGTCCTGCGTGAGTCTCGCCCGGCAGATTCGCGATCGCGGCGCCATGAAAATTCTCGGCGAACTTCGACACGATCGCGACCACCTTCGGATCTGTCTCGGTCTCGACCAGCGCAATGAGCTTGTCGCGGGAGTTTCCGCAGATGTCGCCGACGGCCTTGAGTATTGCCTCAGCGGGCACGCCTTGAGTCACTGAAGCGGAATCGAACCACTTGAACGCGCCCGCGATGTCCCGCGGCATGCCGCGTCCCATGGCCATCGCCCGCGCGAGCGCAAATTGTGCCCGGGAGTCGCCCTGATCGGCCGCGGCCCGCAGCAGGCGCACCGCCTCCTGCAGATCAGGTTCGGCGGACGACGTGTCCAACAGAATGCATCCGAGGCCGGCCTCCGCTGCGGCGCGCGCATTGGCATCGAGCGGCCCCGGCCCGCCTTTGGCTGCCAGCGCCTGCCGGTACCAGCGCGCAGCCGCGGCGGGATCTGCCTTGGCCATTCCTCCGTCATCGTACATGTGGCCAAGTTGATTGGCCGCAAGCGCGTGTCCTTTTGCCGCAGCGCGTCCGAAGCAGGCGGCAGAATCGAGGTCCTTGTCGTCCAGAAGCCGGAGCCCGAGGGCGTATTGGTATTCCGGTGTGGCGGCATGCAGGTTCCACGCGACAATTCCAATGGCCAGCAACAGGCAGGCGGCCGCGCCGCTCCAGAGCCAAAGCAATCGTTTCCGCCGCAAGCGCACCCGGGCGAGTTCGGAGGGCGCAATCGACCCAAGCAGATCCTCGACCCATTTCTCCCAGACGAACAACCGTTTCTTGAGACGCGCAGCCAACTCCGGCACCAGGGCCTTCGCGCAATCGGCACCCTGCCAGCCCGGAGCAATCTTGTCCATCGCGGCGCGTGCAGCCTGACGCCGGCCGGCAAATTGATGAAGCAGGACCGGGGCGAGGATTGGCGCCACTCCGCCGGCTTCTTTGCCCACGCTCCCGAGACATTCCAGCGCTGCGATCGCGGCCGGATCGTCTCCGCCGGCCGCAATCCCCGCGAGCTTCTCACAAAGTCCAGGGCTATGACGGCAAAGCAACGAGAGCACTCCGGAGGCGTTGGTCCGCACTGAAGCATCCGGCGAGGTCAGCTGTCCAATCAGTGTGTCGACCAGACCGGTCAGGAGCGGATGTTGATCCCACCCGATCTTCAGAGCCGTCAACGCCTGCAGCAACGCGTCGGCGATCTCGCTCGTGATCGACGATAGTGTGCCCAGCAATGCCGGGAGCGCGGTTTCCACCGCGGATCGATTGCGGTCGCGATCGAGGCGGCCGAGCAGGGCCGCGGCAGGACGGCGCGCCGACAGTTCACCCTTGGTCAGCACGTCGAGCAGCGACTGAACGACCGCAGGATTCTCCTCCGAGATTGCGAGGAGGATGTTTCCGGTGTCGGCCCGGTCCGCATCGCTCCGCGTCGCTTCTCCGAGCCGGCTGACCTGCGCAATCAGCACCGGTCCTATCGCGCGCTCGGTGCGCCAGCCCGGAATGATCCGAGGCAGCGCGGAAAGAGCGGCCCTGCGGACTGTGGAGGCCTCGTCGAGAAGTCGATCCAGCATCCTTGTCCAGACCGGGCGGGCCGACTCGCCCATTCCGGAAATTGCGGCCACAACGGCAAATCGGACCGCCTCGGCGGAATCGTCCAGCACCGAGACCAAATGGGCCAGGGCATTGTCGCCTCGGAGCGCGACCAAAACGTTGCGCCCTGCGGTCTGAAGGCGCGTGGAATCGGTTCTCAACAGCGCCAGCGCGATGTCGATGTCGCCTGCATTCACCACCGCACAGTGTTCGGCGAGGATTTCCAGAACAGCTGCGGCGCGGCGGGCCTCGGTCTTGTTGCCGCCTCGCAGGATCGCAACGAGTGAGGCGATCACCGTGCCCATCTCGGGAAGTCCGGCCCAGGCTCCCGGCTTGAGAGCGGATAGCGCAGCCACCAGGGCCTTGGCGAGATCGGCCTGTGCATTTGCAAACGCGCGGATCATGCGCGGCACGGCCGCATCGATCTCGGTGCGGCACTTGCTGTTGCGGAGCCGGACAAACGCGTGCACCGCGGCGCTGACAACGCGCGGATCGCGGTCTTCCACCGCATCGGAAAGCGCGAGCACCGCCGCCGGATTCTCCGCGCCCAGACAGACCAACGCATCGACGACGGCGAGATTGGTGTCGCCCGAAGAGGCTCCGCTGCGACCGATGACCGGTGGGAGATCGCCGCCGGCAGCCGAAGCGACAGCAGGTTTGCCGGAAAGGCCCAGGCCGCTGCGACACTCCGCCACCAACGCGACGGCGGCCGGGTGTGTTCTCCATCCGGAATCGATGCGGTCGAGGGCGGCCGGCAGCGCCAGGCGCACCGGCGCCGGCCCACGCAGCAGCATCGGGATCAAAATGGGCAGCGCTGGTCGGGCGGCCTGTCCGAGATCGCCGATCGCCTTGACCGCCGCGGCACAAGCCTCGGGTTCTGCCTGCTTGAGCACGCGTTCGAGTTTCGGCAGATCTTCGAGCGCCGAGACCGGCATATGGGAGATCCACTCCCGGCCCGCCGCAGCCAGTTTCGAATCGCGAGACTGTTGTGCGCGCAGAGCGGTTTCCAGGTCACCGAAGCCAAGCGCAAGCCGCAAGCGGCTGCCATCGCGCGGAACCGCCATGCTCAGCCCGGAAGCACGCTTCTTGACCGACTCCAGGTTCTCGCGCAACTGCGTGCTCTGGGGATTGAGCTCGGCGGCGAGGATCGTGTCCTCAAGCGGACCGGACATCGCGCTCTCCAGCACCCTGCCCTGCTCCTCGATCTCTGACTTTATGTCGCCGTTGCAGCTTGTGCAGACAATGATCTTCAGCCCGCCAAGCGGCCGCGTGTAGTACGAGCCGTAGATCCCGCCGCCGCAGGCCATGCAGTGTGGGCTGGCCCCGGGCTGGCTCGCCATGCCCGCCATCATCAACTCCAGTGGCGACACCCGGCCGCTCTTGATGCGCTCCTTGACCTTGATGAGTGTCGGAGGGTCTTCGTTGTAGACCGATATCGCAGGGTTTAAAATGCGTACCGCGCGCCGGTTGAGCGCGTAGGCGAGCGTGCGCTCGACCGTCGGGCGCAGCGGCACGGGCACCGCCGACTTGCCCCGACCGGCAAGCACGCCGGCCACAATGCTGATCGGCTCGTCGAGGCGGTTCTCCGTCTCCATCTGCGTGTGCCCCCGCTCCAATTCCTCAACAACGTCGGCAGGCAGCGTCCAATAACCGGCGCCATGCCAGCGGTTGAGCTCCTTGGCCATTTCGCGCCAGGAGTCCAGGTTCTTCTCGATGTTCTCGCGCTGGGTGTGGTTGACGGCGAGCCGCAGGGCCTCCTCGCAAAGCGGAATGGCAGTCTCCCAGTCCTCGGTGGCGTTGAGGTATTCGACGAGACTAGAACGGATCTGCTCGCCCACCGCATCCCGGGCGCCGCGCCGGGTCGCGTCGCTCTCTCCCAGGATTTGATCGAGCAGGGCGATCGGACCGCGCGTCTGCTCGACCAGGCGCTGGATCGCCGGAAGGCCGGCGACCGGCTGCCGTACCACCTCGGAATTGGTGTTGCGGCACAGGTGGCCGATGCGTTCGCGCACCGGGCGTGCAACCTCCTGCAAGATTTCGTCAAGTGTGTCTGCCGGAAAACCCAGGCCTCGCATGAGCGCAAGCTGGCGCTTGAGCTCGGCCGGGCGGCCGGCCTCGCCGTGCTGCGCCGCCAGCCGCGCGTTGATCTGCAGCAACCCCCGCGGAAGCCAGTCCTGGAGCCGGCGACCCAGGCTCGTGCGAAGCCGGGCGTCGTTGATCTGCCGCACCCGATCGTTGAGCCGGCTCCACACCGCCTCGGATTCCACGACCGGCTTCCAGCGCTTTTGCGCCTCGCGCCAATGCCCATCGCGGGCGCGCGCCTTCGCGGGGTCGGCGCCATCCTGCTCCAGCTCCAGCGCCTGCAGATGCGCCGCGACGGCCAGATTGTGGGTCGCCACCACGCGCGTTGCAGGCGTCTTCTCCTGCTCGCTCCAGAGCCGGATCGCCCCGTCGGTGTCGCCGCGCTGCAACGCCTGCAGGGCTTCGTCCTGGCGGGCACCACCCGGCTGTTGCGGCCAGAACCACAAGAGCTCGTCGAGTATCCGCCGCTCCGGATCGGTGCCAAGGCGCTGAATGATCTCGCGCAGATACCGCGAATCGACGGCCGGCTCCGGGGGAAACGCGCGCCCTGAGCCAGGGGGCGGCGTCAGTCCGGCTTTCTCGGCTGCCTCAAGCATCTGCAGCCGCCGGCTGAATTCACGCTCCGTTGCCTCGACCCCCACCTCGGCCAGGCGGAAAATGTTCTCACGGTAGACCTCGGGACCGAGCGTCCAACCATCCGTTTTGCCTCCGAGATACGCCTCGGAACTTGTGCCAGTGATTTCAGGTTTCATTCGGGCTGTAACCGGAGAATGCCATTGAGAGAATCCCTCGACCGCGCGCCCGGCTGCCTTCGGCGCCCCGACGGACGCACAGTCTACGTTCAGTTGTTTGTCGTCTTGGGTTCATCGCACAGGCGCAAGGGCGACGCGGAATCCCAGGTAGTTGCCATGGAAATTTTGAAGGGACCTGCCGCGGTTGTCGGAGCGGAGGCGGGTCACAGCGTTCCCCCAACCGCCGCCGCGCCCGACGCGGCCCGGACCCGAATCCGGCCCAGACGGATCCGTGACACTGCCGCCTGGATACTGGCCAAACCAATCCAGGCACATTTCCCAGACATTGCCGTACATGTCATAGAGCCCCCAAGCGTTCGGGGTCTTCAAGCCAACCGGGTTGGTCTCACGCCCGCTGTTCATCGAGTACCATGCCATCGAATCGATATCGCCGGCATGATCCCCCGTCGTGCCCGCCCGGCAGGCGTACTCCCACTGAGCCTCCGTTGGCAGCGTGTACGCGTAGCCGTCCGGCAGACGACCCGCCGAGCGCTCGCGCGCCGTCAGCCTTCGGCAGTATTCCATCGCATCATCCCAGGAAACATTCTCCACCGGACGATCCGCCCCCTTGAATTGCGACGGATTGCTTCCCATCAGCGACTGCCACTGTGCCTGGGTCACCTCGGTCTTCCCGAGCCAGTAGCCGTTCGTCAACGTCACCCGCGTCACGGGTCGATCGGCGGGTTCATGATTCGCGCTGCCCATCATGAACGTCCCCGGGGAAATCCAGACCAGGTACGGACCGATCTGTACGACCCTGAATTCCAGACTCACCGCATCGCCTCCCGCCTTGATGACAAAAGCCTGCATGCGCCGCCGCTCGCCAAGCTGTTGCTCATTCAGGGTGGCCAGTTCCGCCTGTTTTGTCTCTTTCTCGCGTGCCACCGCTGCAAGCAGCGTCTCTCTCTGGCGGGCCATCTCCGCTTCCTGGGCCTTCTCTTCGCGTTCCCGGCGTTCCTGCTCGGCCTTGCGGGCTTCCTGTTCGACCTGGCGCGCATCCATCTCGTTGATCACGCGTGCGGCGGCCTGCGCGCCCGGGCCGCCACGCCCGACCGCTTCGCGCAGCGCGGGCAGACCCCGGCCGTCGGGCAGACCCGCCAGGATGCCGGCAGCAGCCGATTGCGCGGATTCCGATCCGTCGCGTAACATTTCCTTCAATACGTCCAGTCCACAGGAGGAGGAGCCGGATTGATCGCCTTCATTCCGGGCGCCGGTTGCCGTTGCCGGAACCGCAGCCTGGGAAACCTGCGCCACGTTCAGCACGCCTTCGGAACCACCGACAACCAGAAGATGCGCGCCTTCACCCATGAGCCCGGCGATCTGAATCGCGTCGTCATTGCAGACCCGGCGAATGGTCTTGATGATCTGGATGCGCAAACCGGGGTCCGCCGAGTCGTACTCTCCCGCCAGAATTCGCGCAACCAGAGGATCGTTCGCCGCCAGCAACCGGTCCATCGCGGCCTGCCGGATCGCAGGAGAATGTCCCTTGAGCAATGACCCGGCAAAGCGCAGGCGCTCGGCCTCGGAGACCGGCGGGCCCGCTCCGCCCTCGCTTGACCCCACGCCAGCAGCGGGCTGGCCGCCCCCCGAAGCAGCAGCAACGGAGGCGTGAGCTGTTTCTGTCGCCGAAACCGCACCCTCGAGGGCAACGCGCAAACCAACGAAATTGAAGCTGTAGCCCGGCTCGATCCCCGAGCGCTCAGCGGAGCGGCAAAACCGCGCCGAGTAATTCCAGCTGCCGCCTCGAAAGACGCGGCTCGAACCCGAAGACGGGCCCGTTGGATCCGTGGTCAAGCCCCCGGGATAGTCCCCTTTCCAATCCCGACACCACTCCCAGACGTTGCCGTGCATGTCGTAGAGACCCCAGGCATTCGGCTGCTTCTTCCCCACGGGATGTGTCGCGCTGCCGCTGTTCTGTCCGTACCAGCCCATCGCCTCCAGTTCGCCGGAATAGTCCCCGGTCGTGCCCGCCCGGCACGCGTATTCCCACTGAGCCTCTGTCGGAAGCGCGTATTCGTACCCGGCCGGCAGGCGACCCGCCGAGTGTTCCCGCTCCGTCAACTTGCGGCAGTACCCAACGGCGTCGTCCCACGACACATTTTCCACCGGACGATCCGGCCCCTTGAAGTTCGAGGGATTCTTTCCCATCAGCGCCTCCCACTGCGCCTGCGTGACCTCCGTCTTTCCCAGCCAGAAGCCGTTCGACAATCTTACCGTCCTCACCGGCCGCTCGTCGCTTTCGCCTTCCCCGCTGCCCATCGAGAATGTCCCCGGTGCGATCCAGATCATGTCGATCGATGGACCTCCGTTGCCCAAGCTGAGGCTCACGTTTCGTCCAGAGATCGCGTCTCCAGGAGCTGGCCCCGCCGGATCGCCAGGAAAGTTCTCCGCGTACTTGAATGCGGTCGTGACCACCTTCGGATCGGTCTCGTTCTCGACCAGCGCAATGAGCCTGTCGCGGTTGTTCCCGCAGATTTCCCGCACCGCCTTGAGTGTCGCATCTGCGGGCGCCGCGTTGCCGGCAGCTGAGACAAAGTATTTGAACGCGCCCTCGATGTCCCGTGGCGTGCCGCGCCCCGTGGCCATGGCCTGGGCGAGCGCGAGTTGTGCCCGAACGTCGCCCAAGTCGGCTGCGGTGCGCAGCCAGCGGACCGCCTCCCGCAAATCGGGTTCGCTGGACGACGTGGCCATCAGAATGCGTCCAAGGCTGGCTCCGGCCGCGACACGCGTGTTGTCATCGAGCGGCCCCGGTCCGCCCTTGGCGTCAAGCGCCTGCCGGTACCAGCGCGCGGCCGTTGTAGGATCTGCCGAAGACGCCCCTCCTTCATCGTACATCCGGCCAAGCTGGCTGGCCGCCATGGCGTGCCCTTTTGCCGCCGCGCGTTCAAAGTGGGCGGCAGCAGCGGGATCCTTGTTCTCCAGAAGTTCGAGACCGAGCCCGTACTGGTATCCCGCGGAGGTGGTATGCCAGCTCCAGGCGGCAATCCCCATAGCCACCAGCAGACAAGCAGCGGCGCCGCTCCAGAGCAGGAGCAGTCCTCTGCGCCGCAATCGCAGCCGGGAAAGCTCGGCAGGAGCGATCAGCCCAAGGAGTTCCTCCGCCCATTTTGCCCAGCCAAACAACCGCTGTTTGAGTCGTGCAACCAACTCCGGTGCCAGGGCCTTTGCATAGTCGGAGCCCTGCCAGCCCGGGGCAATTTTGTCCATCGCGGCGCGCGCGGCCTGACGCCGGCCAGCAAATTGATGAAGCAGGACCGGGGCGAGGATCGGCGCCACTCCGCCAGCCTCTTTGCCCACGCTCCCGAGACATTCGAGCGCGACAATCGCGGCGGCATCGTCGGCGCCAACGGCAATCGCAGCGAGCCTTTCGCAAAGTCCCGGGCTGTGGCGGCTGAGCAGCGAAAGCACGCCGCCGGCGTTGGTCCGCACTGAAGCATCCGGCGAGGTCAACTGCCCGACCAGGGCGTCGACCTGGGCCGTCAGGATTGGATGCTTGTCCCAGTCGATCTTCAGAGCCGTCAACGCCCGCAGCAACGCATCGGCGACACGGCCCGTGATTGCGGTCAGTGTTCCCAGCAGCACCGGGAGCGCACCTTCCACCGCGGATCGACTGCGCATGGCATCGAGCTTTCCGAGCGCGAGTGCAGCCGGTCCGCGCGCCGTCGGTTCGCCCTTGGTCAGCACGTCGAGCAACGACTGCACAACCGCAGGATTCTCCTCCGAGATCAAGAGAAGGACGCCCTCCGTATCCGCCCGGTCCGCCTCGCTCCTCTTTTCCTCACCGAGGCGCCTGACGAGCGCGCCAAGCACCGGTCCTATCGCCGGCTCGGTGCGCCAGGCGGGCATGATCCTGGGCAAAGCAGAGAGGGCAGCCTTTCGAACTGCAGAGACCTCGTCCAGGAGGCGGTCGAGGAGCTTCACCCAGACCGGGCCGGCTGACTCACCCATGGCTGACACCGCAGCCACAACGGCAAAACGAACAGCCTCGGCGGGATCGCCCAGGGCAGCAGCCAGGCGGGCCAGAGCCTCGTCGCCTCGAAGCAAGGCAAGGGCATTGCGCCCGACGGTCTGAAGGCGCGTGGAATCGGTTCTCAACAGCGCCAGCGCGATGTCGATGTCGCCTGCATTCACCACCGCACAGTGTGCGGCGAGGATTTCCAGAACAGCCGCGGAGCGGCGGGCCTCGGTCTTGTTGCCGCCTCGCAGGATCGCAACGAGTGAGGCGATCACCGTGCCCATCTCGGGCAGTCCAGCCCAGGCTCCCGGCTTGAGCGCGGAAAGCGCAGCCACCAGGGCCACAGCGAGATCGACCGGGGCGTTGACGAACACGCCGATCATCCGCGGCACGGCCGCATCGATCTCGCTTCGGCACCGGCTGTCACGGAGCCGCACAAAAGCGTGCACCACGGCGCTGACGACGCGTGCATCGCCATCCTCCAACGCCTCGGAGAGTGCGAGCACGGCAGCCGGATTCTCCGCGCCCAGACAGGCCAGTGCATCGACTGCGGCAAGACTGGTGTCGCCGGAACGGCCCAGGCCGCTGCGACACTCCGCCACCAATGCGACAGCGGCCGGATGTGTTCGCCATCCGGAATCGATGCGGTCGAGGGCGGCCGGCAGCGCCAGGCGCACCGGCGCCGGCCCACGCAGCAGCAACGGGATCAGAATGGGCAAAACTGGACGGGCGGCCTGTCCAAGTTCGCCGATCGCCTTGACCGCCGTGGCACAAGCCTCGGGTTCTGCCTGCTTGAGCACGCGTTCGAGTTTCGGCAGATCTTCGAGCGCCGAAACCGGCATATGGGAGATCCACTCCCGGCCTGCCGCAGCCAATTTGGGATCGCGAGATTTTTGAGCGCGGAGAGCGGTCTCCAGGTCACCGAAGCCGAGCGCAAGCCGCAAGCGACTGCCATCCGTTGGAATGGACAGGTTCAACTCCCGCGCCCGCTTTGTCGCCGCCGCGAGGTTGTCGCGCAACTGCGTGCTCTCGGGATTGAGCTCGGCAGCCAGAACCGTGTCTTCCAGCGGTTCGGACATTGCAACTTTCAGCACCCTCCCCTGCTCTTCGACCTCAGACCTGATCTTGTCGTTGCAGCTTGTGCAGACAATGATCTTCAGCCCGCCAAGCGGCCGCGTGTAGTATGACCCATAGATTCCGCCGCCGCATGCCATGCAGTGCGGGCTGGCCCCCGGCTGCCCCGCCATGCCCGCCATCATCAATTCCAGCGGCGATATCCTGCCGCTCTTGACGCGCTCCTTGACCTTGATGAGTGTCGGAGGGTCTTCGTTGTAGACCGAAATCGCAGGATTCAGATGGCGCACAGCGCGCCGGTTCAACGCATAGGCGAGCGTGCGCTCAACCGTTGGGCGCAGCGGCACGGGCACCGGAGTCTTGCCGCGACCCGCAAGCACGCCGGCCACAATGCCGATCGGCTCATCGAGGCGGTTCTCCGTCTCCATCTGCGTGTGCCCCCGCTCCAGCTCCTCAACAACGTCGGCAGGCAGCGTCCAATAGCCGGCGCCATGCCAGCGGTTGAGCTCCTTGGCCATGTCGCGCCAGGCACCAATGTTCTTTTCGATGTTCTCGCGCTGTGTGTGGTTGACGGCGAGACTCAGGGCCTCTTCGCCAAGCGGAATGGCAGTCTCCCAGTCCTCGGTGGCATCGGTGTACCGGATCAGGCTGGCGCGGATCTGCTCGCCCACCGCGTCGCGTGCGCCGCGCCGGGTCGCATCGCTCTCTCCCAGAATTTGATCGAGAAGTGCAATGGAACCGCGCGTCTGCTCGATCAGGCGCCGGATCGCCGGCAGGCCGGCGACAGGCTGCCGCTCCACCTCGGAATTGGTGTTGCGGCACAGGTGGCCGATGCGTTCGCGCACCGGCCGCGCCACTTCCTGCAGGATCTCGGCAAGCGTATCCTCCGGAAAACCCAGGCCGCGCATGAGCGCCAGCTGGCGCTTGAGCTCAGCCGGGCGGCCGGCCTCGCCGTGCTGCGCCGCCAGCCGCGCGTTGATCTGCATCAACCCCCGCGGCAACCAGTCCTGAAGCCGGCGGCCCAGACTGGTGCGAAGGCGGGCGTCGTTGATCTGCCGCACCCGCTCGTTGAGCCGGCTCCACATCGCCTCGGATTCAACCACCAGCTTCCAGCGTTTCTGCGCCTCGCGCCAGTGCTCATCGCGGGCGCGCACATTCGCCGGGTCGGCGCCATCCTGCTCCAATTCCAGCGCCTGCAGATGCGCCGCCACGGCCAGATTGTGCACCGCCACCACGCGCGTTGCAGGCGAGTTCTCCTGCTCGCTCCAGAGCCGGATCGCACCGTCGGTGTCGCCGCGCTGCAACGCCTGCAGTGCTTCGTCCTGGCGGGCACCACCCGGCTGTTGCGGCCAGAACCACAAGAGCTCGTCGAGTATCCGCCGCTCCGGATCGGTGCCAAGACGCTGGATGATCTCGCGCAGATAGCGCGAATCGACTGCCGGCTCCGGGGGAAACGCTCGCCCCGAGCCAGGGGGCGGCGTCAGTCCGGCTTTCTCGGCTGCCTCAAGCATCTGCAGCCGCCGGCTGAACTCTCGCTCCGTGGCCTCGACCCCCACCTCGGCCAGGCGGAAGATGTTCTCACGGTAGACCTCGGGACCGAGCGTCCAGCCATCAGCCTTGCCCCCGAGATACGCCTCGGAACTTGTGCCAGTGATTTTAGGTTTCATTCGGACTGTAACCAGAGAATGCGATTGAGAGAATCCCTCGACCGCGCGCCCAGCCGCCTTCGCCCAAGATTCGCCGGCCTCGCGAAAACAAATCTGCCCGCCATAGCTTCAGCGACGGCGGGCGGTCGCGCCCTGCCTTCGACCCGCCCAAACCAGCACCTTCTCGAACAGGCGCGCATCCCTAGTTTCCTCGCGGCGACAGATAGATGACCACGGAGTCGGCTCCATCGGCGCCTTCCGATTGCGCTCCAGCGCCCCGGATTTCCTGGGCCGGCCCGGCGCGCACCGCGACCTGACCTGTGTCGAGTCCGACCTGCTCGCGCAACAACGCGGCGACCTTCCGCGCACGCGACAACGCAAGCGTGTTGTAGTCTTCCAACAACGGAGCATGACCTGCAGCGCCTGCCACCTCAAGCCGCAGCGCCTTGGCTTGCGGACGCAACGCGCCAGCCAGCGCGGTCAGGGACTCAGCCGCATCGCTCTTGAATCCGGTCCAGAACCAGAAGAGTCCCTTTTGAAAACGAACCGCCAGCCGATTGCCATCGCGCTCCACGGTTGCTCCGGGGACTGCGGCCAGCCGCTCCTGCAGATCGGCGGGCAGGGTCAGTTTCGCCTGCATGTCCGCACGCAGCGTCGCCAGTTGATCGCGCAACTCGCGGATCTCCGCCTGAGTCTGCTGCGCCACCGCCTGGCGCTGGCGTACGCTCTCGTCCGCAAGCTGGTTCTGCCGCCGCTCAGCCGCGGCAAACGCATCGGCGGCCGCGGCCACCTGGGCAACCTGGGCCGACTTCACTTCGGTCATGGCCTGACCGAGCCTGCCCACGGATTCGTTCGCGCCTGCGAGACCCTGTTTCAGTTCATCCACCGTCTGCCGCAACGGTCGCAGAGCCGTCTCCAGATCAGCTGCATTCAACGGTTGAATACCAGGTGCCACCGCCGGAGCCGTCGATGCCGCGCGGAGATTCTCACGCTGTTTGAGCAATTCTTCAATCTGGACGACCTGTCGCCGGGCCTGACGGACCTGAAGGCGCCAGACAAGGGCAAACGCGACCACGAATAAGATCAGCCAGACGGCTGGAACCACCCAACCGGGCCTGTTCCGGGTTCGCTGGAGACGGCGCACAGTCTCCAGCGCGAGCGCAATGCCGCCATTCTCCGGAGCCAGCTTCAGCGCCCGGCTCCACAGTGTCTCCGCCTCAGCAAGCCGGCCCTGCTGGGCGCGAATTCGAGCCAGGAGGTCGAGCACCACCGGATCGGCCGACTCGGCGCCTTTCAGATCCTCGAGTGCGTGCTCGGCCTCGGTGTGCCGACCGGCCCGCGCCAACGCTGCGGCCTTCGCCAGAACCGAACCGCCGAGCGTGCGCGCGATCCGATCTGAGAGTGCGGTCAGGCCGGGAACGAGTTCTTCTGCCGTTGTGCTCATGTTGGAATATCTGGATCGACCTGGTAATACAGAACAGGGCTAGCGCGAAGTGATGATGGGGCCCTTTGACTCCGCCGCCGTCCCTCGAGGCAGGAGGCCCTGAAGCTGCCGCACCGCGGATTTGAGCGAATCGAGATCGTTCTGATTCATCGCCCGATGCCCCTGGGCGGCATACGCCTGCGCCTGCGACTGATCGGTCATATCCGACATGCGCTTCTCCAAATTCTCAAGGCGACTGTGCCACCATGCGGGTGAACGCCGGAGCACCGCGAAACCGACGTCATCGAGCGCACCGCAAAGATCCTTCAACTTGTCGATGTCCTGCCCGTCGTCGGCTTGAATGACCGCGCGTATTTCCCTGTCGAGCCGGACGTGCTCCGCCTTCTCCTCGGGCGTGGCCTTGAAGTAGGCGTCTTCCAATATCTTCTTCCAAAAATCGAGGTCCGTCCTGCCCTGCTTGACCTGCGCCGGCCACTCCAGTGCATCCTCCACCGCGTCGAGTTGACGCGCGAGGTCAAGAATCCGACCGTTGCAGCCGGTCGCCACCTGGTGATCGGCGGCCGAGAGAAGTTCCCGCTCAATCTCCGGCACGATGCGCTCGGCGTCGATTTTCAGGAGCAGTTTCTGCGCCTTGTCCACCGTCATTTCCTTGGCCTTCTGGCGGGCGGCTTCGAGCCGCTTGCGCTGTACCTCGAATTCTTTCGTGAGACCGGCAGGGCTGAGGGTCGCCGCCCGGTAGAGCGTCCAGTCGACCGTGTTTTCCACCTCCAGGTCGAGATGTTCGATGTAGACTTTGGCCCTGACGATTCGCGATTCGTCAACCTCGATGACAACCTCCATCTCGGAGCCTGCGGGGAGATCGCGGGTCAGGTGGGCTGCATTCAGGGATACCTGGAGCACCGACTGGTTGCGATCGGCGCGCTCATTGTCGCCTTCGCTGACAACGACGATCGGCGTGTCGTGCTCGCCTTTCTTGATGTCGACCACCGTCATGAACTTCTGGCGTTTGCTTCGCGCCGGAAGCGGGCTTCCTTTCGCCAGCATCCTCTTGAAGCGATTGCCGACCTCCGCGACACCGATGGAATTGATCAAGGGCTGCTCGCCCACCGTGACCGCGATCAGGTACGTGATTCGCTCCGGCACCGAAGCGCGACGGTTGCCCTGCCGGTCGAACACCTTGATCTCAAATACATTCTCGACGCCTTTCTCGGCTTCCAGACTGATCAGAAAAGCCCCGTCCGGCGAGAGACCGATTCGGCCTGTGCTCCATGGCGGCCGCATCGTTATGTTCGTGAAATCGATGGTCCAGCCGGCATAGGAATCCTGCCTTGCCTCCGCGCCGGAGCCGCCGGCGTTTGGGATGATTGCAACCGTGGGCAGGTTTTCCTGTGAAATTCCACCGCTGCTTGCGATATTGCCGCTGATGACGGGATCGCTCTCCGGTCCAACCGGTTTGTAGTGCAGGTCGAGCGTGATGACGTCAGCGGGCTTGTCACCTTCTCCCACAGCCGTTCGGACCGTGCGCAACTGACGGCGCGCGAACTTTGCCGCGCCCCGGGCGACGACCGTCAACGGGTCCTGGGTGAAGTCGAGCGGAATGCCGAGGCCTTCCTTCGGATCGGCCAGCATGCGTCTGAACACAGGCATGAGCGTCGGCCCGCCGACGAGCAGCACGCTGTTGACTCCTTCCGGGCGCAGCTTCGCCTCTTTCAACGCCTGCCGGCAGATCTCGATCGAGCGCCACACATACGGTTCCGTCAGCCGCTCGACATCCTTCCGGCTCAATTCAAAATCGAGCTCCACCTGGACACCCGCTTCGTCGAGACAGACGAACTCATTCTTCACTTCGACCACCTCGTTTGTGGTTGTCCGGATCTTCGCCTCCTCCGCCGCGAACTTGAGTTTCGCGATCGCCTGCCGCCATTTCGGGTTTCCGCGCCTGAATTCGGTCAAACGGTATTTCGAGGTCAGCGCGGGAATCAGCAGCTCGTTGACGATGGTCCAATCGATCAGCTTTCCCCCCAGATTGTTGTCTCCCTTGTGGGCGACGCACTCGAAGCTGCCGTCGCGCAGCTGCACGACAGCCGAGTCAAAGGTGCCGCCGCCGAAATCGTACACGAGCCAGTAGCCCGAGTCGCCCTTGAAACTCTCGAGGTAGGAAAGCGCTGCCGCCACCGGCTCCTGAAGCAGTGCGCTCTGTTTGAAGCCGGCCAGCTCCGCGGCTTTGCGCGTGGCATTGCACTGCGGCAATTCGAAGGCTGCCGGCACCGTGATGACCGCGGCATCGACAGTCTCGCCTGAGGCGCGCTCCACATCGGCACGCAGGGCCTTCAGGACTTCCGACGACAACTGCTCGGGCGCCATCCGCCGGCCATCCCGTTGAAAGACCCTCTCCGCCTTTCCGCCGGACTCGCCCATCTCCAGCTTGAATTCGCAATGGGCGTTGTCGGGGTCGCTCTCCAGCCGCTCCTTGGCCATGCGGCCGACCCGCAGGGCACCGTTTTTGTCCAACCAGACTGCTGAAGGCGTGTACTCCCAGCCTTCCGCGTTGCGGAAGACCTTTACATTGGTTGGAGCCCCATCCGTTACCGCGATGGAGCTGTTGGTCGTGCCGAGGTCAATTCCGAAGTCGATTGTTTCCCTGGTAGGCATGGCAGCGAAGTCTATGTTTGCTGTTCGGTTGTGATTGCTTTGAAGGTGTTCTACACGGTCCGGTCCGCGTTCTTGCGCCTGAATCCTGGCAGGCCGCAATGGGACCGATCAACGAGCGGCCGACCGGCTGGCGCCCGGCGGCGTCTCCACATAGACGCGTCCCATTTGGATCATCCGATCCTTGTAGTAAATCGTCGGACGGACCGTTTCGCTGACCCGATCCTTTGTGAGCGCCGCGTTCTCCTGGAACTCGAGCACCTCGATCGACACTCCAGAACGGTAATCCTCTCCGGTGTGGTCGATAACCTGGATGCCGGCTTCCTTGAGGACATCGCCTAGCGACTCGACGAAGCTGAAGACGTTGCGAACCTCGTCGCGCGGGCGGTCGGTGCCCGGGCGGAGCAGTTTGCGCCAGATGCGCCACCAGCCCGTGCCGAGTTCGGTATAGAATTTCATCCGCGTGCGGTCGTCCACCGGCGGGGCGGCTGGCTGGGGCGGCGGCGCATCGAGCACGCGTTGCACATGCCCGGCCAGTGCACGCAATTCCTCCCCGATTGTCGCAAGCTCACCCGCAGCCGGGCTCTGCCTGCTGCCAAAATCAGAGGCGATGCGGAATTCCGGCGGATGGCGCAGCTGCGTCCATCCGGCCTGCCAGTCTGCGAGCAAAGCAACGACCTTTCTTGCACTCATAAGGGGTAAGCGGCCTGAAGTTAGGTCTCCAGGGATCGGTTCGTTCATGATCATGATCTCCGATCTGCTGGCGAGTGGTTTTTTCGAATACGGGCAATCATACCATAACGATAACCCGCTATCCGGGTATTCTTGCGTGCAGTTCCCCTGTGCGACACGCGAGTCCAAGACTGGCGCTACCGGCATGGGCGTCAGACGAAATCAGGGGAAAGCCAGCCACCGTGCCAGCGGCTCGATCGCCGGCGCCGTGACACCGCCCGCTCCGGGCGCCTGGAGCCAGACCGCGATCGTAAGCGCACCGTCGGCCGGTGCCGCGGCATGGACGACAAGCATCCGCCGCCCGGGATTCGGCTCGTTGAATCCGTCGTCGGGAGGAGCCGCGTCGATCACCGCCAGCTTTGCCCCGGCCGGCCCGAGCAGCCGCGCATCGAGTCGCCTCCCGCCTTCGCGCAGCGTTGCGCGAGCCCCGTCGGCCTCAATCGTGACCGCAGCACCCGTTGCCATTGCCCATCGCACATCCGCGCCCGGCTTCAGTCCGGACAGCTCGTCCTGCACCAGCACGCCGCGATCATGCTGCACGCGGAAACCGCGCATGACGCGGCTGGCCTGGCCGGAGTACACCGGGGAAAGATCGACGATTGCGCAGGGATCAACGCCCGCTGGCGAGAAGCCCACGATGCGCGCATCCCCATCGACGCGTTGCAGCTGGTCGTCAATTGTGAGCGTGCTGTGGCTGCGGTTGTTGAGGCGGAAGACCTGCCACCGCTGCGAATCCTGCCGGCGATTCCAGAGATCGACTCCCTTCGATTCGAGCGAGTTGTAGTCCTGTCTGCCGAGATCCCGTGCCCAGCGCACGCCATCGATCTCGAGCACAAACGAACCCGCGTCCATGTGCGCGTGCGAAAGATCCGCCCTGCCACCCTTGAGGCCAAGGTAGAACGCATTCGCATCCGTCCAGGATCCGCGAAAAACTGCGACGGGATTGACCCCGCCCCCATGCCAGCGCAAGGGCAACGCCGGTGCGACTCCCGCCGACCGCTCCGGCCACCAGATCGCCGCGAGCGGAAGCAACCGCCCCGACTCGCCGAGCGACTCCCCGTGTTTGGCCCGCGCAGCCAGGTGTGGCACCTCGGCAATCTGCGCGTGGATCAGTCCGGGGTCGTCGAGCCTGCGGGCGAACCAAAACAGAATCGGCTCGAACGAACCCGACTCGCTGCAATCGGAGAAATCGAACAAGAGTCCGCTGGGCGCCGTCATCTGCACGAAGAATCCCGCGCTGGGCAGAAAACCGGCCGTTGCAGGGATCTGCCAGTCCGTCCCCAGCGCGCTTTCGAGCGCGGCAACCGTCAGCACGCTGTAACTGGTTCCATACGACCAGTAGCTCGGTCCTTCCGCGTAGACACCATCGGGTGCATACTCTTTCAGGCCGAAGGCCATGCGCGTTCGCGCGATTGTCAGAACCTTTCCGGCAATCTCCGGCTCCTCGTCCCCCACCGCCAGGGCGCCGAGGATCATGCCTCCGAAGCACACCTGGTTCCAATTGGTCGCCGTCGTCTGCCAGCTGTTGTACGCCGCATTCGTATCGAGCGCCGGCCGCAGCCCTTTCTCCACAATCGCAACCTGGATCTTCGCCCGCGCCTCGGGCGTGAGGTCGGCGTACAGCCAGTCGTATCCGAGCGCCAATGCAGCGGTCATTTCCGCCACATCGAGGTAATGGGACGGGTTCCAGTCCGGAAACGCGGCCGCCGCGAGCATCTCGTCCTCAGCCCGCCGCAGGAACGCAGCGTCACCGGTCAGTCGATACGCCGTGGCGAGCGCCAGCGTGCGCCGCTGGACAAGCCGCGAAACGTCAAGGAGCCGCCGGCCAATCTTGCGATAGGACACCGGCGGTTGCGAAAGCATGCTTCTGGCATCGCTCTCAATGGCCGCGCAAAGTTGCGCCAGCTGCGGATCGTTCTGCCGCCGGAGGCGAAGGTTCTGCCACGCCGCGGAATTGGCGATCAGACGCGGATGCCCCGCGCGGAGACCGGCCAGATTCACCGGTTCGAAGCCCGGCGCGGCATTCGCTGCCGCACAGGAAATGACCGTAAGCAGCAGCCCGACCAGCAATCGACGTAAGGACATCGTCGCAAGCTTGGCATCCGTCCTCGGTGCTGCAAGAAAAGGCGCTGCGCCCTCCAATGAATGCATGATCCCGAGGTTGCTGTAGCCGGAGGCGCCGACCCGGGGCCGGCCTCAGCGCGGGCGGCTGCAGGAGGCTGCTGAAATCGCATTTTCGGGATGTCACCCAGTTCCGTCCTGCCGGACCGGCAGGACGACGCGGAACCAGTCGAAGTCGGCGTGGCCGGTTTTCGCGGCCGACGGCAACGCGCTTGCAATGACTCCGAATTTCGCACCGATCCACCGGTCAACCGATGCCTTGAACGGCTTGCCGATCGGCGTGAACGCACGGTTGTCGGAACTGTACGAGAACCGGCACATCGCATCGTCTTTTTCAACCGTGACGCGCAGGAAGACCGGCCCATCCGGAACGGCCACGCCGGCTGCTTCGCGCTCTTCGCCGCCTGGAATCGTATTTGCACCCTTGTTCAGAATCAAAACGAGTCGGGAGCCCGCCTCGGTGCGCCGCAATCCGAGCAGCGCGTAATCGTAACCAAACACGGCGAGCCCGGCAAATTCGCCCTCGCCAGACGGGCAAAACTCCAACTCGGTTGTGGCGGTGAACTCGGGCGCGCAGAATTTCTGCAGCAGGAAGTTCGGGGCGTCGTAAATGCTGTTCGGAGACGGTGAGCCGTCGTTTCGTGTTGTCGGAGCCGGCACGGAAGCGAGGCGCAGGAATCCGGGGCGCGCCGTGAGTGATGCCCAGCCGGGCTGCGGATTCGCATTCCATTGCCATTGGAGCCCGAGTCCGGGTCCGTTGAACTCATCGGAGGTTTGCGGCACCGCGACCGGATGGCCGCGACCGACGTCGGGCTTGCGATGCACGAGCACCGGCTCGCCCTTGCCGTCGCCGTCGGAATCGTTGCCAATGACGGGCCAATCGTCGCGCCAGCGCATCGGCTGAAGGTGAACGACGCGGCCATACGCTCCGATGTCCTGAAAATGCAGGAACCAGTCCTCGCCCGCCGGCGTGTCCACCCAGGCGCCTTGATGCGGGCCATTGATCGGTGTCGAGCCCTGTTCGAGAACAATGCGCGGCTCGTACGGACCGTAGATGTTCCTCCCGCGGAAGACCGCCTGATAGCCGGTGGCGACGCCGTTGGCGGGCGCAAACACATAATACCAGCCGTTGCGCTTGTAGAGCTTCGGACCCTCAATTGTGTGCCAGTTCGGAATGTTCGCGCCATCGATGATCACTTCTCCCGCGTCGAGCACACGGGTGCCGTCGGCGCTGAGCTTGTGCAGCGTCAGGAGATTTGAAATGCCCGCGCGACTCTTCGCCCAGGCGTGAATGAGATAGAGCTGCCCGTCGTCGTCCCAAAAGGGGCACGGATCGATGAGGCCTTTTCCGGCTTTGATCATCACCGGCGGCGTCCACACGCCAGCAGGATCCTCGGCCGTCGTCAGATAAAGGCCGAAATCAGGATCGGGATAGGTGATCCAGAACCGGCTGTCGCGATGGCGGATGGCGGGCGCCCACACTCCCTGGCCGTGACGCGGCTTCGAGAAGTGGTCGACCGGTGCCTGGAGCGCAAAAACGTGGTTCACAATCGTCCAGTTGACGAGGTCCTTCGAGTGCAGAATCGGCAGACCCGGCGCGGCGAGAAAACTCGACGAAACCAGGTAGAAGTCGTCGCCCACTCGGACCGCATCCGGGTCGGAGTAATCGGCAAACAACACCGGATTCTGGTACGTGCCGTCTCCCCGATCGGGGACCCACGGCGCACCGGCATCAGAAGGAAGAACCGCTTTGTCCGAAGCGAACATGCTCCAGCGTTCCCGGGGAATTTGCGGCGACGCGAGATTTTTTCGCGCGCAGCGCCTGAAAGCCGCTTCCACAATTCTCAGGAATGGCGCCTTGGTTCCCATTTGGGCAAAACGTGTCTTGGGGCGGCAACGAATGACGACTGCAGAATGAGCAGCCCGCGTGTTGACCGGCTTCCGCGCCTTGTCACCATCCTCGCATCATGTCGAACCGCCCCGTCCACCCCTGGATCTACATGATTCTCATCGTGCCGTTCGGGGCGATGTCGGGCTACGTCACGGTGGCGGTGGCATATCTCCTGACCCGCGCCGGCGTTTCGGTCGGGGAAACCGCGGCGCTGGTGGCATTGAGCTACGTTCCCCACACATGGAAGTTCCTGTGGGCTCCGATCGCCGACACGACCCTGACCCGCAAGGGCTGGTACATAATCGCCGTCCTGGTCAGCGCAGCCGGCATCGCCGCGATCGGCGCGATTCCCGCGACGCCAACCGGCCTCGCGATGCTCTCGGTCGTTGTCTTCGCCGCGAATGTCGCCGTGACATTTCTCGGCATGTCGGTCGAGAGCCTGATGGCGTACGGCACTCCGCCGGACCTCAAGGGACGCGCCGCCGGCTGGTTCCAGGCGGGCAACCTCGGCGGCGGCGGCATCGGGGGCGGTGCGGGACTTTGGTTCGCCCAGAATCTGCCGTCGCCATGGATGGCCGGCGCGATTCTCGGCGCGGCATGCCTGCTTTGCGCGTTCGGATTGCTTTTGGTGGCCGAACCGACCGCAACTCACCGCATCGGCGGAATCGGCCGCAACCTGCTCGAAGTCGGCAAGGATCTCTGGGGCGTTGCACGGGCGCGGGCTGGTCTGATTGCACTGGTTCTGTGTTTTCTGCCGATTGGATCGGGCGCAGCCTCGAACCTGTGGTCGGCCGTCGCGGACGACTGGCGCGCCTCGGCGGATTCCGTGGCGCTGGTGAACGGCGTGCTCGGCGGAATCGTCATGGCGATCGGGTGCCTCGCCGGCGGCTGGATCTGCGACCGCATGAACCGCAAGGGAGCCTACGCGCTTTACGGGGCTTTGCAGGGAGTGTGCGCCGTGGCCATGGCGCTCGCGCCGCGAACCGAGTCGATGTACATCGTGTTCACCCTCATCTACGCGTTCGTCACCGGTCTGGCCTTCGCTGGATTCTCCGCATTCGTGCTCGAGGCGATGGGCACAGGCGCGGCGGCGACCAAGTACAACGTCTTTGCGTCGCTATCGAACATGCCGATCTACTACGTGACGCGCTTCGACGGGTGGGCCCATACCCGGTGGGGATCGGGCGGCATGCTCTACACCGATGCGATTGCCCAGATTGCCGGATTGGTCCTTTTCGCAGGAGTCCTCGTCGCCCTCCCCATACCGAAAGCAGCAGCCGGGACGAACGCGGATGTTCGAGCGCCCAGCTGACGATGAACTCCTCCGCATCGGCATTCAGATCCCGCTCATGAAACGGAGACGGATCCATCGAGTTGAACAGCTGCGTCACCTCCCGGGACCAATCCTAAGGGGTCATGCCGCTAATCTTGCGGTGGACGAGATCTTAAGCGAGCTAATCACAATATAGGTCGGGCTTGGGTATCCAATGCCTAGATTTCGCACCGTGTAGTTGTCTTGGCCGGAGCGTCGCGTCTGTCAGCAACATAATAGCGGCATGACCCCTCGGATCGATCCCAAAACCGGACCGTCGAAACGGCTCCGGCAAACGTTACCCTCGGGGTTAAGGGGTCCTGTGTTTCAAAAAAATGAACGCGCCGACTGCGTTCAAAATCAGAACCGCCAGTGCGTGCGCCACGAACCAGCGTGATCGCAT
>Ga0265323_10000069_pt1 | contig 56761 bp, 38 predicted proteins | sample 41225metaG_FD_193580 | JGI IMG/M metagenome (GOLD analysis project Ga0265323, IMG submission 193580) | Rhizosphere microbial communities from Carex aquatilis grown in University of Washington, Seatle, WA, United States - 4-12-25 metaG | ecosystem: Host-associated > Plants > Roots > Rhizosphere...
GTGAATGTGTCACGAAGCATCGAGACAGCGGTCCAGTTCAGCTCCCTACCCGCATTGACTTCTCGCCCTCGAAGTTGAAGTCGGGCTCTTAGCGCCGCCGCTTTGTCGGGCGAAACTGAGCCTGAGACGCGCTCCCACAATTCCGGAATCCCGGCGAGCTCCGCAACACTCCATGCTCCCGAGCAGCCATCGGACCAGTCCGTATATTTGTAGTATTCCAAAAGTGAAAGCGTGTAGCATCGAGCTGCTTCTTGCCACCGCTTTTTTGACATGCAGTTGGCTCCCATGTTTAACCAAACCACATGGCGCATCCATCCTTCGGGAAGCCCCGCAACCAATCGTTCAAGACCACTCCAGGCTGGATATGAACTGTTGAATTGCTTGTCCATGAAAGCCCGTTGAAGCGATTTGTGGTCGCGCGCATCAGAGGGCGAGATCCAGTCACACATCCCGTCTGCTGGGTTGGCCCCGGCCAGACTTGCGGCACCTTCAGGTGTCTGGGGAACGGATACGGAGCTCGTTGGTTTGGATGGTTCGTCTTCGATTGGGCCGGACTCAACGTCAGCATTTTTGTCTTCCGCGGAAAATCCTGTAAGGATGAGAGATACCGCAGATGACTGATATCGACGGGTTGTTCTCTCAATAGAGGCCACGACGATCGCAGTCTTGTCCGAGAATCCTCCGATAATGGAGATTCTCGTTCCGCAATCCGGACATGATACTCCTGGTCCACCCCCAGACCATCCGGGAGTCATTTCAACATCGATCGGAAGTGAATTCATGCATACGCACGTAATCACCCCACGTACAGTGATGGTGCATGTGGGTTTCTGTCCCAAATCCAATGCTGCCGCAACGGCGCCAGGACTCAACATGCCGAGCGCATCTGCCATCTTGCGCGCTTCCGACCCGCTGGCAGACGTAGATGTCGCCGATGCCGCTGCCTTCGAGGCTGACCTTGCAGGCCTGTTGTTGGGCATGGACTCACGTTGGACAGCATCCGAGTCGGCAGAAGCGGCATCTGAACCGCCGGCGAGAGTAGAGGCTTCCTGTAACAGTCCGACGAGGTACAAATAGCCTTTCTCCCGCGCAATCCGCACAGCGGTCATCCCGTTCATCTCGGCATCGGGATTCGCACCCTTCTCCAGCAGCAACTTCAGCGCTTCAACACGTCCCTCTTGCGCGGCGTACATGAGAGGCGTTGCGCCCTCGCTATTCCTTGTATCAACCGCCGCTCCTTTCTCCACCAGCAATTTCACCACTGCAAGATGCCCTTCTTGCACGGCGATCCAGAGCGGCGTGACTCCCCCTCTGTCTTTGAGCTCAAGCGCTGCGCCTTTCTCCACTAGCAATTTTACTGTATCAAGGTGCCCTTCTTGCGCGGCGATCCAGAGCGATGAGATTCCGTCGCTGTCCTGGCGATCAACCACAGCACCTTTCTCCAGCAGCAACTTCGATGCTTCAACATGCCCCTCTTGCGCCGCCAGCCAGAGAGGTGAGACACCGCTGGCGTTCTTGGCGTCAACCAGCCTCGGATCGGCAGCCAGCAAAACGCGTATCTTTGCCACATCTCCTGTCTTCGCTGCATGACAAATTGACGCTGTATCCCGAAAACAGCCGAATGTGAGGGAATGAATGAACGCAAGGATTTTGGCCTTCATGAGTAGGGAGGGGGCAGGATTGGCATTGTGAATGCGGCTCCGTTTCTCAGAAGCCGAGACCGAACCGATAGGGTCAGGCTCTGGGTTTGGGGTCAATTTGAGCTTCTTTGCAAGTGCGGGGTCGGGTTCTCGCATCCAAGCCGCAACCGTGCGGCTGACGTCGTAGAGGTTGCCCAAATTCTGCGCTGTGCCAAGCCAGCGATCAGTCGCCGTGGTGCGAGCCTTCGGGAGCACCGACAATCCGGCGATTCGCAATCGGATTACCGGGGACCCGATCCGGGCACAGGCTTTCAGTCGCAGGATGAGCTCGACTTTCCAGGGCGATCGCCACATGCCACTGCTCATCGGGGATGGCCCGGCCAATCCCTCCTCAGTCCTCCCGAATGCCGTTCGCAAGGCACGCTCCGCACGCACCCCTCCGGTTTCCGCCACACGACGCAGAATCGGTCCGCCCGTTTCACCGCGCGGCCTCGTGTCGCACATCATTAAAAGGATCCCGCCATGTTTGAAGCCGTTGAAGTCGGACACACCCTGTCGCGGGAAAAATACAATGCGGCGCTGCCGAAGCTGCGCTCGGACCTGCTCAACGCCCACTTCGCACTGCGCGGGCAGAAATTTCCGGTCATCATCGTCATCTCGGGTGCGGATGGCGCCGGCAAAGGGGAGCTGGTCCACCGCCTCAACGAATGGCTCGATCCGCGCGGCGTCGAGACGCACGCCTTCTGGGAGTCGAGCGACGAAGAGCGCGAACGCCCCCAGTACTGGCGCTTCTGGCGCGCGATGCCAGGGCGCGGCCGCATCGGCATCTTCTTCGGATCCTGGTACACCGATCCGGTCATCCAGCGTGTTTACGGCAAGACCAAAGGCAGCCAGTTTGACACCGCGCTCGACCGCATCGCCGCATTCGAGACGATGCTGGTGAATGATGGCGCGCTGCTCCTGAAATTCCGCCTGCACCTGTCGAAAAAGGAGCAGAAGAACGCGCTCAAACGCCTGGAGAAGGAAGGCCACACGACGCCGACCGACTGGAGGCACTTCAAGCTGTACGACAAGTTCACCAAGGCGACCGAGCGCGCAATCCGCCGGACGGACAGCGGTCTCGCACCCTGGAACCTGATCGAGGCCACCGACCGGCATTACCGGGAGTTCACGGTGGGAAAGATCCTGCTGGAGGCGATCCAGCGCAGACTGCGGGACGCTCCCGCGGCGACCTCCGCTCCGGCGAAATCCGCCGCAGAGCTGGCGTCCAAGCCTGCCGACAAGGCGGGCGAGACGGTCCTCGATCGCGTCGATCTGACACAAGAGCTGACCGACGCCGAGTATCGCGACTCGCTGGCCGAGCAGCAGGCGAAGCTCGCCCGGCTGGTCTGGGCGGCGCACAATAAGCAGCGCTCGATGGTGATGCTCTTTGAAGGCTGGGACGCCGCCGGGAAGGGCAGCGCAATCCGCCGCGTGACGCAGGCGATGGATCCGCGCCTTTATCGCATCGTCGGCATCGCCGCGCCGACCGACGAGGAGCGCGCGCAGCACTACCTCTGGCGTTTCTGGCGGCAGCTGCCGCGCGCCGGCTTCGTCACAATCTTCGATCGTTCCTGGTACGGCCGCGTGCTGGTCGAGCGCGTGGAGGGATTTGCGAGCGAGGCGGCATGGAGCCGCTCCTACCAGGAGATCAATGAGTTCGAGGAACAGCTCACCGAGCGCGGAATCGTGATCAACAAGTTCTGGCTGCACATCAGCCCGGAAGAGCAGCTGCGCCGGTTCAAGGAGCGCAAGACGATCACCTACAAACAATACAAGATCACCGACGAGGACTGGCGGAACCGCAAGAAATGGAACGATTATCGGATCGCGGTGAACGACATGGTTGCGCGCTGCAGCACCGAGTACGCTCCCTGGACGCTTGTCGCGGGCAATGACAAGAAGTTCGCCCGCGTGCAGATCCTCAAGACCATCATCAAGCGGCTTGAAGCGGCGCTTTGAGCGACGGCTCCAGCGTGCGCAGCGACTCTACGTTGCCCCCTCATGCCCGCGCCGAATCCACCTGCCCTGCAGCCGCGGCGCAATGATGTCGTCGGAGACATCTGGGGTGGATTCGCCGCAATGCTGGTCGCGCTCCCGTCCGCCATCGCCTATGGCGTGGCAATCTACGGAGTGCTTGGCGCCGACTATGTCGGATTCGGCGTCCGGGCCGGCCTCCTCGGCGCAATCGCGATCGGGCTGGTGACCTCGGCGTTGGGCGGCGCCCCGCGACTGATCTCGGCGCCGTGCGCGCCGGCGGCTGCCGTGCTTTCCGCACTTGTGGCGGAGCTGGCGACGGGCGGTCCGGGCGCGTCCGGCCCGGTTTCACCCGGGCGGATTGTCGTGCTGCTGACGCTGGTCGCCCTGCTCGCCGGCTGCCTGCAGGCTCTCTACGGAGCCGTGGGCGGCGGGCGCCTGATCAAATACATACCCTACCCGGTCGTGTCCGGATATCTGAGCGGCGTGGCCGTGCTCATCTTCGTGAGCCAGGTGCCGAAGTTCTTCAGCTGGCCCAAGGATGTCGCGTTCTGGTCGGGCCTGGCCTCGCCCGGCCTCTGGCAATGGCCGGCGGTCGTGGTCGGCACCGTCACCGTCGCCGGCGTCCTGCTGGGGCCGCGGCTCACGCGCGCGGTGCCCGCGACGATCCTCGGCCTGCTCGCCGGCATCGTCGTCTATTTCGGCCTCGGATTGATCCGGCCGGAACTCCTGCAACTCGATCACAACAAGCTGGTGATCGGGCCGGTGGGCGGCGGCATGGGGGCCGTCATCGCGGCATTCGGCGAACGCTGGACCGCGGTCGCCGCAGTGCGGTTTGCGGATCTCGCCGCCCTGGTGGTCCCGGCGCTGACCCTTTCGGTGTTGCTCTCGATCGACACGTTGAAGACCTGCGTGGTTGTGGATGCCCTGACGCGCAGCCGGCACAATTCGAACCGCGAATTGATCGGCCAGGGCGCGGGAAACTTCGCCTCGGCGCTGATCGGCGGAATGCCCGGCTCGGGCACGATGGGCGCAACCCTGGTGAACGTGAACAGCGGCGGGCGCACCCGCCTGTCCGGCCTGATGGAGGGCGTGTTCGTGCTGGCCGCCTTCGTCCTGTTCGGGAATTGGATCGCATGGGTGCCCATCAGCGCGCTCGCCGGGATCCTCTTCGTCGTCGCCTTTCGCATGTTCGACTGGAGCATCTTCCACCTGCTCCGGCAGCGGTCCACGATGCTCGATTTCTGCGTGATTGCCGCAGTCGTGGTCGTCGCGGTGGGTGTCGATCTGATCGCCGCCTCAGGGACCGGCCTCGCCCTCGCGATCCTGCTCTTCATCCGCGAGCAGATCCGGGGCTCGGTCATCCGTCGCAAAGTGACCGGCGACAAGATCTCATCCACCCAGCACCGGTCTCCAGAGGAGCAGGCGGTGCTGCAGCAGCAGGGCGGCCTCACGACCGTCTGCGAGCTGCAGGGCAGCCTTTTCTTCGGGACGACGGACAGGCTGTTCACGGATCTGGAACCGGACCTGAAGCGCTGCCGCTACCTGATCCTGGACATGCGCCGCGTCCATTCGGTGGACTACACGGCGGTCCACCTGCTCGAACAATTCGAGGCCATCCTGCACGACAATGGCGGCGATCTGATCTTCAGCCGGCTTCCGGCCATCCTGCCAACCGGTCAGGATCTGCGCACCTATTTCGCTCAGGTCGGCGTCACGCAAAAGAAAGAAAATGTCCGCCGCTTCGACACGCTGGATGACGCGCTCCGGTGGGTCGAGGACCAGATCCTGGCGGAACACCTGCCCCGGCAGGAGACCGGGGAGGCGCCGCTCGTGCTGTCCCAATTTGAGCTGCTCCAGGATGTCGAAACCGCCGGGATGCTGGCCTTCCTGGCCCGGTGCGTCGTCGAGCGATCGTGCGTGCCGGGCGAACTGGTCTTTCAGGCGGGCGGGGACGCCGACGAGCTTTACCTGATCCGCCGCGGGATCGTCCGCATCGTCATGCCGGTTGCCAACGGCAGCTATCACAATCTGGCCTCGATCGGCCGCGGCGACTTCTTCGGAGAGGTGGCCTTCCTCGACCGGGGACGGCGCTCGGCCAACGCAGTCGCAACGACGCCGGTCGACCTGTTCGTGATATCGAGGGCCAATTTCGACGAGGTATCCCGGAACCAGCCCGCAATCGCGGCCCGGATGCTCGGCCGGCTCGCACGAACGCTCGCCCTGCGCCTGCGCCACGCCGATACCGAATTGCGCGCCTGGTACGAGGCATAGGAGCCTGTCGGGCCCGGCCCACAGGCTCCTAGTCCAGGTGGAAGACCTCCGCGAGGTCCCGGGAGACCGGGCTGTTGTCGGGGTTGCTCGGCATGATGTCGCGCATGTGCTTCCACCAGCGCCGGCAGACCTCCGTCCCCGCGATGGCCGCCCAGCGCGCCTCGTCCTCGATCTCGACGTATCCGAAGAGCTGATGCGTTGTCGGATCGTGGAAGATCGAGTAGTTGTGGACGCCGTGCGCGGTGAGCACGGCGGCCAGATCAGCCCAGATCGGCTGGTGGCGGCGGGCATATTCCTTCTCCTGCCCGGGATTGACACTCATCAGGACGGCTTTCCGGATCATGATGCGGATGGGGTTTCGGCACGGTGCCGGTTTGGTGGATCTGTCGGGAAGGATCGCCCCGCGCGAGCGTCGCGGGACCGTCTGGATTCGGGACCGGGCGCGGCTCACGCCCCGGAGGCCAGCCGCAGCAGGAACCAGAACATCGAGATGATTCCGGCGGAGACACCGAGACAGATGACAAAGCCGATCCCGTCGGTCTTGTCCCATTTCGTCCACTCCCAATTCGAGCTCGGAAACAGCTTGGTGTTGTCGAACCGGCCGGGGTTCCGGCGGGTTTCCTCCATCGCCGCCGCCTCAAGCTCGGGCGTGGCCCCGACAGGAGTCTTCATCTTGCCAAAGAAGTAGTTCACCTTTTCGCGCTCCGGAGCCCGGGTCAGCAGGCTGCCCACGACCAGCACAATGAACGGGAAGATCCCGTCGAAGAAGAACTGCACCGACTGGAGGTCGCGGCCCGACATCGAGATCAGATCCAGGCCGGCCTTGCCGAGCAGCCAGGCCTCCAGATTGAATCGCCCGCCCCCGACGAGCGGACTGGAGGGATCGAAGGCATCCTGGTGCACGACGCGGTCGAAATACATCGGCACCGGCCGGATTCCGGGAGAGGACGGGTGCGTGAACTGGATGAGCGCCGGATCGGTGGTCAGCGTGTGGGACAACTGGACCGTGAACGGCAGCACGACGAACACGAGAGCCGAGACGCAAATGCACCACCACACGGCAGTCCGCGTCAGCTTCCGCCAGAAGAACATCAACACGATCGCCGCCCCCCAAGGCACGTTGACGGTCAACTGCACCCGGATGAAGCTCACGACATCGTTCATCGTGAGCGCGACGAACATGCCGATGATCAGCACGGCCACGATCGTCAGGCGGCCGACCTTGACACCCGTCTTGTCGGAGCGGCCGGGCGCGATGTAGGCGTAGACGTTTCGCACGAACAACGCGGAGGAGGCCATGGCATTCGTGGCGATGTTTGACATCATCGCCGCGAGCAGTCCGGCGAGCATCAGGCCGAACAGGCCCGGTGCCAGCAATTGGCGCGACAACCGGCCCCAAAGCATGTCGGGCTCGGCCAGACGCTGATCGCCGAAATAGAGGCCGCACCCGATCAAACCGACGAAGGCCCACATGATGATCATGAGCCGCTTTGCGTAGGTGCCCGAGACGGCGCCGAATCGCGCCGCATACTCGTTCTTCGCCGACCCGCTCACGCCCATGTTCCCCTGGATGCCGTTGATCTGGACGATGCTCACCAGCGTGATCGCCAGGAGAGAGTACCAGCTCACCGCCTCCGTGCCCGGGGCGCCGAGCAGCTGCATCATTTCATGCGGCACGCGTTCCCGCAATACGCCCGCCCCGCCGAGCGCATGAAATCCGAATGGAATCAGGAGGATCGAGAAGGTGACGATGAGAATGCCCTGGAAGATCTCGTTGCGCGCGGTGCCCGTCATGCCTCCCATCCACAGGTAGAATCCGACGACCAGGGTGAAGCCGATATAGAACATCCACGGCTTGAGGTACGATATGTAGGAACGCAGCTCGTGGCGCACATACAGATCGTTGAGCTGGACGAGCTGGGTTTTCTGCTCGCCCGTGAGCGCGCCGGTCTGGGCCGTATGCTCAAGGGCGCGGAAGGTGCGATACTGCTCGACCTGCTGGCGCTCCTCCACCGTCCACGCCGCTTCGGGCTTGGGCAGCAGCGAGGCGGTGACGTTGTAGCCGACCAGATTGCCCCAGCCGACGAACATGCACACATAGCAGACTTGGTAGAGCGCGTAGATCTTCGACAAATTGTGGCTCCCCAAGCGCTCCTCAAAAAGCTCCGCGACCGTCACAAGCCGCACCCGGCGGAACCAGACGTTCATGAACCAATAGTAGGGGTTCATGAAGATCGTCTGGAACGCGAGCCAGACGCCGGAGACTCCCTGCTGGTAGACCAGCGTGGCGGTGCTCACCGCTCCATTCGCATCGGTGGAATTACCGAAATTGAGGAAGAACTGGTAGAGCTTCCCGAGCTTCCGACCGGCGAGGAAAAAGCCCTCCTCGTTGTGTGATGCGTGGGAGGATCGCTTCCCAAGGTAGAGGATGCCGGTGAGATAGGCGGCGATGATTAAAATATCAACGACGTGAATTCCGCTCATAGGTTCGTGGGGATTAATCGTGCCTCGCGCACGGCCCGGCCAAGCCACGGAGGGCGCGACTGCGGGCAAATGTCAGGGTAGAATTTGGGGAAAGACGATGGAAATCCAGGAGGCCGCGAGCTTATGAAAAGTCAGGCGGCGTGGCGCGGCCATGGCCATTCAAAAAAGCTACGGAAGTCGCTCGACCCATCAGCCAGCAGACGCCGGGGGCTTAAGTCAAGGACGGCAATCCTGAAACAGGGCTTGCCAAAATCCGCGATCCACGAAGCATCTTACAGTAAGACCGCATGCATCCCAATCCCTCTTTGCGGGAACTGGCCCGCTCGCTTGGCCTATCTCACACCACCGTCTCCGAAGCGTTGCGCGCAAGCCCTCGCGTGAAGGCGGCGACGCGCGAACGCGTGCTCAAGGCCGCTCAGGAAATCGGATACCGACACAATCCCCTCGCCGGAGCGCTGATGTCCGAAATGCGGCGCTCGCGCTCCGGCACGTTTCGCGGCGTGATCGCCGTCATCGATCTCGACGGCCCCGACGGACGGCCCGCAAACGCCGACCGTTTTCATCGTGAGATCACCCGCGGTGCCAGCGAACGCGCCAGCGAACTGGGTTTCAAAATCGAGCCGATCACCATCGGACATAACGACATTTCAATCGCGCGTCTCGATTCCATCCTTCAGTCGCGCGGGATTCATGGCGTGCTGCTGCAACCGGCAAGCGAGAGTCCGGATCTCACCCAGCTGAACTGGGCGCGCTATGCCGGCATCTACAGCGATTACATCATCGAACACCCGGCCCTGCACTCCGTGTGTTCGGATCACTACCGTTCGATGATCATCACCCTGCAGCGGCTCCACGGCCTCGGCTACCGGCGGCCCGGGCTCGTGCTCTCACGGCATCTCGATGAACGGCTGCTCTATCGCTGGGAGGCGGCCTTTCAGGTGTACCAGAATCACCACAGCGTCTTCAACTGGCTGCCTCCGTTGATCGTGCCCGAAGTGACGCGATCAGAATTCACCGCATGGTTTCAATCCACAAAACCCGACGTGGTGCTCTGCCACCGCGCGGAGACGATCGAGTGGATGGAGGCCTGCGGCGCCAGCGTGCCGCAAACCCACGGATTTTGCTGCCTGAACGTCGTGGTCAACACGATCCCGTGCGCAGGCCTCGACCTTCAGCCCTGGTTGCTCGGGGTTCGTGGCGTGGAACTGCTGATCGCGCAGATTCACCGCAATGAGTACGGCGTGCCGGAGAATCCTTCGACCACGTCAATCCCGGCCCTGTGGGTGGACGGCCCCACGCTTCTGCACAATCCGGCGCCCGCCGCGGGCTGAACCCGCGTCGTTCCTTCCCGAACGCAATCGCGCTGCCACGGAATCGCTTTTTAGATCCCGCGCACGGCGACGCATCAGTCCGTCCCAAATGGCGCCAGCCATTCGCTCAGGAACCTGGAGGATGAAGCCCGACAGGTTTCTACGGGATCCGCCATCCGGGCAGACACGGGCGCAGATGGCGCAACATCTCCGTGAACATCTGCCAGGCCTCGTCGGTGGGAATCCGCACCAACGGGTCCGCGAGCAGCGCTTGAAACGCGAGATCGACATCGCGCGTCAGCGCTGCCTGGAGCGTTAATGCCTGCACGTCGATCACGCGCCGAACCAGCGCCTGCGCTCCAGGCGGGAGCGGCTTTGCCACCACCGGCGTGGCCTTGTCGCGGCGCAGCTGCGCGTAGGTCTCCACCACGACCCCAAGGGGCGCCGCAGCGAGCTGGCCCCGGTTGGGAAGATTCACATTGGTGTCGAGCGGTTGCAGGCCGAGCAACGCCTCGATCATGCGCACGCCTTCCTCCTCGCTGGCCTTGATCGGCGTCTGCGAGTAGTGCGTGAGATCCTTGTCGCGCAGCCGGCATCGCGCCAGACGGTAGGAATACGGTGTGAGGATCACGCCCCAACGGTGGAGGTTCTCCTCGCTCGTCGCATACCACGGCACAAACTCCGCCAGGTGGCGGTCGCCCGCAGAGCCCAGCGCACCGAACCGGCGGAAGAGGTCGAGCGCGACGAGTCCCGAGTACTTGAACCAGCTCTGGCTCTTCTTGAGCCCCTGCGAGTACGCCCGCCGCGAACGGAAACAGGCGGGATCCGCAACCATCTCTTGCAGCTTCGGAAACAGATCGTGGCCCTCCCAGGTCGCCGCCGTGGTCCAGGTGAAATGATTCACGCCGGCAATGTCCAGATTGATCGCCTGCCGTGACGGCTTCGGCACGCCAAACCATTTGGCAACGAAGCGCGCGAGGTCGTGCTGCGTGTGGAAGACCTCGTGGCAGCAGCCGAACGCCTTGATCGCAGGATCCGCGGCATAGAGGGCCGCGGTGCACAGTGTCATCGGATTCGTGTAATTGATGACCCAGGCTTTCGGACAGTGTTCGGCGATCGCCTGCCCAAACTGATGGTACGTCGGAACCGCCCGCAGCGCGCGTGCGATGCCGCCCGGCCCCGTCGTGTCGCCGACCGGCTGGAAAATCCCGTGGCGCTCGGGAATCACGATGTCTGCAAATCGCATCTCCGTCGGGCCCGGTTCGATCGAGAGCACCACGAAATCCGCCCCCTTGAGGGCATCCGCCAGCCGGCGCACCGCCCGCACCGTGAAACGCGTGACCGCCTCGGGCCGCCCGTAGATCCGGTCGGCGACGGCGACATTGCGCTCCGCCGCCTCGTAATTCAGGTCGTAAAGGTCGATACGACCCTTGATGCGCGGTGTGAGCGCAAGTTCCGTGATCAGATCCCGCGCCCAATACCGGCTGCCGCCGCCGAGATAGGCGATTTTGATTTCAAGGGGTTTCATTTTGAATCCCGTAGTCAACGGTGCGCGCGCCGGCAGCTCAAGCACCGCATCTTCTGACGGTCCGATCTTGCGACCGGCGCAGTGATTTCCGGCGTGGCGCTGGCGCGGAGATCGAGGTCAGGGTTTGCTCCCCCGACTGTCCTTGTCCGGGCCGGCGGGTTTCCGGTTCGCCGCCGTGGCCAGCAGGTCGTGCCACTGGCTCGAGTCGATATGCTCCACGGTTCCGCCAAACCGGACCGGTTGATTCAGCATCGTGTAGCCCGAGCTGTCCTTCTCGGAGGAGAGCAAACCGGCGGTCGACGGCAGGTCCGCCGGGGCGCCACGGACGCCGAACTTCAGATCCAGGCTGAGCGGCCGCGCGGACAGCCTCAGATCTTTGACATAGGTAATCTGACCGGATCCCGTCAGGCATTCTTCCGGAGACGTCATCGCAATCTCAACGAGCTTGATCGTGCGGTCGGGATCCCGGATTGCAGTGACCGTCAGCTGATCGTAGCCGATCTCCGAAACCTGGTACGTGAAGTTGAGGACCGCTTCGGCGGTCTTGCCTACGGGAGTCTGGCCGGAACCGATGGAGCCTTTCTCGACTCCGAAAAACGAACCAACCGCCGAGCCCAGCCGGCCCAAAGTGTCCGAACCCGACGACGGGGCCGATGGAATTGAATCCCCCACCCTTGTCTTCAACAGCCGGATGATCCCTGCCGTGCTCGTCAGCCGGAATTCTTCCTGGGTGCGCCCGGCCAGGTCATTCAGGTTGATTCCGCTTCCCGTGATCGTGCAGGCCGCCGAGAAACGTCCTTCGAGCACCGGCTCCTCCTGCCCATGTTTCGATGCCGCAAACAACATCGCCGCGTCAACCTCGTTGAGGGCCGCAGTTGCCTTGAGCCCGTACGGAATCTCTGCGGCCGCATCGAAGGAGATCGAACCACCCAGCGTCGCCAGCCGGTGCCGCGAGAGACCTCCCTGGGCATCCTTCAGGACGACCGATCCGTGCTCAATGTTCAGGGTCCCGCCAACGCCGGTGAAGTCGTGGCCCCACGCACTCAATCGATCGAACTGAAACTTCAAGCGTCCGACGGAGTTTCCCCAGAACGGAATCCGGTCACGCTCGCCCGCGACCGTCTTCGGGCCGCCGGTCCACGCGGCCGGGTCCGAGAACAGGCTTGCGCTTCCGCGCCCGGCAAACGGTGCGGCCAGCAATCCCAACTGTTCAAGGGTCACGTTTTCGCTCATCAGATCGACATAGATCCGCGACCCCGCCTCTTCGCCGGTGTAGGTGACATCAGCCGTCACCTCCGACACGCTCGGCCCGAACGCAATCTTGACCGGCACGAGAAGTCTCGTCGCGCCATCGGCGTCGACAACCACGCGCACGCTTGCGCTCACGGTGTGCGCCGGATCATGGCCGGTAACGGCCAGCTTTCCATCAATCTCCATTGCGGCGCCCACTTTCGCGGAAAAATCCCCCGTAGCTGAAAGACCCTTGGCCCAATTGCTGTCGGAAATCGCCGCCAGGGAGGCCAGAGCATAAAGATCGGCATTCCACGTCCCGGCAATTGCCGTCAGCTCGTTCGATTCCGAAGCCAGTGACGCCTTCCCCTCGATGGTCGCCAGCCGCCGTCCGGCGTTTGCAACCGTCAAGGGCGCCCCTTGCAGCTGCCAGCCCTTCGAATCATAGTCGGCAAGCAGCGACGCCGACACGTCAAATCCCTGCCCGAGCAGCTTGCCCGCCCGTTGCACGGAGACACCGGCCGCGACGATCGGCGTCTTCGATCGGATTGCGAAACCTCCCTTGGCGGCCCGGACAACAACGTCACCGCTCGCATCCCCCCCGGCCAGCGTGAAGCCGTCCGCCAGCCCGGCAAGCCAGGCCAGCTGAAACCCCTGAATCGAACCTTCCATCCAGTCGCCGCCCGGATCCGCGACCTTCACGTCGCCGGTGCTCTCATCGATTTCGAACGGCTGGAGCGACTTCACAACGGCAATTGGCCGGGTCCCGGCAACGGACACACTCAGGCGATCGACGCGCATTGATTGCCCACCGCGCGACAGATCGAAATGGGCGTCGAACGTCACGGCTCCGAGGCGTTCGAGAAGCGGCGTGAGAACACCGAGGTGGCTTGCAGCGCCGTTCAAACGGCCGGCCACGTGTGTCTGCGCGAACGCCCCGTCGGCATCAAACGTGCCATCTCCTGCGGCCGCGATGGTTGGCAGCGAACGATCCACGCCGAACGGCGCGAGGTCGGAATTCCGCAGATCAACCTTCCAGGTTCCCTCAAACCTGCGCGTCGCTTCGGGAAGATGGGCGAGGATTGTCGCGAGGTGCCGATTGTCCCGGCTGAGGTCGAGCGTGTAGGCCTCCTGGCCAGCCTCGCGCGCCGCCGCGAGGTCGGCCGAGAAGACAAGATCTTCCGAAAGCGAACCGCCCCTGGCCAGGATGTCCGCCTTGAATCCGATCCGGTTTATGGCGCGCGGTGACTCCATCGCCGCCGTGAGGCGGCCGTGCGCAGTAACCGTGTCGACGGACAGTCCTGAATCCGCGACAGCGGCTTCGGCATCGATCGCAAACGAGCCCTCATGCCCGGCAGACATGCCTCCACCCTTGGCGGTCAGATGCACCCGGGCGGGCGCTCGTCCCGGTGGCGCGGGGACCAGTATGTCTCCCTCTAGGTCGACCCCGTCCAACGACGCATCGCAGGGCAACGCCCACCCGCCCAGGATTCCGCGCAACGCACGCACCGCGCGTTGCGCAGGCGCGTCAGGCGCCTGCCCGGGCGCCCCCGCCGCCACCGCGCCCTCGGGCGCCGCCAGGCCCGCTGCGCCCACTTTGTCCGGCGCCGGAGCGCGGCGCAGGTCGAGCGTCCAGCCTTTGGCCACAAGGCTTCGGATCAGGAACTTCCGATCCATCGCTGCAGTTGTGAGCGAGAGCCTTGCCTCGAGGGAAGGCACCGTGAGAACCGCGCCGTCGAATTCCAGGTGCAGATTTGCGATCTCGACCTTGCCGAATCCCGCCGACAGCGAATCCAGGGATCCGTGCACGCCCGTTTGGCGGTCGAGCGCCAGCTGCGCGACCCACGTCTGCACATTCGGCAGAAACGCCATCGCTGCGAGGATGACGATCAGCACGATCGCCAGAACCAGCCACCTGAAAAGGATGCGGATGAATTTCACGAGTTGGATCGTTCGTTCAGACCGCTCGGAGCGGCCCGGGTGTCATCGAAGTGGGCCGGTGGCCGCATGCAACGCACCGCGGCCCTGAGGCCGCAACCAAACGCAGGGGCGCGATCTCGTCGCGCCCTCCAAAAAATCGTCGCAAACATGAACGATCCGAACCGACATTAGCATCGCAAGAGGAAATCAACCCGGCTTGAAGCTGCACTTCAATCTGAAGTTGCGGATTTCAGTTTGGCCGGATCCTGCCGTTTGAATGGCCAAGCTCAAACGGGAAATGATCAGGATTCATCCGAATGTGGTGGCTGAGTTGGTCCAACGAGGTGACTGGGCGATCGTGAAGCCTGACATCTCGTTGGACGAGCATGGCGTCATCTGGGTGCCTCTGTGCGGGGTTCGGTGTGAGTTCGAACCGGGCGCGGGATGGTCCATTCCCGGGCATTTTGTGCCGGACCGTTCCCTGTCTTCTGTGCTTCAGGTCGTTGGTACGATTGCCCGTCCCGTTGAAATCCGCAGGTGGATTTCCTTTGGAATGCTGGAGACCTCACGCGAGCACACAATGGCCGCGAATCAAACTTTGGCGTAGGCCCGTATGCTTTAACCCGCATATTTCACACCGAGAATGGCACTCTCATGCAAGCTGTCTGTTGGAGACGCGACGCCATGAAATATCCGGGCTGGGCTGGCCTGCCAGCCGTAGGCTTGGCGAAGGCTGGTGCCCGGAGTCGGGGTCTAACCGATATTCCGACCTGAAGCCAAGTTCCGAGAAGACTCAGATTTACTGGCCGGGACGCTTCTTCACCTTCAGACTTAGGGTGACGAGCGATTCTGGGTGGCTCATGTCCCACTGCGACTCGACGACCTTCATGGTGCTCTCCAACACCTCCTGCCTGGTTTCATAGACCAAGGTGTAGTTGTAGTTGGTGTCGCTGTAGTCGTAGTGGCTTTGCGCCACCTTCCAGCCTTTGGCGGCGTTGACGTGGGTGGACATGTTGCATTCGTAGACACCCTCGTCGATGGGGTCGAGCCGCACACCGGTGAGGGTGATGTCCCATGCGAGTTCGATCTCGCGCGTGACGTTCCCGCGGTCGTTCTTTTTCACCGACGGATTCTCGAAACTGATGGTGATCGTCTCGATCTTGCTCATGTCCTTGGCGAGCGTTCCGGTGATTCTGTAGCGTACCGTGTCGCGCTGGAAGGAATAGTCGAAGGTGTAGTTTTTGACCCAGAAGCAATCGCCCTCGTGTTTGTCGGAATCCGGAATCTCAACCCCGGTGCGCCGGTACTGCCGCTCGTGTGTGTCTGGGGAAACTCCGAACCCGGTCTTGTCGGTTTGCACCGTGGAGCCGAGCTCGACCTTGAATTCGGTGCAGGCGAACTGTGCGGTCGGGTCCCATTTCGACGCGGTGACCGCGTCTTGCAGTCGCTGGCGGGCCGCTGTGGCCTCGGACTTTTGCTTGGCCGCGTCGGCGGCCTGTTTCCGGGCGGCGTCCGCCGCCGCGAGCTCCGCTTGTTTGTTGGCCTCCGCGGCGGCCGCCTCGGCCTGTTTCTTCTCCGCGTCCGCCTTCTCCTTGTCTTTCCGGGCCTGCACGAACGCCTGGTATTTCGCGTGCGTCTCGTCGAGGGTCTGGTCCGGATTGGAACCGAGATCCATCTTGTCCGACGCGATGCCTCGGATCTGGTTGGCATCCTCCTGACCGCCCAGCCGGTCTTTGACGGCATCGAACAATTTGCCCGCGGTGGCATCGTAGACGGTCGAGCTCACATAGTTCGCACCGACGCCGCCGGCGAGGGCTCCCACCGGGCCGCAGACACTGCCGGCCACGCCGCCGACCGCTGTCACCAGGCCGGTCGTCGTGGCCTTCGCAAGGCCGTTCATCGCCGTAAGCAACCCTTGCGTATAATGCCCGGTCGCGACCTCGCCAGCGGCCGTCGAGGCCCAGGGCAGATGATCGAGGACCGGACCGACGTTCTCGATGGAACTCGCGGCGTTTTTCAGTGAGTCGCGGATCGCCAGCTGCTGGCCGATTGCCTGGGAGCTGCCGCCGCCCTTGAACGTGCGCCAGGACGACGCTTGCGCCTGCAGCGAGGTCTGCGTCAGGCCAATCTGGGTACCGCCGAGGGCGACCGAGGCCGCGGCTCCGCCCTCGTTGGTGTCCATCGGATTCTTCTTTGTTCGGTCGCCCTTGAAGTTGAAGAAGTCGGCGCGCGCGAACGGCACGGCGACCAGCAGCAAGGCAAGCAGAAGTGGGCGCATGATGGTGTTCATTTCGCGGTGGCGCCATCGATGAGGACGGGCAGTTTGTCACCCAACATCAGGCTGATGTCGTGGCTGATGAAGTCCGCACGCCGCAGCCGGCACGCGCCTTCCCGCGGTTCGCACCACAGCATCAGGACGGTTTTCGGATCGGCCGGCTGGCTCAGGTACACCTGGCAGGCTTCTGGCGACGCCGTGAAGGCCACGACGCTGAAATCGGCCAGCTGCGGTTTCAGCTTCAGGAGGAAGGCCAGCGTCTCCGGCAACGTCTCGGTGGCCTCGGCCAGCCCACTGAAATCGCCGCGCGCCAGTTGCGTCTGCACGGTTGCGATCTTCGCACGATAGGGCGCGAGCGCCGGGTCCTGCTCGAAACGTTGAACACCTTCGAGACATTTGAGGAATCGCACGGATGCGGCGGCGCGGAAAGTTTTCATGAGGGGACCGTTACCCAGGGCCTTGGACAACTCATCCCGGTTGGCATTGGGAAGCGGGGTCGCCGAATCTGCTGCCTCGGCCGGAAACATGGTGAGAAAGGCCCGCAGGGTTTCGTTCGACGTGGCGGAAAGCGCGAGCGACGGGGGGAGCGTATCGATCCGGCGAAGCCAATGCGGTACCAGGTCGAGATTCGTGGCGGCGGGGTTCCGAATCACATCGCCCGGCACCACCGTCATGTGGATGAGCAGCGACCGGCCTTCGATGCGCTGCCACAGGGTGAGCAGGGCCGTATCGCTCCAGGGATGATAGAACAAGGCCACCGCGCCTTCCTTGTCGTAGGGATCGATCACGAAGATCGCGCCGTGGAAGAAATAAGACCACGCCGCTGCCGGCGCGACGGAACCGAAAAAGGACTTCTGCACGCCCGGGAGCTGCTGAGCGGCGCCTTCGGTGAGGTAGGCTTTCCAAGCGTCATCCGGCTGGATCGACGCCACCGCGCGGAACTGGCCGACGTCGGCCACCAAGGACGCCGGCTGGATATCCTCGACGACCGCCAGCTTGGCTTCCGTCCCGTAGACCTGGGCCGAGCCCGTTGACAGCCAGCCCAAGACATATGCTATGCCCCTGTTCGCGGTGTCCGCGGTATAGGACCAGGTGGCCGGATCGGAGTCCAGGATTTCGTACGTGCCCGCAGGGAGATCGCAGTCGGGCTGCACCGTCCAATAGCGGTAGGGCGGCACGGATGAGGTCGAGGTCCAAGTCGCGCCTGGAGTGAGATCGTATCCGCTTGAACCCATCGCGGTCCAGCGGCCTGCCATCGCTCCAGTTTGCGAGTTCCTCAATCCGATGGTTCCGGGCGGGCTCCCGCTTCCGCCGTTCCAGTGATAGGTCAAGATCTTCGAGAGATGGCCGGGTTTACTCAACGTGAAGACCGTCTTGGCGGGCGGGTTGTTGGACACCCCGGCAACGCTGTCCACCGAGAACAGCACGGTTTCCTGGCCTCGGCTCGCCTGTGGCAAGTTGCCCGTGACCTCAACGGTCGTTTGCGCTTGGGCCGTCGCGCCGGCGGCATCCGTGACGACGACCTTATAGGTGTGATTTCCCGCTGTACTCGTTTTCCAGACGACAACAGGAGACGTCGCTGTGCTCCGTCTGGCGCCGTCAAACCACGCGTAGGTGTAGGGGGGCGTCCCGCCGGAGACAGCGGGCCGCGTCTTCACCGAGTCGCCCACCGACACCGACGACGCCGTGCTCGCGACCGAGACGCCGAACAGGGCCCCGCCGGCGACAGCCGGTGCTTTGGTGCCCGCGGACGCCGTAGCGGGAGTCGGAGGGGCGGGCGTGACCGGTCTCGAGTTCGTTGTGGTGGGAGGTCGAGCCACAGCTTCCCCTTCGACGCGCGTGTATTTCCAGAGCACCCTGACCCATACGCCGCCGCAGCCGACATGCCGGTATAGGATGAGCTCGGCCCTGTCGATGTCGGCGACCTTGATGGTGGTGTTGCGGAACTCGCCGGAGTTCTGGTCGCTCTTGAAGTCCTCGGGGTGGTTGTAGCCGTAGCCGAGGGTGTTGTACCAGTCCTCGCTGCCGTCCAGGTGGCTGAAGGCCGTCATCTGCGGGCAGAACCGGTTCCATCGCTGCGGGATCTGCCAGCGCAGCGCCAGAGCAGGCACGTCCCCGGGCCGGATGATCTGGGGTGGAGCGTCCCAATCATAGCTCATGCGGTGCGTGCCGTAGCGGGGCTGGCTGGTGGTGAATTCCGCGTGGGTGGGGGTCCGGGCCACCAAGGTGGTGGTGACGCCGCCCTCTCCGTCGTTGTAGGACTTGGTCTCCCCGGCTTGGGCGGCGGGATCGCCGTTGACCGAGGGCGCGAATTCCGGCGGGCCGGCCAGCTTCCAGTAATGGGCCGAGGCATGCGCATGGGCGGACAACAGGAGCAGCGCTGCCGAAGCCGCGGCGGAAATCGATTTCATGGCAAAGTCCCTCCTAATATTCCGCAGACCATACTCGTCAACGACGATTACTTGAGAGTGCCGATTTCGAAGATGTTGAATGGATCAGGCGGCGAGTCTGGCTCCCTGCATTTGAGCGAGGTCGAGGCGACTGCGGAGGAATTTTCTCCAGTTTGAGTCGGAGGGGCCAGCCGTGAGAAGATCGGGCTGGTGGTGGCGGAGGGCGGTGGCGACGACAGACTCGGAGGGGCACAGGGATCTTCTGATGCGCAGCCAAGATGAAAGATGGCCCCAGACAAGTTCGGGCCGAGTGGGACGACGGCACTTCAAAAACAACATACACGATTCGAATCCCCGTGTAATAGATAGTGGCAGCGTTGCCCAGATTGCCTCTGCTGAACCGGCGCGGAAGCCGTCAGCGATTTCTTAGTCGTCAAACCCCGCGTGGCTCTGAAGATCGGTTCGCATCAAGCCCATCCTTACCGAGCCAGACTGCCGGCGTGAGAGACCGTTCCCGTTAGGTTCAAGACACTTCCTTCGCAGAGAACAGCCCGGCGTCGAGTTGCTCTGACTTGAGTTCGAGCGCTGCCTTTTCAGCGGCGGCTTCTTCGCGGGTTTTGAAGTTCTTGCGGATGCGGACGCAACCCAGTCGCCCAGCCAGGACGTGACGCCGTTGCGGTTTTCAAACCGGCTGACGGCAAACATTGTGTTGTGGCTCATGCTTAGGTTGCCACGTCAACCGGGCAACCTTGCTTCAGCGAAAACTCAAGCTGCTATCGGCAATGATTCCCGCCTTCGCCAAGGCTCCGGCGCGGCACTTTTGTTTCGGCTCCCGAAACAAAAGTGGTGCCCGGAGTCGGGGTCGAACCGACACGACTTTAAAGGTCGCGGGATTTTGAGTCCCGTGCGTCTGCCAATTCCGCCATCCGGGCGGCACCAGAAGGCGGAACGGTAGAATGGCGCACTTCGAAGTAAACGCTTTTTTCGCCAGTTCCCAGCGGATGGGCACATCTCCCGATTGACTGTAGTGGCGCGGCGTTCCGCGCCGTCGGAGCCGGACGCCAGCCTTCGCTGAAGCTTCGGCTCGGCAGGCGGCTCCGCTACGGAATCGCCGAGCTGCCTGCTTTACCGTCGAATCGGCAAATGCGCATGGCGGTCGCTGGAAAATGCACATTCGCCGCGGCTCAAGCGCGATCTTGCCGCCCGTCCGCTACCCATTCATCATCCCTCGTCACCTTCACCTTCACATTCACCTTCACTTTCACTTTCACCCTCACCTTCACTTTCACCTTCACTTTCACTTTCACCCTCACTCTCACGCCAGCCTCGCCACAATGTCTGACTTCCGCGTCTACTGCCAGCCACCCGAACGGGAACCTTTGGAGATCCGCCCCTCGCCCGAGGAGAGCCACCACCTCGTCGCCGTCAACCGCGCGCGATCCGGCGACACGGTCGTGGCCTTTGACGGCCAGGGCAACGAGTGGATCTGCGAACTGGCCGAGGATGCCAAGCACGCCGCCGTGCTCAAGGTGCGCTTCCGCCAGAAGGCAAAACGCCTTTCCTACGAGATCACTCTCGGCCAGGCGCTGCCCAAGGGGCAGTTCATGGATGCCATTGTGCGCAAGGCCACTGAGCTTGGTGCCGCGCGGATCGCACCGCTCGAAAGCGAACGCACAATCGTCCACGTCGAGGAGGATCGCACCAACCGCAAGATCGAGAAATGGCAGTCGGCCGCGATCGAGGCAGCCAAACAATGCGGCAATCCGTTCGTGCCGGAGATCCTCCCGGTGCAATCCGCCACGACCTTCATCGAGTCCAGCCGGGGATACGATCTGAAGCTCATCGCCAGCCTCCAGCCCGGGGCAAAGTCCCTGAAAAGCGTCCTCGCGGCCTTCACTGCCGCCAGCGGCCGCCCGCCGCGCAAGGTGCTGTGCCTGGTCGGGCCCGAGGGCGATTTCACCCCCGCCGAGCTGGGTGTGTCGCGTGCCGCCGGTTTCGAGCCAATCACGCTCGGACCGCTCGTGCTGCGTTGCGAGACCGCTGCAGTCTACGCGCTCAGCGTCCTGAGCTACGAACTGCAAAACGCCGGCGGCTGAGGCGGCGGCGCAATTGTGGGAGCGAGCTTGCCCCTCGACACGGGCCTTGAGCATGCTTGCGGTGAGCCTGTCGAACCCGTCGAAACGGCTCGCGATTCCAATTCTGAAATCGCCTGCAAGCAGGCTTCCTACAATTTGCCCGGGCTCGCCTTTCGGTCCGCTTTGGCTTCCTTTCGCCTTCATTGGATCCTCCGTCTTCTGACCTCCGTCTTCTGACCTCTGACTTCTGACCTCTGCCTTCTGACGTCTGACGACTGCCTTCCGTCTTCCCGCCTTCCAGCTTTTCACATCCGCTCATCCCACATGCCTTCCGACCAACGCATCCCCGTCACCGTCCTCACCGGCTTTCTCGGTGCCGGCAAGACCACCCTCCTGAACCGCGTGCTCACCGAGCAGCACGGCCGCCGGATCGCCGTGATCGAGAATGAATTCGGCGAAGTCGGCGTGGACAACCAGCTCGTCATCCAGGCCGACGAGGAGATCTTCGCGATGAACAACGGCTGCCTCTGCTGCACGGTGCGGGGCGACCTGCTGCGGATCCTCGCGCGCCTCCTGAAGCGCAAGGACCGCCTTGACGGCGTGCTCATCGAGACCACCGGCCTCGCCGACCCCGGGCCCGTCGCCCAGACGTTTTTCACCGATCCCGAGATCCGCGAGGCCTACCGCCTGGACGGGATCGTCACCGTGGTCGACGCACGCCATGCCGCGCAGCATCTCGACGACGGGAAGGAGGCGAAGGAGCAGGTGGCCTTCGCCGACGTCATCCTGCTCAACAAGACCGATCTGGCCGCGCCCGCCGACCTCGACCGGCTCGAGTCGCGTCTCCACCGCATGAATACCGCCGCCCGGATCTTCCGGACGCGCGATTGCGACATCGCCATCGACCGCGTGCTGAACATCGGGGGGTTCAATCTCAGCCGGGCCACGGACCTCGACCCCCGGTTCCTCGAGGCCGAGTATCCGTTCGAATGGGCCGGCGTTTACGCCCTCGCCGCCGGCGACTACGAGCTGTGCATCGGCGTGCCCTCCGGAGCCTCGGCGGAGGAGGGGCACCACGACCACGGGGGTCACGAGGCTCACGACCATGATCACGCCCACGATGAGGGGCACGACCATGGTTCGGGACACGACGACCACGAGGAGCACGAACACCACCATCACGGCGACGAGAACGAGCTGGATATCGCGTTCCTCCCCTTCGGCCTGCCGCCGGAGGTTGCGTTCGAGGACGCCTCGAGCACCGCACAGGCCGCAGTCGCCGCAGCCGTCGCCGCAGCGCGCGACACCGCGGTCCAGGTGTTTTCCGACTGGGAAAAGTCGGTGCAGCCCGGCGAGACGGTCAGCCCGGGAATCGCGCTTCAACGCCTCCATCTCAAGGACGGGCATGCGCATTTCCCGGTCACGATCGCGGTCGCGGGCCGCTACATGCTGTTCACCGGCCACGACGTGCCGACCCATCTGTATGCGCCTGGCGAGACGCTCGTGCGCTACGTGCACGACCAGGATTTCCGCCACGAACACAGTCACGACGAGGATGTCGCCTCGGTCGGCATCAACATGGCCGGCGATCTCGACGGCAAGCGCCTCAATGACTGGATCGGGGGCCTTCTGGCGAAGAAAGGCCAGGACATCTTCCGCTGCAAGGGCGTGCTCGCAGTCCGCGGCTCGGATAAACGGCTCGTTTTCCAGGGAGTCCACATGACCTTCGATGCGAAGTTCGACCAGCCCTGGGGCGCAGCGCCGCGCACGAACATCTTCGTCTTCATCGGCCGCAACCTCGACCGCGAGGAACTCGTCAGCGGCTTCAAATCGTGCATGGTGGGCTGACGGTACTGAAGACGCGACGCCCTCGTCGCGCCTGCGTCCCAGAAAACGCGGCGAGGGCGCCGCGTCTCCATTGTATCGTCTGGCTTCTCGCTCTTCACTTCTCGCTTTTCCCTCCTGATCAATGAACGTCACAAAAGCCTGGGCCGCGCAGCTCGACGATTACGTGATCGATCTCTCGTGGTCGCCCGACGGAAGGCTCCTCGCATCCGCATCCGCGGCCGGTCCGATCACCGTGTTCGATGGATCGACGGGCGCAAAGCTTACCGAGCTGGCGGGTCATGAGGACGGGACGAATACGATCGCATGGGCGCCGATGGGCCTGGAAAGAGAGGTCGGAAGTCAGAAGGCGGAAAGCGGAGGCCAGAGGGCACAGGGCACAGGGCAGAGGTCAGAGGTCAGAAGTCAGGCATCGGACACACCGGTTTTGCTGTCTGGTGTTCGTCCTCCAACCCCTGATATTCGTCCTCTGACTTCCGCCGTCTGTCCTCCGACCTCTGAATTCCTCGCGAGCGGCGGACAGGACGGCAGTGTGCGGCTTTGGAATGCCTCCGGCGGACGTCAGATCGGTGAATTGGAAACTGCGCCCGGGGCCTGGGTGGAGCGCGTGCAGTGGAAACCCATGGCTGAAAATCCCAAATCTCAAATCCCAAACCCCAATCTTCTAGCTGTAGCCGCGGGGCGGAAACTCCTTTTCGCGAACGCAGACGGTTCCGTCGCCCACGCATTCCCGGATTCTCCCAAGACGCTGTCCGCCCTGGCGTGGCATCCGAAAGGCGGCGCAATTGCGGCGGCGCATTTTGGCGGGGTCGTGCTCTGGGATGCGGTCGATTTCCGGGTGCAGCGCCAGTTTGCATACAGCGGCGCAATTCCGGTTCTCGTCTGGTCGCCCGACGGGCGCTGGCTCGTCGCGGGCGGTCAGGACAAGGCCGTTCACCTCTGGATTCCCGAGGAGGACCAGGAATTCCACATGAGCGGGTACGAGACGAAGGTGGGCGAGCTGTCCTTCAGCTCTGACAGCCGGTGGCTCGCAACCGGTGGCTCGCAGGATGCCTGCATCTGGGATTGCTCCGGCGCCGGTCCTGAAGGCCGCGATCCGATGGCGCTGCCCCACTCCGCCCGCGTCTGCGCCGTCGCCTTCCAGCGCGCAAACGGCCTGCTCGCGACGGCTGCGAACGATGGCGAAGTCGCTCTCTGGAACATCAGGCAGCCCGAACCGCGCGTCGCCACAATCAAGCTGACGGCGCCGGCGTCGAGTCTCGCCTGGAGCCCCGACGACGCGCTGCTGGCGATCGGATCTCAAAAAGGCGGCGTGCTCGTGCTCCGGGTTAACCGCTAGCGATTTCGGAATCGGTGTAGCTGCGAGCGCCAGCGAGCAGAAAGCTCGTTCACTCGCGGTTTCGACAAGCCGGCGGCCATACTTTTTCGCGGATGGATAATCCACTCGCTGGCGCTCGCGGCCACGGGCTGAACTGCGCAAACCGCTTCCGCCACGCAGGCGCTTAGCCGCGGATGATCGCAGCAACGGTTGAGACCGCAAAGAAATCGAATCACTATCATCGGGTGACAGGTTGACAGCACCCATGTACAAATCGCCGCTGATTGCTCTGGGGCTTCTCGCCGCCGCTGCCGTGGCGCGGGGCGGTCCGCCATTCGCGACCGATGACCCCGAGCCGGTGGAGTTCCGGCATTGGGAGGTCTATTTTGCATCGCAATATGCGCACGGGCCGGACGGCTCCTCCGGCACATTTCCACAGCTTGAGGTGAATTACGGACTTGTTCCCGATGTCCAGGTGCATGTGATTGCGCCGGTTGCCTTCGACGCCCCTTCCGGGTCCAGCCGGCGCTACGGCTACGGAGACACTGAGCTTGGCGTGAAATACCGGTTTGTGAAGGAAGCGGATTCCACGCCCCAGATTGGCGTCTTCCCTCTCGTCGAGCTGCCTACCGGGACCCAGTCACAGGGGTTGGGCAGCGGTCACACGCAGGTTTTTCTGCCGGTCTGGCTTCAACGGAAATTCGGCCGGTGGACGACCTATGGCGGCGGCGGCTACTGGATCAATCCCGGCGACGGCAACCGCGGATGGTGGTTCACCGGATTGCTCGTTCAACTCCAGGTGCGGCCGAATCTCGCCGTCGGCGCCGAAGTCTTCCATGAAACCGCCCAGACCGTCGGCGACCGGTCGGACGCGAAATTGAATTTCGGCGTGACCTGGGACCTCAACGACACGCGACATATCCTGGCGTCGTTCGGCCCGATGCTTTTGGGGCCTCGCGGCTATCAAGCCTACATCGCCTTCCAACTCACGTTTGGGCCCGCTCAATGACAGTCACAGGGAATACGCCAGCAGTGTCATCGCGTCTGCGGGCCTCGGGCAGGCAATCCTTTAGTCCATAGCAACGAAACTTTTCACGGCACGTGGCGTCACAGTTCCCGTGTATCCAGCAAAGTTCTCGGTCACCCCGCTGCGTCTCATTCAACAGAGCCTGTCGTTCATCGCGCTGGCCATCGGCCTCGCTGCGTGTGGAGGCGAACACGCACACAACGGGCCGTCCGGCGCCATGGGTCCGGGCGAAGGCAGCAAGGTTCCAATTCCGCACATGGAGGCAAGAGGCATGTTTTTTGACGGACAGTTGGAAGCGGAAACCCTGCTTGCGCGCGCGGGAGTCCCCTGGTCTCGCGATGCCGACCAGGCATCCAACAGCTCTTCCAGCAAAGGCGGCAGCGGAGGATCCGGCGGATTTGGAGGAGGCGGCGGTGGCGGTCGTCATGGCGGTGGCGGCGGCCGCGGAGGCGGAGGCGGGCATGGTGGCGGTGGTGGCGGCGGCGACCAAGGGACCGGAGGAGGACCACAGGAAACAATCCAGCGAACTCCGCCGATTCACGCGAGCAACGGACCGACGATCCTGTTGCGCCTGCGGCTCACGAACCACAGCGCCATCGAAGTGGTTGTGGAAGTGGTCGATTTCGATTCTGTGCTGGGCAACTTTGCTGTGCAGCCGGAGAAGATCGCCGTGAAGCCCGGCGCCTCCATCGAGGCCGATCCGATGGTCTCGCGACTCAGCATTGGCACCGGTGAGATTCCCCTGACTGTCAAACTGCGAGTTGGCGACCGCGTCGAACAGCAAGTGCTCACGCTCCGACCGATGCCTGAGGCAGCCCCTGCGCCCGCCGTAGCGCCGGGTGCGCCCGGCTCCGGCACAGACCGGCCCGCCGCTCCATAGTCTTGGCGAAGGCCGGCCTCGGCGCGGCCGTCTGCAGCAAGGCACTGTCTCAAGGAGCCAAGAATGCAAATCTGGGGTTTGCTTCGGACGAGAAGAAACTTGTCGTCGGGGGCGCCGGCCTCAGCGCGGCCGGCTACAGCGCAAGCGCTGTTCTTTGAGAGCGGGGCGATGGCCCAACATCCGACGGCATCGTCGCGGCCAGAAGGATGAACGAGGACGCTCAGGCCTTTCTCCGTTTCCTTCGTTGCTTTCTGTGAAAAGTCAGGGATTGAAAATTGTCTCGTGCCGTCCCACCGGTGCGAGATCGCGGTCTTTCCGGCCTTGACCGGGTTTTCGTTCGGCTCAACGTAGGCCGCTTCCACTGCCCGGTGGTGTAATGGTAGCACAGGTGACTTTGACTCACCCAGTTCTGGTTCGAATCCAGGCCGGGCAGCCAGTTTGGATGAAGTCCGAACTTTTGGCGAACTGCTAAACGAGATCACCCAATTGGCTTGGCGGTAGTCGGTTAGCAACTGTCATCTAATTTAGCAGTTTCGCGTGAGTTCGGATTTGGCGGTGATTCCTGACAATTCTGATCCCCTCTGATTGCAGGAGAACCAAACTGCTAAATTGTGGCCCGCCGAGACCGGATGGTCCAGCTGGCCACTTCACATCGCGACTCAAAATGTGTGCCTTGGGCCGAAGCCGCGGGCGCGGTTCGGACGGGATTTCATGGTCGGCGAGTTGCGACCGAGAGTTTGGGACGTGGTCGCTTGGCCCTCCTGACTTCTTCGAATTTCTGCCACTGCGTGGCCGGAGAAAGCGTGACCAGCGGCAAGAGGCGACGGATGCTGCATCGCCAGGCGGTAGCACGATCATCGATCTCCAAGAGGGCTTCCTGCACTGCCGGGCACAAGCGGGTCAGCTTCCGCCACTGGCAAACCGAGGACGGCGAGACTCCCTCTTTGATTGCGAGTTGCTGCGGCGTCAGTCTTGGATCCGCTACCAGAAGTCTCTCCAGGGCCAGAGCATGATGGATCGGATGTTGAGCGCCGCATAGCGCCGCCTTGGGTTGCTTACGGGCCTGGGAAGCAGGCGCCGAAATTCGGTGTTTGAACGGCGCCGTGATGACAACGTCGCCACCTGATTTGTTGGGCAATTGCACGTCGGCATCAATTGTCAGGAGCTTCTTCTTTGACGTCGAAGTCGCCGTCCCCGTCTGACACGAGCAGTTCAGGCAGGTGCAGTTGGAACTGCATTTGAAGTCCGCGAGGCCGGGCTTCCATTGCATCCTCCCCTTTTGCGGAACGCCGCAATTCCACACGGGCAACCGTTAGCTCGACCAATTCGCGTTTCTCTTCTGGGGACATCTGCTCCCACGATGTGTCGAATCGCGCCAGCGCGGCGCAGATCTTGTCTGGAGCGAGTTGCTCCTGCCGAAGAACCTCTCCGTCCTGCTCGAGATGCTCGCGTTTGATCAGCAACTCGTCCTTGCGTCTTCTCAGATCTTCGACGCGCCCACGTAGTTCGTCATCCAAGACGACCAAGCCACCCTTGGCCAGAGCGTCGACGACATTGTTCATCTGCTGGGTCATTTGGGTGATCTCTCGGTTCAACGCCGGAAGCTTTTTTTCCAGCTCAACCAGCTGCGAACGGGCTTTGGTCCGGCCCGAGCCCAACACAGCCGCCACGACATCAGGATGGCGGGCCATCTGTCCTAAAACGGCAACGACGCATCGTTCGACCCCGGCGGCGCACACACGGCGAACACAACAACAGGTGTCTCGTAAGCCGCGACACTTACGAGCATGTTGGTCTTCAACCGACCAGATGCCGTCTCCTCAGCGACCCCTTCCGAAACGCTGACCATCTGGCATTCGTATTCTTTGAGAAATCGTCGGAACGAAGGCCATTCATCCGTCGATCGCAGCATTCGTTCCAGCTTGTAACTCACGAGGACTTTGATCCGGCCCGCGACAATCGCTTCTTTTAGCGCCCGCATTCCTGGCCGCTCCATGTTCTACCCTGTGTAAGCAGGATCGACGAAAGACTCTGCCACAAACCAGCCCTCGGCCAAATGCCGCGCAACGAATTCACTGCAAACCTCCAATTGCGCATCACACGACTGGAATCGCCCACCGATCTGTTTGTAGCTGGATACGCGGGCGTAGATCCCAACTGGAACCGTTGGACTGGAGATGGGATCAGTCATCAGAGTTCCAGTTCCGAGCTCCTTTCTCCTGAGATCTGCCGGAAGCGTGACACCGGAAGAGTCCGTGCGGGTTGATTGGAAAGGTCGCGTTCATGCAATGGCGTAACTTTTTGTTTCAAAGGGAGTAAGTAGCGGACCCGGCGAGTCTGGCCGGAACGAACTACCAGCCCATGCGTTAACAACACCTGCAGAACGCGGGTCACCAGGATGTCTGCTGCGCCGACGGAAAGGATTATTGGAATCCCGTTGGCAGCCACGAAACCGAGGTTCGCCATCCAAGCCAGTATGGCCGTGTACATGGGATGCCGAATGGCCTGCATGAGTGAGGAGCACCTTCGGCGCCTGTGCCACAAGCACTACCAGCGCAGTCCCATGGACCACCTCACTCACCTGCGATTGAGGCGAGCGGGCACCATGCTACGCTCCTCACCAGAAAAGATGGAGGAAATTGCCCACCAAGCGGGCTACGAATCGGTGTATTCCTTCTCCGCGGCTTTTCGGCGCTGGAGCGGCATCCCGCCGGCGCGTTTCCGGCGCGGCTGAATTTAGGCGGAGCGCGTCGCAGCTCGGAGTTCGTCCTTCCGTTACGAAATGACGCTCGGTCTACTTAAAAAACCGCGGCAATTTCAGAATCCACCGGTATTCGAACCCTGAATGCATTTTTGGTAAGCCGATTAGAAGGCATCGGTAGTCCCTAGTGGCGCTCGATTTACGAGATTCCTGACGAAAAGATCGGATCTGACCAAAAGCAGCGAAATGTATCCGATTGAAATGTACCCGGCTATACTTGGGCAATATTCTCCGGGGCCTCCCAGCCCTCGCTTCGGGAGCGTTCAAAGGTGACCCGCGGTCGAGGCTGGCGCCCGAGGCTGCCCCGCAGCCGAAGTGCCAGTTGAGGCGACCCATTCTTGTCCCGCCTCGGTTCGTAGCATCACTTCGTTCCGCCGCAAAGGCCCCGGCGTCCGCGGAGGGTCGAAATGCCCATAGACCGCCAGTGAAGACACGCTCAATCCTTCTGCCGCCATCCATGTTCACAGCTGGTCGAGTGCCTCCGGCTCCTGTTTCAGGTTGCGCCTGCCCGCTGAAGCGCAGCACAGCGAACCGCCCAAGAACCTCGACGCGTGCAGAACCCGTCGTGACACCATGGTCAGCGATGCTGTGTGAGATAATAGAACCAGAGTGCCAATGTCCCGACGGACACCACGAGACATCCCACCCCAAAGAGATCGAGAACGTGCGGGGCTCCGGCAGCATAACATGCATCATCGATCCAGCTGATCACCCGCAGCCAGAGAGGTTTGAATTGGGGGAGGATTTTGACACTGGGATCTATCGCCTGCGCCGCTCTTCGCCCGCTTTCCACTGCGCCTTCAATGCTCCACACGTCCACGTCCGTTCTCGTGTGCGCGCCCGCCAACAGCAGGTTCGGAACCGGGGTTATCTGGCGAGGGAGGTACGGTTGAGTATTTGTCGTGGTGACCCATTTGGGCTGGGGCCCACGTATTCCTTCCGCAGAAAAGATCCACTCGTGCCAGACCTCAATTGCCGCGATTTTAAAGTCCGCGAGATCCCGACCGTCATTCGCCTCTTTGACCAGGGCGTTCAGCGACTGACAGCTCATGATCTGAGCTTTCACTTCTGCGAGAAATTGCTCCTTGGTGCATCGGATCACGGGAAGATCGAAAAGCCTGCCCGGCACGGTGCCGACACAACTGGTTCCGGTCCACAACGATTGGATCTTCCGGCCGATATCCGTCCCGGCTCTCCAGACCTGCTCTTCGGCGAACAAGGTCAGGTTAAACTCAGAATCCGCAACCACCACCGCCGTTCGTGCGCGCGGAAATTTGATCGGCTCGGTAAAGCCGATTCGGAAAGACACCTGAATATGCGGGCCATCTTGCACCAGGGGCTTGAAATACCGAAGTTCCTCCTGCCCAGCCAAGTCCGGCGTGCGCGCGAGAATGTCCGCGGCAGCAAAAGGGGTGGTCGCCAAAATGTAGACGTCGGCCTCAACGGTACTTCCTGAACTCAATTGAGCTGCGCTGATTGTCCTGCCATTGAACTGGAACCGTTCGAGGGGTTCGTTCCAGAAAAAGGAGACCCCACGTTCCTTCAGATCCCTGACCCATCGATCGAACCAGTATTCGCTGCTGGGCCCACGAAACAGCAACCATCCGTCCCGCTCGCCGTGAACCCACGCCGGCCCATCATCGTCTGCCGGATGAGCATGACTCGGCCTGCTAATAAGCTGTTTCCGGAAGAATTGTCCCGCATGGTGCAACGACACTTTCGTCCAGTCTGAACCGACCCATGGTCCAAAACATGAACGCCAGGTGCGATAGCTCTGCTCACTGAGCAGCGGCTTCCATTGTTCTGCGGCATTCAGCCTGGAATACTTCTCCTGGCTGCGAGAATTCGCGGCCCAGGTCTTCACCATGAGCCATGACCATTTAAGCGACTCCAAATTTGAGAGGCGGAACATGGCTGGAATGCTCCGTAGGCCATGGTCAAAGAATTGCGCTTTCCCGCTGTCAGGGAAGATTCCAAAAGCGATCGGACGGGAAAGCGCCTTGTCATAGATGCTACCCGATTCATCGAACGGGATCTGTTTCAGCAGATCGAACAGGTTGTGGTACCACGGCCCCATGCCGTGCCAGGAGTATTCAGTGGGGAGGTTCCCCGCCTGAGGGCTTCGAGAGCTGCGAAAGAAGCCTCCGGCCTCGGCTGCCGATTCGTAAACCGAAACCCGGTGTCCTCGGCGGACCAACTCGTGAGCCGCGCTCAATCCAGCGATTCCCGCTCCGAAAATTGCAACGTGCTTGGAGGCAGTCTGCGTCATCATTATTTTGGAGATCATGCCGGCGCAATTGTTGGATGCGTATGGGGTGTTACCGAACGACACCCGCCGTGGGTGTCGAACTATGGCGCGGCCGGCGGCGTTCAGCAGTTGGACTCCCACAGAACCGTTTTTTTGGCTGCGATCGTTTTCGGCAACCGGTCTTAAGCGACCCAAGCCCTCGATTCTTCTGCAGAGCCCGCTCCTTGCCGATACGTTCCAGTTGGACTGCGATATCGGCCGGCGACAAAAGTTGATCAACGCATCCGGTCTTGACGGCGCTTTGCGGCATGTCCGGTTGGCGGGCCGTTTGGAATTTCTGAGCAAACACAAGGCCACCCGATTCCTTTATCGGCTCAAGCGCCGCAGCCCCGTCGGAATCGAATCCTGAAAGGATGACCGCGATCGCCCGTTTTTGCCGATCTTTCGCAAGGGATTGCAGGAAGATGGAAATGTTCTTGGGCCAGCCAGGGGGCTTGACCAGAGGCGAAAGTCGGAAGGCATCTCCAGCCATGGTTACCTGCATCCCGGCTGGAACCACATAGACATGATTGGCTTTCACGTTTTCACCGTCCGTCACCAGCACCACCGGCATCTTGGTAAAGCGGGGGAGAATCTCGATCAGGAGTGATTTTCCGTCCGCCGCTTGGTGATGTACAATAATGTAGGCCATCCCGGTATCCGCCGGGAGGAGGGAAAGAATCTTGCAATATGCCTCGAAGCCGCCTGCGGATGCCCCGAAGCAGACCACTGACAGGTGATCTTCCGGTTGGTTCTTCGCCTGAAGAATCCTCGTCGCGCCACCGATTTGGAAGGGAGGGGCGGCGTTCACCAACCACGACCTTTCCTCAGTGCCTCTGGTTGCGACCGGTCGGATGTGCGTGCAGATTGAACTAAAGATCGCATAGGCGGCCCACTGGCGTGATTCTTCGGCAAGCCTACCCTCTAGAGGTTCGCCTGTCTCGGTCCGGCTTGGCTACTTGACGATGAGGTTGTTTTTGACGTCGGTCACACCGGCAACGGCGGCGGCGTCTTTGCCTGCGGCGGATTTCTGATCCGAAGTATCCACAAAACCGCTCAACTGCACGACGCCTTTGAGGGTCTCGACTTTGATCTCGAAGGATTTCACCGCATTGTCGCCCAGAAGGGCGCTCTTCACCTTGGTTGTGATGACCGTATCGTCGACGAATTGACCAGGGGTATCGCTGGTGTTTGCCGGCTTGCAGCCGCCTGTGAAGCCGCCAATCGCGAAAGCGCCCGCCAAGGCGAGCAGGAGAGCAAATGCCGATGAATGAAGCTTTGTTTTCATGAGATTTGTGTGGTTATTCAGTTTTTGAGCGAAATCCGCCCAAGAAATAGATGATGAGACAGATGACCAAAACCAGTCCGAGCCCTCCTCCGCCGATGACGGGTCCCCCAAAGTAAAAACCGCCGCCGCCGAACAGGAGCAACAGGACAAAGACAAGAAGCAGTAGGTTCATGGCTCCACGATACCGCTTCGCCGCGACTGCGACTATGGGGCCTTCTACCACCTGGATCTTCCGCAAGCCGATCCGTTCCCAAAGCAAGAGTTTGGGCCGCTGGTAGGGCAAGACCCCACGACATCGGTTGCGGTCCCACGGCCTGATAGTTCTCACCCGGAACGGCCCGATAGAAAAGGACCGCACATCACCGGGTGCAGAGCTGCTACAGCAACCAAGAACGAGTCGGATGGTCCGCCGGGAGAATCATCATGACGTGTCTTGCGCAGCAAGCTCCTGCGGGGGGCACTACACCCCATACCGTCCGCTTGAGCCGGAGTGCACACTAAACGGGATCGACTGATTGCGAGCGCAGATCAGCCAACGATATTGCGCTGCATCTGAACTCCCTCCGTTTTCGCCCACCTTCGTTCTCGCTCGCAACCAAAACTGACCATTCCGCCGAATCAATATTCAATCTCGCTAGCATCATGAAACACCACCACGGCCACCCTCAGCACACCGACTCCACCGCCCAGACCGACATTGCGCATACGCTATCCCACGAGGATATCTCGCAGTGTGCTCGCGAACTCTGGGCCCAACAAGGTTGTCCCGAAAACCGCGACGAAGCGATCTGGCTGGAAGCAGAGAGCCGCCTGCTGGCCTCCCGCAGAGGTGCCAGTCGGAGTCTTCCCGTCATGGGTTCCGTGCAGTAATGGTTCCGTCGTCAAACCAGCCCAAGGACGAATCTTCGCCGCTCCCTCCCGTACCGCGTCGCGTGGTGCGGTTTGAGCTCGCGCCGAAGACGATGCTCATTGCGTTGCTGATGACCGCCGCCGTCTGGGTGCTCGTGAAGCTGCTCCCGGTCGTGCTTATGCTCGTTGCGACGTTGATGCTGGTCGGCGTTCTCAACCCCTTCGTCGGCTGGCTGGAGGCGAAACGGATCGGGCGCAAAAGCGCGATCGCGATCGTGTTTGGGTCGGCCGTCATCATTGTCGCGCTGCTGTTGTTGCTGACGATCCCGCCGCTGATCACGCAACTGCAGGGACTCGTTGCACGCGAGCCCGAGTTCCGCGGGCAGGCGGTTGAGTGGCTGCAACGCTCGCCGTTCACCAGCTCGCTGGCGGAACAGTTGAAAAATCTGGACTTCACCGAACGCCTGAAATCGTCGGAAATGACCATGCTGGCGGCCATCGGACGCGCGTTCGAAATCTTCGCCTACCTGATCGGGGCCATCTTCCTCGCGCTCTACTTCATTATCGATCGCGACCGGCTGCGGGGCGCCGTTTTCGCCGTCGTGCCGCGGAGGCATCACCTCAAGTACTCCCGCGTGCTGTTCAACCTTGAGAAGATCGTCGGCGGCTACATCCGGGGCCAGGTGATCACCTGCGCTTTGATGGCGACATTCCTCTTCGTGCTGCTGCTCGTGTGCCGAGTGCCGAACGCGCTCGCGCTCGCGGTGTTCGGCGGCGTGATGGACGTGCTGCCCTACATCGGTCCGCTGCTCACGATCGCGCCAGCGGTTTTCGCCGCGTATGGCCACGGCCCGGTGATCGCAGCGGCGGTATTCGCGGCGCTGGTCCTTTATGGGGAATTCGAAAGCCGTGTCCTGGTGCCGCTGGTGTACGGCCGCGCGTTACGGCTGCCTGCGGCGGTCGTGTTTCTCTCACTCATCGTTGGCGCGGTTCTGGGCGGTATCATCGGCGTCCTGCTGGCGCTGCCGCTGGCTGCGGCGATCGTGATGTTAATTGACGAACTGCGCGTGGATCTCCCTGGCGAAACCGAGCAACCCGAGGACGTTGAAACATGCAGGAAGGACGAGCAGGACGAGCAGGAGTACGAGCAGCGGACCGAACAGAAGCCGGCGAGAAAGGCCGCGGCGATTGCGGTGGAAATCACGAAAGAACGAAAACAGCAGGAAACCGAGGAGAAAGAGCGATAGAAAGATCTTTTTGGATCGAAGCGCGATGACCACTTCTCCGCCGGCTACGGACGATTTGCGCGAAAGTCGATGGACGGTTCGCGCCAAAGTTCGCCAACGGGGTGGAGCAGGCAGGAGTCGTCTCAACTCGGTCGTCCCCCACCTGCTCTGCCGTGTTATCGCTTGGACCGCCACCACCTTCCCCTTGAACCCCTCCCTCTGAAAAGCCAGTTTCCTGTCGATATCGACAAATTGCTTGTTATCTTTGGATACTCTATTCCGGCAATGAAGAAGAACCAACATATATATTTACTCCTCAGCCGGTTCTTTGGTTTCCTGCTCAGTATATGGCGTGAATTCAAACGCAATCAAGGCTTCTTGTTGGCCGGTGCGGTCGCCTATTACACTCTACTGTCGATTGTGCCGCTATCGATCCTCGGCCTCATTGTACTGTCACATTATATCGATATGGGCGTGTTATTCCAGACCTTATCGACCTATATAGAAATGATTATCCCGGGCTATGCCACGACATTGACGGAACAAGCGGGGGTATTCATTGAGCACGACAAGTCGGTCGGGATTTTTGTGTTTCTGGCGATGCTCTTTTTCAGTTCCATCGCCTTCCGTGTACTCGAAAGCGCCATGTCAGTGATCTTTTCTCATCGTTTCAAGAAGCCACGTCGGCACTTTCTCCTGTCCGCCATAATTCCTTACGTCTATATCCTTTTGATCGGCCTGAGTATCCTGCTGGTGTCGTTTATTGCGGGTGCCCTCGAGACCCATAGCGGCCGGCAGTTAGTCATCTTTGGATGGGGTCTCAGCCCGGAGGGCCCTTCCTTCTTTGCGCTGTATCTACTCGGGATATTTGGCGAGGTGTTGTTGCTGACTTCTTTCTACCTGGTCATGCCCTTGGTGCGGATCACGTTCCGGCACGCTCTGATGGGCGGAATGATCGCGACAGTTTTATGGGAGATCACCCGCCGGGTGTTAGTCTGGTATTACTCGGTCGTCTCTTCGGTGAATTTGATCTACGGTTCTTTTGCCACGTCAGTGGTGGCCCTGATCAGCATGGAGGCGATCGCGGTGATAATTTTACTGGGGGCCCAGGTCATTGCAGAACTTGAGCGCAGGAACTCTTCAGCTCACGATTCAACCGGTCGCTGAAAATGGTTGAGTTCTGTCTGGCGGGCCAGCGATGCAACTGGATCGGTTCGTGCCGACGGCGCTGATGTTCGGAGTGCTGCAGGAGACGATCTCTTTTACGGCCGAGAAAACCATCAGCTAACAGTCAGCTGCTATTTCGTTAAACGCTCAGAAGCCCCAAATCCGGATAACAAAATCCCAGCAGCTCATCATGGGGGGAGTCAGTTGCTGGGATCGGTTCGCGCTCGGCAGCTTGGGCCCGCCCCCGTCCTGTTGATTGAGAACTTTGATCGGATGACCCGGGAGGTCATCGAAGAAGTTCAGTCCCTGTTTCTTGAGCTGATCAACGCAGATGCCGTGATTGTGACCCTGCACAATGGCAAGCGTTACGATTGTGGTATGGTTTTGACCGACATCATTTTAGCCCTTGTCGAAATGGAGGTTGCCCACCAGCACAGCGCCAAGTTGTCGATGCGGGTACGGGAAGCGGTAGACGCTCGACGGAGGGCAGGCGGCATCATTCACAATCGTTCATCCTGCCCCCGCGGTCGTTCGCCTGATGCCAGCATGGAAGATTCTCCGAAACGTAACCATCGCGGTCTTGCCACGCAGCAGGTTACCGCATTCTATCCTTCGCTAACCCCTCAGGTTTTCTCCCCAAACTGACCGGTAGACCGTAGGCAACCAGCGGGCCGACAAGCAGGCACCCCACATCACTTATGCCTTGTTCAGAGCCGCCGAGCACAACACTCCGAGCGGGCACAAAAGCTGATTCGAATGTGAAGGCCGTGTCGAAATCCTCACCTGCCCCGTCTGGCCATCCCCCAAGCTCCATTTCGCTCAACCCGCCGAAAGTCGAAATCAGGCGTCTTCCATCTGACACCTTCTTCGCCTCCCCTTAGCGACCCTTTATTGCTGATATCGCAGATCCAATCCAAGTCGATTATCCCAGATACTCACCTCCAGCCTGCGCCAACACAGATGACAGAATATGAATACCGTCGGAATGGTATCTACTAAGCTAGTGCGTGCTGCTACTATCATGGTAGCATCAATACTCATATACCCAGGATTGCCTGGAAGTGCAGATACTGTATCGGATTTAGATATAGCCATCGCTAAGTGGCGACATCAGAACATAGAAAGAGATATCCCCGGAATATTGCGTAAAGCCGTGATCGCGTGTAATCCAAATAACGTATATAGGTTTTACCCTGGCGAGTTCTCTAAGGAAGGATTAGAGGCCTTTGTGAGGACGCTACAAAAAGGAGGGCTTCAAACCGTTTACGATAATAATCTTCAAGTCTACGATAAAATATCTTATGGCGATGATTACGATAACTACGAGCGAATAACACTGGAGATCCTGAACCAAGATCTACGGCAGCCGTTCCTATATCGAGATGCGAAAACTCAAACCGTTGGCGTTGTATTTACGGCTGAAATGCGTGGAATAATAGATGAGCTCAATCTCGACGCATATGATCACTCGTATATGTCGAACAGTTTAATAGATCTGGCATTAGCTGGGAGGGATCGACCAGAAACCACAATCGATGGGTACAAAATTCAGAAATTGAATAGGCTTATCTTTGAGCAGATTTATCCTTCTTTATGTCCAAAAGTCAAAGCGCGACAAGGAACCGAACTCTATTGGGGCTCTCGTGAAAAGAAGAGAATCACGAGCGAATTGGCTGAATTTGGGCCCGAGGCAATTCCGGTTCTAGAGACGATTTCGAGGGATGAAGCGCGTGATGCTCTGGAGAAAGAAATCGCTGTGCTAGCTCTGACTAGTATCCGATCTAACATTAGTGTATCGGGAAAAGTTTGGGCGACGATATATCCCAACGGGCAGCTTTCCGAGCAACTGGAGAAAGAGAGATGGTCCCCTGTTTGCAAACCAGACGAGAAGATTGCGGCATTTATGATTACAGTGCCGCTAACGACGGAAGAGATCCAACGCATGGGGAGTTTGGGTGCGGCTGCTATTGATCCCTTGATAGGGATCTTGAAAAACGCTCCTAAAGCCGAATTCCGTGAGCGGTTTACTAGTCGCAGTCCTAGCCCGGGACCAATCTGGCTAACTGAGATGTTTTCCAATATTGATCAATTGGTACACAGAATCATTGGTGTACGAGTGCGCAGTGACTCTGAACCGAGCGTGAATTTGGTAGGCCATAGGGCAGCCGATGCGTTAGTGGCAATCGGAGAGGCATCTATTCCCGAGCTAAAGGCATTAAGGAACAGTCGAGAAACAATCAGCGTTGAATGCTATAGGACGGCAGGTGATGCATTGGAAAGATTGCATGTTTGGTGGTATGGCAGAATGAATGGAGAAGACAGAGCGAGACTAAACAGGTTTTGGATGATATGTCTGGCTGGATTGTTAATTATTGGAGGACTATTATGGAAGCGAATCCAGAAAGTCGGGCGGCCTATTCAAGTATGAAGGCCTGTTACTTTGTCGGACTTTGTCTGAGCTTTTAGGAAACTGGTCCGGGAGCATACGCCAACGTTGTTCTTCTTCTTCCGCTGAGACGTATTCCCTTGTCACGCCACCTGCGCTCCTGCCTCATCCGAAACATTCGCCATAACAGAACACCACAAAATGGGCACGTCGCTCGACACGACGACGATTCTTGAGACGCTTCGCGAGTTAAACGCTGGCGTGTCGGTTTCATTATGGTTGTTCGGAGGCGTTGCGGTCGATTTTCTCGTTGGGCGGTGGACGCGGGCACATCGTGATATTGATCTGAACACGTTTTCAGACGCTCGTGAGCGACTCGGCACCGAGCTGGCGGTTTTAGGCTACGAGACCCGCGATACTGGATGGCTCACTCATTGGCATAAAGCGCCTGCCGGAAGGCATATCGAGGTTGTGTTCTTGGAGCGATCGACGGATGGGACTCCAGAATTGGTCATTGATGCCGAGTCCTCGGTCGGCACGCCGGGCCGATATCGCTTGTGGCCAGGCTATATGGACCTTTTCCGATTCGGAGCGCTGGACGGAGTGCGTTTTCGGGTCTGCAGCCCTGAAGGAGAATGGCTTGGTCGCAGCAGAAGTGTGATTTCGGGACGCCATCCTGAGCCGAAGATTGAACATGACCGACGACTTCTTGAATCGGTAATCCCACAGGATGTGCTCAACCGGCTCCAGAAGATGGAGAATTGGGCCAAGTCGCCGGACCCAACAGCCTTGGTTCCAACGTCGGCTGCTTCAGCCTCCGCCAAGGCTAGTGCCGACAGGGACGCACCGGTCGAACCACGTTTTTGACGTCCTGGCATGAAATGAAACGGCTTCTCCTCATTTTCGCGCTGCTCCCAATGTTGCTCAGCTGCCAGAACGCCGGCATGCGAATCTGGCGTGCATCCGGGGATAACGGCGACAAGCCCGGCATCGGTTTCGAGCTGAGGAAGGATGGCCGGGGGATTTCCGGCTTCGCATTTCTCCTCGATCCAGACTTCCCAAACGACTTCGCCCACACGGGTTTGAGGCGGGCGATGACCCTTGTCAGTCAGTCGTCGAATGCGGTCAGTTTTCGAGTCGAATGGAACGAGAACTCCACAGAGATACTTGTGTTTCGATTCGAGAAGGCCGATTGGCCCGATTCATTTGACGCTACCGTGACATCGATGCGCGGGGCCGAAACCTCCGCGCCGCGAGTGTTCACCTTCAAAAGGCATTCCCCGCGACCACCGTCTTCGTTGTGATTCGCGCGCTGCATTTCGATCACTTGTTTGTTTGCGGTGCGCCCCGACTGCAGTGACGATGACGGGCCTTGAATAGGCGACGAGCGAAGGCAGTTTCATGGATCGCATGGCTCCCGGGTCACGGGAGGCTACTTGCGGCCGTGGATTTCCAGCGATGAGTTTCCGGGCGGTAGACCTACGGAGCATCGGGACGTGCGCATTGATATTCTGCGCAACGTTTGTCGCCTACGTGCCGGTCCTCCACGGCGGATTCCTCTGGGATGACAATTTTCACGTGACCCAGCCGGACCTGCAATCGGTCGACGGGCTGCGACGAATCTGGTGCGAGCTGGGAGCGACCCAACAGTATTACCCGCTGTTGCACTCGGCCTTCTGGCTGGAGCACCGCCTTTGGGGCGATGCGGTTGTCGGCTACCATCTGACGAACATCCTGCTGCACGCGCTTGCGGCCTGCCTTGTGGTCGCAGTCGTGCGGCGGCTGGCGCTGCCGGGGGCGTTTCTGGCAGGACTCATCTTCGCGTTGCATCCGGTCTGCGTGGAATCGGTTGCCTGGATTTCGGAGGAGAAGAACACGCTGTCTGCGGTCTGCTACCTGGGCGCGGCGCTCGTCTATCTTCGTTTTGACAAGGACCGTCGTCCTTCGCGGTATTTCCTGGCGCTGGGCCTGTTCATCCTGGCGCTCCTGACCAAGACGGTGACAGCGACGCTGCCGGCCGCGCTGTTGGTTATCTTCTGGTGGCAGCGCGGCAGGATCCTCTGGACCCGGGACGTGCGCCCGCTACTGCCGTGGTTCGGCCTCGCCGTGATCGCAGGGTTGCTGACGTCATGGGTGGAGCGATCCTTCATCGGAGCGAAGGGCGCGGACTTCACGCTCACGCTTCTCGAACGCTGCCTTCTGGCCGGAAGAGCGATTTTGTTTTATCTCGGAAAACTGGCATGGCCGGCGGACCTCATGTTCATCTATCCACGGTGGAACATCGATTCGGCGGTGTGGTGGCAGTATCTGTTCCCTCTTGGAGCGCTCGCACTGGTCGCCGCCCTAGGAATTGTCGCCTTCCGGCAGCGCGGCATCCCTGCATGCGCCGCCGCGGCGGGGCTTGCAGGATTCCTGATCTTTGCCGGGACCCTGTTTCCGGCGCTGGGATTCATCAATGTCTACCCGTTCATTTTCTCATACGTTGCGGACCATTTCCAGTACCTCGCAAGCCTGGGTATCATCGTGCCGGTGGCTGCAGGGCTCACGCTGGCGTCGGACCGGCTTCCACCCGCCGCGCGGTGGGTCAGGCCCGCGGGAAGCGGGTTGCTGCTTGCAACGCTTGGGGTGCTCAGCTGGCGCGAGTGCGGCATGTACCACGATGCGGGAACGCTTTACCGGACAACGCTTGAACGGAATCCCGCCTGCTGGATGGCGCATACGAATCTCGGCGACATCCTGTCGAGAATCCCCGGGCGCCTGCCCGAGGCGATCGGGCAATTCGAAACTGCTCTGAAGATCAACCCGCGGGATGTGAATGCGCACAACGACCTTGGCCACGCATTCACTGAAATCCCGGGGCGCCAGGCCGAAGCCATTGGCGAATATGAGGCGGCGCTGCGAGTCGACCCGGATTTTGCGCCGGCGCACAACAACCTGGGGGTCGTTCTGTCGACGATCCCCGGACGATTGCCGGAAGCGGTCGCCCACTTTGAAGAGGCAGTGCGACTGGCTCCACAGGCTTCGGAGCTCCGCGATAATCTGGGGTCAGCGCTGCTCAAGATCCCGGAGCGGGCACCCGAAGCGATCGAGCAGTTCGAGGCCGCCGTGCGGCTGGAACCGGGTTCCGCGGAGATGCAGAACGACCTGGGCATTGCCCTCGCCAAAATCCCCGGACGACTCCCAGATGCTACGGCCCATTTGGAGGAAGCGGTGCGCCTGAATCCGCGTTCGACGAAGATGCACAGCAATCTGGGCGTGGTGCTCGCCGAAACGCCCGGGCGATTCTCGGAGGCGGTTGCGCAGTTTGAGGCGGCGGTGCGGACGGAACCCCGATCGGCGGAAGCGCACAATAATCTCGGGGCGGCATTGAGCAAAACGCCGGAACGGGCCGCAGAGATGATGGCCGAATTTGAAACGGCGGTGCACCTCAAACCCGACTTTGCCGAAGCGCACAACAACCTGGCGGACGCCCTGGTGAAGATCCCCGGACGCCTGCCCGAAGCGATCGCCGAGTATGAGGCTACATTGCGCCTCAGCCCCGACTCCGCAGAAGTTCATAACCAGCTGGGAAATGCGCTCCTCGACATCCCCGGGCGGGCGCCGGAAGCGATCGCCCATTTCGAGGCGGCGCTCAGGATCAACCCCGGGCTGTTTGAGGCTCACTACGCGCTGGGAATCCTCCTATCCGAGCGTCCGGAGCGCCGCCAGGAGGCGCTGGCTCATTTGGGAGCGGCTTTGAGGATTAAACCCGATTTTGCACCCGCCATCGAAGCAATCGAGTGGCTTCAGGCTGCCCGGCCCTGACTGGACCAGTTTTTCGACTGATTTTCCGCAACCGATCCGTTTGGCCGTCGTCAGATCGTGTTGGTTGTGATTCACGAATTCAGGAGTAACATATCAGGTCGCGACGATGGCGGCAAATGAACCACCGAACCACCGGTCAATTCTCTCTGCCCGAATGTCGGAATTCGAGCGGCGCCCGCAAATAGGAACGATACCAAAAGCCCTTGTCTTTTAGCCATGAAAACGCGTTTTAGCCTTTCTCTCGGCCTGACTGCGATCATCGGACTCGGATTGTCCGCGGTGTCCGCAGACGCCAGCGGCAACATCGAGATGGCCGTCGTAGCAGAACAATCCGGTGTCCAGCTGCTGGCAGCGGTCCCGTCTCCCGATACGCCAGTGTATTATGTCGCACTCGACGGCGGTTACATCGAAGCAGGTGATCCGATCGCCAATGAGAATCCGCCCGGGGCTGCAGCCGTCGCGCAGGCCCTGCAACGTGAACTTGCAGAGGTCCGGTATCAGCCTGCAACCGGTCCAGCGACCCCCACCCTGTTGTTTATCTACCACTGGGGACTTCTTTGCCGCGATTCACACGCCAGCGAGAATGGGAATACGATCGATCCGAATCTGCACGCCCGGCTGTCGCTCATTACAACCGGCTCCCAGGATCGTGCGATCGAGACCTACATCCTGGACAGAGAGCTGACAGGGAGAATCAACCCGGCATTTCGCTCACCCCTGTTTCTGAACTTTCCGGAACGCGACGCCCTGTCGCTCTCCCACGACGATCGCTACTTTGTCGTGCTGTCGGCCTATGATTTTCGCTCGGTGAGCCAGCGGCAGCCAAACCTGCTCTGGCGCGTCAAGATGAGCACGCTGGGCGTCGGTGTCTCGATGGCGGATGCGCTGCCGACACTTCTCCATGGCGGCGCGCCATTTCTGGGGCGGAATCTCTCGAGCTTCCAGGATGTCCGAGTCCCGATTGTCGCGGCGATCCCAGTTGGGGCGGCGAACGGCGCGGAGCGTTTCTCGCCTCCGTTGGGTGACACCGGATCGCTGGACCCTCAGTTCCTGCGCGGTCTGATGAAGAAGGAGCACGACGAGTTTTCCGGCACGCACAGGTATGACAAGGTGGCCTACGATCCCATCGTTGTCGCGACGTCCACCAGCGCCATTTCTTCGACACCGTCCCTCTCGCCAAAACAGAGCCAGAGTCTCTAGCCCGCATATTTCACAGTCTCGGTCGTCGGCACAATCGTTCTTCCACTTTCGATTGGGGCGTCGGCAAAAGTCGCAGGATATGCGGGCTAAACCCGGATGTCGTTCACGCTGGGCCGGCAGATTCTTACATCGAACAGACTGTGGCTCTGCGGCGAGGCGAAGTGTGAGACATCCGGGTTAGGGTGCCTGACTTTTTGCCTTCAACCGGGCGTGCAGCCGGTTACAACGAGGCATGCCAAAGCTCGATGAAATCGTCGCCTACTGTGACCGGCGCACCCGCCGCACCGCATTTCAGGATTTCTCCGGTGCCTGCAACGGTCTGCAGGTCTCCAACAACGGACGTGTCACGCACATTGGGGCTGCAGTCGACGCCGGCATCGCGCCGTTCGAGCTGGCCGTCGCCGCCGGTGTGGATTTTCTTGTCGTGCATCACGGTCTGTTCTGGTCGCCACCGCAACCGGTCACCGGGCCGGCCTATCGGAAGCTCTCCGTTCTCTTCGGAGGCAATTGCGCATTGTATTCGAGCCATCTACCACTCGACGCGCATCGCGAGATTGGCAACAACGCGCTGCTTGCGCGCCAGCTAGGGTTGAAGCCCGCCCGTTGGTTTCTGGAGCACGAGGGCGAGGCCATCGGCTGCATCGCACCGAGCCGGCTCCGGCGTACGGCGCTTCGGCGCAAACTCGAGACCCTCTACCCGCGGGTCGTCGCCATCGAGTTCGGATCCGCCGCACCCCGCGCGGTGGCCTTTTGCAGCGGGAGCGGCCATCAGGCGGTGCGCGAGCTCGCGCCCGCAGGCGCGGATACGCTGGTGACCGGCGAGCTGCGCGAGGAGTGGTTCAACTACGCACAGGAGAATCGCCTCAATCTCTACGCATGCGGGCATTACGCAACCGAGACGCTCGGCGTGCAGGCCCTCGCCGCGGAACTGGCAAAGAAGTTCCGGCTGCCCTGGCGCTTCATCGCAACCGGCAACCCGCTCTAGTTGAGCCTGTCGGGCTTCGCCCCCCATGTTCAACTAAACAAACGGCGGACGCCGTTTGGCACGGAGGGACCGCTTTTCTTCCGATTCAGCGGAGAAGTTTTGAACTTTGGCCTGAGGCCCTCTGCGGGGGCAGTCCCGGGGTTGAGGATCGCTTCCGGATTAAGAAAACGGGCACCTTCAGTCAGCGCCGAGCAAGAAATCCGGAAATCACTCGATCCTTCCGGGCTCCGCCAAAATGGCGCAGCCATTTTTTACTAGCAGCGCGGAGGATGAAGTCCGACCCGCTGCTAGAGTCCGAGAGCGGCCGGCCCCTTGGCGTCCCGGAACCTCTGCAAAATCAGTTCTTTTCTTTTCTCCGCTTCCGCTGCTAGCTCCTGTGAAGACCTTCCGCATCCCATGAAAAAGATCGCGATCATCAACGGCCCGAACCTTGACCGACTTGGACAGCGCGAACCCGAGATCTATGGTCGCGAGACCCTGGCCGACCTCGAGAAATCGCTGCGCGCGGAAGTCGCCGGCAGCGAGGTGGAGCTCGATTTCTTCCAGTCGAACCACGAGGGCGCGATCATCGACCGGATCGCAAGCCTGGCCGATCGCAAGTTCTCCGGGCTGATCATCAACGGCGCGGCGCTGACGCACACGAGCGTTGCGTTGCGCGACGCGCTGCTCGGCACCGGGATCCCGACCGTCGAGGTCCATATCTCCAATATCTACAAGCGTGAGGAGTTCCGGCACCGCTCGCTCACCGCGCCCGCGTGTCTCGCAGTGATCACCGGACTCGGGTTGGAGGGTTACCACGCAGCGCTGCGGTTCCTCCTGAAACGCTAGGGCGCGGCGATTCGCACTACGGCCGACCGACGCGAAACCAGTCGAAGTCGGCATGGCCCGTTGCTTCGGCGTCCGGCCGTGCCAATGCGAAGAGACCGACTTTCGCACCCATCCAGCGGCCTTTGCTCGCGGTAAAATCAGCGCCCATGGGAACGAACGCCCGACCATCGAGGCTGTAGCTGAAGCGGCACTTTCCGCCCTCCCCGACCGCGACCCGCAGGTACACGAGAGTCGATTCGAAATTCACTCCGGCCACTTCCTGCTCCCTGCCGCCCGATTTCGCGTCGGCACAAACGGTCAATGACAGGCGCAGCCCGGACTGTGTCTTGCGGACACCAATCCATGCTGTGCTGTAGCCGAAGATCACGAGGCCGGCAGTCTCCCCCTCCCGGGCCGGCGCAAACGACAACGCGGTCGTCGCCACGAATTCCGGCGCCGGCCATTTCTGCAACAGGAGATTCGGCACGAGCCAGAGGTTCCCGGCGACCGGAACAGGACGGGAGAAGAGCCGGATTGAGCCGGGTTTCTCACTGAGCGAAAACCAATGTTCGCCGGGGTTTGCCTGCCATTGCCACTGGGGGCCGAGGCTGGCGGCGTCGAATTCATCTGATGTTGCCGGAACCTCGATCGGACAAATGCTCCCGGAATCCGGTTTGCGCCAGACCCTGACCGGTTCGCCTGTGCCCGTTGCGCCAGAATCGAAGCCCATCACGGGCCAGCCGTCAGCGCGCCATTGCATCGGCTGCAGATGCACGACGCGCCCGTATGCATCCTTGTCCTGGAAATGAATGAACCAGTCCTGCCCGGACGGAGTGTCGATCCACGCGCCTTGATGCGGCCCGTTGATTTCCGTGCCGCCCTGGCGCAAGACGATGCGGTCTTCGTAGGGCCCGTAAACGCTTCTGGCTCGGAAGACGGACTGCCAGCCCGTTTCCACTCCGCCCGCCGGGGCAAAGATGAAATAGAAGCCATTTCGTTTGTAGAACTTCGGCCCCTCGATGGTGCGGTAGCCGGGCAGCTTGTTGCCGTCGACGACGATCTGACCCTCGTCAAGACAGCGCAGGCCATCGGGACTCAGCCGCACAACAGTGAGAACGTTGCTGAATCCCGCCCGACTCCTCGCCCAGGCGTGGACGAGATATGCCTGGCCGTCGTCGTCCCACAGCGGACACGGATCGATCAGCCCTTTCCCGGCTTTGACCAGCACCGGCCGGCTCCACTGTCCAGCAGGATCGGTGGCCGTGACCACGTCGATGCCGTAATCCGGATCGGGAAAATAGATCCAATATTTCCCGGCATGGTAGCGGATCGCCGGCGCCCAGACGCCGCAGCCCGGCTGGACCCGCGCGTATTGATCCTCGGGAGTCAGGCGCTCAAGCGCGTGGTTGATCAGCCGCCAGTTGACCAGATCGCGGGAATGCAGCACCGGAAGCCCCGGCACACAGTTGAAACTCGATGCGACGAGGTAGTAGTCGCCACCCACCCGGACGACGTCGGGGTCGGAATAGTCGGCAAACAGCACCGGATTGCGGTACGTGCCGTCACCCTGATCGGAAACCCATGGCGCTGCCGCTTCCGCATGACCGGCACGGCCGCCAGTGAACAGCGCAACCATGAGCAGGGCGGCACGGAGCGTCAGAAGACCGCGATTCCACCGCGGTTGGTTCCACAGCGACAGGAACAACGGCAGACGACGGCCAAAGTTCATCCGGGTCCTTTCAAAATCTGGAGGGCGGCGCGCTGTCGCCGCCAGCGACTGGAGGGGCGCTGACGGCCTGCCATGCCGTAGCCTCGCGCGCGGAGGCTGGAGCAATGCCCCCCATCGGCACAGTCCTGAGGGATTCCAGGCCGCTTCAACAAAAAATCGCAAGTCCGCAAAAAGGTCGGCCATAGCCGCGTCTCTTCACCCGCCATCCAGCGAAATCGGTTCGCCGCGGACGCGAGCAATCAAAGGTTCTCGATCTTCCGGTACTTGGGCACCAGCAGCTTCATGACCGTCCAGGCAACGAGGTACGCAAGGGCGCATACGGCGAACATGATGCCATAGGCGGTCTTCATCTCCCCCTGTACGAGCGTCGTTTGAAGATGTTTTAGCTGGGCGAAGGAGTCCGGATTGATCGCCTGGATCTGGCTGATGACTCCCTTCGGCAGGCTCCCTAATTCGACCAGGTTCAGGTCGATCGATGTGCCATGTTGGTTCGTCAGTTTCAGTGAGAGAATCTGGTTGAGATAGTCGCCCAGCGCACCGGCCCTCGCTTCGGTCCAGGTCCTGGCGATTCCGGCGGAGCGGTAGGCGTCGAACAGCCATCCGCCCGATTTGTTGACGAGAATGCCGCCAAGACCACCGAACATGCCACCGATGCCGGTGACCGAACCGATCGCCTTCTTGGGAAACATGTCCGAGACCGTGATGAACAGGTTTGCCGACCATGCTTGGTGGGCCGAAGCACCGATGCCGATCAGAATCACAGGAACCCAGAAGCTGATATGGCCGAAGGGCTGCGCGAGCAGGACGATGAGCGGGAAAAAGGCGATGATCAACATGGCCCGCATGCGGCCAGCGTAAGGCTCGTAACCCTTGTCGATGAAATACATCGGAAACCACCCGCCACCGACGCTTCCAATGCAGGTCATCGTGTAAAGGACGGCGATCGGCATCGCAACGTCCATACCCCCCATGCCGTATTGTGCCTTCAGAAAGGACGGGAGCCAGAAAAGGTAAAACCACCAAATGCCGTCGGTCATGAATTTGCCGAACGCGAACGACCACGTCTGCCTGTAGCCAAGCAATTTGCACCATTCGACGTACCACGGGAGCTTGAGCTCGCCAGACGCCGCCGCTTTCGCCTCGGCGGTCGCGACGACCTGTTCCTCGACGTCACTGTGGATGTAGTCGTATTCGGCCTTGCCCAGGCGCTTCTGCTTCGAGGGTTGCTCGTAGAGCCAGAACCAGAAGATCAGCCAAAGGAACCCCATGGCGCCGACGAGGATGAACGCCCCCTGCCAACCAAATTTCTCGGCGATCCACGGGACCGAGATCGGGGCGAGTATGGCGCCGACATTGGTGCCGGAGTTGAAGACGCCGAACGCGACGGCGCGCTCCTTCTTTGGGAACCACTCGGCCGTCGTCTTGTTCGCCGCCGGAAAATTGCCCGACTCGCCAAATCCAAGCAGACCGCGCGCGATCATGAATCCACCCGTGCCCTTGGCGAGAGCGTGAAGCATTGCGGCGACGGACCAGACGATGAGCGCCCAGGCGAAACCCGCCTTCGTGCCCAGCCAGTCGATTATGCGCCCGGCGAACAACATGGACATGGCGTAGACGAGCTGGAACACCATGACGATGTTCGCGTAGTCCGTGTCAGTCCAGTTGAATTCGACCTCCAGGTCGCCCTTCAAAAGGCTCAAGACCTGCCGGTCCAAATAGTTGACGGTCGTGGCGAAGAACAGCAGCCCACAGATAGTCCACCTGTATTTGCCGATCTTCTCGTTCAGCTTATTCAGCTTGTTCATTGGGGGTGTTGCGGTGATGAGAGAATGAACTGGTGGCGCGGCCGAGGCTCACCTGGACCTACGCAGTTGGATGAAAACCCGCCGCACGGCAACGCCCAGGCTCGATTTGGGGAGCAATAGGATTGGAGAGACTCATTGAGCAGCGGGGCGGGAGTTGAGACTGGGGCTTTTGACGACGGGCTCAATGGTCACGTTATTGAACGAGATGGAACCTGCATGTTGCAACACATCGGCGAACTGGACGCCAGAAAAAGTGCAGTCGGAAAACCGCACCCCGTCGATCACTGCACCAGCAAATCCACCGATCCAAAGGACGCGCGGGCTCGAGCGGCTGGTGACATGTTCCAGCACCACGTTGCGGACCACGGGATGATACGGTCCCTTGGCCCCCTCCTCATAGAGGAAGTCGATGGTCAACACGGCCTCCGCCACCTGGCCGACATCGACGTTTCGCATGAACACATTTTCGATCACACCGCCGCGCTGGGCATTGGACTTGAGTCGCAATGCCCGGTCGAGATTTGCGCCGTCCATCACACAATCCTCGATGAACACATTGCGGCACCCGCCGGAGATCTCGCTGCCGATCACGACGCCGCCATGCCCATTCCTCATTGTGCAGCGCCGGATGACCAGATCCTCGGACGCGACGCCAATCCGACGCCCGTCGTCGTTGCGGCCCGACTTGATTGCGATGCAATCGTCGCCGGTTGTGAACTGGCAGTCTTCAATCAACACATCGCGACACGATTCCGGATCGCAACCGTCGTTGTTCGGTCCAGTGGATACGATGTCGACACCGCGCACGATGACGTTGGTGCACAGCTCCGGAGCGATTTCCCACATGGGAGAGCGGCGGATGCGCACGCCTTCGATGAGGATGTTGCGGCATCGGTAGGGCTCGATGAAATTCGGCCGCAGGAAAAATCCGGCGCCGAAAATGCGCTGATCGACAGGGACACCGCGCTCGCCCATGTCCAGGAGCCGTTGCACGCCCGCCCGGGACGGGGAAACGCCATCGACCCGCTTGGTCCAGGCCCACCAGTTGTCAACCGAGGTGGCTCCGTCGAGTGTGCCATCGCCGGTGATGGCAATGTTCTCCTGATCGCAAGCGTAGATGAATGGCGAATAGTTCATGCACTCCGTGCCCTCCCAGCGCGTCAGGACCACTGGAAGGAACCTCGCCGGATCGGTGATGAATTGCAGCGTGGACCCAGTCGCCACGTGAAGGTCGACGTTGCTCTTGAGGTGGATGGGACCCGTCAGAAAAATCCCCGGCGCAGTCACGGTCACATGGCCGCCGCCGGCTTCGTGGCAGGCATCGATCGCCTTGCTGATGGCCCCGGTGCAGTCAGTCACGCCATCGGCAACCGCGCCGTAATCCGTGATCGGGAAATCGCGGGCGGGAAACACGGGCGCCTTGATCCGGGCCAGGATCGTATCGCGCTGCGCCCATTCGGGGGCGGATGCTCCTGCGTTCCCGGCCGGAGCCGGCGCCGGCGCCGGTGTCGCCGGCGCTTCGACGACGAGCGGCAGGCCGAGAAGTTTCTGAACCTCGATGCCCGCCAGAATCAGCGGCCCGACACCCTTGAGGTCATTCTCGACGACGGGCTCGTGGATATAGTACTCGAACGAGCCGTCGCGACCATAGCCAAGGCCGGCCACGGAACAACATTGGGTCAGCGTCATCTGCCCGTTCCCGTCGACCTTGACGAGCTTCCCAACGATTCCCCGATAGCCGTTCACGACTGCGGGCAAATAGTCTCGGGACAAATAGCCGCGGTTGATGCCCTTCGCCATCGCGTATACGAACATGCTCGACCCGGTTGCCTCAAGGTAGTTCCCCTCGCGGCGACCCTGATCGGTCACCTGGTACCAGAGACCGCTGGCAGCATCCTGGTATTTGACAACTCCGGCGCAGACCTTCTGCAGCGCCGCAACGATCTCCGGCCGGGCCGGGTGGTCGGCCGGAAAGTAATCCAGCGTATCGACAAGCGCCATCGCATACCAACCGATCGCGCGGCTCCAGAAATTGGGTGATGTGCCGGTGGTCTTGTTCGCCCAGGGCTGCGTCCTGCTTTCATCCCAACCGTGAAAAAAGAGCCCGGTCTTCGGATCGAACGTATGGGTCGCGATGAGCCGGAACTGCTTTGCGACATCGTCGACGCCGGCGGTTGGGCCCTTGAAGCGCTGTGTGTACTCGGCATAGAACGGCTCGGCCATGTAGAGTCCGTCCAGCCACATCTGCTGCGGATAGCGCTGCTTGTGCCAGAACCCGCCGTCACTCGTCCGCGGCTGGACGTCCAGCTGTTTCCGCAGCGAGTGCGCAGCCTTCATATAGCGCTCCTCCTTCGTCAAACCGAAGAGCGCCAGCACGGTCCTGCCGGGACCGATGTTGTCGAGGCTGTAATCTTCCAGCACGTAGGTCTGGATACGTCCGTCGGGAGCGACAAACGAGCCGACCGTAGACCCTGCAAACGCTGCGTAGCGGGGATCCTTCAGCGTATCGCCAAGCTCGATCAGCGACACGGCAAACAAACCGGCGGAATAATCCCATTTTGCGCGCCCACCCTCCTTGTACACCAGTTTCTGCGCGCGGCGCGCCATCTCGGAGTCCGCCATTCGCACGGACCAATACAACGGCGCCGCGCCCGCGAATTCGCGCGGCAGCGGAGCATCGGCGGCTCGCCCGATCGCGACGGCCAGAAGGACGCTCAGAAGGATTGATCGAGAAAGCAAAGAATCGGACCTTTTCATAGAAGGAGGGATGCCGGCATCCCGTCGCAAAAGCGGGGAACCGGAGAAGTGCGTTTGTCTAACGGACACGTGTCCGCCCGACAAGCAAAACTGCCATTCTCCAAGAAGATTTTCCGAACCGTCGCCGACCGGCGCGATTCGGTGTTCCGGTCGGGACATTGAATCGCACCCGCGCGCGCCGATCCGGCCCGGCGGGTCATTGCACTCCGCGCCCGGCGGGAGGATTGGCGCACGTCGCGTCGCCGGACTCAGCGGGCCAGCCAGCCGCCGTCGACGGCCAGCGTATAGCCGTTGACGTAGTCGGACGCCTCGGAGGCCAGGAAGACGACTGCGCCCTTCAGATCGTCGGGCGTGCCCCAGCGGCCAGCCGGGATGCGCTCGAGAATGGCGTTGGCACGGTTGGCGTCCGCGCGCAGCGGCGCGGTGTTGTCCGTGGCCATGTAGCCCGGCGCGATTGCGTTCGCGTTGATCCCCTTGGATGCGAGTTCGTTGGCCATCAGCCGGGTCAGCCCCTGGACCGCGCTCTTTGAACAGGTGTACGAAGGCACCCGAATCCCGCCCTGGAACGACAGCATCGAGGCAATGTTGATGATCTTGCCTTTGCCGCCCCGGGCAACCACGTCGCGCACGAAGCACTGGCTCAGGAAAAAGACGGCGTCGATGTTGATTCCCATCACGTCGTCCCAATCCTTCGCCGAGAAATCGAGGAAATCCGCGCGGCGGATGATTCCCGCGCAATTCACCAGGATGTCCAGGTGCGCAAAGGTCTTTTTCGCCTCGGCGACAACCGCAGGAATCGCGGTGCGATCGCCGAGGTTTCCGACAACGGCCACGGCCTTGCGCCCAAACGCCTGCACCTGTTTCACGGTGTCGTCCGCCGGAAGGATGTCCACGGCGACAACGTCCGCGCCTGCCTCGGCAAGCGCCAGCGCCATGCCCTGGCCCAGGCCGCGGGCGGCACCCGTGACGACGGCGACTTTGCCGTCGAGTCTGAAACGATCGATGATTGAGCTCATAGTATTTTGATAGGAGTTGAGGAGTGATCGTCAGCGGAGCTCGCTGATCGGCGCCGGGTCCATGTCGTGGAACACCTGATTGTCGCCGCCCATTGCCCAGCAGAAACGGTAGTTGCCCGTGCCGACGCCGGCATGAATCGACCAGGCCGGCGAAAGCACAACTTCGCGGTCGCGCACGATGAGGTGGCGCGTTGCCTGCGGCTGGCCCATGAGGTGGACGACGATCTGCGACCCGAGATTGAAATACAGGTAGATCTCGGTGCGTCGGCTGTGCGTGTGGGGTGGCATCGTGTTCCAGATGCTTCCCGGTTCGAACTCGGTGAAACCCATCACCAGCTGGCAGCTCTGGATGCCCTTCTGATGGATGTAGCGACAAATTCGGCGGCGGTTGGCCAGCGCGGGCTCTCCGAGTTCCTGGACTTCAGCCTGTGCCCGGGTCGCGAGCGTCGTGGGATGTTTCGCGTGCGCCGGCGTGCTGATGAAGTAGAACTGCGCCTGTCCGGTCGCGCCGTTTTCAAAGGCGACATCGCGCTCGCCCAGTCCGATGTAGAGGCACTCGAGCGCGTTCAGGGCATACCGTTCGCCTCCCACGCGCACCGCGCCGGGATCGCCGATGTTGAGGATGCCAATCTCGCGGCGCTCCAGGAAAAAGCTCGTGCCCGTCTCCTTGGCGCTCGGCAGGCCGAGCGGTGCCGAAGTCGGCACGGCGATGCCGACAATCATGCGGTCAAGGTCGGTATAGTGCGCCGTAACCTGGCCGGGTTGCGATAGCCCGGTGATCAGGAACTGCTCGCGCAGTGCTTCGGTGCCGAGCGTGTTCGTCTCGGCGGGACTCGGGAAATAATGCAGCTTCATAGGCAAAATGGATTCACTGCGCCTCAATCTTGGCGATCTTAATCGGCGACGCGAGACGCTTCGCCCAGGACGCGAGATAGGCATTCCAATCGTCCGCGGATGAGAAATCGCCGCTTTGTTTCCAGCCGGCGCCGGCATAGTACTGCAAGGTTTCGCCCGGCTTCACTCTCGCGAGGATGAGGCGATCGCCGGGAATCTCGGCAAACCCGGCCAGTTTCGCCGCCGGGGCGAGAACCACACCCGTGCCGAGGTTGCCCGACACCGGCTTCGCGAAATCCTCCCAAAGTCCGATCCACGCCCCCGCATTGTCCTGCGCCGGCGTCATCGTCGCCTGCTTGGGATGTTTGGTCAGGCCGATGCCGATGGTCAGTTCGCCGTCCGAGCCCTGAGCCGGTGCGAAGTCGAACGTGCTCTCAATCCTGTCGAGATTGTGCCCGGCATCGATCGTGAAGCGCTTGGTCTCCGAGATCTTGACGCCGTTGCCGGCATCCCAGGGCTCGTAGCTCAGCTCAAACACCGCCCGGATCGGGCCGTTCGCAAGCACCTTCCAGGTCTTCCAATTGTGCCCGACTGCCAGCTTCTGGCCATCCCACACACCGGTGCCGCCGCACCCGCGATTCGTGCCGGTGTCGTACATATCCAACCCCTCGCCCGAATCCGAGTGGTAGTGGCCTTTGCGATACCAGCGGTCCACGATGAGATAGCGGACCCGCTTGCTCCAGACGTCGACGCCGCTGCTGATCATCCGGTCGCCGCCGGCCGCAGGCGAGTCGAGCCCCGGTCCGTAAATGCGGTGCGCAATGCGGTCGTTTTCCCACGCAAAATCGTCGAACCGCTCCGGGATATAGCGTGCAAAGACCTTCGCCGGAAAGGGCGGCACGGTCGCGGCGGTCTTCTCGATCGTGAACGTCGCGGACTTCTCACCTGCGGCGAAATCGTGCTGGAAGATGAGGTCCAGATAGTAGTCGTGATGCTCCTCCGGCTTGAAGTTCATGCCCTGCGACGGCACGACGGCTCCGTTCGCATCCTTCACCAGCAGGTGGTCGAACAGCGCGTCGGCCTTGATATCCGGCAGGAGGCGCTTGATTTCGTCGAAGGGAACCGCGATGACCTCGGCCGGCCGGGCCAAGTCCAGATCGTTGGTGACGGTCACGACGATCTTGTCGGCGGCACGCGCCAGCAGGGCGGTGCCCGCCAGGATGACGAGCAGGGATTTCTTCATGGCGATGGGAGCAGGGACTGGGGAAAACGATCCATGTGCGAAACTGTTTTGAGAACATTGAATGGCACGGATCCGCGTGCAACATTTCTTCCGAACCACGCTTCAGCTTCGTGCCCGCAAACCCCATGGCCCAATGACAAAGTGCAACGTTTGAGCCCTTCGGGATTGCTCCTCCAGGACCTTGGTATGATTTCAAGTCGACAGCGACTGGGCCTTTTGCTCTATCGAGCATGAACGCCACTTCACGTGAATATCAAGCTGATGAAGTCACCCCCTTCGTGCCTCGTGGCGATCCTTTTCGCCTCGTTTTTGATCCTGCCGAGCTATGCCTCCCGTCCGTCTGAGAGCGAAGGAGAACAGGCGATACGGGTTCAGATAGCTCGGGAGGCGAATGGACGAATCCGGCTGGTCGAGTTCAGAAAGACTGATGGGATGGAAGGACAACTGATGGGGTATCAGGTCTACGGAATGGAATTCGCGGCAAAGATCGAGTTCACCGAGACCTGCAAATGGCTGATCGGAGGCCCGTTGGTTCAGCAAATCACGTTTGAGACAAGTCGTGCGGTGACGAGTTCGTCTGTCACGAGGCAGTTACTCGAAGACGCTGGCAATCCGGGCATGGTTGTTGCCCAAGGACAACAGGTGACAGTTACCGGCGTCATACAGTTCATCAAAAAGGAGAGCGGATGGGCGGTGGATGCAGTGCAGCCTCGCCAAGGAACGCCAGTCGGTGGGTGGAAGCCGATTGCGGCCCAGCAACCGCCAGAACAACAGATGCCCGACAAGAGCGTGTTGGACGCGATCATCAAACCTGATGTGGAATACACCATCAGTTTTGGCTCGCGACCCGCCACAGACGACTCGCTGGCCCCATTGTTCGATGATTCGGTCGCTTCCATCCAATTTACTCAATACACCCAGAGTTCGGTGAACGCCCTGATCAGCTATGCGGTACTCCAGCCGAAATTTGAGAAGCGAACCATCAACCTTGTCGGTACCATCGACGGAGCACGACTGGTTCTTCGCGGCCAGAACTTGGAACTCACCATGGTCCTCCAGAATCACGGAGGGAAGATCGAAGGCAGATTTCAGTACGGGCAGGCCGCGGGAAGCATGGCAACAGACCTGAGCTCGCCGCGATTACTAGACTCCGATCCGGATATCAATTATGCCCTAATTCAGATTAAGGTGGAAGGGCAGAAAGTTTTCAAAGGCACACATTATGATGCATCGTCTCGCGGCTTCACCTACCCAATAGCGTCACCCCTGGGACCCGAAGGGTCTTTTGTCTATGTGCCAGGCACAGGCAGACCAGAAGTCGGCCTCGAGCGCATCATCCTGTTTAGTCGACCGCTGCCAGGCATGCGTGTCATTCCCGTTTTTTCTGCGAGTGGGCTTGTCGAAAAGATCACTCAACAAGAACTGGAAAGCCGCATCCTCAAACAAACTGGGGCCACAGTTGCCGCGTTGGTGAACCAACATGTTGATTCGTGGGAGAAAGCGGCGAACGCACACTGGGCCAAATTTGACAATGCATCGCCGAGTCGCCCAGAAGAGGCAGCTGCTGTCGATTTCTCGATTAAAGGGATCCGGCTTGGTGATCAATTGCCACCGATTCTAGCAAGATACCATGGTCTTCCAGCAGTGCGAATGAACGCCGTAACAGGATATTCCACTGACCAGTCGGGTATGTGGGTGATAAAACCCGAGCATGGACTGGAGGGCGCGAGAACGCTGGGATTCATGATTCACAAACGCCGCGTGCAATCGGTCTGGATCGCTTACTCGCAGGAAGATGCGGCGACCATCGGAGGCAAGGACGCGATGCTGAATTCTATGAGAGCGAAGCTTGGGGAGCCGGATGCGAGTTCAAAAGGTGTTCGGCAAGAAAAAGGAGCTATGCATACCGACTATCAGTGGACCTTTCCGGATTTGGCTCGGGTGGTCCGCTTTAGTGCCGTGGACGGACCAGCTGGAGGCGTTCGGCTAAGCGCACAAAACAGCACATTCATCCACTAACCCCAATTGCGAGTAGGGACTCTAGCAGCTTGTCGGGCTTCGCCCTCCATGCTGCTAAACAAACGGCGGACGCCGTTTGATCCTGAAGCCGAAACATACAAAGAAAGTTCTTTATCGAGCGAAACTTTTTTCGCGGGAAAGCGTCGACGCAGTTTGCCCGCCCGTTTTGTAGACTTGGACCGCCAGACGCCGATGTTGTTGATCTATTGTTACGCCACGGGCCGCTTTGGTTCCCGGACGATCGAGGCGCCGAGCTGCAGCGACGTGGCGGTGCGTTACCTTTGCACCAACCACCACCCAGATCACGACTCGATCTGCACGTTTCGCACCGCCAACAAGCAGGCGTTCAAAGCGGCGTTTGTGAGCGTGTTGCAACTGGCCCAGGA
>Ga0265323_10000071_pt1 | contig 56313 bp, 35 predicted proteins | sample 41225metaG_FD_193580 | JGI IMG/M metagenome (GOLD analysis project Ga0265323, IMG submission 193580) | Rhizosphere microbial communities from Carex aquatilis grown in University of Washington, Seatle, WA, United States - 4-12-25 metaG | ecosystem: Host-associated > Plants > Roots > Rhizosphere...
AAAGCCGAGAACGATCATGAAGAATTGCAGCACCTCGGTGTAAATCGCCGAGGTCAGTCCGCCTTTCAAAACATAAAGCAAGACGACACCGGAGCAAATCAACAGGGCGAAGTTGTAGTTCCAGCCGAGAAGCTGGTTCAGCAATTTCGCCAGCGCGTCCATCGAAATGCCGGAGGCAAAAATCGTCATCACCGCAAAGGCGACGGCGTTCAGCCCGCGGACACGCTCGTCAAAGCGCATTTTGAGGTATTCCGGCGTGGAGCGCGCCTTGGAACCGTAGTAAAACGGCATCATGAACACGGCCAAAAACACCATCGCCGGAATCGCGCCGACCCAGTAAAAATGCGCGGTGACAATGCCGTATTTGGCGCCGCTGGCGGCCATGCCGACGAGTTCAAGCGCGCCGAGGTTGGCGGAGATGAACGCCAGCCCGGTCACCCAGGTTGGAATCGAGCGGCCGGACGTAAGAAAGTCCGACGAACTTTTCATGTAGCGGGCGAGCGCCCAGCCAATGCCGATGACAAACGCGACGTACGCGATCAAAATTGCGTAGTCTACCCACGCCAGATGAATTGGTTGCATAATGAGTGGCGCAGTTTTTATACATTCTCATCGGAGTTGTCAATCTGTTTGCTTTCCATTTGTTATTGTGGTTTATTATGCCACTCATGCGCCCGGGACAAAGGCCGTGCGTTCGAAAATAGCACCGAAAATTGACACATTTTATGCCGACTCAAATTGAAGAAAATCCCGTCACGCAAAAGACCCGCGAACTTTGCCAGGCCATCGTTGACCTGCCGAACCTGCGCGCCGCCCGCCAGCGGATTGATGCTTTTCTGGCCAATGACGCAGCGCGCGGCCAATACGAAAGTTTGATTGCCAGGGGCCAGGCGCTTCAGGAAAAACAGCAGAACTCCGTGCCGTTGGACGGCACGGAAATCGCCGATTTCGAGAAACAGCGCGACGCATTGCTGGCCAATCCCGTCGCGCGCGGTTTCCTCGATGCGCAGGAGGAGCTTCACCACCTTCAGCACTCGATTCAGAAATACGTTTCCAAAACGCTCGAAACCGGCCGCGTTCCCACCGCCGAAGACCTCGACGGCTCCTGCGGCAGCCACGGCTGCGGCTGCCATCATTGATTGATGGCGGCGGTCAGTCCGGGTTCACCAAGATTTTAACTTCCGCCAGCACGTTGCCGGATTCCTTCTGAATCTGCCTTGCGCTGGCAGGGTGTTTTGGAATAACACCAGCACGTGTCCGATCGTTTTCAAACACATGATCCGAAGCGTTTCGAGGACGCACTGCGCCGGTTCGATGAAGCCAACGCCCGCGATCCAAACACCGAGGTCATCGACGGCATCTCCCGCCCGCGCGAATGGCTGTATGCCCAGCGTCTGACAAAATGGGTTTTGCAACTTTGCCCCGACGCTTCCGAGGAACTTCGCCTCGCCGCGCGCTGCCAGCACCTTTGCCGCTGGGAAATCCCGCGCCAGTCTCATCCGATGACCCGCGCCGGGTATCTGCAATGGCGTGCCACGCTCAAAAAGTTTCACGCCCAAAAGGCCGGCGACATTTTGCGCGAAGCCGGCTACCCGGAAGACGTGATTCGCCGGGTGCAGGATTTGAATCTCAAGAAACATTTTCCCGACAATCCCGAAACCCGCGGGCTGGAAGACGCGCTTTGCCTTGTCTTCCTTGAATTCCAACTGGCCGGCCTTGCGGCGAAAACCGCCGATGACAAAATCATCAACGCCATCCAAAAATCCTGGCAGAAGATGACCGGTGCCGCACAGGCTGAAGCGCTCAAGTTGAATTACGGATTGCGCGAAAAAAACTTGCTGGAACGCGCGCTCAACGGCTAGAACGGTTTTCCGTTGGTGGGGTGGGCGACCGCGCGAGCCGGAGATTTGACTTTTAAGCTGTGCGGCTCGCCAGTAGTCTCGCCCCGCCTTTTGATTCCGAGCGACAATGCCGCCACCGCCTGATACGCCACGCGAAAACCAGATCCCGCTCTGCGTGGACCTGGATGGCACGCTCATCAAGACTGATTTGCTTTGGGAATCGCTGGCACGGCTGCTGCGACGAAATCCGTTCCAACTCCTACCCGTTCTTTTCTGGTGGATGCGCGGCCGGGCTTTCTTGAAGCGGCAGCTCGTCCGGCGCGTTACAATTGACCCTGCCGCCCTGCCCTACCACGAACCGTTCCTCGCTTTCTTGCGCGAACAAAAGAAGACCGGGCGGAAATTGGTTCTCGTCACCGCCTCCGACCGCGACATGGCCCTGCCCGTTGCCAATCATGTCGGGCTGTTTGACGAAGTACTGGGCAGCGACGGCAAAACCAACCTGCGCAGCGGCAATAAACTAAAGGTCCTTGTCGCCAAATTCGGCGAACGCGGTTTTGACTATGCCGGCAATTCGTCCGCCGACTTCGCCGTCTGGCGCGGCGCGCGCGAAGCCATCGTCGTCAATGCCAGCGCTGCCGTTTTGAAACGGGCCGCCGAATGCGCCAAGCCCGGCCCGACGTTCACGCAGGATTATTCGCCGTTCGCCACGCTGAAAAGTTTTCTCAACGAACTCCTGGTTCGCAGCGGTTATCTCCTGGCCGTCGGCGCCGGGCTTTTGCTGACCGCCGCGTTCCCGAAAATCAGCATCGCCGGTTGCGCCTGGATTGCGCCCGCATTGATGATTGCCGCCGCTTACGGCAAACGCGGATGCGATGCCTTTCGCGCCGGTTACGTCGCCGGCTTGGCGTATTTCCTTTCGTCGCTGTACTGGCTGCTGCTGATTCCAGTGACAGGCTATCCCATTCTCGGCTGGATTGCATTGGGCGCCTATGTCGCGCTGTATCCGGCAACCTGGGTCTGGCTGATTTCAAATTCCAAATTTCAGATTCCAAATACCGAATCCTGGAGCCGCCGCGTGCTATGGTCGTTTGCGGGCGCGGCTGCCTGGGTGGCGCTGGAAATGGTTCGCGGGCGGCTGTTCAGCGGGTTTCCATGGAATCCGCTGGGCGCGTCGCAATTTCAACTGGTTCCACTCATTCAAATCGCGTCGGTCACGGGCGTTTATGGCGTTTCGTTTCTGGTCGTGTGGGTTTCGCTGTCGCTGTTTTCCGCCGGGCGCATGATCTTCCGCCGCCCCGCCCTGCGAATGGCGTGGCCGGCGGAAATAGCTCTGCCGCTGGTCGTGGTCATGGCACTGTTCGTCTTTGGGTTCGCCCGAATCAACAAACAAAATCCTCCCGGCGCGACACTGCGCATCACGCTCGTTCAACCCAGCATTCCACAGGCTTTAATTTGGGACCCGAACGCGAATACCAATCGTTTTCGGCAACTGCTCGAGCTTTCCGAACGCGCGCTCACGAACCAAACCGACCTGCTCATCTGGCCGGAAGCCGCCGTGCCGGAATTCGACGAGGCCAGCTACGCCGCCATCACCAACCTCGCCCGCACCCACCACCTCTGGCTGATTTGCAATGCCGACGACGCCCGGTGGCGGCCCAATGCGAAGGGCAAGGACGACTTCGACGTTTTCAACGCGGCATTCCTGTTCGACCCGGACGGCCATTTCAAGAATGTTTACCACAAACAAAAGCTGGTTGTCTTTGGCGAATATATCCCGCTCGTGCGCTGGTTGCCGTTCATCAAATGGTTTACACCCATCCCCGGCAGCTTTGCGTCCGGCACCAATGCGGTGCCGTTTGAATTGGAGCGCCGGGCACCGTCCCGGCTCGAAGTCCAGCTCGGCACGAATCAAGCCGAGACGGTGCCCAGCGCTCCTAACCGCGTCAAAACCTCCACGCTGATCTGTTTTGAAGACATGTTTCCGGAACTGGCGCGTGAATACGTCCAGGACGACACGGATTTTCTGGTGAACCTGACGAACGACGGCTGGTTCGGCGACAGCGCGGAACAATGGCAGCACGCCGCCGGCGGTGTTTTTCGCGCGGTGGAAAACGGCGTGCCGCTCGTGCGCTGTTGCAACAACGGCGTGACCTGCTGGATGGATGCCACCGGCCGCATGCGTGAAATTTTGAAGGATCAAAACGGCAGTGTCTATGGCGTCGGCGCAATGACGATTGACCTCCCGTTGCTGCAACCCGGCGAAAAGCGCGCACCGACTTTTTACAATCAGCACGGCGATTGGTTTGGGTGGTTATGCGTTGGTGTTACGGGCATTTTGTTTGTCGTAAAAATTTCAGGGCATCGTCGCAGACAACAATCTTGAGCTTCTGCACCCTTTGCAGCTTGCCACCGCTTCGCAGCGGAATAGACTTCTACCCGAACGGAGTCTCTTAACCATTAACCCAGCATTTTATGCCATTCACCGCTGCTCAGGTCGCAGAACAACTCCAGGGCGAAGTCCTCGGCGACGGTTCAGTCCAACTCACCGGCTTCGCGCCTGCCGACTGCGCCCGGGCCGGCGACCTCACTTTCGCCGAGAAGGAAACCCACTTCGCCGCCGCCGAACAAAGCCAGGCCACCGCCATCCTCGTATCGGAAGCGTTCGCACCGTCGAAAAAAGTCCTCATCCGCGTGCGGAATGCGCGCGTGGCCATGGCCAGGGTGCTGCCGCTCTTTTTCCCGCCGGACCAACAACCGTCCGGCATTCATCCAAGCGCGATTGTTGATGCTTCGGCGCAGGTTGATCCCACGGCGTGCGTCGGGCCGGACTGCGTGCTGGGCGCGCGCGTGCGGCTCGGCGCGCGTTCCGTGCTCATGGGCGGCAATCATATTGGCCGAGACTGTCAGATTGGCGACGACGTGTGCCTGTTCCCAAACGTCGTGGTTTATGCGCGCACACAGATCGGTCACCGGGTAAGCATCCACGCCGGCACGGTCATCGGCTCGGACGGCTACGGCTACGTGTTCGACGAGGGCCGCCATCGCAAAGTGCTGCAGGTCGGCAATGTGATCATCCACGACGACGTGGAAATCGGCGCCAACTCGGCCATTGACCGCGGGGCGCTTGGTTCCACCGTCATAGGCGAGGGCACCAAGATTGATAATCTGGTCCATGTCGCGCACAACGTCGTGATTGGCCGGCACTGTCTGGTCATGGGCCAGTCGGGTTTTGCCGGCAGCACGCGTCTGGGAGATTACTGCGTGATCGCTTCGCAGTCGGGGATTGCGGGACATTTGAAGCTCGGCAACCAGGCCGTCGTCGGGGCGAAGTCCGGTGTAATGCACGACATTCCCGACGGAGGAGCGGTACTCGGTTATCCGGCCGCGCCGGACAGACAGGCCAAGCGGCAGATGATCGCGGTGCAGCAATTGCCGGACATGATTCACCGCCTGCGCGAACTGGAAAAGCAGGTGGAACAACTTCGTGCCAAAGCCGGCATTTAACTCGCATATTTCACACTCTGTATCAGCCTGCCGCGTAGCGCAGACTTCCAAGTCTGCTGTATCGCGGGTTTTCCAACCCACTGACGCCGCGCCGCATCCGACACTCTGCCGACTTGGAAGTCGGCGACACAGCAGGCTTGGAAGCCTGCACTACAGGTGCTTCGTACGTTCGCATTGAAGCAAGTATGAAATAATAGGTTAAAGGTGCAATGGTAGGGCAATGAACTTCCGTCCCAAGTGATTGGCAATCAGGAGATCGAACCGGCTGATAAAAAAAGAAAGGCCGGACAACAGGTCCGGCCTCTTAAAACAGAATTGAGAACTAAATTACATCGGCAACAACAATGGAATCATACCTCATGCCCTGTCCCCTGCCAGTCACCAGTTCTGGTTACACCTCCAATTATCCATATTTTCGTGGATTTTTACTGGTTTTTACCGGCTGGAAGACAGGCAGGACAGCTTGTTACCTGTAAAAACCATTGGTTTGTGAGAAATTGGATGGGATTTCAATGTTTGCAGCCATTATCCGTTTAGCAACGCCTCCGCGTGCTTCCGGGCGGCGTCACTCTGGCCGCCGAGCATCCGCGCCAGTTCCGTCACGCGCTCCTTTTTGCCCAACAGCTCAATCCCGGATACCGTCCGCCCGTTTCGGACCTGCTTGGTCACGACGTAATGCGCATCGGCGGGCGCAGCAACCTGCGGCAGATGCGTGATGCAGAGTACCTGCCGCCGGACGGCAATCTGCTTCATTTTTTCGCCAATTGCATTGGCGGTTTCGCCGCCGATGTTCGCGTCCACCTCGTCGAAAACCAGCACCGGAATTTCGTCTTCCACCGCCAGCACGGTTTTGAGCGCCAGCATCACGCGCGCCATTTCACCGGACGACGCGATGGCGCGGAGCGGTTTGGCGGGTTCACCCGGATTGGGAGCGAATTGAAATTCAATCTGATCGAAGCCGGTGGAAGAAAGTGACGAACCGCTGAACTGTAGCAGCCGACGTGAGTCGGCTCTAACATTGCTTTCGACAAGATGGAGCGGACTAACGTCCGCTGCTACGGAGTTGATGGCCACATCAAACTGGCTTTGCTTGAAACCCAGATCATCGAGCTGTTTGCCCACAGCCTTTGCGAGCTGCGGAATAATTTTACGCCGTTTGGCGGAAAGGTCTTTGCCCGCGCGCAACAGCTCGGCATCCAATTTTTGCAACTCACCGTTGAGCCGCGCCAGTTCGCCGTCACGCTGTTCCAAGCTCTCGAGCCGGCGTTTCGCGTCGTCGCCGAACGCGATGACCTCGGCGAGTGTCGCGCCGTATTTGCGCTTGAGCGAGTGGAGGAGATCAAGCCGTTCCTCGAGCCGTTGAAGTTGCGCGGGGTCAACGTCCACTTTTTCCGCGTAACGCGAAAGCCCGGACTGCAATTCGCGCAGCGCCGATGCCGCCTGCCCGTGCAATTCAACCAGCGCGTCCGCGCCCGCGTCAACGCGCCGCAATTCCTGCAACGTGCGGCCCACCGCGCCGGCCTGGGTGAGCAATGAAGGGTCGTTCCCGTCCAGTGCATCCAGCGCGGTCTGGCTTAATTGCACCAGCTTCGCCGCGTTGCTCGCGCGCTGGAATTTTTCCTCAACCCCTTCATCTTCACCGGGCTGAAGCCGGGCGCTGGAAATTTCGTTCACTTGAAAACGCAGCAGGTCCAGTTGTTGCACGTAGGTTTTCTCATCCACGACGAGCGCGGATTTTTCGCCTTCGAGCGCGGCACGGCGTTGAACCAATCCGCCAAACGCCGCCCGCTCCTTTTCCAGATTGCCGAACGCATCGAGAATGGCGAGTTGCTTCGCGGGATGCAAAAGCGACTGGTGGTCGTGCGGGCCGTGCATGTCCACGAGCCATTCGCCAATTGCCGCCAGGACGTTAAGCGTGGTGGCCGAGCCGTTGACAAACTGGCGGTTCGTGCCACCGGCGGTGAAAGTGCGTTTGAGGACGAGCTGATTCGCCTCGCACGGCTCCAGGCCGTTTTCCTCCAGATATTTTCCCAGTTGCGAGGGAGCGCCGGCCTCCGGCACGGCCTGTTTTGAATCACTACCGCATCGAGCCGTACCGGAGGCCGGCGCTCCGCGTCGGTTGACGTGCAATTCCGTGACGTCGAACACGGCCTCGACCGAGCAACTTTCCTCACCGCTGCGGATGAGCGAACGGTCGGCGCGTTCACCCAGGACGAGATTGAGCGCGCCGATGATGATGGATTTGCCCGCGCCGGTCTCGCCGGTGATGACATTGCAGCCGGGCTGAAGCTCAAGCGTCAAGTCCGGCACCAGCGCGAGGTTTTTGATGCGTAGCGTGGTCAACATGGTTAGATTTTGTCCCGGTAAATCTTACAACCACGGATGGACACGAATAATATATGGACTGCGGTGGCAGAGCACAGCGGCGACACCGCTTTTTGCGCGATAGTTTCCGAAAGCGGCGTGGCGCTTCGCTTCCCGCCGCAGTCCAAACCAGCAGGCGGGGCGCAAACCACATTACGTTTATCCGTGTGCATCCGTGGTTGAATTGAATAGGCTGGCAGCCGGCAACGAAAGAAAATTTTAATCATGTCGTTTTCATTCATTTTTCTCGGCAGCGGCACGTCGCAGGGCGTGCCCCTCATCGGCAAGGAATATCCGCCGGAATTCCTGGCCAATCCCAAAAACCATCGCACCCGGCCTTCCATTTACATTGCCACGGACCAGGTCAAATTCGTCGTGGACACGACGCCGGAATTTCGCATCCAGATGCTCCGCGAAAACATCCGCTGGCTCGATGCGGTTGTTTTCACCCATTCGCACGCCGATCACATCATGGGTCTGGACGATTGCCGCCGGTTTTGCGATCTGCGCAACGGTGCGTTGCCGATTTATGCGAATGAGGAAACGATGGCAGCGCTCAAACGGGTTTACATTTATGCCTTTGATGGGCGGCCGATTTGGAAGGGGTATTTTCACCCCGAACCGCATGTGATTGACGGGCCATTCACCCTGGGCGATTTGGAAATCATTCCCCTGCCCCTGCCGCACGGCTCGACAATGACGAACGGCTATCTGTTCGTGCAAAACGGCCAAAAACGGCTCGCGTATCTGAGCGATTGCAAGGAAATTCCCGCCGACGCGCTGGAAAAGATCCAGGGCGTCGAAGTCGCCGTGCTCGACGCGTTGCGTTACCAGCCGCATCCAACCCACATGTGCCTCGATGAAGCGCTGGCGGCGGCGCGGCGCATCGGCGCGGCGCGGACCTATTTCACACACCTCACGCACGATTACGACCACGACCGGGCGCAGGCGGAATTGCCATCCGGAGTGATGTTCGCATGGGACGGGCTGAGGATAACGGGTAATTAAATGTTGAAAGGACAATGCCGTCATGAAAATTATTTGGACGATCTTAGTCGCAATGTGGTTTCCGTGGGGCGGGCTTGACGCCGCGCGGGCTGCCGGCGACAACACATTCACACCTTCGAATCCACCGGAAATGAAACCGCTGACCGGGCATGATTCCCCGGCACACCGCGCGGCCCGGTGGTTCAAGCGCGGCGTCAATCTGGGCGACTATCTTGAAGTGCCGCCGAACCAAGGCTGGGGGGTGACGGTTTCCGCGAATGAATTTGCACAGATGAAGCGCGCGGGTTTTGATCATGTGCGCGTGCCGGTTGGCTGGCAGCATTACACCGGGGTCGCGCCGGATTTCACGCTGTCGCCGGAAATTTTTGCCCGGGTTGATTTTGTCGTCACCAATGCGCTGAACAACGGGCTGACTGTGATGATCAACATCCATCACTTCAACGAATTGGACAAGGACCCGGCGGGGCAGACGGAAAAATTTCTCGCGTTGTGGCGTCAAATCGCGGCGCATTACAAGGATTTCACCAACCGGCTCGCGTTCGAACTCGATAATGAACCGCATGAAAACGCCACGACCGGCTTGATGAATCCGATTTATGCCCGCGCCATCGCGGAGATTCGCCGGAGCAATCCCAACCGGACGATTTTCGTTGAACCGGGAAACTGGGGCGGCATAGACGAGTTGAAAAATCTGGTGCTGCCGCCCGACGACAACGTGATTGTTTCCGTCCATTGTTACGACCCGCTTCACTTCACACATCAAGGCGCGGGTTGGGCCGGACCGGACATGCAACAAACCGGCATCCAGTTTCCCGGCCCGCCCGCGCAGCCGCTCAAGGCCGACCCGAAGCTGAATTTGAATTCCAACGTTTTGGACTGGATTCAAGCATATAACACCCTGCCGACGGATAAAAACCCGAGCAGCGCGCTGGCCTTCACGGATAAATTAAAATTCCTCCACGCGTGGTCGGATTATTACGGATACCCTATTCACATTGGCGAATTTGGCTGCTACCTCAAGGCTGACCCGGCGTCACGCGCCCGTTTCTGCTCGACGTTCCGGCATGCGGCGGAACAACAAGGTTTGGGTTGGGCGATCTGGGACTGGAGCGCAAACTTTCGTTATTGGGATATAAAAACCGGCCAACCCATGCCCGGAATGCATGAAGCACTCTTCGGCAAATAGAATTGAACCGGCCACCGGGCGCGAGGTCAAATCCCCAACCATGAATTATTTTGGAACACGTCTGATTCTTTTATTGCTGGCCACCGCGCCGCTGTTCGTTCGCGCCGGCGGCGACGAGGTGGTCGTAATTTACAACACGCGCCTGGCCGGGTCGAAAGTGGTGGCGGAGCATTACGCCCAAATGCGGCAGGTGCCGGAGACGCAGATTTACGGATTCGATCTGCCCATCACCGAGGAAATGACGCGCGCCGAGTTTCGCGACGCGCTGCAATTCCCGCTGGCCAGCCGGCTCTTGGTGGACAAGCTCTGGCGGTTTGGCTCCGTGACCAACGCCGCGACCAACGGCCAGCCCGCTCGCGTGAATCACCCGGTCGTTGAATCCAAAATCCGCTACGCGGTGCTGTGCTGGGGCGTTCCGCTGAAAATTGCCGCCGACCCAAATCTGCGCGAACCCGCCAGCGAAAACATGCGCCCGGAATGGCGTCGCAACGAAGCCTCGGTGGATTCCGAGCTGGCCTGGCTGCCGCTGGTGAAACTGAACGTCCTGCTTTCCGGGCCGCTGCCCAACTGGGTTTATGGCGTCACCAACCCGGCGCTGCTCAATCCCACCAACGGCATTTTGCTGGTGGCCCGGCTCGACGGCCCCAGCGTGGAGATTGCGCGCGGCTTGGTGGACAAGGCGCTCGCCGCCGAACATGACGGCTTGTGGGGCCGCGCCTACTTCGACGCACGCGGACTGCCCCAAACCGACACCAATTATATTTTGGGCGACGAATGGATCCTGGGAGCGGCAGAAATCTGCCGCCAACTGGGTTTTGAAACAACCGTGGACAAAAATCCCGCCACCTTCCCCGCCGATTTTCCGATGAGCCAGATTGCGATTTATTGCGGCTGGTATGATCAACACGTCAGTGGTCCGTTCACGCTGCCCAAGGTTGAATTCATGCCCGGCGCGTTCGCGTATCATCTGCATTCCTTCAGCGCGGCCACGTTGCGGAGCACGAACCAGTTTTGGGCCGGGCCGTTGCTCGCCAAAGGCGCGACCTGCACCATGGGCTGCGTCAACGAGCCCTATCTCCCCTGCTCACCCAATGTCCATGCCTTTCTCGCGCGGCTGATTGCCGGCGGATTCACGTTTGGCGAGGCCGCCTGGGCCGCGCAACCCGTTTTATCCTGGCAAACCACCGTCGTCGGCGACCCGCTTTACCGGCCCTTTGGGCGGGAACCGTCGGCGTTGCACGCGGAATTCGCGCGCACCCACAACCCGCTGATTGAATGGTCTTATCTGCGCGTGGTGAATTTGGGCCTGGTTCACGGTACGCCCGCTGCCCAGCTCGCCGCACTCCTCGAAACCATTCCCGCAATCACCAATAGCGCCGTGCTCACCGAAAAACTCGCCGACCTTTACGAAATGCAGGGCAAACCGTCCTCGGCCATTGAAACCTATCAACGCGCCCTGACCCGCAACCCGTCGCTGGAACAGCGCATTCGCATCCGGCTCACGCTGGGCGAAAAACTTCTGGCGCAGAACCGCGAGGCCGACGCCCTTGAAAAATACAAACAGCTGCTCCAGGAATCACCCGATTACCCCGGCAAGTCATCCGTCGAGGCAAGACTGGCCGTGCTCGAACAAAAACTCACCGGTACCAACGCTCCGGCCAAGCCATAGCCTTTCCCCGTGACAGAACATCGAACATCCAACATCGAACTCCGAATGAAGATCAGCGGCGTGTTATTCGATGTTCAGTGTTCGATGTTGGATGTTCGATGTTTCTAAAAGGATTCCCTGCCACCTGAATTTTATGGCCATTTTTTACGACACCCACGCGCATCTTGATTACCCGGACTATGCAAAGGATATGACAGATGTCATTGCCCGCGCCCAGGCCGCCGGCATCACCCGGATCATTTCCATCGGCACCGATCTCCAAAGCAGCGCGCACGCCATCAAACTGGCCGAACATTTTGAGTGCATTTTTGCCGCCGTCGGCTGGCATCCGTCAAACGTCCATGAAGCGCCGGACGATATTCGCGAACCGCTGCGCAAACTGGTGAAGCATCCCAAAGTCGTCGCCATCGGTGAAATTGGCCTCGACTATCATCGTCTGACGGGCGGAAAGACCGGTGGCGCTGCCGACGACGACACGCGCTACAAACAAAAACAAGCCGGCATTTTCCGGCAACAGTTGGAAGTCGCCATCGAAGCCGGACTGAACTGCGTGATCCACCAGCGCGACTCCTTTGACGACACTTTCGCCCAGCTCAAGCCGTTTGCCGGCAAGGTGCGCGGTGTGTTTCATTGCTTCGGCGAGAGCGCCGACCGGATGCGCCGCGTCCTGGAAATCGGCTCGCTCGTCAGCTTCACCGGCATCGTCACGTTCAAGAACGGACAAAACGTCCGCGACACCGTCGCCGCCACGCCGCTGGCCAAATTTATGCTGGAAACCGACTGTCCGTATCTCGCGCCCGTGCCGTATCGCGGCAAACGCTGCGAACCGGCTTATGTGAAGGAAATTTCCGAAACCGTCGCCCAAGTGAAGGGCTGTTCGCTTGAAACATTGAGTGCGGCGACGTGCAAAACGGCGGTGGAATTTTTTCCGAAGCTACAATAGCAACGCCCAATCACCCGGACATTGCATCAGCCCGCAGTCAAAGGGCGCGTTGCCCAAATGGAACGGAGCGCGGGTGTCCGCCCACCCGCAGCAGCCAGAACTGCCAATGAGCGCACAAAATTCCACGGGTTTAGGGGTAATCGAACGTGCTGCGGCTGAGACAGCCGCGCTCCGCCGTCTCCAAAATGATTTGGGCGACATGTCCTCGACGTACCCCGCATTGCATCGGCCCGCAATCAATGGCATTGCAATTGCGTATTACACGGTGGTAAGAAGAGAGCAAATCAAACTGACGCATCAACCAGCGGGAACATATGAAATCATTAAACATCTGCACCTTAGTGGCCGTTGTGGCTTTGGCCATCATCGCAACCTCCTGTGCAACCCCTTCGCGGGCATTTCACAACACCGACAACACCGCACTGGTCATTCAATCCTGGGACAACCAGATGTGCCAGATGCTGCAACCGACCCCATCGGCCAGGGAAGGCAATGACCAGCTTCTGGCCCAGGCAGTGGCATTGCCCCAACATCAGACAGCCGTGGTCATTCTTGAGAATTATACCGAACAGGAGTTTGGGGACCAGTTTCGCGACCGCGGCACACTCTGGGTTGTTGGCCTGAAGAATCTCGGATATCAACACATCGTCTTCCTTCAAGGCGTGGACGTCGCCAATCCGGAAGGGTTGACCACTCTGGTCCGATACGATTGACGAATTCGTTGCCCGCCGGACCGACAAAGAGGTTCCCATTCGCGCCGCCGGTCAATTGCGCCGCACTGACATTGAGATGGGTCAACCCGCCGCCATTGCCGTTGATGACGCCCGCGATGAACGTCTGGCTCTGGCCGCTGCCGATGCGGATGATGTTGGTGTCGGTTGAAAGGCCCTGGTTGCCGATGTCAATGTTGGAACTGCCGGTGGTGATGTTCAAGCCAGTCTGATAACCCCGCGCGATGTTGTTCGAGCCGCTCGTGTTGCCGCTAACATTCACCCGCACCTTGGGCGCAGGTTCCACTCGTTCAACAAATCGCGCGGGATTTCCGACAGGAAACGCGACGGCTCCTGCATGGCGTCCATGCCGCTACTGCCGTAACCGGCACGCTCCAGCGGGTAACAAAGGTAAAGCTCATTCTTCGCCCGCGTGATGGCCACGTAAAACAGCCGGCGTTCCTCCTCCTCGCCTTCGTCGGTCTCCATCGAGCGTCCTGACGGAAACAGGCCGTCGCACAGCATGATCACAAACACGACGTCGAATTCCAGGCCCTTCGCCTGATGAATCGTTGAGAGCCGGATTCGGTCGGCGTCGCGGTTCGCGGGATCGCCGTCCTCGGCCTCGACGTTGGTGAGCAGGGCCAGTTGCGTGAGGAAATCCTCGACCGACCCGAATTGATACGCGAACACGGCGAGTTGTTCGAGGTCTTCCAGCCGGTTGCGGTAATTGGCGAAGTTTTCCTTGAGATAATCGTCGTAACCCGCGTCCATCACAATGCGCAGCATCTTCGCCGCGCTTTTGCGGACGGTTTCATCTTCAAGTTGTGAAACGGTCTCGACGAATTGTTTCCAGGCCGTCGCCGCCTTTTGGGGGACAGATTGGGAACATTTTTGAAGTGCAGCGGCGAGGGTCTGGCGTCTGGCGTCTGGCGTCTGGGGGTGGGAATTGGGAGATGGGAGTTCGGATTTGTCAGTGTTTGCCGGCCGGTTTTCCATCTTCAATCTTCCATCTTCCATCTTCGCTGAAAAAATCTTCCAGATTTTTTCCGCTCCTTTCGCACCGATGCCCGGCAGCAGTTGCGTGATGCGCTTGAAAGCGAGTTCGTCGTGCGGATTGGCGACGAGCTTGAGATACGCGGTGGCGTCCTTGATGTGCGCCTGCTCGAAAAACCGGATGCCGCTGGTGATGGAAAACGGGATGTTCCGCCTGGTAAGTTCGAGCTGCAATTCCAGCGCGTGGAAATGCGAACGGTAAAGCACGGCAACCTTGTTCAAATCCACGCCTTCCTCGGGCAGTTCCGCCACGCGCTGCGCGATGAACGCGGCCTGCTGCGCGGCATCGCTGCACGCGATGAGCGCGGGCTTCAGGCCGGACTTGCGCGCGGGCGCGAGTTCCTTGGTGAATTGCTGCGTATTGGCGGCGATGGCGGCGTTGGCCACTTTGAGGATTTCCGGCGTGCTTCGGTAGTTGGTCTCGATTTTGAAAACTTTCGCGTCGGGATGGCGTTTGGGAAATTTGAAGATGTTCTGAAAATTCGCGCCGCGCCAGGCGTAGATGCTTTGCGCGTCATCGCCCACGACGGTGACGTTGTGATGCCGTTCGGCGAGCAGGTCAATCAAATCACTCTGGAGCCGGTTGGTATCCTGGTATTCGTCCACGAGGATGAACTGGAAACGGCGCTGGTAATGTTCGCATACGTCCGCGTGCTCCTGCAACAGCCTGAGCCAGAGCGCGAGCAGGTCGTCGAAATCCATCGCGTTCGTCGCGCGTTTGCGGGCGAGGTAACGCTTCTGGACGTCGGCGACCTGCCGGGTGATTTTCTCGAAGTAATCGAATTGCTCCTTGAGAATTTCCGCGGCGGTCTTGTGCGTGTTGACCGCAAGCGAAAATATTTCGCAAAGCACATCGGGTTTCGGGAAATGCGAGCCTTTTTTGGTTTCGATGCCGGCGTCGGCAATGCAGGCCTTGATCAAATCCTTCGCGTCGTCGCGGTCGAGAATGGTGAAATCGCGCCGGTAACCGAGCAAATCGGCGTGCGAGCGCAAAATCCGCGCGCCGATGGAATGGAACGTGCCGCCCCAGAGCGACGGAAGCTGCCGGCCCAGCAAATCGGCGACGCGGCGCATCATTTCGCCGGCGGCCTTGTTGGTGAACGTGAGCAGCAAAATTCTGTCCGGCGGTATCCCCTGCTCCAGCAGATAAGCAACGCGGTAGGTAAGCGTGCGCGTCTTGCCGGAACCCGCGCCGGCAATGACAAGCGCCGGGCCGGGCGGCGCGGTGACAGCGGCGAACTGCTGCGGATTCAGTTCGCGCGCGTAATCAATCTGCAAATTGATCTCGGAACGGAACGGTTCAATGACGTAATCGCGCGACATGGCGCGGAATTGAAAGGGCAAATGGGCGAAGGCGAAAGGAAAATATTGTTGGAGTTCAAGCTTTAGCCGCATCGATTCCGTAGGACAGGCGGAACGCCTGTCCTGCGGACTGACCGCACACACTGCACAGCCTTTGATCGCATCGTTACGGCTTCAGTCTTCGCAGAAAACGCGAATTAAACACAGCTACATTTAGCTTGAATTGCATGAGGGTTGGTGATAAACATGGGTCAACTTCTCTGAACAGGTAACTGATGAAAACGCATCTTTTCCAACTGGTGATCGCCTGCTTCGCGTTTTTTGCCATCAACGCCCCGGCGACCGTGCTTTATGTGGATTTGAACAGCACCAACGCGACGCCGCCCTACACCAACTGGACAACCGCCGCGACAAACATCCAGGATGCCATTGCCGCCGGGTCGATTGGCGACGTCGTACTTGTGTCCAATGGTGTTTACAGTTCCGGAGGCGTGGTGGTTTATGGCTCGGAAACCAACCGCGTGGTGCTGACCAATGCCATTACCCTCACGAGCTTGAACGGCCCGGGGACAACAGTGATTGTCGGTGGCACGCAAACGCGCTGCGTGTATGTGGGCAGCAATTCGGTGTTGAACGGGTTTACCATAACGAACGGACATGCCAGGGGTGGCGGAGATATGATCAATGAAAGTTCCGGCGGCGGAATCTGGTGTGAGACGGGAGGCGCGGCGTCCAATTGTCTGGTCATCGGCAACTCTGCCGGCTACGGACGGGGCGGCGGAATTTACGGTGGATCTGTTTACAACAGCACGCTGATGATCAATGAAGCCGTTTCCGGATATGGCGGAGGCGCTGCTTCGGCCAGTCTTTTTGATTGCCTGGTAATCAGCAATGGGCTCTCGTATACCAGTTATGGCAGCGGGGTGTATCAGGGAACGCTCTCAAATTGCACTTTGCTGGCCAACGGATGTTACAGCGTCTCCGGCGGCGGAGCCTATCAATGCAAGCTCTACCATTGCACGTTGTTGACCAATTATTCCGGCTATGGGGCCGGAGGTGCTCATTATAGCGAATTGCACAACTGCACGTTGACGGGCAATCAAGGTCGCGCGGGCGGAACTTTCGGATGCACAAACTACAACTGTACTCTGCTGGGAAATTTCGGCAACTGGGGCGGCGGCGTGTCCGGCGGCATTGCCTACAACTGCCTGGTTATAAGCAACACGACTTCCCAACAGGGCGGCGGTGCTTATCAGGGCACGCTCTACAACTGCACTGTGGTCGGCAACTCGGCCACCAACGGCGGCGGGGTTTATGGCGGCAACCTTTATAACTGCATTGTTTATTCCAATTCGGCATCGACCGGTTCAAACTGGACAGGGTCTCCCTATATGCGTTATTGCTGCACGACGCCAACTCCGTCTGGTGGTGGCAACATTACGAATGCCCCTTCGTTTTTTGATGTTGCAGATGGTGACTTCCGGTTGAAATGCGGCTCCCCCGGCATCAACGCAGGCAATAATTCGTATGTCACCGTGACGAATGACCTCAACGGCAACCCGCGTATCGTTGATGGCACGGTGGACATGGGTGCTTGTGAATTTAATCTGGTTACAGATCAGACCCCGGTTATTCGCAAAACTTTCAGCTTCGACAATTTTGCGACTTCATATCCAGTCGGGTTTGCCGCCAAGATTGGCGGTTGTCCCGATTATTTCTGGTGGGATTTTGGCGACGGTATCACGATCACCAACCAATCCAACGTGAGCCACGCTTGGACTTCGCCGGGAACCTACAACGTGCTGCTGACGGCGTATTCTGCCAGCCTGGGTTATGGATTGTCGGCGACGACCCAGGTTCAGGTGGTGCAATCTCCCGTCTATTATGCAGACGTGAACAGCCCCAGCCCCACATTTCCTTATACCAACTGGACAACCGCAGCCCAGATGATTCAGCAGGCAATTGCGGCCGGGACGACGCCGGGACGGTTGGTATTGGTGACGAATGGATCATATGTACATCAAACACCGGGAGTGATTGTGTATGGCTCAATGTATAACTATCTGGCTTTGACCAACCCGGTCGTGGTGCAAAGCGTCAACGGTCCCGCCGCCACAACGATCCAACCGTTCGTGGGACGGTGTGCTTATGTGGGGAACAATGCGATATTGAGCGGATTCACACTGACGGGTGGGGATACCTCATCAAGTGGAGATCTTTATAAAGAACAGAGCGGAGGTGGTGTCTGGTGTGACCCAAGCGGCGTGGTCAGCAACTGCGTTATTAGCGGCAATCGGGCGCGACAAGGCGGTGGCGGGGCCTATCAAGGGACTTTTTACAACTGCGTTTTCACCAATAATTGGGTCGGCAACGGCGTGCCCGGCATCGGCGGCGGCGCCACCTATCAAAGTGTTTTGTATGACTCGTTTGTGCTCGGCAACCGGGCCGATTACGCACAAGGCGGCGGCTCCTATGGCAGCACGCTTTCGAATTGTATGGTCATGTACAATTATGCCAACGACGGTGGGGGCGCCTATGTGAGCACGCTCTACAACTGCACCGTAAGCACCAACGGTGCATACAGAGGCGGTGGCGGCGACTCCAATACATTTTGGAACTGTGTATTGACCGGAAACCATGCCAATCAGGGCGGTGGAGCCAACGCGAGCATCCTCCACAACTGCCTGGTCGTGAGCAATCAGTCCGGCATCGGCGGAGGCCTGTGTTCCGGCACACTATACAACTGCACCGTGGTGAAGAACACCGCGGTCATCGGCGGCGGGTTTTATGGAGGGTTTTATGTAGACTCCCCCAACCTTGTTTATAATAGCATCATTTATGACAACACCGCTTTGAGCAGCGGCAACAATTGGGAGGGAAATTTGATCGGGTCCAATAATTGCACTTTCCCTCAATTGCCCGGTGTCTGGGTCACTATCACCAACGATCCGGTTTTTGTGGATGCCGCCTTTCACCTGTCTGCCGCTTCCCCCTGCCGCGGCGCCGGCAATTCGCTTTATGCAACCGGCACGGACCTGGACGGCGAGGCATGGAAAAGTCCGTCTTCGATGGGGGCGGATGAAGTTTATGATGCTGATTTCGTCGGGGCATTGGCCGTGACCATTCAATCAAGCCAGACCTCCCTGCTCGTCAATCGTTCTTTGGCATTGGCCGGACAAATCACCGGGCGCGCGGCGGGACTGGAATGGTCGTTTGGTGAGGGGACCATCGTCACCAATGTCAGTTATTTCACCTCGCACCTTTGGGCCAACGCCGGCGATTACTCCGTGGTTTTTACGGCCTACAACGCGGACAATCCCGGCGGCGTTTCCACCAATTTGTTGATTCAGGTCCTGCCGCTGGATTCACCTTTGCTACAGCCCGCTTCATTTTCCATGTCGTCCACCAATGGCTTTCAATTCCAGTTCAACGGACAGGCCGACGCCATTTACACGGTCCAGATGACCACCAATCTCGACCCGCCCGTTGTCTGGCAGGACCTGCAAACCATCACCAGCACCGGCGGTGTAGTTCAGGTTACGGATGCAAACGCAACCAATGTAACAAGCTTCTACCGCGTCGGCGTGCAATAGTGTGCCGCAATACGTCAGAATCATCGTGCGCCGCGAGGATTTTGGAGTGCGGTGGCAGAGCGCAGCGGCGACACCGCTTTTCGACTGCGGACCGGGCTTCCAAAGCGGCGTGGCGCTTCCCGCCGCAGTCCAAAAAAGATTTGGTTGCGGCGTCAGCCGCGCCATAATTACTGTTGCCAATTCCGCCCGCCGTTCCTAAATTTCCTGCATGGAACAGTCACAATTCGCCCAGTATCTCGCGGTGTTGATGCTGCTCGGCCTGGCCATCGCCGCGCCGTTCGGGATGATTGTGGTGTCCATGTTGGTCGGCAAACGTGGCAAGCGCAGCCGGATCAAGGATACCGCCTACGAGTGCGGTATGATCCCCGTGGGCGAAGGCAATCCGCGCATGTCGGTCAAGTTCCATCTCGTGGCGATGCTGTTCATCCTGTTCGACATCGAGGTCGTGTTTCTTTATCCGTGGGCGGTCGTTTACAAGGACATGCTCAAAGACCCGGCCACAAGGAATTTGATCCTGGTCTCCATGATTTCGTTTCTGGCGATTTTGTTCGCCGGTTACATCTACGCCGTGAAGAAAAAGGCGTTTGATTGGAAGAGTTGATACTCCGTTGGTGAATGGTTAAATGAGTTAAATCGCCAAATGAGGAGTGAGCGTATTCAACGGTTTAGCCAATCACCCTTTTAACTCATTTAACAATTCACATGACTACCATCAAATTTGGCACCAGCGGCTGGCGCGGCATCATCGCCCGCGATTTCACCTTCGACAACGTCCGCCTCGCCACCCAGGGCATCGCGGACTACCTGAACTCGTCCCCCGTCACTCGTCACTCGTCACTCGTTATCCTTGGCTACGACACGCGGTTTCTGGGACGCGAATTTTCACTGGCCGCCGCCGAGGTGCTCGCCGCCAACGGCCTGGAACCCTTGCTTTGCAATCGCGACACGCCCACGCCGGTCATCGCCCACAACATCCGATGTCGCAAAGCCATCGGCGGCATCAACATGACCGCCAGCCACAATCCGCCGGAATATCAGGGCCTGAAATTTTCCACGAGCAACGGCGCGCCCGCCACACCGGAAGTCACCGGGCAAATCGAAGCGAACATCGTCAAGCTTCAGGCAGCCGGCTGGTCGTTCAAAAGCGCGGTTATCGGCACTTTCCAATGCAAGACGTTTGATCCGCAGCCCGCATATTTCAAACAACTTCACAAGCTCATTGAGTTTGCCGTGATCAAAAAAGCGAAGCTCAAGGTGGCCGTGGACCTGAGCTATGGCACCGGCCACGGTTACCTCGACACGTTGCTCGAACAGGCCGGCGCGAAGGTCACGCTGTTTCACAATGAACTGAATCCGCTCTTCGGCGGCCATCATCCCGAGCCGAACGCCGAAAATATGGCCGGCGTCAGCAAATTCGTCCGCAGCGGCAAGGCGCAAATCGGCCTCGGCCTCGACGGCGATGCGGACCGTTTTGGCATTGTGGACAAGGACGGCACCTGGCTGACGCCCAATCAAGTGCTCACGCTGTCCCTCTACCACTTGAAGAAAAATCGCGGCTGGACGGGCGCAGTGGTGCGCACCGTGCCGTCGAGCCAGCAGGTGGACGCCGTGGCGGAATTGTTCGGCGTGAAAGTTTATGAGACGCCGGTCGGTTTCAAATACATCGGCGCGCTGATGGAAAGCGAACCCATCATCGTCGGCGGCGAGGAATCCGGCGGCTTGAGTGTCAAGGGCCACGTGCCGGAAAAGGACGGCATTCTCGCGTGCCTGCTGATGGCCGAGCTGGTCGCCACCGAAAAAAAATCGCTGGGACAAATTTTGAAGGAACTTTCAAAGCAAATTGGCAATTTTTACACCGACCGCATCAACATCAGCTTTGCGCCGGAGAAAAAAGACGCGTTGCTGGCGAAGCTCGGCGGCGGTTTGCAAAACGTCGGGCCGTTCAAGGTGGAAAAGTTTATCACCACCGACGGCTACAAATTTCTGCTGCCGAACCACGAATGGGTGGCGTTCCGCGCCAGCGGCACCGAGCCGTTGATACGCTGTTACATCGAGGCGAAATCAAAAGCCGGCTTGAAGAAGCTTCAAACCGCCTGCCGCGAGTTGCTGAAGGTGTAAACGGGAAGCCCGTAAGGCTGGCATCTTTGTAGAAACGCATCGCAAAAATTCCCAAGCTCCGTTCAGGAGCGACATCATCGGATTATGCCGCCCCGACGGGGCTTTGGAGTGCGGCGACATGTCGCCGCTTTGAAAGCGCGGACATGTCCGCGCACTCCACACTCCTCAATCCTCAATCCGAATTCCGCATGGGAAACGGGCGGACTCGCCGCGTCGTAACGCAGTGAAGATGGGAGCGAAGACGGAAGGGAACTCATTCGCGCCCCACCTTTCATTCATGGTTAAAGTTTGGGGCTCGCAGAGCTCGCCCCTCCGAAATCCGTGTTCATCCGCGTCCATCCATCCTTCGCAGTTCCTGCTACGGAGGACGGGTCCGTGGTTGAAATTCTTTGTTCTCACGAATTTCCAATCAAAATTCCCGCCAGAAAAACCAGCGCGCCGCCCAGCGCCACCTGGAACAACGCCGACGCCCACGGCGTGTCCATGAACCGGTGGCGAATCCATGAGATGATGCCCAGTTCCACCAGCACCACGCCCACGGCGACGGCGACGGCGGTTTTCAAATTCGGAATCAAAAACGGCAGGGTGTGGCCGAGGCCGCCCAGCGTGGTCATCAGCCCGCACACAAAACCGCGCGCCCACGGATGGCCGCGCCCGGTGAGGCTGCCGTCGTCGGACAACGCCTCCGCAAAACCCATGCTGATGCCCGCGCCGCTGCTGGCGGCGAGGCCGACCAGAAAAGTTTCCCAACTGTTGTGCGTGGCAAACGCGGCGGCAAACAGCGGCGCCAATGTCGAAATTGACCCGTCCATCAAGCCGGCCAGGCCCGGCTGAATGACCTGCAACAGGAAGAGCCGTTTCTGCTGCGACTTTTCGTCTTCGCTGAGTTTGGTGAGGGTGATGCGTTCGGCGGTGTGCGCGTGGTTGCGCTCCTCCTCCGCGAGGTCACCGAGCAACTGCCGGATGCCCGTGTCGGTCGCGCGGCGTCCGGCGACTTCGTAAAAACGTTTTGTTTCCAATTCCATGCTTTCGGCGGTTTTTTGAACGGTTTTCAAGCCGAGCGGACGCACGAGCCAGACGGAGCGGCGATTCACAAATCCGCGCACGTCCTGCCGCCGGATCAACGGCACGTGATCGCCAAAGCGGCTTTTGTAAAGTTCGAGCAGGCGGTGGCGGTGGCCATCCTCTTCACGGCGCATGATGCGGAACTTGTCGGCCTGTTCGGGATAATTTTCCTGCAGGCCGGCGGCAAAATCTTCATAGACGCGCGCGTCCTCCTCTTCGAGCGAGATGGCCAGCGCGAGGATTTCCTGTTCGGTAAGGCTGTCGAAAGTTTTCATAAATATAAATGGTTTCGGAGGGTGGAGCTCTGCGACGCCCTGACAAAAATAAATTTTGAGGCTCGTGGAACTCGCCCCTCCGGATGTAACGTTTTCATAAATACGGCGAAAACAATCGCGCGGTGGCATCGCGTAATTTCCCTGGTATCGCCCGCGCGTCCACTTCCGCCTTGGTCACTTCGCGCGCGCCATGAAGTTTTTTCCCGAGGACCGCCGTCATCTCGTGCGCGAACTCGCGTCCGTAACACTCCACGTTCAACTCAAAATTCAGCCGCAAACTGCGCGCGTCCCAGTTGGCTGAACCGAACAAAACCCAGTGGCCATCCACAATCATCAGTTTGGAGTGATCAAACGGCGGCGGCATGAGCCAGACATGGCAGCCGCGTTCGAGCACCTGCCACCACATGGCGCGTGACGCCCAATGGACATAGGGCAGATTGCTTTTGCCCGGCAAAACGATGTCCACCTGCACACCGCGCAGCGCCGCGAGGTTCAAGGCGGTGATGAGCGCCGGGTCCGGCAGAAAATACGGCGTGAGAATTTGCACGGAGGTTTGCGCCTCGCCCAGCGCAGCCAGCAGTGTCCAGCGCAATTTGTCGTAATCCGCATCCGGCCCGTCGGTGATAACCCGCGCGATGACCCCCGAATGGGAGAGTCGCGGTTCCGGAAACCAAATTTCGCCGTCCAGAACTTCGCCGGTGGTGAACGCCCAATCATTGGCGAACGCCTCCTGCAATCGTGTCACCACCGGGCCTTCGACACGAAAATGCAGGTCTTGAACCGGGCTTTTGGGTTTGCTGGCGAGCACGTTGCCCTGGCGGATGTTCATGCCGCCGGTGAAAGCCGTCTGGCCGTCCACCACGAGAATTTTGCGGTGATTGCGCAGATTGACGGTGGCCACGCGCCACGGCGTGAGCAGGGACGCCGGCAGAAATTTTGCGAACGGAATTTGCGCATGTCTCAAATTATAGGTGATGGGCGGCCACGAGTAGCGCGTGCCGGCGGCGTCAATTAAAACGCGCACGGCCACCCCGCGTTTGGAAGCGCGGCCGAGTGCGGCGGCAAATTGTCTTCCGCTGGTGTCGTTGTCGAAAATATAACTGGCCAGCGAGATGGATTGGGTCGCGGATTCAATCGCCGCCAGCATGGCCGGAAATGCCTCGTCGCCGTTGACGAGCGGCTGCACGTGGTTGCCGGGTGTGAGCGGTTGCGCGACGACGCGGCCGACGACGCGCGCGAGCATTTTCAGGTGTTCCGCGCCGTCGTGTTGCGGTTCGCCGAGGTCTTTGGGAATCCGGCCCTGGCTGGTTTTGTGCACGCCGAGCAAAACGGCGCGGCGGCGGATGCGATTCACGCCCAGCACCAGGTAAAGGATCGGACCGAATGCCGGCAGAAACCAGATGAGTCCGAGCCAGAGCGTTGCGGCGCGGGAATCGCGTTTGTGGAGCAGAGCATGAACCGAGGCCAGCAGCGCGGCGAGAAAATCAAAGCCCGCGGCCAGGTGCGGCCAGTAGCGGCAGATTAGATTCAGCCAGTAGTCCATCGTTTGCCAACTTTACGAATGAAGAAAGGCCGGTGGCAAGCGTTGTCCGAATGTGTTCTTACCACAGCGACCTGTCGTTTGCCGCGCCGAACGATCAATCGGCTTGAATCCTTGATTTGATCCATTTTCCAGAGGGGGTGAGATCCGAATCCCGCCAGGGCCCGTCCATCTTCGCCATCGGCTTGAGCGCGGCGCTGGCTTCAGCCGCGTTGCTGAATGACCAGCCGGCCCAACTGATCTTATGTTCATTCATCCAGTCAACCCACCTTTGCGCTTCGTCAAGATAAAGTTCGCCGTTCCCGGTGTAATCGGTCAGGCCCCATTCTGAAACAAAAAGGGGCAAGTTCCTGGACAAGGCTAAATCCGCGTTGCGGCGCAATTCGACATGCGACGGTCCCGAGTAAAAATGCAGGGCATACAGGACATTCGTAAAATTCAGTGGCGCCGCCGCCGCCGCGCGCACGTCCTGGCTCCAGGTGCCCGTCCCGACTATGATAACGCTGTCCGGATCAATGGCGCGAATGGCCGGGATGATGAAGTCGCCATAGGCTTTGATCTCCTTCCAGGTCACAGGAGTGCCGTTGGGTTCATTGCAGATTTCATAGATCACGTTTGGAGAATCACGATAGGTCTCCGCCATCTCCTCAAAGAATTTCTTCGCCTGCTCTTTATAGAGGTTGGGATTGCCGTCCTCGAGAACATGCCAATCCACGATGACATAAACATCGTTGCGGATCGCCTCATCCACGATGAGTTTGACGGTTTGTTTCACCTGGGGTTCCCGAATATAACTCGAACCGTAGCTGTCGGTGTACATCGCCGCGCGAACCACGGAGACATGCCAGTCGTTCACCAGATTGCTCACCGTATTCCGGGTGAATGGGAACTGTTTCAAATCATGAGAGTTCATGCCGCGGAGTTGAACCGGATTGCCGCTATGGTCGCATAGCTGGCCGTTTTTCACATGGAGCCGACCGTAACGGTGGACAACACCCGGAGCGGCACTCCCTCCATCAGCGGCATGACTTGGGAAAGCGGCAAGAAAAAATAACGCCATCCCTACAAGCAAACCGGGAACAATCCTCCGAATTCCCGCACGGCCACCGTTCCGGTTGGGCGTATTGCCCAAATCATTTTGGAGGCGGTGGAGCGCGGCTGTCTCAGCCGCAGCACGTTCGACAACACTAAAACCTGTGGAATGACATGCGCTCATTGGCAATCCTGGCGGCTGCGGGTGGGACACCCGCACTCCGTTCCATTTGGGCAACACATCCTGTTGCCAGCGCGGAATTGCCCTATGACACGGCGGGTAAGGAGATTAACTGCAAGGCTCATTGTGGGCGACTTTAGCAGACCGCAAAATGGCGTCAAACGCGCAATTCCATCGCTCTCTTCACAACCGTCACTCGAATTTCAATACCGGATTTTGTCCGGCTTCCTTTTCCATTCCGCAAATACTTTCAGCGCTTCCCCGCGAAGCAGTTGTTTCATTGGAAGCTTGCGGCGGGAAACCGGCCGGGCAACTTCGCGGTAAAGAAAATCATCATCGAAACCAATTGCCGCCGCGTCGCGCCGCGCGTTGGCATAAAAGATTTTCCCCATCCGCGCCCAGTAAATCGCGGCCAAACACATCGGACACGGCTCGCAACTGGTGTAAAGCTCGCAATCATCGAGCCGGAACGTCTTGAGCCGGCGGCACGCCTCGCGGATGGCGACGACTTCCGCGTGCGCCGTCGGGTCGTTGGCCGAAGTTACCTGATTCCACCCGCGACCGACGATTTTGCCGCGGCGCACCACGACGGCGCCAAACGGCCCGCCGTGATTGCCGCGCATTTTTTGGAGCGAGAGACGAATGGCCTCGCGCATGAATTTTGTTTTCATCAGAAAAGTCCGGCAGGATTTTTCGCGCGCGACAAGAATTTTCCGCGCTTCAACACATTGATCAGCCGACCGCGGGTCCATTGGCGGAGCCGGTAAATCGTGGCAAACGTAAAATCCGGCGCCGCCCCGCCCTGCCCGCCCACCCCTTCCGCGCCGCGTCGCACGTTATCCATCATCCACGCCGGCAACAGCGCGTGATACGGATTGCGCCGGACTTCGCCGGCGTGACACGCCAGCGCCGCCACGAGATCGCCCACGTCCTCGACGCCCGATTCGACGAGCAGATTGGGATCGGTCATTTGCCCCCAAAATTCCGTTTCGACGACATGGCACTCGAAACGGGCGGGCAACGTTTTAAGCGCATCCAGAATCAAAAAATGGGTGCCGATGTGCACCGGGTGCCGGTCATTTTCGTGCGGAACAAAAATCGCGCGCGGCTGCTGTTCCGCTAGGATTTCGGCGACGATTTCGACGGCCGCCCGCCACGACGGGCGATTTTCCCGGCGCGCAACCGGATTGATATCGTCCCAATCCGCCACCGCCAGGCCGAAGCCGAGGAAATCGCACGCGCCGCGCAATTCAGACAACCGCTCCGTGCGCCGCGCGATTTTGCCGCCCAGCGTCACGGCAACGTTGATGACGTTCCACTCCGCTTCCCGCAACAGCCGCAACGCCAGTCCGCCAACGATGCACTCGTCGTCCGGATGCGGCGAGAAAATCAACGCTTTCGGTGCGTCGTCCGGCACCTTCCGATGCCGCGGGAATTTTTGCGGACAACCCGGCGGAAATTTTTTCCCGCTTTGGAAAAGCCGGGCGTATTCCGAAACAATTTTTAGAAACGGGTTCACAAATTCAACTGGCGCTGATTAAACACGGTTAAGACACGGATGAACAGAAAAGATTCCCCTCTCCCATCGCTGCGCGACACCCTCTCCCCGCTTGGGCGGGGCAAGGGGATACGTTCGCGCGACCTCCGATTATCTCCCTCTCCCCGCCAAACGGGGAGAGGGCCGGGGCGAGGGGCGCGATTTGTTCGTGTTCAACCCAATTTTCGTCCTTATCTGAACCAGTTCTGCTTTGTCGTTGCACCGCCAAAAAGCAATCGCAAACTGTTCATCACCACGACCACGGTGCTGCCTTCGTGGCCGACCACGCCAATCGTCAGCGGAATTTTTCCGAGCAGCGCGAACGACACGAGCACCACCACCGTGCCGAGCGAAATGACCAGATTCTGGCGAATGATGAGGCGCGCACGCTGGCTCAGGCGAAACGCGGCCAGAAAATTTTCCAGCCGGTCGTGCATCAGCACCACGTCGGCCTGCTCCAAGGCCGCGTCCGACCCGCGCGCGCCCATCGCCACGCCAATGTGGGCGGCGGCCAGACTCGGTGCGTCGTTCACACCGTCGCCGATCATGGCGACCTTCCTCCCCTGCCCGCTCAACTCGCGAACCGCCTCGACTTTTTGCTCCGGTTTCAATTCGGCGCGCACGTCATCCAACTTCAATTGGTCGCGCAAAAATTCGGCGGTCGCCCGGCGGTCACCGGTCAAAACCACGGTGCGCAAGCCTTCACGGCGCAATTCTTCCACGACCGATGCGGCTTGGGGACGGATGTCATCGCGCAGGATGACGCGGCCGAGCAAATCACCGTGCGCAACCCAGACATCGGAGAGGCCGGCATCCGTTGGAACGCCGGCCTCCGGCTCGGCGGGTTGGCGTTCACGCTTTAGCGTGTCCCCAGAACAAGCTGAAGCTTGAACTCCAACCCCGTCCCGCCGTGCTGGAAGCCGGCGCTCCGAAGCGATCCATTCGCGACGTCCCAGCAAACATTCAGCGCCATCCCGTTTCGCGCGCAAACCCTGGCCGGTGACCGATTCAAACTCCTCCAAGGCCACCGGTTCAAGCTGCTGCTGTTTGCCATGGCGCGTGATGGCGCGGGCAAGCGGGTGGGTGGAGAGTTTTTCCAGCGAGTAAGCCAGCCGCGCAATTTCGGCTTCGCGGCCGGCCGGGAAACTTTCGACTGTTTCGACGCGCAATTCACCGGTCGTGAGCGTGCCGGTCTTGTCGAGCGCGACGACGTTGACCCCGGCGAGTTTTTCCACCGCCGCGCCGCCGCGGAACAGAATGCCGTGGCGCGCGCCCCAGGCGATGGCCGCGAGCACGGCGGAGGGAATGGAAAGGACCAGCGCGCACGGCGACGCGACCACCAGCAGCGTCATGGTCCGGTAAAACGCGCTTTGCGATTCGATGGCGGACGCAAACGGCGCGAGCCGGAGGCCAAGCCACCAGACAAAAAACATGGCCAACGAAAGTCCCAAAACGCCGTAAGTGTAGTAAGTGCTGACCTTATCCGTGAATTGCTGGGCGGGCGCCTTGCGCTGCTGGGCTTCCTTGATAAGCGTGACGATTTTTTGCAGCGAGCTTTCCGACGCGGGCCGCGCAACGAGGACTTCGACCGCACCCCAAAGATTGATGGTGCCGGCGAGCGCGATGTCGCCGATGTTCTTCCCGACGGGCGTGGCTTCGCCGGTGAGATTCGATTCGTCCGCGGCGGTGCTCCCCCTGGCAATTTCGGCATCCACGGGAAATTGCGCGCCGGGTTTGATGAGCAAACGCATTCCGCGCGCGAGCTGCTCGACTTTGACCTCGCGCTCGCCGCCCCGGTCATCCAGCACGGTGGCGACCTTCGGCGCGTCGCGGAAGAGCGAGCGGATTTCCTTTTGCGTCCGGCCAAGCGCGTAATGTTCGAGCGCGCCGGAAAATGAAAACAAAAACAGCAGCGTGGCGCCTTCGGCCCACGCGCCGATGCAGGCGGCCCCGGCGGCGACGAAAATCATGAGAAAATGCACGTCAATGGTGCGTTTTTGGAGACGTTCCCAAACCTCTTCCGCCGGATAAAAACCGCCCGCGAGATAAGCAAAAACGTAAGCCGCCACCGACCATTGGCCGGTCAACAGAAAACGCGCGGTCATTCCGAGAACGCCGCAAAGCATCGCGGCGGCAAGCTGCGTTTTCCATTCATTGATGTGCTCGTCAATGTGCTCGGCGCTTTCGAGAAATTCGACGTCGCGCTGGACGACCTTGGGAAATGGAATATCGCGCCAGCGCCAGAATTTCGGCGCAGTCGGACAAGTCATGCGGGCGATGGTGGTGGTTGGGCCGTCGTTGTGGATGGTGATTTTGTTTTGCTCCGCTTCGGACAATGGCCGGTGGCAGGAAAGACAATCGCCCCGGCCACTGAGCAACGAGCACACGTGGCCGGAGTCGGCGGCCTGCGCCTCCTGGAATTTGGTAGTGATGCGTTCGGTCAGCCGGGCGACATCCGTGCGGCCCAGCGTGGCGACGGAGATTTTCTGGTGCGCGCGGTCAATGGTCACCGCCTCGAGCGCCGGTTCCTCGGCGAGCGTGTCCACAACCGAGCGGGCGAGGCATTGCCCGGCCTCGGGGCCGGGTTCGGAATGTTTTTCCAAGGATGAACTCATGTCATAAACCATCGTTAGCATACCGCCGGACGTATCGCGAAAGCAAATTTATAGGAGCAAGCGGACGGGCGCGTTACAGGTTGACCCCCCGGCGGACGAGGGTGTGGCATCAAACAACAGCTTCAAACGGGAAATGCGGATATGAAAACTTACGTTCTGAAGGGAAAACCGGAACCGGCTTTACATAAGATGGTCTGGGCGTTTGACCTGTGCAAAGGCTCCATCGGCGATTCTCCTTCTCCGCGTTGGGTAAACCGGCGGCAGGCCCTCATAATTGATGGACGTGGCCATCATCTCGCCCTCCGCGCTGTAAAACCGTTTGCGCAGCCCGACGTAATCCACGTGATAATATTCCACGCCCGCCGCGAGCAGTTTGCCGACGACCTCGGGGAACGACAACGTGCCGTCCAGCGTCCCGCGCGCCGCTTCGAGAATCAGTTTGGAATCCATGCCCAAGGATTAAAAGTTTTCCGCGCAAAATGAAGGAAAATCAAATGCTTGAGGTGACCATGTCAAAACGACGGCCACCACGGAGGATGTGTCTTCACATCCGGGAGAAAAAGGACATGGGGTTCAAAAATTGCGTCGAAACATCTCCCGCGCCGGAAAAAACCGAGGGCGGACTGGAAAACGACTTGCAAACCTGTTGCAAAAGAAGAAAATCTCGAAAACCACCCGCGCCAGTCGTGGGCAACAAACCAAATGGGAAATCCCAGTCAGAACAGCGCAACTTTGCAGGAGATCATATGAACTCTAAAAATGCCCTTTGCGGTATTTCCATTGCGGTCGCCCTGCAGTTGGGAGTGCTTGCCGGTTCCGCTCAGACCAACATATACCTGTTTAGCGGGTCGGAGACGAATATCACGTTGGGCCCCGGCTTTTATGACATCACGGCCTACGGCGCTCAAGGGGGGGGCACCGGCTTATTCGGCTATAGCGGCGGCCTCGGAGCTAAAATGGCAGGCAGGTTTGGCTTCTCAGCGCCCACAACACTCACCCTGCTCGTCGGCAGCAGCGGCGGGGGGTCATTCAGCGGCGGTGGCGGTGGTGGTGGCGGCAGTTTTGTTGTTAATGGCAGCACGCCGCTGGTCATCGCAGGCGGCGGGGGCGGTGCGGGTTTAGGATCCGGCGGCGGCAACGCTAACGTCGGCACGGCCGGCAACTCCGGTGTTGACGGTGGACCCGGCGGCGGACCCGGCGGCACCGGCGGCGGCGGCGGGGGCCAGGGTGATGCGGGCCCCTATTACGGCGGCGGCGGCGGCGGTTTCTTGAGCGGCGGAGGCGGGGGCGGCGGAGGCGGAAGTTTCTTAGGTGGCGGCTACGGAGGCGCTGGCGCTGGCGCTGGCGGTTACGGCAGCGGGGGCGGCGGCGGGGGCGGCCTCTACATTGGCGGTGGTGGTGGTGGCGGCGGCTACAGTGGCGGCGGAGGAGGAGGCTGGGGCAACACTCTCGGCGGGGGCGGCGGCGGTTCCATCATCGGCTCATCTGCAATAATAGATTTCGTCGGCGTTTCCGGTGCCGCAAGCCCCGACGGCTCACCCAATGGTGAGATTATTATCACCAAAGTCCCCGACCCCACCAATGCACCAGGTCCTTTCACAATTTCCGCTTTCCTGATCAACGGGACTTCTATTCGTTCCGTCACAGCAACGGACGTGAACGGCGACGGCAAACCGGATTTAATCTGCGTTCGTGGTAATCCAAGTTTTTTGTATGTATGGACGAACAGCGGAGGCGGCATCTTCGTTTCTAATGCCAGCTACGCCGTCGGCTCCTTTCCATATCAGGTCATTGCGGCGGATGTGAACAACGACGGCAAGCCCGACTTAATCACCGCCAACAACTCCGGTAATTCACTGACCGTTTTGACCAACGATGGCCACGGCGGTTACGTGCTGTCCGCCACGTTGGCGGAAGGGTCGGGCCAAGCACCGCACTCGGTCGCCGCGGCAGATTTGTTCAGCCATGGCAGACTGGATTTGATCTGCGCGAATGCTAGCACCGCCTCATTTACAGTATGGTCAAATAGTGGCAGCGGTAATTTTGTTTCTAACACCACCTGCACTGTGGGCACCCCGGGATGGGACAACCCACAATGGGTTACCACTGCGGATGTCAATGGCGACGGCAAACCGGACATCATCTGCGCAGACACAGGATCCTACGTCTTTCTTACCGTTTGGACCAACAACGGTGTTGGCGGCTTTGCGGCTGCTCCTCTGCCATATATTTCATCCGGAATTTCCTGTGTCGTGGCGGCGGATGTCAATGGCGACGGCTGGCCCGATTTGATTCTGGACACGGGACTGACTGTCCTGACGAACAACCGCAGCAGCGGGTTCGGTCTCTCCGGCACCTATCCCGCCGGCGCGAGCGCTTATGCCGTGGCGGCGGCGGATGTCAACGGCGACGGGGCGGTGGATTTGATCAGCGTCAACCAAGGCAACAACACCCTTGTCGTTATGACAAACAACGGCAGCGGCGTTTTTGGTTCCAACGCCACGCTGAACGTCGGCAGCGGACCGGAATCGCTCACCGCCGCCGATGTCAACGGCGATGGTCGGATGGACTTGATCAGCGGCGACTGGAATGACGGCACACTCACCGTGTTGACGAACTTTACAATTTTTCCAGCACCAACTTCCACGCCGCCGGTGGCCATTAAATCTTCGGGCAGCGGTTTGGTCGTGTCGTGGCCGTTGGCTTCGGCAGGCTGGTCGTTGCAGCAGAATCCGAATTTCGCAACGGCGAATTGGGGGCCGGGCGGCTATAGCGGCTACAGCATTTCCAACGATGGAACGAATCATAATCTCTTCATCCCATCCCAGCCGGGCAGTCTGTTCTTTCGCCTTTTACATCCGTAAGAAGTTGGCTCTCGCATCAGCGGCGTCCCGCGACGCCGCTGCGAGAATCAGTTTTGAATCCATGCCCAAGGATTGAAAGTTTTCCGCGCGAAATGAAGGAAAATAAATTCCTTCTCCGCAGCCGGGTGAGGTGAATCGCGAAACACACGAACCACGCGAAAATCTACAACCACAGATGACACCGATGAACCTATCGCGGCTTGCGCCGCCACCGCGGATTTTGGACTGCGGCGGGAAGCGAAGCGCCACGCCGCTGTTGGACGCAACCGGCCGTACGGAAAGCGGTGTCGCCGCTGCGCTCTGCCACCGCAGTCCAAATCTTTGTCGTCCGTGCGCGAAGTTGCAGGATTGTATTACGGATGGGGGAAAGGATTTCAACTAGAGGAATCTTTTGCCTTGTCTTAATCCGTGTCCATCCGTGGTTTAATCAAAAAGATACGGCTGAAGCTTGAACTCCAACATGCCTCCGGTGCTGGAATTTGTCGGCCAAAATTGAGTCGCTGAAAACCCGCCGGCGTTGTAAATTCCGCACCATATGGCGATAGCGGACATCAGACGGGAATATGAGCAGGGCGGCCTGGATCGCGCGGATTTGGGCGCGAATCCGCTCGCGCAGTTCAATCAGTGGTTCGCGCAGGCGTCGTCGGGCAGCCGCTGGCGGAAAATCGGCATCGCGCTCTACAAACTCTGGCACGCCATCCTCGGCCATGTGCCGATTGACGTGAATACCATGGTGCTCGCCACGGTGGACCAGGCCGGCCGGCCTTCAACCCGCGCGGTATTGCTCAAGGGTGTGGATGAACACGGTTTTGTTTTTTTCACGAACTACGACAGCCGCAAAGGCCATGAACTGGCGGAAAATCCGAACGCAGCGTTGACTTTTTATTGGGCTGATTTGGAACGGCAGGTTTGCGTCGCGGGCGCGGTGAGCAAATTGTCACACGATGAATCGGAGACGTATTTCAAAAGCCGTCCGCGGGGCAGCCGTCTCGCCGCATGGGCTTCGAATCAAAGCAGCGTGGTCGCTGATCGCGCGGTGCTGGAAAAGAGATGGAACGAAATGGCGGCGCAATTTCCCGGCGACGTGCCGTTGCCGCCGAACTGGGGCGGTTATATTTTGAAACCGGAACGAATCGAATTCTGGCAGGGCCGGCTGAACCGGCTGCACGACCGTTTTTGTTACACCCGGCAGGCCGACAATTCGTGGAGGCTGGAACGGCTGTCGCCGTAAACCGGAAGGCGGGCGGCCGGTCATGGCTTTGGGCCGGCCGGCGGATGCCCTTCACTGTCTGGCTTGGAAATCAAGGTGGTATCCGCCTTCACCATTTCTTCCAACGTAATAATATTCATGCCCGATGTGGAAGGCACAGCCTCGAGTTTGGGCGGCGGTTCTTTTACCTCGGGTACGGACGCGGGCTGGGCGGGCGGCCTTTTTTTTGTGATCAGGATGGTCCCGTCGTCGTCGGCTGAATAATTTTCTTCATCCCGTGCGCGGGGGATTTCCGCGAGCAGCAAGTCCCACTGGCGTTGCACGGTGTGTGCGGGGGGCGCCCGGAAAGGCACCAGGCGAAATTCGCCGTCGGTCAAGGCCAGCAATTGGTGGAAGGCCTTTTCTCCGACCAGCTTTCCGGCCGAGGCATGAACGATGGCGCCACCTTCAATGTAAATCTCGCCGGCGGTTTGCTGGTTCCGGACTTCAAGCAGCGAGGAGCTGCCGCCCACGCATTCCAGTTGGATGATATTGTACAATCCATTATCGCTCAAGGTGCTGACAAAATCGTCACTGTCCTCCCACCGCAGGAGGCTGGTCAGCAGGTTGAAAATGAGCCGCCACCCGTCCTCGTCGCCCGGTTTTAAGAGGAAAAGTTCCGCTCCGTTGGCCAGGCAGGCGGCGCGGTGGCGGTCATCGCTTTCGCCGGTCAGAACGACTTTTTTGATGTTGGGATATCGCTGGTGGATGAGGCCAAGCAATTGGATGCCGTCCAGCAGCGGCATGCTGATATCCAGCACGACCAGGTCAATCAGCTTTTGTTGCAGAATGGCCAGCGCCTTGTCCGGGGAGGTGGCCGTGAGAATGTCCCAGGTTATATCCGTTCGGGCCCCAAACAGTTCGGTGATCATTTCGAGGAAGGCCATGCTGTCGTCCACGAAAAGCACGCGATATTTTTTTTGGGTGCCGCCGGCGGTTTCGGGATTTTTTACCGGAGCCGGCGCGGTCGCGGGGGCCGGCGTGGGGGGGCCGGGCGCGGTGATTTCGAGACGGAATTCCACCTCGCCCAGGCGCAAGGTTTGCCCGGGCTGCAGGACGGCCTCGGTGATGGTCCTGCCTTCGATGAACGTGCCATTGGTTGAACGCAGGTCGCGAACGACGAGTTCGTTGCCGCACAGCCGGACTTCGCAATGCTGGCTGGAGACCGATGTTTCAACGATTTGAAACGCATTCTTGTCACTGCGCCCAATCGTGACCCAGCGCGTCCCCAGTTCAAACGACAAACCGGCCAATCCGGGATTGATGGCTACGAGCCTGGACATACGAAACGAATATTTTTAAGCCGCAGTTTTATATAAAAGTTTCGGTCAAGGAAAAGTTGGGCTTAACCAATCCTTTGTCAAACCAATTCCTGATGATGAATGGCAGAAGGTGCAAGTTGGCACTGCTCCCAGCCCTCTCCCCCAACTCTGTTGGCGGAGAGGGAGAAAGTATGGCGTGAGGATTAAGTTGCGCCCATCCGCCGGCGCAGTAAAACCGGTGCTAGAACTTGTAAACCACCCCGCTGATGACCCTCACGTCGTTTTTCTTGCGGTCGGGGGCGGGTTGGTTGACAAAGTTGTCCTGCACGGTGACCCGGAGGCTGAAGGTTTTGGTGAGCGCTGCTTCCGCCCCGACTTCGGCATTGACCAGAAAATTTTGCATCTTGTTCGCCTGGGGCAGGATCTCGGCTTTTTCCCATATCCGCGCGCCGTCGTTCAGTTTGTGTTCAAACCGTTCCGCCAGGCGCAGGGTTGCGTATGTGGTGTCCACGCCGCCGAGGCGTTGGGTTATCAGACCGGGACCGAATTCGCCGGCAAAGGTCGTGTTTGTGGTCTTGACAAGATAATAACCGGCACCGGGGCTGAACGTGAAACGATATTGCAGATCGGCGATGCCGTCGTGCAGCCCCTCCACGTTAAGGAAGGCATAGAAGCGGTCGCTGAACAGATGGTTGTATTGGCTGACGCCGTGCAACGTTTCATTGTTTTTGACGGAATCACTTTCGCCATACGCGCCATCCACACCGAACATGAACTCGTTGGCCGGTGTTTTCATGCGGGTTTTAAATGCCGCGGTGGTCAACAGCGTGTCGCTGTTCCCCTTGGTGAGCGAAAGACCGGCCGAGATGCTGCTTTCCCAGGCTGGTTTATTGGTTGCCACGGTGGCGGTTTGCTGGGGATTGCCGGCGTTGCCAACCGCGGCCAAAATGGCCGGCGCGTCGCTGCTCTTCGAAGCCGGTTTGTTGGTTGAAACCACGACGGTCTGATTGGTGTCAGCAGCGCGACCGGACACGGCCAAAACTGCCAGAACAAATACGGAAAAAATGCGTCTTTTCATGAATCTTTTACGCCAACCATCGAACCGGGGGAATCTGATGCGGCAGATTACCTGGCGGGCGGGGGATGTTTGAAAATTATTTCACCGGCTCGTCTGCGACAGCGGAATCTTCCTTGTCCTCACCGATGACCGGCGCAATGGCCTGCAGCTTGTCGCCGGATTCCAGCTCGATGAGCTTCACGCCCTGGGTATTGCGGCCGGCTTCGCGGATGTCCTTCACAAACGTGCGCACCATCTGGCCTTTGACGGTAATGAGCATGATTTCATCCGCGTCGCGCACGGTGAGCGCGCCGATGACCGCGCCGGTTTTCTCGGTGGTCTTCATCGTGATGATGCCCTTCCCACCGCGCGATTGAGCCCGGTATTCCTCAAAGTCGGTGCGTTTGCCAATGCCATTTTCGCCGGCGACCAGCAATTTGGCGTCCGGCACAACAATGGCCAGCGCGACGACTTCATCGCGTTTCTCCAATTTAATACCGCGCACACCGGCGGCTGACCGGCCCATGGAACGAACATCCGATTCGTTGAAATGGATGCTCATGCCATCCCGGGTAATCAGCACGACGCCGTCACCGGGATCTTTAACCTCATCTTTTTCAATGATGCTCCCGCGGGTAAGTTTTACGTCAATCAACGTGTCGCCCGGCTCGATGGTGATGGCGATGATGCCGCCTTTGCGCACGTTGGTGAATTCGTTGAGCGAAGTTTTCTTCACCGTGCCCTGTTTCGTGGCAAAGAAAAGTTCACCGGACTGTTCCCAGGTGACATCTTCCTTGTTCGCGTTGGTCCTGGAAAGAACGCGGATGAGCGCGGCGATGGTTTCGCCCGCCTTCAATTCGAGCAAGTTGGCGATGCTCCGGCCCTTGGCGGCGCGGCCCATGTCGGGAATTTCATGCACCCGCTCGACATAAACGCGGCCGGTGTTCGTGAAAAACATGAGGTAATCGTGCGTGCTGGCCGTGAACAAATGCTCGATGAAATCATTGTCCTCATCCGTCGCACCTTCTTTCGTCGTCATGCCGATGACGCCTTTGCCGCCGCGGCGCTGGGCGCGATAGGAACTGACGTTGGTGCGCTTGAGGAGGCCGTTGTGCGTGAGCGTGATGATGACGCCTTCGTTGGCGATGAGGTCCTCAATGTTGATTTCGCCTTCGTCGGGCATGAGGTCGGTCAGGCGCGGGGTGGCGTATTTCTCTTTGATCACCTTCAATTCGTTCTTGATGATGGCAAGCACGCGGGCTTCCTTCGCGAGAATGTCCATCAAATCCTCGATGCGCTTGAGCAGTTCCTTGTATTCGCCTTCGACCTTGTCAATTTCCAGGCCGGTCAACTGGTACAGGCGCAATTCCAGAATGGCATCCACCTGCCGTTCGGTCAGCGCATACCTGCCCCGGGTCAGACGCGCCTCGTTGCGAATCAAAATGCTCCACCGCTCGACTTGTTTCTGCGTCCACTCGAACGCCAGCAGCTTAACCCGGGCTTCCTCGCGCGTTTTGCTGCCGCGGATGATTTTGATGAAATCGTCGAGGTTGGCCAGCGCGATGAGATAACCTTCGAGAATTTCCGCGCGTTCCTCGGCCTTCTTCAATTGGTGCCGCGTGCGGCGCAACACGACTTCTCGGCGATGCTCGATGTAGCAGTTGATGAGTTCCTTGAGCCCGAGGTTCTTCGGTCGGCCGTGATCAATGGCCAGCATGTTGACGGCAAAACTCGATTCCAGCGCGGTCTGCTTGTACAGATTGTTGATGACGACCTTGGCGATGGCGTCGCGCTTGAGTTCGACGATCACGCGCGTGTTCTCATCCGATTCGTCGCGGATGGCCGTGATGTCGGTGAAGCCCGGCGTTTTTTCGTTCACCAATTCAGCCACACGCTCGACGAGCAGGGCGCGGTTGACATTGTAAGGAATTTCCGTGATGACGATTTGTTCCTTGCCGCCCTTGAGCTGTTCGACACCGACCTTGCCGCGAATCTTGATGCTGCCGCGGCCTGTCGTGAAGTATTCCTTGATGACCTCCAGCCCGCACACCATGCAGCCGGTCGGGAAATCCGGACCTTTGATGAATTTCATCAGGCCCTTGACCGTGATGTTCGGGTCGTCAATCTGCGCGCAGACACCGTCAATGATTTCGCCCAGATTGTGCGGCGGAATGTTCGTGGCCATGCCGACGGCGATGCCCGTGCCGCCGTTGACGAGCAGATTGGGAAAGGCGGCGGGGAAAACGGTCGGCTCGGTGCGGGTTTCGTCGTAGTTGGGAACAAAATCCACCGTGTCCTGGTCCATGTCCTCCATCAGCGCTGCGCCGAGGTGTGTCATGCGCGCTTCGGTATAACGCATGGCAGCAGGCGGATCGCCTTCAACGGAACCAAAATTACCCTGGCCATCCACGAGTCGTTCGCGCATGGCCCACGGCTGCGCCATGTGAACGAGCGTCGGATAAATTACCGCTTCCCCGTGTGGATGGTAGTTGCCACTGGTGTCGCCGCAAATTTTGGCGCACTTGCGATGCTGGCGGTTCGGAAACAACGAGAGATCGTGCATCGCCAGCAGAATGCGCCGTTGCGAAGGTTTGAGGCCGTCGCGCGCGTCGGGCAGTGCGCGGGAAATGATCACCGACATCGAGTAATCAAGAAACGAGTTCTTGATTTCATCGGCGACGTTGATCTTGGCAATTTTTTCCCCGGAGGCGAACAGTGGAGTGTTGATCACCGGCAAATCATTCGATGGTTTGGGTTCAGCCATATAAATTTCCGCTAACAAAAATTAAATGTCCAGGTTCCGCACGTTGAGCGCCTCATCCTCAATGAACTGGCGGCGCGGTTCGACTTCCTCGCCCATCAGCTTCGTGAACATTTCTTCGGCTTTTGTGGCGTCCACCAGATCAATCCGCAGCAACCTGCGCTTCGTCGGATCCATCGTCGTTTCATACAGCTCCTTCGCGTTCATTTCACCGAGGCCCTTGAACCGCTTGATGGACAGCCCGCGCCGGCCGACTTCCTTGACCCCCGCGAGGATTTCCGGGATGGAAAACAGCGGCTTCACCGTCTCGCGCTCGCCCTCGCCTTCAATCAATTCAAACAACGGTTTGTCCTGTCCGGCGTAGTGCTCGACGTTGAAACCTTTCTTGTCGAGCTTTGCCAGCAGTTCAACAATGGCCTTGCTTTCGTGCAACTCGATATGCTTGGCGCGCCGGGAGGAACCGTTTTTCTTCTCGATGGTGGTCGTGTCGCCTTCTTCCTCGCTGCCGAACAATTTCAAATCGGCATTCTTCGCGCCGAATTTCGCCAGTTCGTCCTCGGTGTGAAAATAGTGCACCGTTTCGTCATTGCCTTCGCGCACCTTGACCAGATGCCTCGGCAGATCGCCGTTCTTTTTCTGGCGGTGCTCGACGTAATCGGCGAAGTCGCCGCCATGGCGTTTCAAAGCATTGGCGTATTTGTCGAGCGATTCGAGCAATTCCAGAATTTCCGCGAGTTGCTTTTGGGAAAGCTCCTTGTTGTCGGACAGGTTCTTCAGACGCACTTCTTCGGTGCCAAGTTCGAGCAAAATTTTATTCAACCGCGCGTCGTCATCAATGTATTCCACGCGTTTTTTGCGCGCGATCTGGTACAGCGGCGGCTGCGCAATGTAAACGAAGCCGTTTTTGATCAGCGCGGGCATTTGCCGGTAGAAAAACGTCAGCAACAGCGTCCGGATGTGCGAACCGTCCACGTCCGCGTCGGTCATGATGATGACTTTGTGGTAGCGGAGTTTTTCAATATTGAATGCGCCTTCGCCTTCGCCGTCGCCGATGCCGGTGCCGACGGCGGTGATCATCGTACGGATTTCGTTGTTTTGGAGAACCTTGTCCAGTCGCGCCTTTTCGACGTTAATCAATTTGCCGCGAATCGGCAGAATCGCCTGGAATTTCCGGTCCCGTCCCTGTTTTGCCGAGCCGCCGGCGGAATCGCCTTCGACGATGAACAACTCCGTATTGGCCGGATCGCGGTCGGAGCAATCCGCCAGTTTGCCGGGCAGGCCGCCGCCGGTGAGTGCGCCCTTGCGGACCGTCTCGCGTGCTTTGCGCGCGGCCTCGCGCGCCCGCGCCGCGAGCAAACCTTTTTCAATGATTTTCTTGGCGACGCCGGGGTTCGCGTCGAAGTGCGTCATCAACCCGTCGTAGATAACGGACGAAACAATGCCGTCAATTTCCGTGTTCACCAGCTTCACCTTGGTCTGCGATTCGAAGCGCGGATTCGGCAGTTTCACGCTGAGCACGCACACCAGCCCTTCGCGGACGTCATCGCCGGAAATCGTCGGGTCCTTTTCCTTCAGCAAATTGTTCTGCTTGGCATACTGGTTGATGGCGCGGGTTAGCGCGGAGCGGAAGCCGGTGAGGTGCGTGCCGCCGTCGGTATTGGCAATGGAGTTGGCAAAACAGAGAATCTGGTCGCTGTAGCTGTCGGTGTATTGCAATACGCAATCCACAAACACGTCTTCGTCCTTGCCGTCAATTTTGCTGGGCCGTTTGCCCGAGATGGCGATGGGTTTGGGATGCAACGGCTGTTTGCTGCGGCCGAGCTGGCGGACGAACTGCTCGATGCCGTCCCGGTAAAAAAATGTCTCCGTCTTCTCGTCGCGCTCGTCCTTGAGCACAATTTCAATGCCCGGATTCAAAAACGCAAGTTCGCGCAGACGATTCGCCAGAATGTCAAATTTGAATTCCGTCGTGAGGGTGAAAATCGTCGGGTCGGGTTTGAACGTGATCAACGTGCCCGTTTTTTTGGATTTGCCGATGACTTCGAGTTTCTGGGTCGTTTTGCCGCGCTCGAATTCCATCGAATAAACTTTTTCATCGCGCGAGACCTCGACCTTGAACCAGTCGGAAAGCGCATTGACGCATTTCGCGCCGACGCCGTGCAGGCCGCCGGAATATTTGTAGGCGCCCTGGCCGAATTTTCCGCCCGCGTGCAAATTCGTCAGCACCAGTTCCACGGCGGGCATCTTCCACTTCGGGTGCATGTCCACCGGTATGCCGCGTCCGTCATCCCGGATCGAAACCGAGCCGTCCACGTGAATCGTCACTTCGATTTTGTTGCAATAACCTGCCAGATGTTCGTCAATCGAATTGTCGAGCACCTCGAACACGCTGTGATGCAGCCCGCGTTCGTCCGGGTCGCCGATATACATGCCGGGCCGCTTGCGAACGGCTTCCAAACCTTCCAGTTTGTCTATTTTTGAAGCGTCGTATTTCTCCGCCGAAGAGGTGTCAACCGATTGATTTTTGGCCTCAGCCGGCTCGTTTTTTTTCGACATAAATTCTTTTAAAAACTCGTTTGTGAACGCCAAATTTAAGGTGCGAAAATTATAGGGAAATTGCCGGTTTTGCACAATGACAAACTCAGGAATTTTTACCCCAAAAACACCATTAGTTGGGCGTGTGTTTGATGACTGACCGGATATGTTGTGGCTGGTGGAAACCCTCTTCAACCTTGGTTTTTGTGCCAGTTCACCCATGTTAATACAGTTTTTTAATGGGGTCGCGGTCCAATAGTTGCCAGTCCAAAACTTGCCGCTTTCCACTTGCCCCGCAGCGTTTTATTCTCCCCGGGTGAGTCTTCGCCGCGACCGGCTCTTTGCGCCGCTGAAACAATACTTCGGCTTTGCCTCGTTCCGCCCGTTGCAGGAGGAAATCATCCTTGATTCCCTCGCGGGCAAGGACGTGTTCGCCGTGCTGCCCACCGGCGGCGGCAAGTCGCTGTGCTTTCAACTCCCGGCGCTCGTGCGGCCCGGTCTCACGGTCGTCGTCTCGCCGCTCATTGCGTTGATGAAAGACCAGGTGGATGCGCTGCAGGCGGCGGGCGTGGCGGCAACGTTCCTGAATTCCTCGCTCGGCGCCGGCGGGTCGCGTCCGCGTTTGCGCGGGCTGCACGGCGGCGAATTCCGGCTGCTCTACGTCGCGCCCGAACGGCTGATGTTGTCCGGCTTCCTCAACGATTTGAAGAAATGGAATGTCAGCCAGTTCGCGATTGACGAGGCGCATTGCATCAGCGAGTGGGGTCACGACTTCCGGCCGGAATACCGGCAGATCTCCACGTTGCGCGAAATATTCCCCGACGTGCCGATGATGGCGCTCACGGCCACAGCCACGGAACGCGTGCGGGCGGACATCGTCAAACAACTCCACCTGCGTTCGCCCGCGTGTTACGTCGCCAGTTTCAACCGCCCCAATCTGACCTACCGCGTCGCGGCCAAGTCCGGCGCTTACGAGCAGATTCTTTCCTACGTTCGCGCGCGGCCCGGTGAGAGCGGGATCATTTATGCCCAGGCGCGCAAGACGGCGGAGAGCCTCGCGGCCAAACTTTCCGCCGACGGCGTGAAGGCGTTGCCCTATCACGCGGGCCTGGCGGGCGGCGCGCGTTCGGCCAATCAAGAGGCGTTTCTCCGCGACGAGGCGCGCGTGGTGTGCGCCACCATCGCGTTCGGCATGGGCATCAACAAGCCGAACGTGCGCTTCGTGATTCATTACGATCTGCCGAAGAACATAGAGGGTTACTATCAGGAAACCGGCCGCGCGGGACGTGACGGCCTGCCGGGCGAATGCCTGCTGCTGTTCAGCCCCGGCGACCGCGTCAAGCAGATGCGGTTCATTGACGAGAAACCCGACCCCAAGGAACGAGAAATCGCCCGCGCGCAATTGGAACAGATGATCCATTACGCCGAGGTCGCGACCTGCCGGCGGGAGTTTCTGCTCGCTTATTTCGGGGAAAAAGTAGGGCAGGCATCTTGCCTGCCCAGCGAGCGCGTCAGCGCGAGCGAATTGGAAGCAAAAATCCATTTTGCGCCGACTTCGTCGGCGCGGGCAGGCAAGATGCCTGCCCTACTTTCACCGGCGACAACAAATCAGCCGTTCAATTGTGCCGGCTGCGACAACTGCCTCGCGCCGCGACAGACATGGGACGGAACCCTCGCCGCGCAGAAATTCCTGTCATGCGTTTATCGCATCCGTGAGAAGAGCGGATTCGGCGTTGGCCTCCAACACATCGTCGAGGTGCTCAGCGGCGCGGACACGGAGAAGGTCCGCAAATTCGGTCATCAATCACTTTCCACCTACAACATCGGCGGCGAACACACGCGTGCCGAATGGGGATCCATCGGCCGTGAACTCGTCCGGCTTGGCCTGCTGTTTCAAAATGCCGAAAAGTTCAACATTGTCGAACTTACGGACCAGGGCCGCGCAGCGCTCAAATCGCGGCAAAAAATCACGCTTACCCGGCCCGTCGCGCCGACCGAACCGGCCAAGCATCGCATCGGCGAAATCGCGTGCGACGAAGTGTTGTTCGGGAAGCTGCGCGAGTTGCGCAAACAACTGGCCGACGAGCGCGGCGTGCCGCCATACATTGTTTTTTCAGACGTGTCGTTGCGTCAAATGGCCCGGTTTTATCCGGCCACCGACAAGGAATTCTCGCGTATCAGCGGCGTGGGCGACCGGAAATTGCGTGAATTCGGCGCCGTGTTCCTGGGCGAGATCGCGGCGTATTTGCAATCGAACCCGCGCCAGATATTTGCGGATGAATCCTTCGCGGAACCCGCCGCGCCGATGCCGCGCCGTTCGCGGCTCACGGACACGGTGCGCGAGACATTGCATTTTTTCCGGCAGGGAAAAACCGTTTCAGAAATCGCGCGCATTCGTGGAGTAAAGGACGGGACAATTTACAGCCATCTCGAGGAAGCCATGCTCGCGGGTGAGGCGATTGACGTGAAGTCGTTGCTCCCCGCCGAGGCGCAACACGACATCGCTGCCGCGTTTGCCAAGCACGGTTTTGGCAATTTGGGCGGGACGGTGGCATCGCTCGGCGGACGTTACGATTACGGCCAGTGCCGGATTGTCCGGGCGGCGATGCAGGCAAAGTAGGACAGGCGTCTCGCCTGTTCAGCGAGCGCTTCAGCGCGAGCGTTGAAACCGGAACAACTTTGCGCCAACTGCGTCGGCGATGGCAGACTAGACGCCTGCCCTACTTTGACTCGCTTTTTGCGAACGCGAACCATAATTTCCCCGGATGGCTTTGACTGAGAATTCGACCACTGTTCCCGACCGGTTTGTCCGCCGCCACATTGGCCCGCGCCCGGAGGAGGCCGCCGCCATGCTCAAGTTGCTTGGCTATCCGAGCCTGGAAGCCATGGTGGATGCCGCCGTGCCCAAGGCGATCCGGCTGGCCAAGCCGCTGCAACTGCCCGTCGCGCGCAGCGAACATGAGGCGCTCGCCGCGTTAAAGGAAATCGCATCGCAAAACCAGGTCTGCCGTTCGTTCATCGGCATGGGCTATTACGATTGCATCACGCCCGCCGTTATCCAGCGTAACATTCTGGAAAATCCCGGCTGGTACACGCAATACACGCCCTATCAGGCCGAGATTTCGCAGGGCCGGCTCGAAGCGCTCCTGAATTTTCAAACGATGGTTGCCGATCTTACCGGTCTCGACATTGCGAACGCCTCGCTACTTGACGAGGCCACCGCCGCCGCCGAGGCCATGACGATGTGCGCGCGGCTCAAGGATGGACGCAACATTTTCTTCGTCTCCGAAACCTGCCATCCGCAAAACATCGAAGTCGTCCAGACCCGCGCAAAGGCGCTCGGCATCGAAGTCGTCGTCGGCAGCCACGAACAGTTTTCGTTTACCGATAAGTTTTTCGGCGCGTTGGTGCAATATCCGGACACATTTGGCGCGATTCACGATTACTCCGGTTTCGCGGAGAAAGCCCACGCTGCCGGCGCGCTGCTCACCGTGGCCACGGATTTGCTCGCACACACGCTCATCCAACCGCCCGGTGAATTTGGCGCGGACATCGCCATCGGCAGCGCGCAACGCTTCGGCGTACCGCTGGGTTACGGCGGCCCGCATGCCGCCTTCTTTGCCACGCGCGACGAATTCAAACGCCAGATGCCCGGCCGCCTCGTCGGCGTCTCCAGGGATTCCCGCGGCAAACCCGCGCTGCGCCTCGCGCTCGGCACGCGCGAACAGCACATCCGCCGGGAGAAGGCCACGAGCAACATCTGCACCGCGCAGGCGCTGCTCGCAAACATGGCGTCCATGTACGCCGTTTATCACGGCCCGGAAGGATTGAAAAACATCGCAGAACGGATTCACCGGCTGACAAACATCCTGGCGGCAGGCCTGGAGAAACTCGGTTTTACTGTGGGACAGGCTGGAAGCCCGTCCTACTTTGACACGCTCACCATCGTCACGGGCGACCAGCGTGCTGCCGACATTGTCAAAATTGCCGAGGCGCATCAGATGAATTTCCGGCTGATTGATGACCACACCCTTGGCATCTCGCTTGACGAAGCGACCGGCGAGAGCGATGTGGTTGAAATCTGGCAGGTTTTCAAGGGCAACAAGGCCATCGGTTTCACACTGGCGGACGTTGCTGCTCACGCATCACGCATCACGTTTCACGCATCTCGAACGACGCCTTTCCTCAAGCACCCGGTTTTCAATTCCTATCACTCCGAAACCGAGATGCTCCGCTACATCAAACGACTGGAATCGCGCGATCTGTCGCTGACGGCCTCGATGATTCCGCTCGGTTCCTGTACGATGAAGCTGAACGCCGCGGCGGAGATGCTTCCCATTTCTTGGCCGGAGTTTGCCCGGCTGCATCCCTTCGCGCCGTTGAAGCAGGCGCGCGGCTACCAAATCTTGTTCCAAAACCTCGAAGATTGGCTCGCGGAAATCACCGGCTTTGCCGGAATTTCGCTACAGCCCAATGCCGGTTCGCAGGGCGAATACGCCGGTCAGCTCGTCATCCGTGCCGGGCATGAAAGCCGGGGCGAAACGCATCGCAAAATCTGCCTCATCCCAACCTCCGCGCACGGCACAAACCCCGCCAGTGCTGTCATGGCTGGGCTGAAAGTCATTGCTGTCGCCTGCGACCAGGATGGCAACATTGACGTGGCCGATTTGCGCGCCAAAGCTGAGGCGCATAAAAAAGACCTCGCCTGCCTGATGGTCACCTATCCCTCGACGCACGGCGTGTTTGAGGAGACGATCAAGGAGATTTGCGAAATCATCCACGCCAACGGCGGACAGGTTTATATGGACGGCGCGAACCTGAACGCACAGGTAGGGCTGTGCCGTCCGGCGGATATTGGCGCGGACGTTTGCCATTTGAACCTGCACAAGACGTTTGCCATTCCGCACGGCGGTGGCGGCCCGGGCGTCGGTCCGATTGGCGTGGCGAAGCACCTGGTCCAATTTCTGCCGGGACATTCCGTCGTGAATTTCAAATCTCAAATTTCAAATTTGAAATCGCACAGCGGAGCTGTGTCAGCCGCGCCGTGGGGCAGCGCGGGTATCCTGCCGATTTCGTGGATGTACATTGCCATGATGGGCGCGGACGGCCTGACCGAGGCGACGAAGTTTGCCATCCTGAATGCCAATTACATCGCCAAACGGTTGGAGAATTATTTCCCGACGCTTTACCGCGGCCACGGCAACCTGGTTGCGCACGAGTGCATTCTGGATTTGCGCCGGTTCAAGAATGTCACCGCCGAGGACGTGGCCAAGCGGCTGATGGATTACGGTTTTCATGCGCCAACGCTCTCCTGGCCGGTCGCCGGTACGCTCATGGTCGAGCCGACCGAAAGCGAATCGAAGTTCGAGCTGGACCGTTTTTGCGACGCGATGATTGCCATTCACGGGGAAATGCAGGCGGTTGAATCCGGCGCGGCTGACCGGCAGAATAACCTGCTGAAAAACGCGCCGCACACGGCGGACATGGTCGCGGCGGACAATTGGGACCGGCCTTACCCGCGCGAAGCGGCGGCGTTCCCGGTCAAGTCATTGCGCGATTACAAATTCTGGCCGGCCGTCGGCCGCGTGGACAACGTCTTTGGCGACCGCAATCCAGTCTGTTCGTGCGCAGGGATGGAGAATTATTCTTAGCCGCAGAAACAATGATTGGGTTCGTAAAGCATCTCCGCGTTGTTTTGAATCCGTGTTCATCGAGGTTCATCCGTGGTTAAACTCTGTGCCTCTGCGTCTTTTTGGCTAAAATTGGGGGCTCGTGGAACTCGCCCCTCCGAATCATTGGCGGAGTTCGGCACGCGGTTCCGCTGCCATGCGATCCATCCGGTCGGCGCGCCATGAAGGTCGGCGGGTAAAACGTTTTCATAAACCGCGCTTGCCAGCAATTCAATACCCCGCTTGACTAGGCTGCCTGCCGGGACTAACATTCGATAGTTGTTCTAATTAACACAATTAGGAAAGGAGTTTAATATGAGCGCTATTACAAAAGGACGTTGTCCGTCTGTTCGATCGATTGCTTTGTTTTTGAGCGCAGTTTTCGCCGGACCGTTTTCTGCGGCGGCGGTGATCCTCCTGTCGGGTGGCTTGACCAACACGCCGTCGAGCCATGGTTTAATGTTGTCGTTCACGACCACCAGCCCCAATTTTTACACCTTGCAAACGAGTCCGGACCTGCGGCACTGGACCAATTGCCAATCAGGGACTCCGGGAAACGGAACCCTGGAGACGGTCACGATTACCAATGCGATCTCGGGCAGCCAGGGTTTTTATCGGCTTTTGATCCAAAAGCCAACGAGCCTGGCATTGCCGCCGAATCTTGCCTTCGCCATCCTCGGCTACTCGTGCGGCGGAATCCAGGAGAAGGTGTCCGCCGGCTTTAATCCCACCAACGGATATCTCACCGGCGTGGTTAATTTGTCAACTGCCTGCAGCGGCAGCGGTCGCGGCGCCCACGCGACGACGCACACGGCCTCGGCTGTCGTGACTTGGGACCTCGCCGGCAACGTGATTTCCGCAACCCCGCTCACAAACGGAGTGGTCGTCAGCCCAACGACGCCCGCCGACGGGTTGGGCGACGTTATTTTTAACGCCGGTGCGGTGGCGTTTCTCGTCGTCCCGGTTCCGACGACGCCGACCGGTGTAACCGCCGTTCAGTCGGGCGATCAATTTCAGATTTCCTGGAAGCCGAGCGTGGCCAATCCGGCCACCGTCACCTCGTCAACAGTGACCGCGACGCCGGTCAACTCAACGGCTTCAATCCTCACGACCACCGTGATCGGGTCGGCCACGACCGGAGTCATCTCGTCGCTCCAACCCCAGACAACGTATCAAATCACTGTCGTGAGCACGACCATCGGCGGATCCAGCCCGGCCTCGATTCCGATCAGTGTGACGACAGTTCCAGCCACGATTCCGCCATCGGCTCCGACCGGAGTCTCGGCGAATTGGGCAAACCCGAACGCCGATCCCGGGCCTAACACGCTCGTCGCCATCTGGCTGGCGGCCAATCCCGGCAACAGCCCGGTTGACCAATATCTTGTCACCATCACCGCCAGCGACACCGCTGGCACGCTCACGCAGACGATTTCCGGAACGACGCTGATTGCGTACTTCAACGTGGACTCCAACCCAAGCTGGTCGGTGACTGTACGGGCGCACAACGCCGCTGGATGGGGGCCGGTATCGGCCGCCATTGCGCTGGGTGGCCTGTGACGGAGAGCCGTAGGACGTTGCAAGAAGGTGCGGTACGCCGCCCGTCGAAGAGTTTTGGCGACCGCAACCCGGTCTGCACGTGCGCGGGGGTGGAATAGTTCTAGGAATCACGAGATAGCACGCATAACGGGAGAGCGCCCAATCTTCCACCTCACGCTGTGCCTTGGAGCCAATGCTGACCAAATTGCGCATTTCCGCAAAATGGCCGGCGAGTCATTAATTTCGCCGCTGCACGTGCGAAGGGATGGACACCTGCGTTTCTTCATGTAAACTTTCTGTGGAATGAAAATCACCGAAGCGCTTTTGGCGGAACACGTCGTATTCCACAACATTTTCGACCACATCGAACGTGTTGTGCCGAACTTGAAAACGCTGGGCGAAGTGGTCGGCTGGGCGGAACTGATGGAAAACCTGTTGCTCGCCCACGGCAAGGCCGAGGAAGATCTGGTGTTCGCTCCGCTGAATCATTACCTGGAACAAATTGGCCAGAGCGACAGTTTTGAACACGAGCATCGGGAAATTGACAACAGCCTCCTGCAGGTGAAAGCCGCCAGGCGGCTGCCCGAAGCGCGACGATTGTTGCTGCGGGCCGTGACCGCCTCGCGCAAACACTTCGACCGCGAGGAACGGATTGTTTTCCCCCTGGCCGAGCGGGTGATGAAAAAGGAAACGCTGACCGAACTCGGCAAGGTTTGGATGAAACAAAGGGACGCGGAATAGGTTTGAAACGGATGCGAGACAGGCAGGATGCCTGTCCTACGTTGCCAGCGCGGCGTTCACGCCGGCGACGAGCGCATTAATCCGAGGGGTCAACGGAAAATCCGAGGGCGCTTCGAGGGTGTAGGACAATCTCGTCTTGTTCACGATCAAATAAAATGCCTCGGCCCATTGCGGACGTGTGGCAGGGTTGAGGTTCGGCCGGATGATGCCGTTCCGCGCCGGGCGGGCTTCGATGATTTCAGACGGGTCAATCGGGCAGACTTCCGCGATGCGCGCAATCATGGCATCCGCCCGCGAAGGGCGGTTTTCCGGATTCAATTCGTAAACGTAAAAGCCGTGCGATTCCCAGTCTTCGTGCAGGCAGAGGCAGAGGTCGAACTGCGGCTGGCGCTCCAGCCAGGCGATGTGCGCACACGTCTCCGCCGTCTCCCGGTGCCGGTATTGCCGGTTGAGGTCAATGCCCTGATCGTTCTCGCGGCGGTTCAAAACGAAACCCATCGGATTCAAGCACGGGCAAAACCACAGTTCGGCGTTCGCCGGCCATAGATTTTCCTGGAGCAGGCGCAACGCCGCGAGCGGCCCGGCAGGCTCGTCGCCGTGAATGCCGGTGCTTAGATAAATCTTGGTTGAGGGTTGAGAGTTGAGGGTTGAGGGACGGTGGAGGGCGAGCAGGTTGAAATCGTTCTGTTTCCCAAACACCTCTGAAGTCCATCCGTGCTGTTGCGCGGCGGTTTCGATGTCGCGCAGGATGGCGCGGATGTCAATCGTCTCGCCGCGGTAACCACCGTGATTTTTGCGGAGCCTTTCCACGCGGAGAATTTCACGCAAAGACGCCAAGACGCAAAGAAGTTTTTTACACGACTTGAGCCGCTTGGGAAGCGGCGAAAGGAATTCAGTGAAATCGAAGGCCGGAAGGCCGAGCGAGCGGGCGCGAGCGGGTCCATTGCACGAATTTTCACGAATTCGATTTTTCAAAGCCCGTAGGGCTGGCATCTTTGCAGTGGGAGAATCAAAAACAGCCAAAGCTCCGTAGGAGCGAAATCAGGTTGGAGTTCAAGCTTCAGCTTGCGCGGGCGGTGGACACGCTGAAGCGTGAACTCCAACAAAACGGAATATGCCACCCCGACGGGGCTGGAGAATTTTGGGTTTGGGTTTCTACAAAGATGTCGCGCCTACGGTGCTGGGCAAACAATCATCAATGTGTTCTTTTTCCTCGTCCCCAATTCTTTTCCAACGGCCAGCCGTAAAATTTTGTAATTTGTTTGTAGCAGCGAATCACAGAGGTTTCCACATCGTCCATTGCACGTTTCAGTTCTTTATCCGTAAACGTGGTATCCATTTCTGCCCTGTGAATGAAATCGTGGCGTAGTTTGACAAGATAAAATGAATTACGCCATAGCCGCTTCCGTCTCGCAACTTTCTTTTCCGCAGCCGCAGCCGGCTTCCTCCTGGTCGCTAAAGCCGTGGCTGTCCCAGCTTGGGTCGAGGCCGAGGTCCTTGAGCATTTGCAGGTCTTTCTCGACCGGCTGGTTGAGCGTGGTGAGATAATTGCCGACCATCAGCGCGCTCGCCCCGGCCATGAAAATCAGGCTTTGCGCGTCGCGCAGGTTCATCGTGCGACCGCCGGCAATCATGATTTCCTGTCGTGGCAAGATGAACCGGAAGCAGGCGATGGTTTTCAATATTTCCAGGACGGGCAGGGGCTCGTTTTTTTCAAACGGCGTGCCGGGAATCGGGTTGAGGATGTTGACGGGCACGACGTTCGCGCCGATGGCTTTCAATTCAAACGCCAGATCGCAGCGGTCTTCACGCGTCTCGCCCATGCCAATGATCCCGCCGGAACAAATCTTGATGCCGGCATTTTTCAAGTAGCCGATGGTCTCCAGCCGGTCGTCGTAGGTGTGGGTCGTGCAGGTCTGCGGGAAAAAGCGGCGCGAACTTTCCAGGTTGTGGCCGTAGCACTCGACGCCGGCTTCCTTGAGCCGGTCGGCCACACCCTGGCTTTTGATGATGCCGAGCGAGACGTCCGGACGTGTCTTGCCGCCGGCTTTCAACTCGCGCACCCGGGCGCAAACCTCATCGAGCAGCGGGCCTTCGTTGAGGCCCTTCCAGGCGGCGACGATTCCGACGGCTGTCACACGGTTTCGGCTGGCTTCATCGGCGGCTTCGGCCACCGGTTCAGGATCCACGAAGCCGTATTTGGGCGAGCCGGTCTGGTAATGCGACGATTGCGCGCAAAAGCTGCAATTTTCCGGGCAAGCGCCCGCCTTGGCGTTGACGATGGAGCAGAGATGGATTTTGTTGCCCTTGAATTTTTCGCGCAGACGGTTCGCCCACGATAGCAGATCAAAAATATCGGAGCGATTCTCGAGATTAAAGAGCCACAGCGCCTCATCGCGTGAAATTTGGCCGCCGTTCAAAACCCGTTGTCCCAATTCCGTGATGCGGGTCGGGTGGCTTGCGTCAAGCATGTGTGCCGTCATGGTTGACAGCATACCGCGCGCATCAAATTCCGCAAGCGGACATCATTGGGCATTGGCACCCGGGCACTGCGGTGGAACGCCGAATCATGCGGCAGCAAACCCGCACAAATTAACAACCTGACATTCTGCCGGATAAATCCGGCGTTCCTGCCGAAACGATGCGACTTGATATTTTGCAATATCAAGCGGCGCCCTCATTGGGCCGGCCGTGGCGCAACTTGCGACGGAATCGTAGCAGCAAGATAATTGGCGAGGGAGGCGATTTGCATATCCGAGAGCGGACCGCCCTCGGCGGTCGAAAAGGCAGGCATGAGCGAGCCAGCCTTGCCATGCGCAACCCAGGTTTGCCAGAAATCCACATTGGTTGGTGTCTTAATGTTATGCAAATCCGGCACCAGCGTGGAGCGATCCTTGCCTTCATGGCAGATGGCACAAACGGCGGCGTAAAGCGTCGGGCCAAATTTACCCACGCCGGGTTTGATGTGGCAGGTTGCGCAATCACCTTGAAAAACCGTCTGCCGGTCGGCTTTGGCCATTTCCAGGGCGTGCGCGCGGTCGGCATCGGACTGGGTTGGAACCACCGGGGGCAGAATGTTGATTTTGAGGGTGAGTTGTTTGAAGCCCTTGTCGGTCTTGACATTGACCGTCTTGATCTGCACTCCGGTTCTTCCAGCCAAATTGACCGTGAGGCCAAACTGTCCGTTGGTGCTGGGGGGAATGATCCAGGGCAACGACGGCAGTTGTGCCGTGGTGCAGCCACAGGACGGACGAACTTCCAGAATGGTCACAGGAACCGGTCTGGTAACGTTGTTCGTCGTGATGCTGTTGGCCGTGTAAAAGTTGGTGCCGAAGGAAATTTTTTTGAACCAGAAAAAATGCAAATTGGTGGCCGCTGTGATGTTGGTGAGGGCCGTGACGTTGGTGACCACGGTGGTTTCATGAACCGTAGCGATGTTGGTAAAGCTGAAAACAAAGATGGCATTGCCGGCATCCGCTGCCACTGTGGTCTCCTGCATCAGGCTGCTCCAGGCCAGCACGCCATCGGGCAGCGGTTCATTTTGATGCGAGGTGTCCGGCACATAAACCGCCGTGGTGGCCGCCACCGCTGCATTGGCGGGATTGCTGTCCGCCGCCAACAATCTTCCGCCGGCAAGTACGATGCCGGCAATTCCAAAAATCAAAACGCACCGCAATTTCATGGCCATGGAGAGTAAACAGTCAACTCTCATTTGACGAGCCGAAAATGTTTTGATGCAAAACATTTACGACCGGTTCAGCGCGCTGAGCACGGCGCGCACGGAGGCCAGCTCGATGTTTGTGTCCACGCCCGCGCCCCAGCGGGTTTTGCCATCGGCATGCTTGATTTGGATGTAGGCAATCGCCGCCGCCTCTTCGCCAGAACTCAGTGCGTGCTCGCTGTAATTGGCGATTTCGAAACGCGGCACCCCAGCCTTGCCGAAACCGTGGACGAGCGCGGCGAGCGGGCCGTTGCCTTCGCCGGAAAGTTCAACCAGCTTGCCGTCGCGCAAAAATTTTGCGCGGCAACGGACGATGCCGTTTTTGCTCTCGGTTTCGAAACCCTTGAGTTGCCACGGCTTGGCGCGTTCGATGTATTCCCGCCAGAACATCTTCTTCAACTCTGCGCCGCTGACTTCGCGTCCGAGCCTGTCCACCTCGTCGTTGGCGATCGGGCCGAACTCGCGCTGCATGTCCTTGGGCAATTCGATGCCGAATTCGCTTTCGAGCAAATACGCCACGCCGCCCTTGCCGGACTGGCTGTTGACGCGGATGACCTCGCGGTATTCGCGCCCGATGTCCGTCGGGTCAATCGTGAGATACGGCACGTCCCAGTGTTCGCGCTTGCCCTCCTGCCATTCGTGCAATCCCTTGCGGATGGCGTCCTGGTGCGACCCGCTGAACGCGGTGAAGACGAGTTCACCCGCGTACGGATGGCGCGGCGGCACCGTCATGCCCGTGCACCGTTCATAGACCTCGATGATGGAATTCAGGTCGCTGAAATCCAGTCCGGGATGGATGCCCTGCATGTACAAGTTCAGCGCCACGGTGACAATGTCGAGATTGCCGGTGCGCTCGCCGTTGCCGAAGAGCGTGCCTTCAACGCGGTCCGCGCCGGCGAGCAGGCCCAGCTCCGTGGCCGCCACGCCCGTGCTGCGGTCATTGTGCCCGTGGAGACTGATGACGAGCGACTCGCGGTTTTTGAGGTTCCGGCACATCCATTCAATCTGGTCGGCATAGACGTTCGGCGTGGCGATCTCGACGGTGTCGGGCAGGTTCAGGATCATTTTCCGTTGCGGTGTGGGCTGCCACACCTCCATGACCGCCTCGGAAATTTCCCGGGCAAATTCGACCTCGGTGGAGCTGAAGCTCTCCGGGGAATACTGGAGCATGACCTTCGTGCCCTTGAGCCGGGGCAATCGTTCCTGGATCCACCGGGCGCCCTGCACGGCGACCTCGATTATTTCCTGTTTCGACTTCCCGAACACCACGCGGCGCTGGGCGGGCGAGGTGGAGTTGTAAAGGTGGATGATGGCCTTCTTCGCGCCAACGAGTGATTCGAACGTGCGCTCGATCAACTCTTCGCGCGCCTGTACGAGCACCTGGAGCCACACGTCGTCCGGCGCGCGATTTTCCTCGATGAGCCGGCGATTGAACGCGAACTCGGTGTTCGACGCCGCCGGAAAGCCGATTTCGATTTCCTTGAACCCGATCTTCACGAGCGTTTGGAACAGCTCGAGCTTCTGGCTGACGTTCATGGGCACGGCGAGCGCCTGGTTGCCGTCGCGCAAATCCACGCTGCACCAGCGCGGCGGACGGGTGAGGACGCGGTTCGGCCACTGCCGGTCGGGCAGGCTGGGCGCCGGGAACGGACGGTATTTTTTCGACGGTTGTTTGTGCATAAACTCAGGCGTTGATGGAATTAAACCACGGATGAACACGGATGAACACGGATAAAATACAGGTCCATTGGTGGGGCGGGCAGTCCTCTGCCCGCCGCTCATAGCAATGACAATCCAACGGCGCGCACGGAGTGACGCGCCCTACCCCAAATCTGTGTCTATTTATGTTCATTCGTGGTTAAAAGCAAAAAACCCCACCGCCGTCTGGCAGTGGGGTTCTCAAATTCTTCGAACGCAATCAGAACCCGACCGCCGCGCGGCAAAGCAGCGCGTTTAGCGGCAGATTCAGATTCAAATTGCGACTCACGTTGTTAAAATAGCAGTTTGGATTCAGCGGGTCAAATCGTTTTCACTGGCATCCCATAACCCCACGTCAGTAGGACAGAGTTCATCTGTCGTCGAGGTTTTCCGCAGTACACACCCCGGCTCGGTTTAAGGATTGGAGACGGTTCAGTTCATTTTCATGGTTGTTCCGACTTTCGGCTGTCCCACGACTTTACGCCAAGCCGGGCAGATAGGCTTGATCAGGACGCCCCAGCAACCGAAAACTGCCGCCGGCTGTCCCATAGCTTTGCAGCAACTCTGCGATCGACCAGCGCCGCCACAATACTGCCCGAACGATGGTGAAGAGCCGCGTGAAGCTGTGCGCCCAGCCATGCACCCAGGCCAGATAGCGCAACAGCAAATGCACGAGCAGCCCGATCCAGATTTGCCAGCGCACCGCATTCTCGCTGTGGCCCAAGAAGTCGCTCAACTGCAAGGTCTGTTTGATCTCCTTGAAGAACACTTCGATCTGCCAGCGGCAGCGGTATAACTCGGCAATGGTCCATGCGCTCCTGGCCATCGATCTCCACTCGCGCGACCACCCGCCGCAACAGGTCCGGATGCGTCTGATGCGAGACGGCTACCGTCAACGGTACCAGCTCATCCCGCACGATGCGGGGATGGTCGGTGGTCTGAAGTTTTCGGACCACCCGACAGGCCATCCCCTCTTTGGCGCGAGTCACCCACCAGACGCCGCGCCGGGTCAATTCCCGGAAATGCCCGTAGTCGGTATAAGCCTTGTCAAACACGGCGATTTCGCCTTCGCGCAGACCGGCGCAGAGTTCGCGGGCACGGCAATTGTCGGCGTCGCGAGCCGAGCCGAGAATGGCGAAACGCGGTAAAAACGATTGCAGATCCAAGCGCAGGTGACACTTGGCCGCCGCTTTGCGCCGCCGATGCTTTGCCCAGTCCATACAGGAGACGACCAGTTGCAATGTTGTGCTATCCACCACTTGAATGGTTCGGCGAAACCGCTGCAGATAACCCGGCGGTTTCCCGCCGCAGGCAAACCCCGGCGTCAACGATTGCAGATGCGCCAACATCGCCCAGAACAGCTTCTCAGCCAGCGCAGCATCGCGATGCTTGTTGGCGTAGGAGAGATTGTTGCGGCTGGGTGGCGTCGCCCCTCGCAAGGCCGAGAGTGGCCCTCGGTTCATCCGCAGCGCATCGCAGACATCATTCAGGCCAATGGCATGGGTCAGGTGTGCGAACATCAGCGCGACGGTCTGACTCCAACTGCTGAAGGTGCGCTCGTGGTTGGCGACGCCAGTTTCGCGGGCCAACTTCGAAACCAGATGTGGTGGAATCAGATTGCTGAGTTGGCGGAGGATGGTGTAGTTGGAGACGGTTGGAATGGACTGGGTTTGCTTTT
>Ga0265323_10000072_pt1 | contig 56135 bp, 40 predicted proteins | sample 41225metaG_FD_193580 | JGI IMG/M metagenome (GOLD analysis project Ga0265323, IMG submission 193580) | Rhizosphere microbial communities from Carex aquatilis grown in University of Washington, Seatle, WA, United States - 4-12-25 metaG | ecosystem: Host-associated > Plants > Roots > Rhizosphere...
GGAATAATTTCAGTTATTGCTGCAATAATATTTATATTATTTGCAAGGGAACGCCCTCCTACACCACCATGCCCACCGGACCAAACAGAACGATCACTTGTCCTGGATGGTTTGAAAGATATATTAAGGCAGCGAAATTTTCGTCTTTTAATGGTTATTTTCTTCATTGGCCTGGGGGTTTTCAATGCTGTAACAACGTGGATTGAAGATATTATCAGGCCGAGACATTTTACAACCACACAGGCCGGAATATTAGGCGGATTAATGGTTGTCGGAGGAATTATTGGTGCCGTTGTAATACCCTCACTTTCAGATCGCTTTCGCAAAAGAGTGCCATTTATAACCATTGCCTTATTTGGCGCTATCCCAGGTCTGATCGGTATTACTTATGCCAATAGTTACTGGCTCTTGCTTTCTTCTGCTTTTATCCTGGGATTTTTTCTCCTTAGTGCGGGTCCTATCGGCTTTCAATACGGTGCTGAAATAACGTATCCTGCACCCGAAGGTACATCGAATGGATTGCTTTTGTGGATGGGACAGATTTCAGGGATTATTTTTATTTTTAGTATGGATCTATTCAGATCACCGGGAACAGGTGCAATGACACCTTCATTGATTGTACTAATTTTCCTCATCGTTTTAAGTATGTTACTTAGTACAAAACTTAAAGAATCTAAATTGCTCATTGGAAATAGTAATTCCTGAATTAGTAATTACAGGATAATTATTGGGTAACGGATCAAATAAAAAGGAATTATTTCATAATAAGAATTAAAAGTGTTAATTCTTATACCATATTATGAGTATTTTTTTTAATTTTAAACCGGAAGTTTTTGAGTTATTATAACTATTATTGCTTACTTTCGAAGGACTCATTTTAATTAGGAATTATAAGCATTTCGAAAAATAATGATAAAAAATTTTAAGAAATGGAAAATAAGTGAAATTAAATTTTTAAGGTAAAATGGGCAAAACAATTGTAACATGAATTATTTTATTGAAAAAACATCTCATTCACCAATGATTAAATTCGAAAATGGTGTAATGGTTATTTCCGGAAGATCGATTCCTGAAGATAGCTCTGAGCTTTATGCCCCTTTTTTTGAATTTATAACTGAATATTCGAAAAACCCTCTGCCTTCTACAGAAGCAAATATTTATTTAGAATATTCCAATAGTAGCACCAATCGTTCTCTTTTAATAATTTTTGAAGCTTTACAGGAAATTTATTTGAATGGTAACAATGTAATTGTTAATTGGTATTATGCCACTGACGACCAGGAGATGTATGATCTTGGCTCCGATTTTAAATCGCTTTTAAGCGTTCCTTTTTCAGTTAAGGAAGTTGAGACTTTACAATATTAAACCTTATCTTTTCAGTAAATATAATAATCTATAATTTCAATACAGAAAATTTGAAAATTCTTTAGATTATTTTATTTCTTATTATAAAAATAAAATAAAATCTGTTTTCCCCCTGCTTTTTTCTCTTAAGCCAAAGCAGATTACTTCAAGTTACATTTAAATTCTTACCAACTCATTTTAGCTCTTATAGCAGTTTCAAGGACTGCGGCAGTTTTTAAATGTTCCGCTTCACTTGGATGGCCCTGGCCAGTGCAACCATTATTCTGATCATGAGGCAATTTTACCCAATAAACTTTGCTGTCCCCAGCAGAATTTACCGAATCAACTATACTTGTAAGACTCGCCTGCATAACTTTAAATAAACATGTACTCGAACTACTGCTATCTGCCATTGGGCTAGTAAGGCAGAATATTGATGCATCGGGGTATTTACCCCGTAATGTATTAATAAATGCAACATATTTATTTATGAATGCCTGTGAAGCAACAATTGTAGAACCATCATTCTGTCCTAAACATATAGTTACAACATCTGGTACATATCTGGTGAAATCCCATTTTACGGAATTTGAATTATTTAAATCGAGGCGGTCATAAGTATCCGGCATTTTATTCAACATACCACAACAACTTTGTATCAAGCCGATTCCGGAAACTGCAGTAATTTGCCATTGTGCATTTAAAGCCCTTGCAGTTAAAGCACCATATGATAAATATGCACAATTCGCAGCATTCCAATTTGTATTATTGTTTGTGAGTGTACAGGGTGTTCCGGAAAGCATTTTTGCGCCGCAGGTAATAGAGTTTCCATAACATTCAATTTTCCTTGCCGGCATATCGGTAACAGGTAAAAGCGCCTCGCATATAAACCCGTAAAAAGTAAGGGACCCAACTCCGGCTTCTGTATCTTTACATATTAAAATACTATGTTCGCCGTTCGATAACCCGGAAGCAGCGCTGTATGTATGCCTGCCAGATTTTACAAGGATCCTAACCGGAGCCTGATCATCAATAATTACTTCAATATAATTCATATTATTCTCATCATTGACGTCGATACTACAAAATGTCCCGGTAAACCTGGCCTTGATATAAACTCCGGGCGCAGAAAATTTAGGAGCCGTTGGTTTACTGAAATCAACCCGTCCTATATATTGGATGTTGCTGTTGCTGGCTCCGATAAGGGGAAAAGTCACTTTAATGGTCCATGTTGCTGCGCTTCCGTTTTCAGCAGTAACGGTATAAGTTACAGGACCCTGGCTGAAATCAACAGTCTGCCCTGAAGCTGGAGAAATCGTTGCCCCAGGGGAAACTGTAATGGTTGGCGCTAATTTGGTAAAGTCAGTTCCATTCGGAATTGATACACTAAATATTTTGTTAACCGAATCTTCTGCAACTCCTATCTGACCTGTAATAGAAACAGATAATATATTATTCCCGGAATAAAGAATTCTATTTATGCCGATCATAAAATTTTTTGTTGAACTATCCGATGCGGTGACTACAAATTTTACAGGACCTTTGCTAAAGTCAATTTCCGAACCTGAGAGTGGGTTTATTTTTGCACCGCTCGAAACTGTTATGACAGGCTTAAGCTTTGTTAGGTCAGATGATGGCACAACTGTCGCCTGAACCGTGCTATCCGTAATAACCGCCGGTGCACTTTGTTCATTCAAAACAAATGTAAGAATTTTCTTTTCCCCTTCAGCTTTTTTATTTACGTAAACTTTCCACTGTTGAGTACTTTTATCCTCGGCTGTAACAGTAAAAATAACCGGACTATTTGTAAAATCGACTTTCGTTCCTGAAACAGGAGAACATGTAGCTTTACTGGAAATAACAATTTTCGGGATTAAACCTGATAAATTGGCATTATATTTTACAGTAATATTTATTTGTTTATTGGCTTTATCAATAGTTGCACTATCCGTTTGTTCTGTAAAAGAAAAGGAAATAATTTCTTTTGCATTGCTTTTACTTATTTCCTTTTTGCAGGAAATAAATGAATAAATAATAAGTAAAAATAAGACTACCGGTAATATTAATATTGGAATTAATATTGATTTGAAAATGTTTTTAGTTTTCATAATATGTAGTTAATTATTAGTTTTCGTTTTCAAAATTCATAAGTTTTGCAAATTAATATTATCAAAAATAATAATACTATTATCATTTTACCTGGCAAAAAAAATAAATTTTTAATTTCCCTGGAATATAATATAAATAATGCCTTCAAAATTGATATCGGTATTAAATTAGTTATACTTAAAATAACCTGTACCCATAAATTTATTAATTGAGAAATGAATGCCACAATGACAGAAAGAAATATTGGTAAAATATTTGTATCTCATTTATTATGGAAAACGGACTTTTATTTCTCAGTTATGACCGTAATAACGATTCACACCTGTTGGATGAATATTCCCATACCATTACCGGTGTTGTTGGAACCGTGGCAGAAGCAATTGTACATATAGAGGTAAAGAAGAATTTATTTGACAGGGGAAGTCAGCAAAATATTTTACAAACCGGATTTGGTTCAGGATTTATAATTTCCTCCGACGGATATATCGTCACAAACAACCATGTGGTTGAAAACGCAAAGGATATTCATGTTTCTATTGCTGATGGAAGAAAAGTTCAGGCAGAAATAAAAGGAACTGATCCTTCAACAGATATTGCTCTTTTAAAAATATATGAAACCGGATTAAAAGCATTATCATTTGCCGATTCGGAAAAATTACAACCGGGTCAAATTGCTATTGCCATAGGTAATCCAATGGGTTTAAATCATAGCGTTACTACAGGCGTAGTAAGCGCATTGGGAAGGACCTTAAGGGCAAACAACGGCAGGTTGATAGATGATGTAATTCAAACTGATGCAGCATTGAACCCGGGAAACAGCGGCGGGCCATTATTAAATTCAAAAGGTTATGTTATCGGGGTAAATACAGCTGTTATTCCATCAGCCCAGGGTTTGTGTTTTGCGGTTTCCTCGAATCTTGTCACTTATGTTGTAGGTCAGCTTATTTTAAAAGGAAAAGTAAAAAGGGCACAATTAGGTATTGCCGGTCAACTGGTAAACCTGAGCAATCGCATGATTGCAGCAAATAAATTAGAAACCATCACAGGTGTTTATGTATTTGAACTTATTCCTAATGGGAAAGCATACAATAGTGAATTTCAAATCGGTGATATTATAATTGAATTTGAAAATAAACCGGTAGCGAGTGTCGACGATCTTCACAAATTGCTTAACGAAGAAACCATTGAAAAGGAAATTAAGCTTGGAATTTTACGTGGTGGCAGAAAACAATTTATAAAAGTAATACCTGCCGAACTCAATTAAGGGGCATCTCTAAAAACTCGTTTCATCATCGAGAACTAAGCACGGCGATCTGCCAGGTAGTGCATATTTACTGAGATTTGTTCTCTCTGTTCACAATGACAGCTTCGATAATTTGAGTTTTTAGAAATGACCTTAAGCATTAAAAATTGATCTAAATATTTACTTAATATTTACCAAACCCTGTTTTGTTCCTACCCAGGCGCTGCCGTTTTTATCAAAAGCAATGGCAGTTATAAAAAGATTGGGCAATCCGGTCGATACGATACTCCAATTTGTTCCATCATATTTAGCCAAACCCTGTTCTGTTCCAATCCAGATTTTTCCATCGGGTGCTTCGGCAATAGCATGAACGTATAAATTCGGCAATTCAGTAATGAAAGATGTATTATTTGACTTAGGGTCATGTCCTGTGTGAAACTGAACACCGTTTGTGCCACCCATCCATTGCTTACCTTTTGAATCCACAAAAACCACAAACATTGTATCTGAAACATTTTTGCCATTTTCCGGTGATTCCCACTGTGTAGCTCCGGTAAATGCATCAACATTTTCATTAAAACCGAAAGCCCTGTATATTTTGTGATTTGTTGCAAAATAATAATCACCATTCCAACTCGATATAGAATAGATTATATCCTTTTCAAAATCTGCCGGGAAAATTTTATTTAAAGTATTTATTCTAAAGTTGTTCTTTTTCCATATATCATCCTTATTTAATGACAGGCCTTTCCATGATCCGAACCATCTTCTTAAAGAAGAATCGACATAAGAGGTCTGTATTGTATCGTTGCTTAGATTAGATAATAAAATAACGCTGCTTGAAATGCCATTGCTGCTGATTGAAACCTTTATTAATCCATTTTTAGTCCCAACCCAAAGTAAATTTGTACTGGCCTCATAAAACAATGAAAGTATCCCTTTTTGATTGAAAGAACTTTCAAGAACAAAACTGTTTCCATTACTTTTATATAAACCAGTATCAGTACCCGCCCAAATTGTATTATTATTATCTGCAATAACAGAAGAAATTTTATGGTTTTTTAAATAGGTAATATATTGAGTTCCCTCTTTTTCGTTTTTACGGCAACCCCAAAGAACCATAATTGCGCAAAAAAATAGTAATATATTATTTCTCATAAAAATCAGAATAAACAAAAAGGCTGGCAATTCAACCCTTCCGGATTAATTATAATTCAGTTTAAGACATTTTACCAGGGAATTATTTACACAAATCATTGCCAGATAGGTGCCTTTTTGAAGTGAAGCCGAAGGAACCCAATTTTGGATATGGTTTCCGGCCATCTGTTTATTATCGATTAATTTGGTAATAACCTGACCTGAAATATTGCAAATACTAATACTGACTTTACTATCACCTGGAAGGGAATAAGAAATACTGACTTCAGATCTGAAAGGATTTGGAAACGATTTAAAAAGATTTGAAGTCTGCAAAGAATTAATGCCAGTTCCGTTATTATGTTTTACCAGATTATCAGGGATTGAAACCAAATCGATTCCTGTTCCGTTTGTGTAAAGATCGCGTGTATATTGTCTGTCGGTGGAATTGTTCCAATGTTCATGTACACCAAGACTTGTAATCGGAGTCCCGCTGTTATTCGGATCATAAGAAATGCCTGTCGGCCAGTTTGCCGGATCGGCTGCCTGGTGGATGTAATCGTCAACAGCTTGCACTAAAGGCCTGTTCTGGAATTGGCTGTTTACTACAGCTTCGGCTCTTAAAAAGTCGAGACCTACAGATTCAATAGCAACCATATCCTGGGAAAGAAATAATGAATTAGGCCAGTTATTGTTAAAAGTTTTCCATTTAACACCATTTTCTGTTCCTTCAGTTCCTGCCCACAAACCGTCTATAACAAATAATACAGTATTGCCTCCCAATTTTTTATGCCCCATTAAATCAACTAAAACTCTATACATATGATAATCTGTGCGGTCGAATACATCATTATCTGTGGTAGATAATAATCCGGGATGAAGATAAAATGAACCATATCCATAATCCCCATGACTCCAATGAGAACCAAAGTGGAGTTTAGCACAAAGCGATACCCCATTTCGTGCATGGGCTTTCATTGCTGCTATGTTAATAAGGTAATCGGCGTTGTACATTTCCTTCATTATGGCATCGCTGCCAGCATCTTGCATAACGTCGGCTTTATCTGAATATACAATGACTGAGTTATTTGTCCATCCTGCAGAGGTCGTTCTTCCTAAACCAGTAAAATTGTCTTTATCGAGAATCTTTACGTTAGGGTACTTGTCATTAATAACGGTGTATAAATGCTGGTAAATATGTGTCATAGGCTCGCCAAGATAAATTTTATTTTGGGGAATTGCACAGCTATCAACCAACTGCCTGATAAAGGCCAGTACTGTTGCAGGTGTCGTTTCTGCAATAGGTACAGCGCCATCTGGTTCTTCCAGAGTACTGGGGTCTATGTCCCAACCAGCCTGCCCATTATTAACTTTAATAAATATGGTTTGACCGGTTGTATATCCTGTAGCCGTGCCTGTTTTCTTATTATTGAAATATTTAAATAATGCATCCCAGGAGTCTTTAACAGTATTTCCCCCTGCCAATTTTTTAATTGAATTATCTGCCATTTTGTTAATTGTATCCTGGTTGTTATTTGATTCCATAAAAAAGCAATCCGTATTCGAAGTATTCGGACAGCTTGCTTTTGTGGCAGATTGGTTTCTGGCCCAGATAACCCGACCAGGGAATATTCCCTGTGCCACACCCATAGGATTATTAGCCCCATCGGGCAATACACCGGCCGTTATTCCAACAGTTTTTGCATAAATTACTTTAATATCATTTAAATTAAATGCCACCAATAAAACAAGACAAATAACAAATGAAATAAGGGCAGACCAATACCTGGCCTGTTTAAGTTTAGAAAAAAATCTTTTGAAAAACAAAACAGAGCCTCCTAAAGTCACAAGGTATATAACAAAACCGGACATTATAGGAGCTGCAGCTTTCATACATGGATACCCGGCCCTTTGTGGTTTGGGGATTACCCTGATTAAAAACCATATCGTTGACAGGATTCCCATTATTATAAAAACGAACTTAGCCGATAACCTAATTGGAAATAAACTTTTCAACCCACTGCCCAGATTCCTCGTATATTCTATTATGTTTTTCATTTGATTAATATTAGTTAAATAAAAATTTGTTCAAAATAAGGTGTAATTTACCAATTCCACCAACCTTTATCGCTTAAATATTTGTTAATTGTATCCCGGTTGATTTTATTAACTGAATTTTAATAGCCGGTAAATAATTATTAAGCTCTACTCATCAATAACATATTCAACCTTTTCAGATACTATCGGATTATGGCAAATTTTTATTAATTCCGGAATAGGAATTGGTGTATTCATTTAGTAATTCAAAAAATAATAGATTCTTTGACATTTAAAAAAATTATTGCCAGTTTATAACCGGTTTATTACGTTTTGGAATCTTATGATATTCATATTTTGGATAACCTGCCAGTAAAACTCCATGTGTAACTTGATCATCAGGCAATCCGGCTGCTATGAAAAGTTCTGGATAGAAACGGAGGGCCAGGTTAAAATATCCAGCCCAGCAACCACCTATACCAAAAGCAGGTAAAAGAATATCAAGATGGGTTATAGCAATAACCGCATCAATTGAGCCAATTGAATAATTTTTTAAAGTATGGGTAATAAACAAATGAGGTGCATTGCGGCATAAGCTGTCCCTGCCATTATTGTAATCTTCAATTAGCATATTAAATGGGATCACGGCTTTTAAAGAATTTTCCGTTTGAACCATTTTTTTCATCCATTCAATAGTCAATTCAGTTAGTTGCTTAACCTTTTCGGTATTATGGATTATTGTCCAGTTGACTGATTGTCGGTTCATTCCGCTTGGAGCATAACGGACAATATCCATTATTTCAATTAATATTTTTTTATCAACCGGTTTTTCAAGGAAATTCCTTATTGACCTTCGGTTACGCATATACAAGCCAAGATCTTCCGGCAGTATTGAACTTTTGCCAGAATGCATGGATTCACTTGTAATCTCGGGATAAGAATGTTTTAATGCCCCTTCCGGACATACCGATTCGCAATGCCCGCAGAAAAGACATCTTTTTTCATTTTCCACAGGCATAATCGGAAATGTATCTGCCGGACAAATAAGTCCAATCGGGCAAACATCCACACATGCGCTACAATTGCTGCATAAAGTCTCATTTATTGTAATCATATTTTAAATCTTTTTTGAAAAAAATATTATTTAAAGATAATTTTTTGCAAATAATTGGAAAAATTTAAAAGAACTTCAGCATCAATATTTATTTGTTCCTGTGCTTCTTTCCAGTTACGTTGTTCCATAGCTTCGCGAATTCCGGGCAAGGTTTTTACAGCATAGCCGGTATAAAATCCGGGTGCGTACAAGCTATGCTTGTACCAGTTCCTGCGGGAAAGGCCTTCACCCGTCAGCAACTGCTGTTCTGCCCTGAATAAAAATTTATTTAATGAATCATGATTTACACCTGAGGTCAAAGATTTATTTAAATTAACTGCAAGCGTATCTGTAATTTTTTGCAAAGAAGAAAGCGCATTTTGTAATGGTGAAAAATCCAGGTATGGCACCTCAGATTTTAAAGGAGGTCCTTTTTCATTTTTTGTCGGATCAGCAGCAAGCCGGTAATTGTTTTGAAGTATTATTTTATTTTCAAGAGCGGTGGATTCCCTCATCTGGTTTGTCAATTCAATAAGTTCCGTTACATAATTATTCACTGTTTTATACAGGCACTGAAAATTGAAGGGTAAGATATCAGCATTTGCCAACCGCAAAACGGCCCGGCCGGAAGTCTGTGATAATGCCAATGCATAATGAAACCCGGGGTCAATAAAGCGACAGAAAAAATCGTAGGAATCGTAAATAGAATGGTATTCACCTCCAAGGTTTTCACCGCCAAAACCTAAATTTAATGAAGGTATTCCAAGGTGATGCAGGAATGCAGAATAATCTGAACCCGATCCTAAAGCTTCCAAGGTCCAATCATTTTTGCTCATCATATCTTTTTTGGTTTTTATAGTAGGGGCATTTACTATATCATCAGCTTTTTTCCTTTCAAAAACACTTACATGTGTTTGCGGATCATCTACTTCTTTTGATATTTCATATATCATCGGTTCAAAAGCATTAGACCCGGCAGCAAACAGAAATCCCCTGCCGTTTCCATCGGAGTTAATATAAGCGACAGCTTTTTGTTTAAGCTCCATCTCATGATCTTCCACCCATTCTGTTGAACCAATCAATCCCGGTTCCTCGCCATCCCAAGAGCAATACACCAGGGATCTTTTCGGCTTCCATCCGTCTTTCACCATTTTGCCAATAGCTTTTGCTTCTTCCAGCAAAACTGCCTGAGCGCTGATTGGATCATTTGCACCATTCACCCATGCATCGTGGTGGTTGCCCCTGATTATCCATTCATCCGGGTATTGAGAACCGTAAATTTTTGCAATTACATCATAGCATGGAACAAGCTTCCAGTCAAATTCCAGTTTCAGATGGACTTTAGTTTTTCCGGGGCCAATATGATAAGTAACCGGTAGCGCCCCACGCCAGTCTTCCGGTGCCACAGGCCCTTCCAATGCTTCAAGTAATGGCTTTGCATCGTGGTAACTTATTGGCAGTACCGGAATCTTTAATAAATTGGGTTCCTGGCCATGTTCCAGCCTTTTTGCATTTTCAACAGCGCCAACTCCGGGAGTCAAAGGGTCGCCGGGATAAATAACAATATCCATTACCGAGCCCCGCTGAACGCCATATTCATTTTTAAACGACCCTTTTGGATATACATCGCCTTCATAATATCCGTCTTCTTTAGGATCGGAATAAATGATACATCCTGTTGCACCATGTTCCTGGGCGACTTTGGGTTTGGTCCCTCTCCAGCAATGGCCGTATTTTACTATAACAATTTTTCCTTTTACATCAATGCCGAATCTTTCCAATGTTTCATAATCGGCCGGTAAACCATAGTTGACAAATACAAGTTCGGCAGTAACATCGCCATCGGCGCTCCAGCAATTATATGTGGGCAATTGCCCATCCTGGCCTGAAGTCTTATCTTCTTTCAAAGCGGGTTCTTTTAATAGCGCTTTATAATTTTTTGGCGACACCATTTCCAATAACCTTATTTTAGGAGTTGGAAACAGAACTTTATAGGTTTCGATTTTTGCATCCCAACCCCAGCTCTTATACTGGTTCAATATATAACCGGCAACTTCCTTATCTCCTGGAGAACCTAAATGATGTGGTTTTGAAGATAATATTTTAATATTTTTCCCAATGCTGTCACAATTTAAAAACTGATCGAATTTCAATTCTGTTTTTTGTTCTTCCTGTGCCGATTGTTCTGTAAAGCCTGTGATGGGTTTGGTTTGTGCCTGACCCTGAATAAAAATTGTCTGAATCAAGAATGAAAGTGTAATAAAATATATTTTATTCATGATGTAAAAATTTTCAAAATTTAATCGATGAATTTAAAGAAAACTTATTAATGAAAATAGATTTTACTAAATAAATAATTTGTTGCCTTTCAAGTATCTTAAAGTTATATAAAATGAAGAAATTTATTACAATGTCGTTTAATTAAGAAAAAAACTAAAATAAATTTGTCATTGCGAGGAACGAAGCAATCTCTTTATCAACAGATTACTTCGCTACGCTCGTAATGACGACCTTAATTAAACGATATTGAATTTTATTATATTATTAAATTTCACACAAAGAACGCTAAGTAACGATGGCTTTCAAGATCGCAATGCGCAAAAAAAATTGAACTGAGTAATTGAATATTTAATAATCATCTTTCATTAAAACCTATCCTTTTTTTAAATAAAGATAATCGAGATAATAAATAATTTTAAAAGAGAAACTGTTGGATTGAGGCGATTTTATTGTGTTATCGAGGTTATTAAAATAGGAACCGGTAATAATATTCACATCATTTTCTATCATATTTTTCCAAACAATGGAAAGGTCGCTTCCCGGGGCAAAGCGCCATGTATATGTCATATCGATATTGAAGACATTATAGTCCATGTTATTGTTATCGAAATAATTGCTTTTTCTTAAAGTGCCATCGTTGTTGAGTTCGTAATATTGTTTTTCATAGGTCACTACCTGGTTATCGTGCCTTAACCTGAAACTAAAATACGATGAATTGCTAAAAATATATTTCACAATAAAAATATTTGAAATCGATTTAACCTGGCGTTTACCAAAATAAATAGTATCAATAGAGTTGGCGTTTGTTTTCACCCAGCCTCTTTGTTTAAAAATATTATCGAAATTTAAGTCATATTCAAAAGAGAGTTTATCATTTAAACGGTAATATACCGATTCATTAAACCATTGTTCGTAATGGCCTTTGTCATCCCACCAGCGGGTTCCAGGATTAAAAAAGAAGGATAATTTTTTTCTTGAATCGGTATTTATCCAGCCCCCGATATGATATTGTTTATTAAAAGGAATCACATACTTCCCGGTAACTCTCGGTTCATAATAGTCTTTATCTCCATTTGGGAACAAAGACATATTTAATGCTGACATATATTTATTTTTAAAGCTGATGGTACTATTCAGATAAATACCATTTGCAGTAAATACAGATGGATTAAACATATCCCAATGATATGCATCGATATAATTGAACCAGTCTTCTATTATCCAGAAAGGTTTTATTTCTTCGTACCGGAGAAATAATTCTGTTTCAGTATAATTATTTTTCTGGAGATAACCCATGTCGTTACAATCGAACTTATCGGAAAAAGAAGTGTATCCGAGGTAACCCTGGAACTTGCCGGCCAGTTTACCTGCCCTCAGGTAATAACCATTTCCAAATTCTGCCTTACTTGTATCACGGTATTTTTGACTTATTCCACCCCGGGTAATAATTCCATAAGTTTTGGTTTTGTTTTTAAGGACCAGTTCACCTCCTGCAACATCAGCCATATAACCATCTTTTACTCTTAAAACATTGGTGTTGGAAAAATTCAATGCAGAATTATTTTTCAAGTCCTGGTCTAAAACTATCATGTTATAATTGGTGAATGGTTGTGTAAGTATTGACCTGCGTTTCCCCAATGAATCTGCAATTACAGCATAAGTGTTCCCGGTCATGGCATTAAATAAACCTATTCCAAGGCCGCCTTTTGTTCTCCCTGATATTTTTGTTGCATTGATCATCCTGGTTTCAATAGGATTTGAAATAATTACTTCACCGTTTTTCAGATTATTTTCAACCGTATCATGTTTTAAAGGTACCCCACCAATTCTTCTCGAATAGAATATTCCCAGTTTATTAAAAAGTTCTGTTCCCTCAGTAAAAAAAGGCCTTCTTTCGCTATAATATGTTTCAAAAGGAGTAAGATTTAATATTTTATCATCAGATTGAACCTGGCCAAAATCCGGAATCATGGTCAGGTCGAGTGTAAAACTTTCATTAATACCATATTTGAGGTCCATTCCGCCATTTATAACCGAATTCCATTTTTTATTGTCCGGATTTTTTTGAAGATAAGATGACAGATAAGGCATGAATGAAAGGCGCAAAGGAGGTTTAATATTTTCAAGGCCCAGCAATTCGCCAGATTGGTTTAGAATGCCGTCTTTATTTCTGTTCACAAATGACCAAGTGGTATTTTGCCTGTGACGCATTATATTTCTCCAGAAGTTGACTTTCCATTTTTGCACATCGGTTTTTGGAAAGCGTAACGCTGTGAACGGAATTTTTATTTCAGCAATCCAACCGCTGTCAACAATACTGACTTCACTTTTCCAAACAGCATCCCAGCTTCCATCTTCGTTATAGTGATCAACTTTCATATCTACCTGCACGCCGGAAGCTGTCACAAAAAAGCCGAACCCATTTAAACCTGTTCCTTGTGGATCGATATACATGCCCATGTAATCGGCATTATTTATGTTGTCGCGTTCACTTAGACCTTTCAGAATACTATCAGGCGCTGTATCGTATAACATTGCACCAATATATAAAGCGGTATTGTCGTACAATATTTTCACTTCAGATTTCTGCCAGGCAGGAGAACCGTTGTAAGGTACAAATTGAATAAAATCTTTTGCGACAGGAGCTGTTTTCCAAACCTCTTCATTTAATTTTCCATCAATTTTGGGTGGTGAAGATATTCGGATTGCCCTTACTTGTTTTATATTTTCCTGAGAGTATATGTTATAAATAATCCCAGGCAATAAGATTAATACAAGACAAAAAAACAAAATTACTTTAAACATTAAAATTCTGTAATATTAATAGGATGAATAAACATACAAAAAAGTTACAAACTTAAAATGAATTAATATTCTTCATATGTATATGAAATGTTAAAATTGTATTTAGTTGATGACATTATAAAAATACTTCTCCCTTACCAACCGGTATAATAAAAAATGTTACAATAAGTTAAAAGTCTTCAATTTGGAGTTTTTCTAAATTATTACTTTTAAGAATAAGAAATTATTGTTTATTTGATTGCTTATGTTTTTATGAAATTATTTAACTAAATCTACTATCATAATCATTTGAACCGAAAGTAGTAAATAAATTGGTAAATTTGAATGTGAAATTGCCTTCCCTAAATAGCCCTAAAATGCCAATAATGTTTAAAAAAAATGATAGTCGTATTGAAAACATAAATTCGCACAATTGGCATAATAAAATAAGCAAACTATTTCTTCGATTTTTTAAAATAGCTATTATTACAATATTTCAAATTTATTTCGGGGAATGTTTTGCCCAGCAACCATTACAAACCGTAAAAGGAAAAATAAGCGATAAAGAAACCAAAGTAACTCTACCCGGTGCTGCAATTGTACTGGTGAATACTGATACCTCATTAGTTACGACAACCGATACTTCTGGTAATTTTACATTTGATGTACCAATAGGCAGACAGTCGTTTTTAGTAAGTTATACTGGTTATGAAAGTTTGTCTGTTCCCGATGTTTTGATAACAACAGGGAAAGAAGTTATTTTAAATATTGAGTTAAGGGAAAGCATAACTGCACTGAAAGATGTTGTAATTTCTACAAATAAGATGCAATCAATTAACAGCATGTCGACATTAAGTGTCCACATGTTAAGGCCGCAGGATGCTTCGCGTTATGCAGGCGGTATTTATGACCCTTCGCGAATGGTTAGTTCTTTTGCAGGAGTCAGCGCTGTCGGTGTCGATGTTGATTTTAATGATATTGTTATCAGGGGCAATTCCCCGAAAGGAATTTTATGGCGTCTTGAAGGAACTGAAATTCCTAATCCAAATCACTTTCCCCACGGACAAGGAAGTTCAGGTGGATCCCTCAGTATGATAACTTCGGATATGTTATCGGCTTTTGATTTTCTCACCGGTGCTTTTTCCGCCGAATATGGCAATGCAACTTCAGGGGTGATCGATCTGAATTTTCGAAAAGGAAACCCAGACACGCAGGAAGGGACAATCCTCATTGGTGATATTGGAACACAGGGAACGGTTGAAGGTCCAATCGCAAAAGGGTACAAGGGATCCTATCTGATTAATTACCGTTATGCAACACTGGCATTGGTCGACAAGCTTCATATTGTAAATTTGGGCGACAATAATGTCCCATCAAAGTTTCAGGATATATCTTTCGAAATAAACCTTCCTACAAATTATTATGGAAATTTTGAATTATTCGGCGTGGGTGGAAATAATTCCTGGGGTTCGATTGGTCTAAAAGATTCATTAAAAAACCATTTGGCCTGGCAAGATTATAAACAGCACCGGGACGAGCATGAAGTGCATAACCTGGGAATTATTGGAGTCAAATATCAATATAATTTTCCAAACCGGCGTACTTATATAAAAATTGTAACCGCAGCAACATCGCAATACGATTTTGACGATTTAGGATATATTGTCACAAATTATACCCGTCAGGTTGACCATAAAGAGGATTATCACAATCAATCTCTAAGGACAAGTATAATCATCAACCACAGCTTTGGCGCACGATCATCGATCCGTGGTGGAGTAATTTACAGTAATTTACGGGCAAATATGTTTGAGGAAAATTATTTCTGGCATAGTAAAGAATTTGAAATAAACATCGATACTGTTGGCAATACTTCAATGTGGCAGGCATTTATCCAGGCTAAATACCGTTTTTCAAACCGACTTGAATTCTATGCCGGCGTTCATGCCCTGAAATTTATGCTTAACGGTGATTATTCGATCGAACCACGTGCAAGTTTAAAATATCAAATTGATAATGCCCATGTCCTAACTTTTGGTTTAGGCTTGCACAGTCGAATTGAGGCACTTCCATTGTATTATGCAAGCGACAGTACAAATAAAACTTCTTTGAAAGAAGGAAATAAAAACCTTGGGCTTAACAAATCCTTTCACAATGTAATTGGATATGAATTTGACCCGAATCAATATTTCAGGTTAAAAGTAGAAGCTTATTATCAATATTTATTTAATGTTCCTGTTGCCAGGGATACTGCCAATAATTATTCAACAATTAACATTGATTACGGCTATAATGGCCTTAATGATTATTTGCTTACAAACAAAGGGCTGGGTCATAACTATGGAATTGAACTGACCTTCGAAAAACTTTATGAAAGCAACTACTATTTCCTTGTAACACTTTCAATTTTTAATTCTAAATACAGGCTGAGCAACAATAAATGGTACAACACCAATTACAACAGCAATTATATTTCAAATTTCCTGATAGGAAAAGATTTTAAGATTGGCAAACGAAAAATCAACACCATTGGCCTAAACCTTAAAACAAGTTACTGTGGCGGTATAAGGATAACACCCATCGATTTGAATAAATCAATAGATCGCCCTGTATATTTGATCGATCAGACAAATTCTAAAAGGCGCCCCGATATTTTTGAATTGAACCTGGGAGCAAATTACAGGAACAACGGCAAAGGTTTTGCCTGGATAATTTCTGCAGATATCCAGAATGTGCTCAATAACGAAAATATTTCGTATGACTATTACACCGGGATCAACCGGCAGGATGTTGTAGTCATGGGAGAAGGAATCGTTCCGGTAATAAATTTCCGGATTGAATTTTAAGCTAAATCATATAAGCAGGGAGGTATTTCGAGCTAAACAGAAGGTGTAAACTTCGTTTAGCAAAGAGTGACAAAATTAAAATGTAGAAAAGTCCAATTTCCTTTTATGCATTCTTCAATCAGACATAATTATAGTTTGAATTGAAGGCTTCTTCAATTTCATCTTTATGGGTTTTCCAGAAATTCTCCTTTACCCATTTTTCCAGTTCCGACAGTTCATCAGCATTTAACCATTTCTTCGATTTTATCAACTCCTTGATAAAAAACCTTCTGTTATCAGAAAGATTTTGAATTACAATTTTTTGAAGTTCCAGCATGTCCTGAATGTTTTTAAATTACATATTATTCAAATCAATTCAATTCATAATGACTGCACTAAACAACCGGATCATTGAATATCAACGGTTAAACATTCTTTTACAAAGAAACTCCGGGGTTGGAAAACAAATTGTTTGTATCAGGTTAAATTTGGTTTAATAAAACCCTTCTTTAAGATTTTTTAAGGATATTAACAATTCAGAAAAGTTTGTCGAATATAAACTTAAAATCAATAAACATTAATTTGGTTTTTTCAGGATTTTAATTGAAAGACTCTGTCGGAAGGTAACCAAATAATAATATTTATTATTTTTTTGGGCCGCGGTTATCGAGCAAATATGAAAAAAACATCAAATGGGCAATTTTTTGCAGCACAGGAGATGACTGGGCCTTTTTACAAGGGTATTTATGCGCGAGGTCTCGCCAAAAAGATGGCAGGCAATCTACACGATTTGCCATTCCATCGTCTGGACCTGGACTGCAATATTTGGTTTTCACTCCTGCTGCAGACATCCGGACAAAACACATTGGGCATGGTTCTGCAGAACAATAAACAGTAAGTCCGGATTTATATACAAAAACATTCAGATATTGCTTTGATATTGGGCTTTCTTCAAAATTTGTCAATAAGGCCATTTCTGCATGCAGGTCGGAACGATGCTTTTGAATTTGAGAATTATGACTTTTATAAATAATATTGCCTGCTGAATCGACTAAAATAGCTCCAATGCCATATCCGCCCTCTTTAAAACCATATATTGTCTGTAAGATAGATTCTTTGGCAAATAAATCATCGGGATATTCTTTTTGTGGTTGATAGTTTGTTATAAACCTTTCTAATTTATCAATAATAAGAGGTACAGAATCATCCACTTTTATTGCTAATGGAAGATCTGAAAGTTTTTGCATCAGTTCTGCCCGTGAATGAGTTACAAAATATCCATTTGGAATTGAATCAACCGAAAGTTTTGTTTGCTGTGCTACGGCATAAATTCCAAATACTATAATAATAGCAAAAAAAATAATTTTTTTCATCTGAATAAAATTTAATTGCAATGTATGGATGAAACCTGTATACTTCAATTATTATATTAAATGCAAAATAAGTGAAATTAAATTATCTACTTTGTTCAAGAGAACACTTTGCTTGATTCATACATGCATTGTTTTAATTAATTAAATCGGGTTTTATTTTTAATTATTTATTAAGTCTGTAACATTATCAAAGTGTTTAAGTTTAAACAATAAATATTCACAAAAATATTTTGGTTATCCCAAAAAATAAATCATAACCTTATATCCCTGGTTTTTATAATTTCTCTAAAGCATGTTTGGCCTCAATGAATGTTGGATCCAAAGATAAAGCTTTTTCGTAATGTTTTTTTGCGTTTGTTTTATCCCCTTGAGATTTATAAATATTGCCAAGGTAATAATATGCTTTACTTATTCCGTTTTTATTATTTGGGTCAGCCATCTGCAAATACCGGGTCAAATGTTCTTTGCCCTGATCCAACATTTTATTGTTTGAACTGTATAACCTTCCCATTTCAAAATGGGCATTTGCTTCCTGGGGATTTATATCAATTATTTTAACGAACAATTCTATTGATTCATTAATCTTATTTTGGCGCAGATAAAAATAAGCCAAGGCATAATAAAATTTCAATTCTTTCGGAGATGCATTAATTGCTTCCTTGAAAGATTTTTCCGCCATCTCTTTCTTTTTGTCTCTTTCGTAAACATAACCTTTTGCCTCAAAACCATCAGGATATCTTAATTTATTTAATTCGTCTGCTGCTTTATAGGCTTTTTCCATATTGCCTCCCATTATTGAAGGCGCCTGACTGTAAAAATTCATCAGACCCCACCTTAATCCCTGATGGGTTGAATCGAGTTTTACCCCGGTTTCCCAGTTTTTAAGTATTTTTTTTGCAAGAAATGCCTGCTCAACCATATTTGATAACATAGCTTTTTCCCCATATGAATTGCCTAACCAAAAATAATAATCTGCATTTTTATTATTTGCAGCAATTGCTTCCTGAAAATATTCTATGGATTCATCGAAATTTCTGGTACTAAAGAAAATTCTTCCAAGGTAATATCGTGATTCACCATATTCAGAAGTATTTTTACCAATTGTATTAAATAAATTTTTAGAATCTTCATAATTGCCTTCATTAAAATTCTTTTTAGCATTAAGAAATATTATGCTTTGTGCATTAATTAAAATTGCACATAAATTAATACTCATAAAAAAAAGAATTACTTTTTTTGTCTTTCCTGAAATGTCATTGAACAATTTAATATTTTTTTTATTTCTCATATCTCAGAGCTTTTGTTTGTTTTATATTAATATCAACTCAATTTTTCCTTTGGCTGAATACGATTTAAGAAATTCCCGATAATAATTGTTCAAATGGCCTTGAAAAAGTTCCCCCACTCTTTATAAATATTTTGTTTTTACGAAGATGCATGCCCAATCATTATTAGTTTTTATCTTTAGAAATGAATGTACCTGATTTCAGAAATTCAACTACTAATTTACGCACTTTTTTATTTTGTGTCAACAGGGAATGTTCATCCTTTATAATTGCAACATCCTTCTCGATCCCTAACCTGGTCCTTTCAGGGGTTAAGAGCCCATCATTATCACCGTTAATGAAAGGGTTATAACCATTTTCTTTACCCCGAATTCCAATAATTATTCCAACTTCAGATTTAACAGGAACCGGAAGTCTGTTGGCATATGAACCGGAGTCTGTTTTCATATGCGCGATATTCGGGCCCAAAAGTCTTTCCAATATCCCAAACCTGGCATAAAAATCAGCGATTTCTGCACCATGATTTGGAGGTGCAATCATAACTATCCTGAAAATTATCGGAAAGGTTTTGTCTTCATTTGAATATTGCAGCATCGATCTAACCACCAGCGCACCCATTGAATGTGTTACGAATGAGATTGTGTCGACTCCTGACTTTTTAATATTTAAGTACAAATGTTTGCCAAGCGTATCCAAATCTTCCGACATGCTGTTGTATCCATAGTTTTCAGTTATGAAATGTTCACTCTTTAAGCTCTTGTCAATTTTTCTCATTACCACTTTTGCACTTCCATAACCATGGATCACATATATTTTATTGCTTCCAAAAACAGGCGACAAAAGAGCCAATATCATTAAACTGAAAATGAATTTCATACCATTAATTTTTTATTTTCAATTTAATATTTGGAATAAAAAAATCAATTTATCAATCCGAGTTTTGAAGCATATTTTATGGCTTCCCTTGTGTTGTCAGCATCTAATTTTTCTAAAATGCGCTGGCGATGCGTATTAACGGTATTAACACTAATGAATAATTTGTCTGCTATTTCTTTGCTAATTAAACCATCTGATAAAAGCGATAATATCTCTTTTTCCCGGAGCGTCAATGATTCCTTTTTTGTAGATTCATTTACCGGTGGAAATTTGTAAACCTCACCTGTCTTGAAATTTATTGCCCTGCTATTATATGGATTTTGCGTTTCCTGGTCCGGGGAAATATCTATTATGCTTAACGCAAGCCATGCATTTCCTCGTTTATCAAACTCAAGAGCCCAATGTTGCTCGATTACATTTACATAATTGCCTTCGCCATTCAATACCCTGTAGGTATTCACTAATTTAAAATCTCTGCCTTGTTCCCTGGGCAATGAGAGTCCTAATTTTAAAAAATATATTCCTGACTCCATTAATTTCAGATAGTCTTCGGGATGTATATGACTTTGAAAAAAATTAATATCATCTTTATAAATCTCATCAACTTTCCACCTGAACATAGCTTCGAATTTAGCTGAGATATAAATATGTTCCTTTTTAAATAAATCGAAAATTGTAATAGAGCTTTTACCAATAATATCAAGTCTTTCTAAAGAAGAAATGTGATATTTTAAAATGTCATAATCTAATTCTGATTCGACAAACTTCTGCGACATCAAAATCTCAAAATACTGTTTTTCAAGTTGGTATAGTTTCTCTGACATAAAATACTGAATTATCAGTATTGGGTAAATTATTAATTGACCCGACTTTTGTTCAAAATTAAAATAAACAAAAAACTATGAACTTAAAAATTACGTTTTTTTTAGTATTTGTATTTGTAATTAATGTTTTAAATGCTCAACAAATTAAACAGACAATTAAAGGAAAAGTATATGAAGAAGGGACATACTCACCAATGACGGGTGCAAGTATTGTTGTATTGGGGACCAATCCGGTAAAAGCTACTTATTCTGATACAAGTGGAAACTTTAAACTAAACGGAATACCTGTTGGCCGGTATGATATAAAAATTAGTTTTATTGGTTATGAACCGGCATTAATTAACGAAATTCTGGTGAGCTCTGGGAAAGAAGTAAATTTAAATATAGCATTAAAATTATCTGCAACCAACCTTGAAGAAGTCAAAATTAAAGCTTATACACAAAAAGATAAACCTCTGAATAGCATGGCTACTCTTAGCGCGCGAACTTTTTCAGTTGAAGAAGCCCAACGTTATGCCGGAGGACTTGATGACCCGGCCTTGTTATCAACTTCTTTTGCAGGTGTAGCGGGCGACTTGGGCCAAAACAGCATAGTTATCAGGGGCAATTCACCGCGAAGTGTTCTCTGGAAATTGGAAGGTGTGGAAATTTCAAACCCTGTGCATTTCTCAAACCTAACTGTTTTTGGTGGTGGTGCCTTTACTGCATTGAGCAGCCAGATGTTATCCAATTCGGATTTTTATACCGGCGCTTTTCCGGCTGAATATGGAAATGCACTCGGAGGTGTTTTCGATTTAAACCTTCGTACCGGAAATAATGACAAGTACGAACATACTGTCCAAATTGGCGGGATAGGAATTGATGTTTCTTCTGAAGGACCCTTTGCAAAAGGCAAAAGTTCTTCATATCTTTTTAATTATCGTTATAGTACACTTGCTTTGATAGCACCTTTTTTACCTGAATTTGCAGGTAATATTCGATACCAGGATTTGTGTTTTAAATTGAATTTCCCTTCGAACAAAGCTGGAACATTTTCTTTTTGGGGTTTGGTTTTCACAGACAAATCAGGAGGTGATGCTAAAAATGATACAACAGAATGGAATTTTCAACAGGATAAAGAAACATCCCGGAGTCACCAGTTAACCGGTGTAATCGGGCTTTCACACAAATATAATCTGGATGCAAAAACTTTTATTTCATCATCCCTGGCAGCCACTATTGATGATATGAGTTATAATGTTTCCCAGCTCGATTCCCAATTAAGATTTCATCCTACCGAACAAGTACTGAACAACAATTGGAAATTTATGCTAAATAGTTTTGTGAACCATAAATTCAGTAACTGTCATATTAATAAAACCGGTTTCAATATTAATCTAATTGGCTTTGATATCATTTCACGCGAAGCTGATCCTGAAACTTTTATTATGAATACTTATGCAGATTACCAGGGCAAAAGCTACCTGGGACAATTTTTTTCTGAATCTAATATTACTATTGCAAAAAATCTGGTTAGCAATATCGGTTTACGATACGTTTATTTCGATTTGAATAAACATTACAATATTGAACCAAGGGCTGGTATTAAATGGAATTTTACTACGAACCAAAGTATCAGCTTTGCTTATGGCAATCATAGCCAGCTTGAAATGTTAGGACTATACCTTGCAGAGAAACAAACAAGCCAGGGAATTGTGGTTCCAAACAAGAATCTTGATTTTGCAAAAGCCCGTCATTTTATTCTGGGCTACGATTTATTATTAAATGATAACCTGAGGCTTAAAGTAGAACCTTATTTTCAACTCTTGTATAACATTCCTGTAATAAATGACAGTTCATTTTCTGTTATTAATATTGAAAAAAACTGGTACATTAATAATAGCCTGGTAAACAAGGGTAAAGGAAAAAACTTAGGTATTGATTTGACATTGGAACGTTTTCTAAATAATGGTTATTATTACTTAATAACAAGTTCATTTTTTAAATCAACATATTCCGGAGGTGATGGTATTTGGCGAGATACACGGTATGATAAAAATATTGTTATAAATATTCTTGGTGGAAAAGAATGGCAGGTTGGCAGGAATAAAAATAACATACTCAGTATTAACGGCAGGTACAGTTTTTGGGGAGGAGATAGAATCAGTCCTGTTGATGCAGCAAATTCAATCATCGGGAAACAAATTGTTTATGATGAAAACATGGCTTTCGCGAATCGTAAACCTGCCACTCATTATCTTGCAATGACAATCATGTTCAGAAAAAACAAACCTAAATATTCATCAATCTGGTCACTTCAGTTTTTAAATATGCTTGGTTCAAAAGAAATGTATGGCTACAAAATTAACCTGAAAAATAATTCTATTGTTCCCGATCAGGATGTATTGATGGTTCCTGATATCAGTTATAAAATTGAGTTTTAGTCAATGGAAATCTTAAATATATATTCGCTAATAGTTGTTTTTCGATACCTAACAGATTTGAAATTATTCAGGCAGATAGACTGTAGACTATTAGAATATAGAAAAGGTTTTTATTTTTTTTCTTCTGTGATAATTTAAAATTTGTACTTAACTTGATTTGAATCTTTTTAAATTCCTATCAGTCCAAAGCCTAAACAAACTGAAGGATTATAAGTTTTAAGTACAGCGCTAACGCATGTTTGCGTAAACAAGGGTTATTGATTCTTGTTCTTTTTTATCTCTTTGCATTATATCCGAAAGAAACTCCAAACCTTATGCCATCGCGCCCGGGCATAACGTACATGTTGACCGGGATATTCATTTTACCTGATTTAAATGTTTTACCAACCGCAACTACAAACTGGCTGCGGATTTTAAGATTCCCGCGGCTGTCTTCGCGTGTTACAACCTGATTTGGATTTGGTGTTGCCAGGTTCCAGTCATCTGCAAGAAACCATTTCCCATTGGAAGAATACATGCTTGCTTCATGAATATAATTAAATGTGGGGCCTAATGCAAATTCCCATCCGTTCGCGACATTGCGCAACCCATTCATTAATGTAAATGAAGGAATGATCATGCTTTGGTCAAAACCGGAAATCATGGGAACCATCTCGAACAAAGCCGAAAAATTACCCTCGCTCAGATATTGTGCTTCGAATTGATACCCAAACTGAAACATTGCCGGATAAGCTGCTTCATAGCCACCTTCCGATTTCGGGTTCATGAAAATTTTGGAAACAGTGCCCGTCAATGCTATAAACCCCATCCTGGGACCGGAAAGGTTCAGCTTTTCTTTTTTAGGATTATTAATTATGCTTTCGTAATTGTAGGGTTTGGTAAGTTGCGATAACAATTCAGGCGGATTGGGCAAATTAAACATTTCACGCACCGAAATCCTTATTATACTTTGAATTTCTTCAGGCAGGTTTAAAAACTCTTTAATATATGTCTTTTCAACCGATTCGCTTTTTACATTTATAAGTTTCAAAGTAACTACAATTGTATTGCTGTATGTTTCTATGCTTCCTCCAAGCATCTTATCGGTACTGATAGCTTTTCCTGTTTCAAGGAGACAAATTTTACCATAACAATTGGAGGCATTTACCTTATTCTTGTCCAATAAATAAGCCACATCGTAACGGTCGGTCACTTCGAAAGAATCGAGTTTATCGACTTCAATACGCACCAGGTTCCCCAGTTGCGTCGGGTTCATGTTCATCCCCTGCGAATCGATATTCAAAATAGTAAGCGTTTGTTTCTTCGATTTCACAGTCTGGGCTTGCACTTCAGCAGGTTTAAAATAAAAGCCAATTATTAATGCAAGCAAAAGTTTCGTTATTGTTAATGTTGTTTTCATAGCTTTATTGTTTTATTTCCGGTCCAAAGCTATGCCCGAATTAACCTGGATAAAAATGGTTTAACGCGGCTGGTAATCTTAATCCAATTACATTTCAATTAATTTCCGGAAACAATATTCAGTCCAGTTTTACTTTTTGCATATTTTGCAACTCCATGATAAATAATTATTATAAATTGCAAAAAATGATAAGAAATTAATTGAAACCAACAATTTTTTATGACAGGTAAAAGTGAAACTACATTACAGGCCAATTTTTTGAACAGAATTAAAATAATACTTGGCCCTGATAAGTCATTGGTATATGAATTGGCCGAATTGCTTGGTGTTAGTACCGACAGTATTTACAGAAGGCTTAGGGGTGAAACCTTGCTTACCATTGATGAAATAGCATTATTGTGCAAGCGTTTCAATATTTCTTTTGATATTCTTTCGGGTAATACCAGCGGGCTGGTCACATTTCAATTTTCTCTTTTAAAAGATGTCGAAGGCTACCTGGCACATTGGAATTATATGTTAAATGACATGAAACAAATAGCTGCTGCCGAAAAAAAACAAGTGATCTATGCAGCAGTTGATATTCCTTTGTTTCATCATTTCAAATTTCCTGAACTGGCAACTTTTAAACTTTTTTACTGGATGAAAGAAGTGATGAATGAGCCATCTTTGAAGGACAAAAGTTTCAATCCAGACTGGTTAATCCCTGAACTTCTTCAAATAAGCAAAGAAATTTATTCCACATATTGCGAAATTCCGGCTATTGAAATATGGACTGAAAGTACAGTGAACAGCATGCTGAAACAAATTGAATACTACTGGGAAACCGGTCAGTTTGCAAGTAAAGAGCTGGCATTGCTTATAGTTGACAAAGCAATTGACGAAATAGAGACAATCATTAAACAGGCTGAAAACTGTTCAAAGACAGATAAACCATCAGATCCGGGTTCAGAAAAACTCAATTTCCAGATTTACCAGAGTGATATTGAAATCGGAAATAATTGTGTATATACCATACGTGACAATTTCAGCGCTGTTTATATGGGATTTCTGACTTTTAATACTATGGCCACGAACAACGAAATTTATTGCCGTGAAACGGAAGTATGGCTTACAAATATTACAAAAAAATCAACATTGATAAGCGGGATAGCTCAAAAACAGCGATACCAGTTTTTTAGAAAAATTATTCAACGTTACGAAGCACTAAAACTTAATATTTCCGGATCTGCCCAATTAAGCTTATAATTTTTAAATCCTAATTTTTTACAAGTTTGGTTATACTTAAAAAAGAATTGTCCGAACGAAAAACTGCACTATAAATTCCCGGCTTTAACCGATCATTTAATATAATTTTTGAACTATAATTACCCAAATATGGGGGAAATTAAATTTCAAGGTTGAACCTAAACACATGCAATAAGATTTGGTTCAGAATTTTATTTTAATAATGGCTCCTGTCATCGCATTCAACTTTTAAACATTATCCGGCCAAAGCTTGTTTATAAACATAAAATTGAAATCATGAAGAAATGGTTTCTTATTCCGGTTTTGTTCCTTTTTGTCTGGCAACCCGCAAAATTACAGGAGTTAAGTGATGCCAGAATTCATATCATGAATTTCGGGCAATTCGAACCAAATCTTCATTTTATTAATGATACAGTATATCTTATCAATTTCTGGGCAACATGGTGTGCCCCGTGCCGCGAAGAATTTCCTTCAATTTTACAGGTAAGCCATAAATATGCAAACAGAAAATTTAAATTAATCCTTGTCAGCCTCGACTTGCCCAACCAGGTCGAAAGCCAACTTTTGCCTTATCTCCGTTCAAAAAATGTTACCTCAGATGTTATCCTGCTCGACGATACTAATTCAAACCGGTGGATAAATAAAGTCGATCCGGACTGGTCAGGCGGTTTGCCTTTCTCTTTAATTTACGGCTGGAATTTCAGGGAACCTTATGAGCAATCATTTACATTCAATAAACTCGATTCAATTATTAATCTTAAAACAAAAAAACAATGAGAAAAATCATTTTATCCTCCATCATTACGATACTTTCCCTATCATATGGTTTATCACAGGGATATAATGTCGGCGACAAAGCTGCCGACTTTAAGCTGAAAGATGTAGACGGGAAATTGGTATCGTTAAGCGATTACAACAATGCAAAAGGAATTGTCGTAATTTTTACATGCAACCATTGTCCTTATGCACAGGCTTACCAGGACAGGATAATTAAAATTGATAAAAAATATAAATCGTTGGGGTATCCTGTAATAGCAATCAATCCGAATGATCCCCAGATTGTGCCCGACGATTCCTATGATGCCATGAAAGTAAGGGCAAAGGAAAAAGGATTTACTTTTCCATATTTATTTGATGAAACACAGACAGTTTATCGGGAATATGGTGCAAAACATACACCGCATGTTTTTCTGCTTGAGAAAAAAGGAAACGAATATTACGTTCGTTACATCGGCGCCATCGACGATAATTACGAAGACGAAACCAAAGTAACCCAGACTTATCTTGCCAATGCCATTGATGCATTACTGGCCGGTAAAACACCTGAACCATCCATGACTAAAGCCATAGGTTGTTCAATTAAGGATAAGCAGACACAACATTGAAGGTTGGAAAATTGTTATCCAAACTTGTCGTAAGAATTGCGAATTAAAGCTGTCGCGGATTTATTAAATCCGTGACTTTTTATACTTTTGAATAACGCACGGGAATATATCCGTCCGGGCATGACTTCCATTGCACAACCAATTATTTTGCCTGTTAACCCGTTTTCAGGAAATTTTTTCTTAATTATAACATTCATTTAATCACACAAAATCATGGTTCAAGACTCAATTATTTTAATTTCCTCTTCTGTAAGTCCGTAAAGCCGGTAAACGATTTCATTAATTTTGTCTTCACAATAATCAATTTTGGATTGCAGTTGGCTCAGTTTGGTTTGAAGTTTAGTTGTTGTTTTTTCCTGATTGAGTTTTAAAAGTTGGTCAACAAGTTGAATGATTTCTAAATATTTTGTATCGTATTTAATCGGAAATTCTGCCAATTGAACACCTTTTATTTTGGGGAAAGTTTCTTTTCTATCAGAGGAAGTTTTGCTGAAATAATAATGTAACAATTTAGAGTTTAGCAGAGCCACAATAAATTTGAGATTTGCAGTTTCATCTTTTGGCAACAAAACATATACGCTTTGATCAACATAAAAAGAGTTTTTATCTAATGTAGCAAATATTCTTTCTTGATCCATTACTTGCCTAACTATAATTTTAGGAGAAGCGATAAAAATTTCCTCTTCTCTAAACGCTTGATTAGTAAATTTACTTTCTAAAGTTTTATCATAACAAACCCATTTGCTTTTGTATTCAATTAAATAAGGTTTCACGCTTGCACCTAATAAAAATGGTTTGTATCGTTTGTCGATTTTTTTTGTTGCGACAAGCTCTTTTCTGACTTTCATCCCATTTTTAATAACGCACAAATGACCAAGTCTTGTTGTGTCTAAACTTATTTTTTTTACCAATTTAAAATCTTCAGAAGAACTGCTGGTGTTAAATACAAAATCTTTTATTTTAAGAAATTCAGACTGTACGATACATGATTGAGGCGTTTCAACTGCCTGTCTGATTTTTGCCGGATACTCCCCAATAAATATTTTATTTTTATTTCTTGTTTTTTCGTTGCTTTCCTTTTCCAAAATAAAAATTGAAGTATCAACAGAGGCACTTTCAAAAACTCTATCTTTTAAATCAACTATGATTTTTATGCTTGTAGTATTTAAAATATTATTTCGTGATTTAGAATAATAATTGTTTGTTAATATGCCATTGGGAATAATAAATCCAAGTAACCCATCTTGTTTTAATAATCTAATACCTTTGTCTATAAAAAAGGCAAAAAGATCCGGCTGATATGAAGAAGAAGATGAATATTTATTAATTAAATAACTTTTTATTACTTCATCAATATGCTGACTTCTAACATAAGGCGGATTACCAATAACAACATCAAAACCGCCATAAATATTATAAACAGACGGATTTTTAACAGACGGGTTAACCCGTCTGTTTACTGTAGCCTGCTTGTCAACCGACAGGTTCACCCGTCTGTCTGAATCAAAGGAATTTATCCCAGTCTGCTCGTCAACTGACAGGTTTTCCACCGACGAGTCTTCCACCGATGGGTTAACCCGTCGGTGTGTAACCCATGGGTCTGCAGCCCGTCGGTTGGTATCCCATCGATAGATATTTTGGCTTACCAGATTATCAATCATTTCATTAATTTTATCTGACAGAGGCATCAATCCGTGCTTTATGCGGTTATTTTTTATATATCCAATCGTATTTTTCAATTGGTCCTGGTCTTCTATCTTTTTCTTAAAGAAACTTTTGGCCCATAATTCCTGTTTGGTCCCATCGGATTTTATTGCAGCCTGTTCATCGACAGACGGGTTAATCCGTCTGTTGTAGCAGAAGGCGGTTTTGCCTTTCCATAACCTCATAATGTCTGAAAGTTTTCCGTCTTCCACGGCCAGTATTGCATGTACATGGTCACCACAAAAATTCAACACCATTATTTCGAGGTCCAGTTCCTTCACTGTTTTACATAATTCCCCAACCAGCATTTCCTCTTCCTTGCCATCTATAAACGGATAGGTCGGGGCAATAAACCCGGGTTCTTTTCTCCGTTGAATTTTAATATGATCGTATCGGGAATTTTTTATTGTAAATACCACATGGAAAATGTCTTTGGTTTCCTTTTTGAATACTTCGGGAAATGCTTTTTGCCAGTTAAAAGGTTTAATTTTCTTATCAAAGCCAAAATCGAGTTCGCCTGAATAAAAATCTGTATCGACTAAACTATTCCCGTCTTTAATATTGTTGTCGAGCGTGGGCAAAATGCGCTCGTGAAACAGTTTCATCTGCGTTGCAATGCTGGCTTCGGTTTCACCCTCCATACATTTGAGCAGCAAACTTAACTTGGTAACCTCAACAGCATTCACATCAATATCCACCCCAAAAATATTGTTTAGCAAAATTCTTTTCTTCTCGTTCGTTGTAAGGTTCCCTTCAGGTGTAAGCAGGCTGTTCTTATTGCCCTTGGATATTTTACCTTTTTCGGTATAATAATTTTTATGATAATCCAGTAAATGCTGATATGCCCCCAGGAGAAAAGAACCGCTTCCACAAGCAGGGTCAACAATTTTTATTTTGCTTATTTCTTTTGGCGATTTTCCATGAATGAGTTTTTCGATCGTATTCTTAACAATGTATTCAACGATATATTGAGGTGTATAATATACACCGCCTGCCTTGCGTACTTCAGGCTTTTCTTCTATCTTGGCGTGATGTGCCGGAGTAATGCGGATTACCTTCCCGAGAAATTGTTCGTAAGCGCTTCCAAGAATTTCTACCGATAAAACTGAGAATTCGTACGGACACTCCGGATAATAAAGTTCGTCAATAATAGTTTTAATAATTTTATTTTCAATCTTCAGATGTTTGCTTATCTGGTCTTTTTTTAAATCGAAAAGCCCGGAATTGTATTTTTCGTCCGCTTTACGAAATTGGTCAAAAAGGTTTTGATAATAATCTCCCTGTTTTAAATTGTGTTTCAAAATACCGTATGGCTCTAATCCTCTGTCTTCAGCAATCCGGAGAAAAATAATGCGATCGATGGTTTGCTGGACTGCGAAATTTATTTCATCTTCACCGAGTTCTTTATTGTTCCAGCTTATTGAAGTTGCCAGGTAAGTGCGCCAGTTATCCAATGACTGCAAAAATTCCTTATCTACAGTGGCCGTTCCCTTTTTATATGTATCGCTTTGAACAAACTTATCGAAGCTGCCTGTTAAAACTTTTTCTTTGGAAAATGTATCCCAGATGAAATCAAATTCTTTAAGATAGTCTTTGAAAAGGATGTATTTGATGCGGGCAACAGAAGCTTTGTCTGTCGGGTCCGGTTTTTTTGTACAATCATAAACTGCAAATTCCTCGAAATCAGTTATTATGCTGATAGCAAGTTTAGCGCTCCAACCATAACGTCTTACCTGGTATGCAGGAAGAATCTCCTCCTTTACATCTACACTTGGTTTTTTTGCTTCAACAAAAAAAAGCCGTTTGCCACCGCCTAAACGAAAAGAATAATCCGGAGCTTTGGTTGCGCCGCCAATTTTAATTTTGTCTTCATGAATAACTTCCCGATAGGCTTCAGCAAAACCTTGTTCATTGTCTATGTCCCAGCCTAATGCTTTAAAGAACGGGTCGATGAAATCCCTGCGTGTTAAAGTTTCATTATAATCTGATTCTTTATAAGAATCTATTTGTTCGGCAAACCGTTTAACCAGTTTCTCAATCTTTTTATTTGCTTCTTCTTTGGTCATCATATTTTATAGTAAGGCCATAAACAATTATATGCACGAAATATTTTGCAGGTTCTTATTATAGTAATAATTCACACCTTAAAGTATAACAAATTTGGTAAAGATTCAAAATATTTCATTTCCTTGTATCAATTGGAGTATACTGTCATTGAGCTTTGCAGGGAAATAGTTAATGAGATTTTTTGAAAATCTTAACCCTCCCTACCATGCATTTTATTTAGTCGTTGCCGGGTGTTTTAATTAACTCTATTGAATCCCAAACATAAATCCCAAAGCAAGTATTATGCCTCCCGGTTGTATTAGCCTTAATGCTTCCAATGATGTGCTTGATAGTACAGAGCCATCTGTGACTTTCCATGGACTAGTTTCCAAAGGTATCGCATATCCGGTCTCCAAATAGAAAATATTGCTTTTGCCAATAATAAAATTATATCCTATTGTCAAATTAATTGTACTTGCCATTAAATAGTTTATGGTTACCAGTTTTGTCTCCCCTGATTCGACTGGCATGTTCATTTTTAAATTATTTTCTCCAGGGCAAACTGAATAACCGGCACCGAAATTCAATCCTCCATTATCACTTAAATCATATTTTAACCCTAATGATAATTTATAACCCCAGCCTCCAATGCCAAGCCCACCCCTCAAAAATAAATTATCAACTGCTCTTAAACTACCTGAAACACCAAATAGTGCTGTATAATTATTAATACCGGCCCCCAAACCAAGGTAAATTGTTTTGTTATCTCGATTATATTGCGCTTCCGTATTGATTAAAAAAGTTGCACAAATAAAAAGTAACAGTAGTTTTTTCATAATTTTTGAATTTGAAGATTATCGAAAGTTTTATGTTAATTATCTATTATTAATTCTTAAATTCATTAAACCTTAACATGATGATAATTGTGTTTTATATTTTTTTTATTCAAATAGCAATGATTTTTTAAATAAAAATATATTTATTTTCCTGAAATTCAAAATATATTATTTCAATGTTTTGGGTATAGTTTATCGTCGGGGATTTTGTTATGCAACTATGGGTGGGTGTAGTTTTGAGAGTTTTCAATCTCCCTACCCTGTTAGCTTTGCTGATCCAGAAGTGGATTCTCCAAGAGGGAATTATGAAATTACATTTTATCTGGTTTAATGCCAAACCATAAAACCGATGCTATTATAGCAAGCCCTGCAGCAATGTGCAAAGCATTTTCCCATCCTAAAAAGCTTGCAATTACCGGGGTTAGTGCAGGAGAAATAAGGCCGCCGAGGTTACTTCCCATATTCATTATTCCACCTGCCGTTCCGCTTTTTGTACCGGCCAAATTCATCATCATTGTCCAGAAAGGTCCTTCGACAAAAAGAATAAATGCCGTAGCAAAAGCAAGTGAAACGGCTGCAATCATCGGAATACCTGTATGTGCACCTATTGAAATCAATATTCCCGACATGGCCATCCCAATAATTGGAACTATTCGGCAGCCCCATTTTATTCCCATTGAGCTTTGGGCAAGCCGATCGGACACAAACCCACCAAGTGGAATAGAAATAATCGAAAGAATCCAGGGCAGGCTGCTCATCCAGGCCCCACTTAACAAACTAAAGTGCCGCACCTGGACTAAATATAAATAAAACCATGTTACGAAAATATACCCAACATAACCCTGCAATGTATAACTTACTGTTAATAAAATAAAGCTCGGGGTACGTAATCTCCTTCCTTTGATTAAAACCAGAGAATTTAAATTTTCTTTTGATTCTGAATTAGTAATTTCTGATGGAATCGGTTCCCGGATATACAACCATATAATTGCAATAATGAAAGCAGGGATCGCTGAAACAAGGATAGCCGGCCTCCATCCAAAATGAACCATAATATTGGAAACGAGTGGAGGAGTTATTGCAGATCCTAAGCCTATCGAAGCAATAATTATTCCATTGGCACGACCCTGGAACTGAGGTAAAAACCAACGTGAAACTCCTTGGGCAGAGCCCGGAAATGTAGGTGATTCGGCTACCCCTAATAAAAAACGGCATACCATAAATGCCACTACAGAAATTGTCAAAGTGGTATGGAATATTCCAAGACCGGCAAAAGTTTGCAAAATAGTCATCACCACCCAGAGCCAGGCTGCCAGAGTCAATACCCGGCGTGCGCCCCACCGGTCAGCAAGTATACCAGCCGGTATCTGGAATAATGCATAACCCAACAGGAAAGCGCTAAAAACTTGGCCCATTGAAATCTGAGACAGGTTAAATTCATGCATCAGCAGCGGGCCAACAGTGGATACATTTACCCTGCAAATATAGCTTGCGGTAGCAGTTGCACAAAGCATTATCAAAATTTTCCAGGGTATTTGTCCGGGTTTCATCTTAATCTTTTATACATTAGAATTTCCGATTCTCCATCTATTATATAATCCTTGAATTCGCCAACCTGCAGATAACCCAGCCTTTCATAAAAAATTCGTGCATGTTTATTGAATGATGAAACACATAAAAACATATGTTTTGATTCAATTCTAAAATATTCTTCAGCAAAATTCATTAATGCAGCTCCTATTCCCTTTCTTCGATACATTTCCGATACTATAATAGACTTGAGATAGGGCGAACCTGCAACCCCACGCCTATGAAGAATGATTGCCCCGCATAAATCACTTTTTATTTTTGCAGTAAAAAGAATATATTCCCTATCGTGACAAACTTTATTGCATTGTTCCAATGAAGTCCCCAATCTGATCCATGGTTCCGATCCGGCTAACAATTCAGCTACCTGGTTCCGTTCAGCATCTGAAATTTCTTTAATTTCAATTTCTGACATGACTTTTATTAAAAGTTACTTTTGAAGTAAAAATCTGTAAAATGGATAAATATAGAAAAATTAAATCTTTGAATAAAATAGAAATAATCTTAACCTTCAGAATTTAGTGATTAAGCAGGAAATAAAATTTGTGGCTTTTTATTGTAAAGGCGTTTGGAGGTTATTTGTGTTTACAATATGACCTTGTAATTTGAAATGAACTTAATTTCGAACATGGACTAAGTCCTAAGATTTTTTAATTTCAAATACTTCCAAGATTAAAAATCGTTAATCAATATTTGCTAATAATAAAAAATGGGATTTCTTCAGTCATCAAAAAAGGCAGGATATAAAAGAAGGGAAAAATTTTAAAAGAACCTCCCGCCTAATTCAATAAACGGGAGGGTATAAAAAAAGGCTTATTTCTTCTTTGCTCCTAATGTTTTGGAGTCTTTAGCCTTGTCATGTGGTTTTTTACCACCTTTTGAAACACTTTTACTGACTGACATAACTTTTGTTTTAAGTTAATAAAAATAGTTAATTAATCGTCGCAAACTCTTCATTTATTAAGCTGTTTGCAAACTTTAGAAAAAACAAAAGACAGATAAAAAAGTTTTTTCAAGTTATCAACAATGCAGATAATATGCCTGTTTCATTAATATTTCAACTAATTTTCAATAGAAAAACCACATAATATTTTGCTGTAATTAAATAATATCATGGACTTTCATAGATCATTCAAAATATAGTATAAATTAACCAGATGATGCTTAAATCAAGGTTTTGCAGGTAGTTATTAACAATTATTATTTCTTTCACCATCAATTTAAAATCCAAACTTATTTAAATATCAATTCCAACAAACCATTTCTTCAATTGTTATTTATCGAATACAACCTTAACCTTCATTTTATCCAAATACAAAACAATTTCAAATAAAATTTTTATACAGTCAATATCAAATAATCTGTAAACCTTTAAAATCAATTGTTATGGAAAATTCAAATGACCCTAAGTTTTATTATCCTTCAGATGAAATTATGAATAAGGCTAATATTAAAGAATATAATAACTTTTACAAATTCTCAATAGAAAACAGGGAAAAATTCTGGGCTGAACAAGCTGAACATTTACATTGGTTTAAAAAATGGGACAAAATTTTGGATGACAGTAATCCGCCATTTTACAAATGGTTTACAGGAGGAAAAACCAATATTGTTTATAATGCATTAGACCGGCATCAGCAAACAGCAATAAGAAACAAACTGGCATTAATCTGGGAAGGAGAACCCGGTGACCTGAGAACATTTTCATATCATGCACTTAATCGTGAAGTAAATCAGTTTGCAAATATTTTAAAAAGCATGGGAGTCAGGAAAGGAGATGTAGTTACTATTTATATGCCTCAGATCCCGGAACAGATTTTTGCTATGCTGGCTTGTGCCAAAATAGGGGCTGCACATAGCGTTGTTTATGGGGGATTTAGCCATGAAGCTCTTGCAGATAGGATCAATGATGCAAATAGCAAGGTTGTAATTACTGCAGACGGAGGTTTCAGAAGAGGTAAAATTATTGAATTGAAAAGTGTTGTGAATAAAGCTATGGAGTTATCTCCAACCATGGAAATATGCATAACTATCAAACGAACCGGGCAGGAAGTATATATGGAAAATGATCGTGACTATTGGTATCATGATCTTAAATCTCTTCCAATTTCAGGTTATAACTGCGAAACAGAGGAAATGAATTCCGACGATATGTTGTTTTTATTATATACTTCCGGTTCAACAGGAAAACCAAAGGCTTTGGTTCATACACATGGCGGTTACAGTGTTTATACATCCACCACGCACCGAATGGTATTTGACATCAAACCTGAAGACAGGTACTGGTGTGCTGCAGATCCTGGTTGGATCACCGGACATAGTTATATTGTTTACGGACCTTTAATGAACGGAGCTACAATTATGCTGTATGAAGGTGCCCCTAACCATCCATACCCCGACAGATGGTGGAAAATGATAGATAAGTATGGAATAAATATTTTATACACATCTCCGACAGCCATTCGCGGCCTGATGCGTTATGGTGAATCCTGGCCTAAAAGGAATAGTTTAAATACTTTGCGTTTGCTGGGTTCGGTTGGTGAACCTATTAATCCGGAGGCCTGGAAATGGTACTATAAATTTATCGGACATGAAAAATGCCCGATCATGGATACATGGTGGCAAACTGAAACTGGAGGATTTATGATATGCCCTTTACCAATAATCCCTCTTAAACCCGGATCGGCAACCAAACCATTTTTTGGAAATGAAGTAGCAGTGGTAGATGAAAAAGGGATTGAAGTCAAGACAGGTGAAGAAGGAAATTTGGTAATTAAATCGCCGTGGCCCGGAATGGTTGCTGGTGTTCATAAGGATAATGACAGATTTATTCAAACCTACTGGCAGAAGTATCAAAAGCAAGGTTGGTATTTTACAGGCGACTCAGCCAAAAAAGATGAAGATGGATATTACTGGATTATTGGCAGGGTGGACGATGTAATAAAGGTTAGTGGCTATCGTTTAGGAACGGCTGAAATTGAAAGCGTCATGGTTAGTCACCCTGCCGTAGCGGAGGCTGCTGCTATTGCAATACCCCATCCAATAAAAGGAAATGCAATTCATATTTTTGTTATACTTAAAAAAGATTACCAATCGTCAAAAGAATTGGAACACGAATTGGTAAACCATGTTGCTGAACACATGGGTTCTATTGCCCGTCCCGAAGAAGTTAAGTGCGTTGAAGTATTGCCTAAAACCCGCAGCGGCAAAATAATGCGACGACTTCTGAAAGCAAGATTACAAGGTTTGCCTGAAGGCGACCTTAGTACACTCGAGGAATAAATTATAAAATAAGGATTTGATAGAAAAATTTTATTTTAAACCAAAAATGTAAATTTAATATTGCCAGGAATTTTTGTTTAAAAGAAAATAATTTGAAAGGCCAGAAAAGAAACATAATTCAATATTTATTCGTTCAAATCTTGTTTCTCAGACACTCTATGTTTAAATATAAACATGATTATTTGATGAAAAATTATTTTGAAAAAGTATATTAAATATCAAAAGAGGTATTTTAAACCTTAAACCTATTCTTAATTTTTATACTTTTGAGAACCTTTTCCATAATAATGCAGATTTTTCAACAATACCGCTTAAAGAGCAGGGAAATATATTTTTGGATTTTGGTGATGCTGGCTGTCGCTCTTCCATTTATTCCTCAAATACTTGTAATTTCACAAATATTACTTGTTTTAAACTGGATTTTGGAAGGCAGGCTTTCGCAAAAAATTAAACTTATTTATCAGCGAAAAAGTATTTTGTTTTTTTTACTCATTTATCTTGTTCATATAATCTGGCTAATAAAAACAGACAATTTTCAACCTGCCTTTACAGATTTATTCATGAAATTGCCTTTACTTATTATTCCAATAGTTTTAGGAACTTCCGAACCTTTATCTAAAAGCAGGATAAAACAAATTTTAAAATATTTTATTATTTCAGTAGTATTTTCAACTTTAATAAGTACAGCAATTCTTTTTGGCATTATACCTTTTAAGTTTAATGATATAAGGCAAATTTCAGTCTTTATCTCTCATATCAGGTTATCTTTATTAATTGTGATTTCAATACTTACGCTTTTCCACTGGTTGATTTCCGAAGGAAGGTCCTTCACCAAAAGACATTTTCTTTATATTTTGCTCTGTTTTTGGTTATTTTTGTTCTTAATCCTGTTAAGATCTTTAACAGGTTTGGTTGTTCTATGTATATCCTCTTTTCTTTTGATTTTAATTTATTTAAAATCTGTCAACAATCAATTTTTTAAGATCGGACTTATTATGGCTATGTATGCAATTCCTGTTTTTGTAATAGGTTATCTTGTTTCAGCAATAAATAAGTTTTATTCAAACGATACTATTAATTTTAAAAATCTGGATTCATATACTATTAATAAAAATCAATATTTTAACGATACGTTATATGATGAAATGGAAAATGGCCATTATGTGAGGATATATATTTGCGAAAAAGAATTAGAAAGGGAATGGAATAAAAGAAGTAAATTCAAATATTCAGGTTTTGATCTTAAAAATCAACCCTTGCGTTATGCATTGATGAGATATATGACTTCAAAAGGATTAAGAAAAGACTCTCTTGGATTATCTAAAATGAAGGCCATTGATATTGAAAATGTAGAAAATGGGTATACAAATTATATCCAGGAAAATAAATGGAGTTTGTATCCAAGAATTTATGAAGTATTATGGGAAATAGAAACCTATCGAAAAGGTTTAAGTTCAAGTGGACATTCTGTTACCCAGCGATTGGTATATTATAATATTGCATTTGATTTTATAAAGAAATATCCATTATTAGGAATTGGTACAGGTGATTTAAAAATTTCTTTTAAACAATATTATGAAACCCATAAAACCGGTCTTGAAAAACCATTTCAAAGAGACACTCATAATCAATTTCTCAGGTTTCTTGTTTTATTTGGAATTTTCGGTTTTATAATTATCATGTTTGCATTTATAATTGCCCCGGTTCTTGAAAAAACTTGGACATCCTATTATTTTGTAATGATTTTTATAGTTTTATTCCTCTCCTTTATTAACGAAGATACTCTTGAGACCCAGGTAGGTGTTACATTTGCAGCATTTTTTTACTCATTATTTCTTTGGGGTATGGATCATAAATCGTTAGTTGATTACAATGAATAATCGTTTAGGGTGTGACTTTTTTATAAAAGACGTTTTAGAAATAGCCCCGGCTTTATTGGGAAAAATATTAGTAAGAGTATACCCTGACGGTAAAATAGCAGAATTTATCATTTCAGAAACAGAAGCTTACCGCGGAGAAGAAGACCTTGCATGCCATGCATGCAAAGGACACACGCCCAGAACAGAAGTCATGTATTACCACGGAGGCCATATTTATGTTTATCTAATTTACGGAATGTACTGGATGCTTAACATTGTAACAGGAATTAAAGGTGTTCCTCAAGCTATTTTAATCAGAGGGTTGAAAGGTTTATATGGCCCGGGAAAAATTACCAGACATCTTGAAATTGATAAATCGTTCTACGGAGAAAATCTTTCAACTTCAAAAAGATTATATGTTTGCGAGGGATTAAAAAATATTTCTTTTAAAACCAAAATGAGGATTGGTGTAGATTATGCCGGTGAAATATGGAGAAATAAGCCCTGGAGATACATATTGGATTTATAAAAGATATCTGAAACTCAAAATTTTCTTATTGGGGTCCATTCTAAAATTACTTTTCTTTGATTAAAAGATATTCGATTCTTATTGCCGGATACTGGATAATAACTAACTGCCGGCATCAAGCAACCATTATAGTGCCTATATTTGCAAGTTATAAAAGTTTCCATAAATTAATACTTGAAATTGCTAAAAGTATTATTTCCAATTAATGTAATATCAATTTAAAAATTCATACGAATAAAAAGTATTTGCTTTCTTCAATTCCCTTTCCAGTTGTTAAAATAATTAAAATGTTAAATAAATTAATAACAGAAGGTAAGTATTTTATAAAAATTCCCTTATTTTGGGACTTTAAATTATTAAATCAAAAACCTTAATGAAACAATTTAAGCTTCTGAATAGTATTATTGGATGGATTACCTTCGCTATTGCAGCTATTGTTTATCTATCTACTATTGAACCTACAGTTAGTTTCTGGGATTGTGGTGAATTTATTTCAACAGCTTTTAAACTCGAAGTCAACCACCCCCCAGGTAACTCATTCTTTGTTCTTATGGCAAGGTTTTTTACTCTTTTTGCAGGTAATAACCTTGAAAAAGTACCAGTAATGGTGAACGTAATGTCTGCCCTTGCAAGTGCATTTTCTATACTTCTTTTGTTCTGGAGTATAACTCATCTTGCACGCAAAATATTGGTAAAAAATGGCGATTATACTTTGGGCAATTCCATAGCTGTAATAGGTGCGGGTTTAGTTGGAGCACTAACATTTACTTTTGCCGATTCATTCTGGTTTTCTGCTACTGAAGGTATTGTCTGGTCATCTTCGATGCTTTTTACTTCACTTGTTTTCTGGTCAATCCTGAAGTGGGAAGAATATGCCGATGAAAAACATTCCAACCGATGGTTAATACTTATTGCCTACCTTATGGGTTTGTCTATTGGTGTTCACCTTTTAAACCTTGTAGTATTACCGGCTATTGTATTTGTATATTATTTTAAAAAATATACACCTACCCGTAAAGGTATAATCCTTGCTTCTATTCTATCCGTGTTACTTCTTGCAGGTATTATGTTTGGCGTAATCCGTGGGCTAATTTATGGAGCAGCCTATATGGATTTACTTTTTGTAAATGGGTTTGGGTTGCCTTTTTATTCTGGTGTAATTTTCTTCATTTTAGCACTCTCAGGTTTTATTATTTGGGGCTTAATTTATGCTTATCAAAAACGAAAAGTATTGCTTAATACAATAATACTTGTTTTTACTGTTCTTTTATTGGGATACTCTTCCGTAACAATCATAGTTCTTCGTTCAATGGTTAATACTCCGTTGAATGAGAATGACCCGGAAAATATGTTTAATCTTTTATATTACCTGAGCCGCGAACAATATGGCGACAGGCCATTAATATACGGACCTACTTATAACGCTGTTGTTAAAGAAGTCAATGAAGATGGCAAACCTACTTATACACCTATTAACGGGAGATACGAAATTACAAACAGAAAATCTTCTTATGTATATGACGAAAGGTTCATGATGTGGTTTCCAAGGATGTGGAGTTCTGAAGCAGACCATGTTAAAGCTTATCAATATTGGGGTAAAATAAAGGGTGTGCCAATTGAAGCTACCAATAATAAGGGTGAACCTACAACCATTTACAAGCCTACTGTTGGAGAAAATATTCGCTTTCTTTTCCGATATCAGATCAATCATATGTATATCCGTTATTTCCTTTGGAATTTTGTGGGAAGACAAAACGATTACCAGGGTTCAGGAGAAAAAACGAAAGGAAACTGGATGACGGGAATAAAATTTTTCGATGAATGGAGGCTCGGGCCACAAGACAGGCTGCCGGAATCCTTGTCAAAAAATAAAGCCCGGAATTGTTATTATGGATTACCTCTGTTATTGGGTATTATCGGGTTATTTTATCATTATAAAAAACAAAAAAAAGACTTTGCAGTTGTTCTTTTGTTGTTTTTCTTTACAGGTTTAGCCATTATACTTTATCTTAACCAAACTCCATATCAACCCAGGGAAAGAGATTATTCCTATGTAGGTTCATTCTATGCTTTTGCCATTTGGATTGGCCTTGGCGTTTTATCATTATATGAATGGATATCTAAAAATAAGTCATCTTCATTAAAAGCCGGACTGATTACAATAGTTTGTCTGGCTTTGGTACCCACCATAATGGCAAAAGAAAACTGGGACGATCACGATCGTTCCAATCGTTATACGGCAAGAGATTTTGCATATAATTATTTAAATTCATGTGATAAAAATGGCATTATTTTCACTAATGGAGATAACGATACTTTTCCTTTGTGGTACTGTCAGGAAGTAGAGAACATAAGGCCAGATGTAAGAATTGTAAATCTAAGCTATTTGAGTGCCGATTGGTATATCGATCAAATGGAACGCAGGTCAAATGAATCCGATCCTGTACCCTTCTCTCTTAAAAAAGAAAAGATTTTACAAGGTAGGCGTGATGTTGTATATTTAATAGACCGGATTAAAGGTGTTGTCGATTTAAAACAGGCTATGGAATTTCTGGCCAGCGATAATCCTGAAACCAAAACATTACCAAATTATTCGGAACATATCGATTATTTTCCTTCCAAAAAATTTAAAATCGAAGTCGATACCGCAGCTTTGTTTAAATCAGGTTATTTGCCCCGCAGCCTTGCTAAAATGGTTGTACCAAGGATCGAATGGTCTATTAACAGAAATTATGTTACAAAAGCAGACCTTATGATTCTCGATCTTCTCGCAAATAATAACTGGAGACGGCCTGTTTATTTTGCAATTACAGTTGCACACGAAAATTATGTTAACCTCGAAAGTTATATGCAAATCAATGGCCTTACTTATAAAATTGTGCCAATAAAGTCAGAAACGCCACAGGGAGAAATAATGAATATTGACACAAAACTGGTTTATGATAAATTTATGAATGTTTTTAAATGGGGAGGAATTAATAACCCTAAAGTATATCTCGATGAAAATAATATGCGTATGCTTTCCAATTTCAGGAATAGTTTTGCGAAATTAGCTGAAGCATTGCTATATGAGGGAAAACGCGACTCAGCATTGACAATACTTGATAAATGCATGGAAATAACTCCGGATAATTGCATCCCTTATAATTACTTTTCAATTCCGATAATAGATTTGTATTACAGGTTAAATAAGCCAGAGAAAGCAAAGTCGATTGCCTTAAGGTTAGGCGAATTAACAAACGGGGAATTGGATTATTATTTCAGATTAAAAACTGCTGATCGCGATCTTATAGACAATGAAGTTCGAATTGACCTACGTATAATGCAACAAATAGTAGCAATAGCCAAACAATATGGCGATAAGGAATTGGACCAGAAATATGAAGAATTATTTCAACGCTATTATACATTATACTCAAATGGCGGGTAATTGATGCGGCTTGTAAAAATTCCACGATTTTATAAATTTTTGTATCCTAAAATTAAAAAGAGCTTTCCTGATGCAAAGGGAAAACTCTTTTTGACTTTCGACGATGGGCCTGATCCTGAAGTGACACCATTAATTTTAAAAATACTGAAGGATTACCAGGTTAAAGCCACATTTTTCTGCATTGGCAAAAATGTTGAAAAATTTCCTGAACCTTTTCAGCAAATTATTAACGAAAAACATACTTTAGGGAACCATACATTTGACCATCTAAATGGTTTTAAAACCAAAAGTAATTTCTATATAAATAATATTGATAAAGCCCAAAAAATAATTGATTCCAAACTTTTCAGGCCGCCTTATGGTAAAATGAAATTTAATCAATATCGTTCGATAATAAAGAAATTCCAGATTATATTGTGGGATGTATTGAGTTACGATTTTGACCAATCGATAAATGCAGGGGAATGTGCAGAAATTGTTTTGAAGCATGCCAAAGATGGATCAATCATAGTGTTTCATGATAGTAAAAAGGCAAAAGAAAGGGTTATAAAAGCCCTTCCAATTATCCTGGGATATTATAAAAAACATGATTATTCTTTTGAATCAATTCCAAATACTAATTTACTTTTATAATCTGAAAAATAAATATTTAAATGGCATTAGATAATTTAAAATTAAACTGAATTTATACTTTTGGTGTTTATAATAAACTGGTATATAGAAACAAAAATAAATATTTCTTACGGACAATATTGAAATAAAATAACTTTTTACGAAATAAAATATTCAACCAATGGATCAGACAAAAATATTGGATATTGCCAAAAATGTAAAATGGATTGGCATTTTTGATAAGGAATTAGTTTCCTTCGATATTGTAATGGAAACCAAGTTTGGCACTACATACAACTCGTTCTTTATAGATGCCGATAAAAAAGTAATTGTCGATACTACTAAAGAAAAATTTAAAGATGAATATTTGGAAAAAGTAAAGGCAGTGGTCAACCCTGCAAAAATTAATTATATTATTTGTAACCATACAGAACCCGACCATTCGGGAAACGTGAAACATCTTCTCGCCATTGCCCCACAGGCAATTGTTGTAGGAAGCGGACAGGCATTGAGTTATTTATCGGAAATTATAAGCTTCCCTTTTAAAAGCTTAAAAGTAAAGGATGGGGATATCCTCGATCTGGGGAACAGGAAAATATTATTCATCGGTGCGCCAAATCTGCATTGGCCTGATAGCATCTATTCTTATCTTGAAGAAGAAAAATTATTATTTACCTGTGATTCATTCGGTGCTCATTTTTGCAACGAAGAAATGTTTGATGACCTCACCGGCGACTATTCCGAAACTTTTAAATATTATTTCGATGTAATTCTCAGGCCATTCAGTAAATTCATGTTAAAAGCTATTGAAAAGATAAGGCCGCTTGATATCAAGGCCATTTGTCCGGGCCATGGCCCTGTTTTGCGCACAACTTGGAAAGAAAAAGTTGAATTATCGGAAAAGTTTTCAAAGGAATATATCGAACAGACAGATCATTGTAATAAAAGAGTTTTGTTGGCCTATGTTTCTGCTTATGGTTATACAAAAGAAATGGCAAAAAAAATAGCCGAAGGAATTTCTACCAACAGCAATATTGAAGTTGACATTACTGATATCGAAAACATTCTTTCAGGAAACCTTGAAGAAAAAATTGTAAAAAGCAATGCCATTATTGTTGGATCGCCTACCATAAATCAGAATACATTATTACCGGTTTATAAAATGTTTTCATTAATTAATCCCATCCGCGATAAAGGCAAATTGGCAGCTGCATTTGGATCGTACGGGTGGAGTGGTGAGGCAGTCGGGCTCGTCGAAAGCAATCTGAAAAATCTTAAATTAAAAATATTCCAGGAAGGGCTTACTGCAAAGTTTTATCCATACGACAGCAAAGCCGACCGTTTTATTGAATTCGGGAAAAAATTTGGTGAAGAATTGTCTAAAATTAAAATTGAAGCATCCTGAGTTAAATGCAGGGTAAATCTTAAGGCCAATTTATTTGAAATCCTTATTTATGCTTTTTTCAAGGTAAAAGAGAATGTAGAACCTATTTCTAATGCGCTTCGTACATTCACAGCCTGTTTATGGGACTCGATAATATGTTTAACTATTGCCAATCCAAGCCCTGAACCACCCTGGTTGCGGGATCTGCTTTTATCTATCCTGTAAAATCGCTCAAACAACCTGGGAAGATGTTTGGCCTCGATACCAATTCCATTGTCTGAAACTTCACAAAGAATATTTTCATCCATATCGTAAAAGCTTAATTTGGTGCGACCGTTTTCATTACCATATTTTATGGAATTATCAATAAGATTTACCAAAACCTGTCGGATTTTTTCCTTATCGGCATCAACAAATATCTGTGTATCATCTTTTATTCCTTCATGGAAAGTTAAAATAATTTTCTTTCTGTGGGCTTTAATTTCGAGCATTTCAAATATCTCACGGGTAAGGGATATAAGATCGAAACGGGAAAGTTCAAGTTTAATTTCTCCTGATTCCAACTGGGAAATGATCTCCAAATCCTGTACAATATTGATCATCCTTTCAATATTTTTCTCTGTTTTTTCAAGATATTCACGGTTTACTTCAGGATCGTCCATGGCGCCGTCGAGTAAAGTAAGAATATAACCCTGGATATTAAAAATCGGGGTTTTTAATTCGTGTGAAACATTGCCAAGGAATTCCTTTCTGTACATTTCAAGTTTCTTCAGGTCTTCAATTTCTTTCAAATGCTGGTTCGCCCATTCGGTAACATCGTCATTGACGTTTCCAATTATATCCTGCTTTAAGTTAATGTTTTTTTCTTTGGATCCCTTGGGGGCCTTTAGGGTATGAATGGTTTTATAAATAATTTTAATTTTATCATATATAAAACGCCTTAAAATGAATGAAAAAATGAAATAGGTAAGCAGAAAAACCAGAACAGAAGTAAAGGAAAAATAGAACCAATCGAATGGTTTATTATAATACCATCCTGCAAGTAATGAAATGACCATATATCCCGTAACGATAAGGATAGCGCCATATACTAATAATTTATTCGGATTGGTGGATTTCAAGATAATTTATTTGAATTATGTTAATTTGCTAATGTGCTCATTAATCAATCTGAAAATTAATTATTATATCATTTTAAATTTAATCATTTTTTGAATTTCGAATATTGAATAATGAATTATAATTTCAGAAGTATCTGAATTTCATCATTTTCATTTTTTCATAACAGGAATTTTTCAAAAAATAATAATATTCATTTGTTTTATCGGCATCAGCACATCAACAAGTTAGCACCTAAGCACCTTGATTTATTCTTTAAACTCATATTTATAACCAACGCCTTTAATTGTTTTAATATTTTCAATATCCAGTTTTTCACGAAGTTTTCGTATATGAACATCAATTGTCCTGTCACCTACCACAACTTCGTGTGTCCATATCCTTGAAAATATTTCATCCCTTGAAAATACTTTATTTGGTTTTGAAGTCAGCAAACTCAGCAATTCAAATTCTTTCCTGGGAAGTGAAAATTCCCGGTCATTCAGATAAACCAGATATTTTTCCGGGTCAATAGTTAAATTTCCTACTTTATATAAAGAAGGAACCGCTGTAGTATCGATATGTCTGCGTAAAAGGGCATTCACTTTGCTGGTTAGTACCCGAGGTTTAATGGGCTTGGTAATGTAATCATCGGCTCCGGCCTCGAAACCGGCAATCTGTGAATAATCTTCATTGCGGGCTGTAAAAAAGGTGATGATTGATTTATTAAGCGATGGAAAATGTCGCATTTCCCGGCAGGTTTCTATTCCGTCCATTTCCGGCATCATTACATCTAAAATAATAAGATGAGGCAGATGTTCTTTTGCTGTTTTTATGGCATCCCTTCCATTATTGGCGATAAAAACACGGTAACCTTCCTTCCGGAGATTGTAACTGACAAATTCAAGGATATCGTCTTCGTCGTCGACAATCAATATTTTATATTCACTGGATTCCATAATGAACCAAAATTAGTATTCAATTCAATAAATTTTATATATGGCAGTTGTAAAAATTATTATTCAGGTTCAAACGATTTAAGTACTTCGACCTTTTCTTTTTTACTTTTATGCCTCAAAACCTTAGCTTCAAGATAAAAGATAATTTCTTCGCCAATATTTTTAGTCTGATCGCCAACCCTTTCCAATTTCCTGATAGTTGAATATAAATTAAGGCAATTGATAATTGAGGTCGGGTTTTTCCTGATCAGCTTGGCCACAATTTCATTGGCATTTTTATTTGCTTTATCTAATAGCTCATCGTTCTTAAAAATTTTTCTGACAATTTTATTGTTTTCATTTTCAAAAGACTCAAGTGCATGGGTAAGCATTCCGGTTGCAACTTCAAACATTTCGAATATCTTAATTTTAGATAAAATCTCATTAGTGAATGGCTTATCTGTATCGTTAATCATTTTGGCGATAGACTTAGCATAATCGCCGATTCGCTCAAGATCATTGCTAATCCTCATAACAGCAAGAACCAATCGTAAATCATTGGCCAGCGGGTTAAATAAGGCGAGGATATTTTCACAATCCCTCTCAATTTTTAATTCATAAGCATCGACCTGTTTTTCATTTGCAACAATTTCACAAGTCAATTCTTTATCGAATTCTGCTAAAGCTTCACGCGATTTTACCAGTTGATTGATAACCAGCGTCCACATTTCTAAAATATCGGACCTGAGTTCTTTGAGTTCTGTATCGAGGTGTGTCATATTTATAAGCTGTTAGGTGTTAGCTATTAGGTTTTAGGTTTTAGGTTTGAAAATTATATCCTGTAATTTGTAATCCGTAATTTGTAATTGCTTATCCAAACCGTCCGGTAATATAATTTTGAGTTTTCGTATCCTTTGGACTTGTAAAGATAATAGTTGTATCGTTCCATTCAATAAGTTCGCCCAAATAAAAAAATGCAGTATAGTCGCTTACACGTCCTGCCTGTTGCATATTATGAGTGACGATAACAATTGTATAATCTTTTTTCAGTTCATAAATTAAATCTTCAATTTTGCCGGTAGAAATAGGATCGAGTGCAGATGCAGGCTCATCCATTAAAATGATTGAAGGTTTAATGGCCAAAGCCCTTGCAATACATAAACGTTGTTGCTGGCCACCGGAAAGTTCCATTGCCGATTTTTTTAATTTATCTTTTACTTCATCCCAAAGTGCAGCATCTTTAATCGAAGTTTCAACCCTTTCGGTAATAAAATGCTTATCGGTTATTCCATTTACCCTCAAGCCGTATGCTACATTTTCAAATATCGATTTGGGAAAAGGATTAGGCTTTTGAAAAACCATTCCTATCTTTCTCCTTAATTCATCAACAATTACACTCTTTTTATAAATGTTTTCACCGTCAATATAGGTTTTCCCCGAAATTTTTACCCCATCGATCAAATCGTTCATGCGGTTGAAAACCCTTATAAAAGTAGATTTACCGCATCCTGAAGGGCCGATTAGCGCTGATACTGTATTTGAAAATGCCCTGAAATTAATATTCTTCAAAGCATGAAAATCGGTGTAATATAAATTCAGGTCTTTAACCTCAATTTGAACTTTCAACATATCATTCATAAAAACTTAATAAATAGTCCGGGTTTATTTAAAACAAATATTATGATCTCTTATTTGCATTTTTATTAAAATACCTCCTGAGCCCATTGGCCAGTAAATTAACAAAAAGTACTATTGCAATAAGTACCAAAGCAGTACCATAAGCAATCGGCCTTGTTTCCTTAATGTTAGTGCCACTTGTTGTCAAAACATACAAATGATAAGGTAAAGCCATTACCTGGTCGAAAATGCTTGTCGGAAGTTTAGGCAAAAAATAAGCGGCAACTGTGAACAAGATAGGCGCTGTTTCGCCGGATACCCTGCTGACAGAAAGGATTAGCCCAGTCAAAATATTGGGGAATGCAATGGGCAGAACCACTTTTCTGATGGTTTGTAATTTCGTAGCCCCCAGGGCATAACTCCCGATCCTCAAAGAATCTTCCACTGATTTTAGCGCTTCTTCCGTTGTCCTGATAATAACTGGCAATACCATTAAACCTAATGTAAATGAACCTGCAATTATAGAATCGCCGAACTTTAAAGTATCTACAAACAATGCCATACCGAAAAGTCCGAAGACAATCGACGGGACACCGGCAAGATTATCGGTCATTTTACGTAAAAAACGTTTAAAAAATGAATCTTTCAGGTATTCATTTGTATAAATGCCCGACATCACTCCAATAGGGAAAGCAAATATCATGCTTCCTGCAATAAGGCACAATGTCCCGATAATTGCAGGATAAATGCCGCCTTTGGTCATTCCTTCTTCCGGCATTTTTGTAATAAAATCCCAACTTAAGGCAGAAAATCCACGGATGACAATAAAACCTAAAATAATAAAGAGGATTGCAATTACAGAAAAACTCACAATCCTGAAAATATTGAAAGCTAAGGCCTGTTTTAATTGTTTTTTAGTCATAAGTAATTGCAATATTTATTTTTTAGGACGCATTGAATCAACAATAAAGTTGAACCCCATGGTGATAATAAACAATATAATTCCTAATGCAAACAATGCTTTAAAATGTGTACCGCCAAAAGAAGATTCGCCAAGCTCGGCAGCGATGGTTGCGGGTATTGTACGTATTGGTTGTAAAAACGAAGTAGGCATAACCGCGGCATTACCCGTAACCATAAGTACAGCCATAGTTTCACCAACAGCACGGGCAATTCCCAATATGGAAGCGGCTGTAATACCTGATTTTGCGTAAGGTATAACAACACGCACCAGCGTTTGCCAACGATTGGCACCCAGTGCAAAGCTTGCTTCCTTTAATGACTGCGGGGTAGTTTGCAACGCGTCTTCCGAAACCGTAATAATTGTCGGGAGCGCCATTATTGCTAATATTATGGAACCTGCCAAAGCTGTTTCGCCTACCGGCAGGTTAAATGTTTTCTGAATTAAAGGCACTAACACTACTAACCCGAAGAACCCGTAAACTACTGAAGGTATTCCGGCAAGAAGCTCGATAACCGGTTTCATGATACGACGAAACCTTTCATCTGCAACTTCCGACATATAAACCGCTGTTACAAGCCCTATAGGTAAGGCCAAAAGAATAGCTCCAATACTTACCAGGAGTGTTCCAAGTATTAATGGCAATGCTCCAAATAAAGCTACAGGTGTAGAAGTCGGGAACCATTCACGTCCCAATATAAATTCTTTTACAGAAACTTTTGAAACCGGAATTTTTCTCACCTTATTATTTTGCGGGCTAAAACTTTCAGGAAAGTAAGCCAGAACTCCCGGATGGCTTGTTACAAATTCTTCAATCCGTGCAGGCAGGTGTTCAAAATTACTTCCTATCTGGTCTTCGGAATAATATTTAGCAATTTCATTTATGTTAAGTAAAATAATTGAATCGTTTTTTCCTCCGATATCTTTCCAATTGGTAGTTTTCCCATTGAAAATATCCCTGATCTGCCTTGATTTAATTTCTTTAACAGGATTGTTGCCGTTTACAAATATGCAATAATGCTGTTCAATAGGTGAAGAATTAAAAATTCCCAATCCTTCCTTGAATAAAAAAAGTATAATAAACAAAACTGTAATTACGGTAACGGTGCTGCTTGTGAATAGAACACCTTCAATGAATTTTTCTAACTGTTTTTTAAAGCGTTTCATTTTTTATACGGAAAACGATGAACGGGAAAAAGGAATCCGGAGAAAGGAAACCGAAAAACGGAAGAAAGAAACCACTTATTCCGGTCTCCAGCTTCCGGTCTCCGTATTCCGTTTGTTACTTTTTTAAGGGTATATAGCCAACTTCTTCAACTATTTTCTGCCCTTCGGCTGATAATACAAAATCAACAAAGGGTTTAACTGAAGGTTCGGTTTTTGTTAAATAATAAAAATATAAAGGCCTTGTAATAGGATAGGTTTTATCCATTGCCGTTTTCATGGTAGGTTCAACAAATGTTTTACCATCGAACGAAACTTTAAGCGATTTTACAGTTTTTTCGGCATATGCAAGTCCAATGTAACCAATTGCCCCTTCAGTTTGACTAACAGATTGTACAATGGCGCCGGTAGCTGGCATCAACATGGCGCTTGAAGCAAAATCCTTTTTAAGCATGACATGTTCTTTGAAAAATTCAAATGTACCTGAGCTTGATTCGCGTGAATAAACGATAATTTTCATATCGGCTCCGCCTACTTCTTTCCAGTTGGTAATCTTACCCGTGAAAATATCTTCCAGTTGCTGGCGGGTAAGTTGATTAATTTTATTTTTTGGATTTACAATTACCGAAAGGGCATCCAATGCAATAACCGTTTCTTTGAATTCCTTGCCTGCATCTTTCAGTTTCATTTTTTCTTCAACTTTAATACCGCGTGAGGCTTCAGCTATATCGGTTGTGCCATCTATCAGCGAGGCAAAACCTACTCCTGAACCACCACCTACAACAGATATAGATGAGCCGCTGTTCTTTTTCATAAAAACTTCAGCTTCCTTCTGACCAAGAGGCAAACAGGTATCGCTGCCCTTAATCTTGCATACTACTTTAGCAGTTTGCGCTACTATAGCGCCTGTTACAGCTATGATTGCCAATGAAATTAATAATTTCTTCATACTAATTTAATTTAATGGTAAAATAACTTTTTGTTTATTAATTGAACTTTATGCCAATGTTAAGATATTATTAAGCCTGCCGGATATACCGGATTCCAATTTTAAAAAAAGCCAGATAATTTAAAACACTAACAAAATTTAATTATCCGGCTTTTGAACTTATATATAGAGAAAAGAGAACGATTTACTTTTATATTGCTAAAACCACATTGTTAATAATCTTCAAACTATTTATTAAATACATAATAGACAGTGATGCGGGGAACAAAATCATAATCGCTCTTTGCCAATTTAGCTGAACCTAATTTACTTGCATCTACCATACTGCTAAATTTATCAACCCAAATGTTTGGCATGATATGTAACTTTTTCACAGGGGTATAATCAAAACCTAAGGTATAGAAAGTCTGGGTCGAAAATACTGCTGACTGGCTGACTGCACTGCCAGAAAGAGAAAATGGTTTTAGTGGTACTGTTGGTGAACCCCACGAAGGTGAGATTGGCGCTGATGTAATAGCAGTATACGTTTTATTCTTATCATATTTGGTATCGGGGTTATACATATCCAACCTTGCAAAGAAATCAAGTTTTTTCATGATATTCCCGGAAACAAATACCGACCAGCCCATTATATTAATATTTTCATTGGCAGTTGTTGTAGCTCCTGTTTTATAAGTAGCGCAATTTTTCCATGACTGTGTAAATAATTCACCGCCGATTTTGAAAATATCTTTAATTTTATAATTGGCATAAACTTTAAAAGTGCTTATAGATTGACTAGCACCAATACTATAAGTATGGAAGTCGCCATAATAACCGAGGGAAAGACTTTGCTGCAATAAACTTGTATATAATGTCCATCTGAGGTTTTTAAACCCGTCACTTTCGGGTTTTGCTGAACTTCCATTCCCAATCTGAAGCATGTACCCGATAAGGTTTGGTTTAAGGGAGTCGCCAGACATTCCACGCCATAAATCGCCCTGCAATGCAACTCCCAGGTCGCTCGATGCATCGCTATTATGCATATCCATGATGGTCTTTTCGATTGAACGATAGCCCCATAATTGTTCTGTATTGGTTGCAAATGAACAGGTTGGCTGCTGGCCGACAATCAATGTGCTTTTCGAAAAAATATCAACCCATTTTACATAGGCATATTTTAAAAACACTGTATTATTGCCACCGGCATCAAGATTCTGTTCATCTGCCAGGGTAGTATAGGCCGTGAATTTCGGGGCAAAGTTATAATCGTAGGCCAGGTAAACCCGCCTGATTTGAAAACCATTGGATTTTGCATTATTGTTTGCCCCGGAGCTCAAAAGATTGGTTTTTTGATTGTTTAAATTAACAAGACTATCGATCGTCGTACCTCTCTTATAAGTAATAGTAGGAGTAGTCGGAAGATTCACCATTAAAGTAGACGTAGTAGAAAGCGGTTTGTACTGCACATTGCCGGCACCTCTTCCCAATGAGTCGGCATGGGACATGTAATAATAATCGAAAAAGCCATAACCCGATAAATTACCGGATGGTTTGAAATCCGCATTTTGTGCCTTAACAATAACTATTGTCAGCACACATAATAGGGTAAATAATAATTTTCTCATAATTTAAAATTTATTGGTTAATTATTAAAAATTTTTCTGCTCCAAAAGAACTAATGTATTATAAACCGAATATTTCGCCAATGTTAAGTTTACGTTAATTCGTTAAAATTATTCTTATATCTTGAATTACAGTAAAATATTGCTTTACATAAAATTAACAATTGGCATTTAATTGTTTAAATACCTTTTTATAAAATTATATTATTTGAAGTCATTTAATCTTTGACAATAAATTAATTATGCTTTAATGAATAGTTAATAATGCCGGAATAGTTTTGTTTTTGAAAAATTCAGCTAATAAATATAGACACCAATGGACTAACCAATAATATCAAAGATTTGAAAGGACTGGATGTGATTTTAAAAGATATTGAACCTGATAATTTTCGCATATCTGTATTGTTAAAAAAATATCTTGAATTGAACGGGAAAATTGTTTGTTTCGATATTGATCCCAAGTTCAATGATGCCCTCGATGGACTTTTAGTTCTCGATTTACATAATGTTCCTGCCGATACAGTTAAATTGTTGTCGAAAGAATTTAACAATAAATACCTTTTAAAAGGTTTAAATCATGGCTCTGTAGAGGTTTTAAGTAATTATCGAAATGAAACGGTTTCTCAATTATAAAACTTCATTTTAAAAATAAAATGCAAAATTAATTCTATAATATTCACTAATGATTAAAAAATATGCTGGTACTATCAATTGTTTTTTCCGTAATAATTTTATGCTCTGCAACCGGAGTTTACATATACATAAGTAAAACATTTATCGAACCATTGCAGCAGATATACAAACTTCTTGAGACTTTAAACAAAAGTGAGTTTACTTACCTGCGTCCGTTGACGTTAAAATATGCCCATGACTATTTTAAAAAAATATTCTATGGTTTGACTGAATCCGTAAAAATAGTTCATCGATTGGAAATGAAACGCAACCAGTCGGAGAAAAACCTTCGGTACAACGAAATAAAATACAGGGAAATTGCCGATTTTCTTCCGCAGAGCATTTTTGAAACCGATGAAAATTGCATAATAACTTACGTCAACAAAACATGGCTGGGAACTTTCGGGTATTCAAAACAAGAAGTTAAAGAAGGGATTAACTTAAAAAATATTTTCAATTGTGATGATTTCAATTTTATCTTAAACGACGATCGTATCTATGAGCAAGAATGTAACGCCGTTAGAAAAGACGGCAAAACAATTTCCGCTTTCATTTATATGTCGCAAATAATAAAAGACAACCGAAAACATGGAATCAGGGGATTAATTATAAACGATACTGAACGCAAACGTCAGATTGAAGAACTGGAAAAAGCAAAGGCAAAGGCCGAGCAATCTGATAAATTAAAATCGGCTTTTCTGGCAAACATGTCACATGAGATTCGTACTCCAATGAATGCGATTATTGGTTTTTCAAATCTTCTCTATGAAAAACAACTCACCGATGATCTTCGAAAAGAATATCTCAATTATGTCAAATCTTCCGGAGAACACCTGCTAAAACTTATCGATGATATAATTGATATTGCAAAAATTGAAGCAGGCGAATTAAAAATAAACAAAATCAAAGTCAACCTGAACTTTGTCTTGCACGAACTTCATAGCTGGTTTGAAAATATTAGAATAAACACCGGCAAGGATTTCAGTTTAAATGTAAATATTGAAAATGAAAATCAGGATTTCATAGTAATAACCGATCCATTAAGATTGAAACAAGTTCTTACCAATTTAATAGGAAATGCTGTTAAGTTTACCAACAATGGATTTGTGGAATTTGGTTATACTGTTTATGGCGATATTATACAATTTCACGTTAAAGATACCGGTATAGGTATACCAGAACATCTGCATAATGCCATTTTTGACCGGTTTCATCAGGTTGATTATATTAAATTCAATGGAACAGGACTTGGTTTGACCATTACTAAAAATATTATTAATATTTTAGGAGGTAGGATATGGCTGCATTCAGAGATATATAAAGGATCAACATTTTATTTTACCATTCCTTATGAACCGGTTAAAACAACTATTGAAGCACCAGAAATTATTGCTGAAATTCAAAATAAAGTGATTTTATCGGGCAAAAAAATTCTGATTGCCGAAGACAATGATTCGAACTTTGATTTGCTTGAAAGGTTACTAGCTCATACGGGACTGAAAATATTTCGTGCAAAAAATGGTAAAGAGGCCATAAGATTAGGCCTGAAAAGCGTCGATATAATTCTTATGGATATGCAACTTCCGATAATAGACGGGTATACTGCGACCCAGCAAATAAAGAGACTTCGTCCTGAAGTGCCTATTATTGCCCAAACAGCCTATGTTTATGAACAGGACCGGCTTAATTGCCTTGAAGCCGGATGCGATGCTTACCTTTCAAAACCAATAAACAAGGAACAATTATTAAGTGCAATTTCACGAAACCTTTCAGAAAAAAATAAAATCTATATGATGGATTAAAACTGGGTACTCAGACAGCAGGCTAAAATGAAATAAGAAAAATCCGAATAAATTAACATTCCCGTAAAACAACAATAAAACATCAAAATTAAATTTACGGGTCATATTTATTTTCAGAATATAAATTAAATATTATGAAATGAAAATTAGAATTTACTTTTTTGTTTTGATAGCGTCTTTTGCATGGTCAGGTAAATTGCCAGCCCAGGTAAAAAGCACACGTTTTGGAAACCAGGTTTGGATGGCAGAGAACCTGGATGTCAATGTCCAGGGAAGCTGGTATTTTAATGAAGACCCTGAAAACGGCAGACAATATGGAAGGTTATATTCCTGGGAAGCAGCAAAAAAAGCATGCCCTGCCGGATGGCACCTGCCTTCGGATGATGAATGGACAGAAC
>Ga0265323_10000075_pt1 | contig 55923 bp, 43 predicted proteins | sample 41225metaG_FD_193580 | JGI IMG/M metagenome (GOLD analysis project Ga0265323, IMG submission 193580) | Rhizosphere microbial communities from Carex aquatilis grown in University of Washington, Seatle, WA, United States - 4-12-25 metaG | ecosystem: Host-associated > Plants > Roots > Rhizosphere...
GCAGAATCCATCGATCAGGACGAAACGGTTTTGCGCGAAAAGCGGACAGGGGAGCTCGAAAATCGGGTCCAGCGCCGTGTTCCTCTGATCGCCGACCTCACTTGGGAAAGCTCGGGCGATTCGAAGAAGAACCGCTGGAGCAGCCACACGCGCTTTTCCGCACAGTACGTGGGAAAGCGCACTTCGGGCGGCATGTATGTCAACACCGACCTGATGTCGGTCGTCCCGTCGGCAGATCCATGGGAAGGGGAGATCGACGGATGGCTCACCTTCAAACCGGTCTCAACCCGCCGCGAGATCAAATTAACCGTGCCCGCCGGCTGGAAGATCACGGAGATTCCCCCGGATTGGTCCGTAAAGACTGCCGCCGGGGAAGCCTCGATGCATTACTCGGAAAAGGATGGAATCCTCAACGGCGAGATCGATCTTCGTATCGAAGGCGGTGTGCTGGATCGCCAGGCCTACCTCGGACTGCGTGATTTGGTTCGCGCCAGCACGATGGCCGAACGGCGGCCTGTGATGCTCAAGTCGCCGCCAAAGCCCGCACCGGCCCCCGCGCCAGCGTCAGCGCCGGCCGCTGCAAAGTAACCGCCGGCGTAGGGTCGCAGTCTTGCTGTGGCCCATCCGCCGTGTCCTCCATAGCCCGAAGGGCGACGGAGGAAGCTCCGGAGGAGCGAAGCTCACCAGAGACGGCGTTTTCGAAAAGCGTGGCCCGATCCGGTTTTCAAGTAGCGCTCGAAATCGAGTGCGGCAGGTTTGTTGTCGAAGGCGACATAACCTTTGAGGCTCCATGGGCGGTCGGAAGCGGTTGAAGGGTTGCAGCCATCGTTGTGGTCTGAAACGCGCTGCCTGAGATCCTCCGAGAAGCCGATGTAGCGGCGGACGGGCAGCGACTGGCTCTCGATGCAGTACACGTAGAACATGGGATTGGCCCTCCTTCGCCTAGGCTTCGGAGGGCGCCATCCTTCGCTCCTCGCATCCGGCTGATCAAGTCCGGGGTTTCCTCGAACTGGCGTGCCATCCGAAGCTCCGGAGGAGCGAAGGATGGCGGGATGGACGAGATTCGAACTCGCGACCTTCTGCGTGACAGGCAGACGCTCTAACCAGCTGAGCTACCACCCCGTATTGGGAAGAAGGGGCACATTTTCAGAGGGGAAACAGCCCGTCAAGGTCTTTCATTTTGCCCTCTGTGAAAGGAGCAAATCCGGGACTGGAATCCACCGCACCGGTCGCCGGGCACCTCGCAGGAGTTTCTTGAACTGCGAGGCGCCCTCCGGTAAAGGATTGGACGCTGGGAGATTTACCCCATGATTCGAAACCTTTGGAACGATCTTGAAGGCACTTTCTTTCCGGAGAGCGCTTTGGATTACATGCCGGCGCAGCGCCTGCGCGAAGTGCAGCTGCAACGGCTCAAGGCTGTCACGACGCTCGCCTACGAGCGCGTGCCGCTTTTCCGCGAACGGATGGATGCGAAGAGCGTGAAGCCCGCCGATGTGCAAAAGCTCGATGATGTCCGGCTGCTTCCGTTCGCCACGAAACTCGACCTGCGCGACACGTACCCCTACGGGTTGTTCGCGGTGCCGATGAGCGAGGTGGTGCGCCTGCACGCCTCAAGCGGGACGACGGGCAAGCCGATTGTCGTCGGCTACACGGCGCAGGACATGGAGGTGTGGAAACAGGTCATCATGCGCACGCTTTACGCCGCCGGCTACAGTCGCGGCGACGTGGTGCAGAACATGTTTGGCTACGGTCTGTTCACCGGAGGACTCGGCCTGCACGGCGGACTTGAGGGAATCGGCGCCACGGTCATCCCGATCTCAGGCGGGAACAGCGAGCGCCAGATCATGGTGATGAAGGATTTTGGCGTGACGGCGGTATCGTGCACCCCGAGCTATTTCATCCATCTGATCGAAGTCGCCGGCAAACTGGGCATCGATTTCAAGCGCGATCTCAAGGTGAAGCGCGGCGTGTTTGGCGCCGAACCGTGGACGGACCAGATGCGGCAATACATCGAGACGGCGTCGGGCATCAAGGCGTACGATATCTACGGATTGTCCGAGATCATCGGACCGGGCGTGGCGACCGAATGCGTCTGTCAGTCCGGACTCCATGTGTTCGAGGATCATTTCCTGGTGGAAATCGTGGATCCGAAGACCCTCGAGCCGGTGGCGGACGGCGAGGAGGGGGAACTGGTGATCACGACGCTCAGCAAGCAGGCGATGCCGGTGATCCGCTACCGGACCCGCGACATCACGGCGATCGAGGCCCAGCCTTGTGGCTGCGGCCGGAGCATCCGCCGCATCCACCGAATCAGCCGCCGCAGCGACGACATGTTCATCATCCGCGGCGTGAATGTGTTTCCATCGCAGATCGAGACGGCGCTGCTCAAGACGGAGGCAAGCCTCCCGCATTACCAGATCGTGTTGACCCGAAAATCCGGCCTGGACCGCATGGAAGTGCGCGTCGAAGTCACCGCCGCGATGCTGAGTGACCGCCTGAGCGAGATGGAGGGGCTGCAGCGGCGCTTTGCGCACAGCATCGAACAGATCACCAGCCTCCACACCGATGTCACGCTTGTGCAGCCCGGCACCATTCCGCGCAGCGAAGGCAAGGCCAGGCGCGTTGTGGACAAACGCAACGAAGGCAGCTGAATTCCCCATGAAAATCCGCCAGCTTTCGGTCTTTCTCGAAAACCGCCCCGGACGCCTTTCGGCGCTATGCCAGACCCTCGCAGAGGCGGGCGTCAATCTCGCCACGCTGACGCTTGCCGAGACCGGAGAGTTCGGTCTGCTCCGGCTGATAACCCCGGATGCCGACAAGGCGAGGATGGTGGTCGAGCTTGCCGGCTACGCGGCGACGATCACCGAGGTCGTGGCCCTTCAGGTGCCCGACCGGCCTGGCGGCCTCGCCTCGGTCCTGCGGGTGCTGGAGGCGCATGGCATCTCGGTCGAATACATGTATGCGTTCGCCATGCGTGCGGGCGGGGACGCGGTGATGGTCTTCCGCTTCGACGACATGGACCGCGCCCTCTCCGTCCTGCAGGCCGCCGGCGTGAATGTCTTCAAGCCGGTGGACCTTTTCGGCGATTGAGGAGCCGGAGCGCCGGCGGAGACGCGACTGTTTCCAAGTCGTAGGAAGCGAGCTTGCTCGCGATTGCCGCCTCAGCCGGCGGCCTGGCGCAGGGCCTGGTCGATGTCCGCGCGGATGTCGCGCACATCCTCAAGACCGACGGAAAGGCGGATATAATCCTCCGTGACGCCGGTGGCCTCCTGTTCCTCTCGGGTGAGCTGCTGGTGGGTGGTGGTGGCCGGATGGATGACCAGGGTCTTGGCGTCGCCGATGTTGGCCAGGTGCGACAGGAGTTTCACCGAGTTGATGAATTTCCGCCCCGCCCCGGCGCCGCCCTTGATGCCGAAGCCGACGATGCCGCCGAAACCGCGGGTGAGGTACTTCGCGGCCAGCGGATAATTCGGACCGTCGCGCAGCCCCGGATAAATAACCCAGTTGACCAGCGGGTGACCCTTGAGGAACTGCGCGATCTCAAGCGCGTTCTCCGAGTGCTGGCGCTGGCGCAGCGGCAGCGTCTCGAGGCCCTGGAGGAAGAGGAACGAGTTGAACGGGCTGAGGGCCGGTCCGAGATCGCGCAACCACTGCACGCGCAGCTTGATGATGAAGGCGACGTTGCCCAGCCCGGGGAAGTTGCCGAAGACATCCCAGAACTTGAGCCCGTGATAGCTCGGGTCGGGATCGGTGAACTCGGGAAACTTGCCGTTGTTCCAGGCGAATTTGCCGGAGTCGACGATGACGCCGCCGATGCTCGTGCCGTGACCGCCGATGTACTTCGTGGCGGAGGCCACCACGATGTCGACGCCGTGTTCGATCGGGGCCACAAGGCCGACGCCGACCGTGTTGTCCACCACGAGTGGCAGGCCTGCGTCGTGGGCGATCTTCGCGAGCGCCTCGAAGTCGGGCACGTCAAGCTTCGGGTTGCCGATCGTCTCGGCGTAGATCGCCCGCGTCTTCGGCGTGATCGCCTTGCGGAACGCCTCCGGGTCGCGCGAGTCGACGAACGTCACGGTGCGCCCCAGCTTCGGGAACGTGTAGTGGAACAGCTGATACGTGCCGCCGTAAAGATTGTTGGCCGAGACGATCTCGTCCCCGACTTGGGTGAGGCCGAGCAGCGCGAGGGAGGTCGCGGCCTGGCCCGAGGCGACGGCGAGCGCTCCGGTGCCTCCTTCGATCGCGGCGATCCGCTGCTCGAAGACATCGGTCGTCGGATTCATCAGGCGGGTGTAGATGTTGCCGAATTCCTTCAGGGCAAAGAGATTCGCCGCATGTTCGGTGCTCTTGAAGACGTAGGAGGATGTCTGGTAGAGCGGCACGGCGCGCGCCCCGGTGGTCGGGTCGGGAACCTGGCCGGCGTGCAGGGCGATTGTGCCAAGATGCGGTTTGGAGGTGCTCATAGGGATTGATTGAGTTGCGGACGATTGATTTCAGATCCGATATTCGAATGCCAGTTCAAAGCCGGACTTGATTGGGCTGACGGAGCGGACGACGTCGATTGTGCTTGGGTGTCATTGCAGAAACGAGGCGCGGTTCGGCCCGTCAAGTCTATGACGACAATCTTTATTCAATGAGTATGGGTATCTTCAAGCTTTTTCACAACTAGTTATACATATTTACTGAAGAATGGGCAATAACCTAATAAACAAACAGTTATATCTTGATGTTGATGATTGTCGCACGCCTTCGCGGCATGAATCGTCGTTCCGCCTGATGACTCGCCGTTCTGATGCGGGCACAGAGGGCAGTATCGCATGGAAAGCAGACCCGACAAAATGCAAGCGTCGTTGAATTGCGGGACGACCTCTGCTAACAGCCTGAGCTTCAATCCATGAAGTCGCAATCCGCAGGCTGTTTCGACGCCCTTGCCTCCGACGCACGTTGGGGGACGTTTACGGCTGAGGAGCGGCTCAGGGTCGACGCGTTTGTCCGCCAGTGGGCAATCAAACCGGGCGATCGCGTGCTGGAGCCCGGCTGCGGCTCAGGCCGGCTCACGGCCGTTCTGGCTGATCTTACGGGGCCGACGGGGCGCGTTGAGGCGTTCGATTGTTCGCCGGAGTTCCTCCGCGTTGCCGCGAAGCGCCGGCTGGCGCCGCACGTAAGTCTGCGTGCAGCGTGGGCCGATTCATTGGTGCTCGCGCAGGAATCATTCGATCACGTGATTTGTTTCAACGTCTTCCCGCATCTGATGCCGCAGTCTGTGATTGCCTGCCGGCTGGTGGCTGCGCTGCGGCCGGGCGGAAGGTTCTGGATCGCCCACACGTGCAGCCGGGCAGCCGTCAATGGTGTGCATCGTCGCGGTCCGCCTGTCTTGCACGACCATATCCTCCCGGCTCCGCGGGCGCTCGCGCGCCTGCTGCGCGAGGCCGGATTGAAGGAGGTTGAAATCGACGACGCCACCGACCACTTTTTGGCGCGCGCAGTCCGCCCCGCGCATTGATCTGCGATTGCTCATGACGTCAGCCCTCACGCCCAGACCGCCCAAGACATGTATATTCGATCCAGTCCGAAAGACATGAAACCCGGAACCAGATCCATCCTGGGCTCTTGGTGTTTTCAGTCCGGCCAATTGCTGAATGGCGGTTCGGTCTTTCGTCCGCATCTCATTCGATCTCCGCGGTCACGGGAGTCGGGTGCAGGGGATGATCGTGGCGAAGTTGGGGGTTGCGAAATCTGCGGGCTGGCCATGTCTGATTCTTCTGTCGCCGGAGCCGGTCCGATCGCGCGCTTTGTGACCGTGTCCTTTGCACGCGAACTGGGGATCCTGCTGAGCCTGTCGGTGATGTTTCCGTTCATGATCCACATCATCCCGGTGCCGGGCGATTCGCAGCTGGGCCCGCGCCTGCTCCCGATGTTCTATGCTCCGCTGCTGGCGGCGCTCTGGGGGCGCACCCGATCGGCGGTTCTGCTTGCGCTCGCTGCGCCGTGGCTCAATTGGGCGCTGACGTCGCACCCGATCCCGCCCGTCGCAGTCGCAACGATGGTGGAATTGCTGGGCTTTGTTCTCGTGTTCCGGTTCCTGATGGCGGAGATCGGGGCGCGCTGGTTTCTCGCCGTTCCCGCCTATTTCTCCGGAAAGATCGCCGCGGTGATTGCGGCGACGTTTATTCCGTCGCTCACCGGCGGCGGTGCCGCGCTCGTTTGGGCGGCTCAAGGTGTCGTGATCGGCGCGCCCGGGATCGCGATCCTCGTTTTCATCAATTGGTTCGCATTGCGCCACTATCCGCCCGGCCCGGCGGGCGGCGGCGGTCCGATGGCCGCGTGACCGGGTGTGCGCGTGTGAGGAATGAAACCCGCTGCAAGGCGTGACCTCATTCCCATAATTCCGATTTGATCAGCCCCCCAGCCGGCAATCACGTCCCGCTGCCCGGCTGCATCAACCGTGCGGCCTCGATCAATCCGGCCGGATGGCCGATGTCGAGGCGGCGACCGGGCCAGCATACGCCGAGGAAACCGTGGGAGGCCCGCAATTGCTCCATCGCATCGGTGACCTGCACTTCGCCGCCGTAGCCCGCGCCGGTGACGTCCAGCAGGGCGAAGATTTCCGGAGTCAGAAGATAGCGCGCGGCAAACGCGTGATAGGGCAGCAGATTCCCGGCTCCATCCATCAGTCGCGGCGCACGTTCCGGGGTGGGTTTCTCGACGAGTTGCGATAGCGCGAAGACGCCCGGTTCCAGCAGGCGGCCGCCCGCCACGCCGTAGCGGGACACTTTTTCCGCGGCACAGGGTTCCAGGGCGACCGACGGTTGGTGGTGCCGCTTCCAGGCCTCGAGCATCGCTGGCAGCGGCGAGCCGCCATGCATGACCGTGTCCGCAAGCAGCACGGCGAACACCGGATCGTTGCCGACAAATTCGCGCGCCTGGCGCACCGCATCGCCGAGCCCGCGCATGCTCGGCTGATACGTGTAGTGGATGCGGCCGAGCTTCGACAGGGCCTGTACTGCGGCCAGCTCCCGTTCCTTTCCCGTCTCTCGCAAATGCCGCTCGAGATCCGGATTTGGCGTGAAATACGCCGGGATCGCCTCCTTGCCGCGGCTCAGGATGATGAGAATCTCATCAAATCCGGCGGCGACCGCCTCCTCCACAACGTAGTGGATCACGGGCCGGTCGCCGAGCGGCAGCATCTCCTTGGGCACTGCCTTGGCCAGCGGAAGAAACCGCGTGCCGAATCCGGCGGCTGGAAGGACGGCTTTCATGTGGGCTGGCGTCAACGACCCTCCGTGGCAGTCGTGGGCGGCAGCGGCGGAGCATAGTCCGGTTTCACGACGCAGATGCCCTTCCGTGCAAACGCCTCTTCAAGCCGGCGGAACATCGCCTCATCTTCGTAGATGCCAACAATGGCCCCGCCGCTTCCCGCAAAATTCGCACTCGCGCCCATCCTGCGGGCGGTGGCCACCATGTCGCGATTGCCATCGCCGACATCATAGAGGCTCGTCCGCTTGTCGAAATTGGCGTTGATAAGCCGGTGCATCTCGGGCCGGTCGCCCTTCAGGAATGCCTCGCGGAACTGGGTCGTCAGGTCAGCCCAGTACTTCATGGCCTCGATGACGTCGGCGTCGCCGCGGACCCAGCGCGCACGCACGTCGTTGTGGTAAACTTCCGTGCCCTCGGAGAGATCGGCCTGGAATGCGACATACGTCGGCGGCAGCCGGTTCAGATCGAGCGCCTCGTACCGTCCATATCCCCGTGCCTCCATCACCGCACGATCGAAATCCATGTAGATGAGCCCCTGATAGGCCTGCGCCACGCGGTCCTGCAGACCCGCCGGAATGCCCAGCTCGCGGTTTTCGATCGAGAGCACGAGGTTCGCCAGCGAGTGCCGGGAGACGGAAACATTGTAGAAGCCCATGAGGGCTCGCGCGCAGGCGGTGATGATCGCGCTTGATCCGGCCAGGCCGACGCGGTTGGGAATGTCCGACTTGTAGCGCAGCGTGAAATTGCGGTTGTCGAGCTTGATCCCGCGGCCGGTGCAATAGTCGAAGAACGCCTTGACCGTCGCCTTCAGCAGCCGGAATCCGCCGTAATAGCCGTGCTGCTTCACGTCCTGATGCAGTCCGGCGATGCTCTCGAAGACGGAGTGGTCGCGCCGGCTCGGCAGCAGTTCCAGCTCCGGCGACTCCCACAGCTCGATCTGCGCGGAGTAATTGCGAAACGCAAAGGCAATGGTCTTGCCGAAATAGCCGTCCGACGGATTTCCAATCAATCCCGCCCGGGGGTATGCGATGGTGCGGATGATCATGAAGAGATCCGGGAAATTGGCGCGCCGCCAATCCGAATGCACGCTGAAAATCCAGGCATGACCACAGGATGGGCCGATTCGGCCCGTCCGAAAGGAAGGAGCGTCGCAGATGTCGGGACCCGAAACCCACGATGGCGTTGGCGGTGACGTGATCAGATCGGATCCGCCCGGTGCGCCCGTGCCACCGTGTGGATGATCGAATCTGTGAACGGCAATCTCTCCTCGTGTCCGATCGCAGCCGCCTCCAACGCCAGCTGAGCCGTCAGATCGACGACTGTTCCTTGCTGCATCGCGGCGACCGCCTGAAAAGCGTCATCTTCGCCGCGCTCTCGTAGAATGACCTTGAATACTTCGTACAGGCAAACCGTCGGCACGATGAGCAGCTCCGCATCTTCAATTGCCGGAGCAAAGAACTCTGCATTCTTCTCATCCGCCAGGTAGGCGAGCCACGCGGAAGAATCGACGAGATTCATACGCGGTCGTTTTCGCGTGCAGATGAGGTATCGATTCCCTTCAGGTAACCGCGAAGCTTGCGGATATCTCGCAGAAGGATGATCTCAATTCGATTCCGGAAGGATGAGAAGGCGGCCGGATGGTGAGCGCTCGCTTTTTCTCGATGAGACTCCACGCTCAAAGCCGCACCTTCGCCTGGCATGTCCCTTCGAGACTCCGCTTCTGCTCCACCCCTCCACTGGCTGACTGACCGCGCGGCCGGCGTGCTGCTGCATCCGACGTGCCTGCCCGGCGATTTTGGGGTGGGGACGTTTGACGGGAACCTCGACCGCTTTCTCGAGTTCCTGGAGGCAGCCGGCTGCAGATACTGGCAGCTCTGTCCGCTCGGTCCGACCGGATTCGGCGATTCGCCCTACCAGTGTTTTTCGGCCTTTGCGGGCAATCCGTATCTGATCAACCTGCTCGAGCTCACGCGGCATGGACTGCTTTCCCAGGACGATCTCGGGCCGCTGGTCTTCCTCAATGCCAGCCGCGTCGATTATGGCGCCCTCTACCGGCTGATCTGGCCGTTGTTGGGCCGTGCCTATGAGAGTTACCGCGACGGCCGGGGGACGGCGCCGTACGGATCCTTCGAGGCCTTTCAACATACGAACGCCGCCTGGCTCGAACCGTATTCATATTTCCGGGCGCTCAAGGACCACTACGAAGGACAGTCGTGGTGGCAGTGGCCCGAGGAAACGCGCAGCTTCCGGACCGCGCAGTCGTCAGCCCTGCGCACCCAGCTCAAGGAGGCGATCGCAACGCACGCGTTTTCCCAATATCTGTTTTTCGGCCAATGGCGCCGGGTGAAAGCCACGGCCGCCCGGCGGGGATTGGAGATCATCGGCGATATTCCGATCTTCGTTGCGATGGACAGCGCGGACACTTGGTCGGCGCCGCACTTGTTCGAACTCGACGAGCGGACCTGCCGGCCGTTCGCGGTCGCAGGCGTGCCGCCGGACTATTTTTCCTCCGACGGGCAGCTCTGGGGGAATCCGCTCTACCGTTGGGACGTGCATGCGGCCGATGACTATGCCTGGTGGCATGCGCGGCTGCGCGCCGCGTTCGAGCTCTACGACATCGTGCGCATCGATCACTTTCGCGGATTCGCCGACTACTGGCGCATACCGCTTCCGGCCACGACGGCGCGCAAGGGCAGATGGCTGCCGGGCCCGGGCCTTGCGTTTTTCGAATCGGTGCGGCGCGCGTTTCCCGGCGCGAAAATCATCGCGGAGGACCTCGGCGAGCTCTCGACCACGGCGAAGAAATTGCGACGCGACACCGGCCTGCCCGGCATGGCGATCCTGCAGTTCGCCTTCGGCGGCAAAAGCAACAATCCGTACCTTCCCCACAACCTCGATCCAAACGGGGTCATTTATCCCGGGACGCACGACAACGACACGAGCCTCGGCTGGTACGCGACCGCGGACGCGAAGACGCGCGACCACGTGCGCCGCTACCTGCGCGTGAACGGTTCGGAGATCGGCTGGGATTTCATCCGCGCGGCGTATGGAGCGGTGAGCCGGCTGGCGATTGTCACGCTTCCGGATCTGCTCAGTCTCGGTTCCGAGGGCCGCTTCAACACTCCCGGCCTGCCTGCCGGCAACTGGCAGTGGCGTTATTCCGGGCCACAGCTCGACCGCCTGTTCGGGCCGACCGCCAGGTACCTTTGCGATCTCGCCGATCTTTGCGGGCGTCGCCCGGTCGCCGCCGATGAGGCGGAGGGCGAAGATGCGGACAAAGTGGAACCGGCGCAGCCAGCCTCCTGATCGAATGTTTGATGGGACGTCTTCGGGCGCACCGGAATCGCAGTCGAACTTGCTGACCAACCGTCAATCGTCAGATCTGGCGCCGATCAACCGGCGCCCCCTCGCGAGCATTGGAACTTGCCAAGCGGCGGCTTAGCCATGACTCCTTTTTCCAGGAAACCATGTACGCCGCACGATTCGCCCAGCCCCACATCCTCAGCCAGCCGGTCTACCAGCCCGGCAAACCGATCGGAGATGTCGCCCGAGAGTTCGGTCTCGATCCGGCGGGCATCGACAAGATGGCCTCCAACGAGAATCCGCTCGGGCCGTCGCCGAAGGCTGTCGCCGCGGCGATGGCGGCCCTGCAGGGGGTGAATCTGTATCCGGATGGAAGCTGCTGGGATCTCACCGGAAAACTTGCCGCGCGGCTCAAGGTTGGGCGGGATCAGCTCGTGTTTGGAAACGGTTCCAACGAGGTGTTGGAGCTCGTGGCGCATGTTTTTCTGGCGCCCGGAGTGGAGGCGGTGATGGGCAAGCACGGCTTTGTCGTGTACAAGCTTGCGACGCTGCTGATGGGTGCGACGCCCGTCGAGGTGCCCATGCCCGGCTTTGCGCACGATCTCGCCGCGATGAGGGCTGCGGTGACGCCGCGGACGCGCGTCGTTTTCCTGGCCAGTCCGAACAACCCCACCGGCACGGCAAACACCGAGGCGGAGCTGACCGACTTTGCCCGCAGCCTGCCCGAGGACGTGCTTCTCGTGATTGACGAGGCCTACGCCGAGTATCAGGACGCGGCGCCGGATTTTCGTCCGCTGATTGCCGCGGGGAGCCCCGTGCTGTGCACGCGGACGTTTTCGAAGATCTATGGACTGGCGGGCTTGCGGATCGGCTACGGCTACACCCGGCCCGACATTGCGGCGCTGCTGCAGCGCGCGCGGGCGCCGTTCAACATCAATGCCGTGGCGCAGGCCGCGGCGATCGCCGCGCTCGACGACGCCGATTTCATACAGCGCAGCCGCGACGTGAATCGCGCCGGGCTCCGGCAGCTGGAGGCCGGCTTTCGTGCGCTTGGCCTCGAATGGATCCCTTCCAGCGCGAATTTCATTCTCGTGCAGGTCCCCGACGGAGCCAAGGCCTTTGCCTTCATGCAGGCGCGTGGCACGATCGTGCGGTCGTTTGGCACGCTTCCAAGACATCTGCGCATCACCGTGGGCACCGCTGAGCAGAACGAGCGTTGCCTCGCAAACCTCAAGGCATTCCTGGCAATCCACACTTGAGCTTGCAGCGGGGGGGGCCGTTTGAAAGCAACCCTTCCCGGCCGGCTCCGAATTGCTGCGCGAATGTCGCTCCTCGCTCCTTTTCTCCAATGCAACCCTCCCAGGACTCCAGCGGCCGGCTCTTGTTGAGCGGCAATGAGGCGGTGGCGCTGTCGGCACTGCATTGTGGCGTGGCGCTGGGAACCGGTTATCCCGGCACGCCGTCGACGGAGATTCTCGAGGCATTCAGCGCACTCGGCGGCAAGGCGCAGTGGGCGCCGAATGAAAAAGTGGCCGCGGAAGTGGCGCTGGGCGCGGCGTTCGCACGGGCGCGGGTGATCTGCACGATGAAGCATGTCGGCCTCAACGTGGCGTCGGATGTTCTCTTCACCATGACCTATTCGGGCGTGGACGGAGGCTACGTTTTGATCGTCGCGGACGATCCCGGCATGGCGTCGAGCCAGAACGAGCAGGACAGCCGTCGCTACGCCGAGGCCGCGGCTGCGCCGATGTTCGAGCCGGCAGATTCGCAGGACGCGTACGATCTGTTGCGCACGGCGTTCGAGGTCAGCGAGCGCTGGGGTATCCCGGTGCTCTTCCGCATGACGACCCGGGTGTGCCATTCAAAATCGCCGGTGCGGCCGCTGTTCGCGATTGGTCAGGCGCCCGCCGGAACCGGAGCGGCGGCGCCGGAGTTCGTCCGCAACATCGCGGGACGCGTGATGGTGCCCGGCCACGCTAAACCGGCGCACAAGCGGCTGAGGGCGAAACTTGCCGACCTCCAGGAATGGAACGAGGCGGAGGGACCGAATCGCATCGAGCGGAGGAGCGGCGCGCTCGGGATCATCACCGCAGGAATCTGCTATCATCACGTGCGAGAGGCGGCGCCGGACGCGAGCATCTTGAAGCTCGGGCTGAGTTATCCGCTGCCGATGAAGGCGCTGCGCGACTTTTCGGACTCGGTGGAGCGTTGCGTCGTGATCGAGGAGAACGATCCCTGGCTCACAACCGCCTGCCGGGCCGCGGGCCTCGGGGTCGAAGCGAAGGACGATGCGATCTTTCGATTTGGGGAACTGAACGTCGAGCGGGTCCGGCGCATTCTGGCGCGCGATTCGAGTCCCGAGCCCGTGCCTCCGCGCGGGAAGCCGCCCGAGCTCTGTGCCGGTTGTCCGCACCGCTCCAGCTTCGAGGTGCTGAAGGAACTCGACTGCATCGTGTCGGGCGACATCGGCTGTTACACGCTCGCGGCGCTGCCGCCGATTTCGGCGATGGACATGATGATCGACATGGGTGCCGCCGTGGGCATGGGACTTGGGCTGCGCCATGTGTTGCCGCGCGAGCAGGCCAAACGCGTTGTGTCGGTCATCGGAGACAGCACGTTTCTTCACGGGGGGCTGCCCGGTCTGGTCGAGATGGCCTACAATCCTCCGTCGACGGGGCATGTGCTCATCATTCTCGACAACGGAACGACGGCGATGACCGGGCAGCAGGAACATCCCGGCACTGGGCGCCAGCTCGCCGGCGAGGCCACCTACCGGGTCAGCTACGAGGACATGGCGCGCGCCGCCGGAGTGAGGAATGTTTTCACGATCAATCCGATCCGGGAGAAGGCGAAATTCAAGGAGCTGCTCGCGGAGGCGTTGCGCAAGGACGAGCTGACGGTGTTCATCGCGCGCAGCCCATGCATTCTCGCGGCCGGACGAATCGTCGCGTGGGAAAAGGAGCTCAAGGCGAAGCAAGCTGCGGCGGAGCCCGGGGATACGGAGGTGTCCGCCGGTGCGTGCGACTGCGGCGGCCAGTGCCAGGGGTAGCGCCTGAGTTCCACATACTGATCCCGTTTGAGGGACGCAGCCCCTCGGCTTTGCTCGGGGCCCTGAGCGGTCGAACGGGCAAGCCTGCGCCCCTACCAGTTCAGGATTGGCCACAATAGGCTCAAAATGCACAGGACCTTCGCCCCGAAACGGCCTCGTCGATCCGCTCAGATTGCGGCGCGATGAGCGTCTTGCATGACGCGGCTCACTTCACTCAGAATGTCATTGCAGGCCGAACCGCGTCACGCAACGAACCATTCATGACTGTCCCTCCCAATCCGTCCGCGACCATCAACGTTCGTTTCGCCGGCCTCGGGGGCACGGGTGTGATCAAGGCGTCCGACATCTTTGCCGACGTGGTCTTCCGCCTCGGGAACCTGGTGAAGAAGGCCGAGGTTCACGGAATGAGTCAGCGCGGCGGTTCAGTTCAATCGGACGTCCGCTTCGGAAGTGAGGTGCACAGCCCGATGATTCCCGAAGGCGAGTGCGATTTCCTTGTGGTGATGGAACCCACGCAGGTCGACGTGGTGCGCGGCGGTCTGCGCGCCGGCGGCGTGCTGCTGACGCCGGCTGACATCGACCTGGCCGGGCTGCCGACGGCGAAGGCGCTCAACGTGGCGCTGCTCGGGCGGCTGAGCCGGCATTTCGATTTTCCGGAACCGGCATGGCGCGAGAGCCTGCGCACCCATTTCGCCGAGAAGCTCCATTCCGCCAACGACAAGGCCTTTTCCCTCGGCCGCGGAGCGTGACTGCGAGGATCGAGCGTCCCGGAATTCGCTCGCCTCAGAGTCCCGTAGCAGCTGAATGATGAATCTTCGATTCGTCGAATCCGGCCGATCGACAATTCGGAGATCTCCTTCCAGCACCGGCTCCTGAACCCCGATCGATGGTTGCACGAAGCATCAGTGGCACGACGACTGGCCTCCAGGAGATCAGGCTTGGATGTTTGTCACTCCTATGAAACCAATCTGCATTGCCGTGCTTGCGATCGCTGCGGATGTTGCCGCCTGCGGCGCCTCGATGGATCGTTTGATCTCGGTTCGCTTGCCTCCGGGCTGGGTTGAGGTCCAGGCGGTGGCGCCGGGTGGAGGTGCGCCGCAGTTTCCAACCTCGAAATATGTTCCAAAGGACGGCAGGAATGCTGAGATTCTGGTGACGATCCTGGGTCGCGGAAATGGGAAGATCTCCAATCTGAAGTCGTTGCGGGAGCTGTTTCCGGCCCTGTGCAGACCTTATCTTGCGACGCCCGACGATCATGTCGAATCGACCGAGCTGAAGCTTGCCCATGGTGTAGCGATCTACGCCTCGTTCGAGGATCCGGATCTGATCGGAAAACCCTCGCAGCCCGGGAACTTCAAGGTTGCCACGCCTGTTGCGATTCTTCTCGACCAGGGCATCGTGGCCCACGCGACTATGCTCACCGACGAACTGATGGGGGGGACATTTCGTGAAGCGTTGCAGATCGTGGAGAGCATCGCTTTTGCTGGAACCGGACCGCGGGCCCCAGCCGGGCCGCAGATCGGCAATCGTGGCGATTCGATCGTCATATCGGTTCCATCACTCGACGCGGAGCTGGGCGTTCCGAGACGCGGCTTTTCGGAAGCGCCGGCGAAACTGGATGAAGATGGATCCTATTTCTCATTCTCCCGGGATGATGGGGTCATCATTAGCGGATGGCTTGAGCCGGCTTCAAAATTCCAGGGCCTCAGGAAGCTTTGGGCGACCGACAAACAGGGGATCGAGTCTGGAATGGGAATCAAATGCCAAGACGAGGCGTTCGAGGCGGTCGGCAATTGGCAAGCTGTGCTCTACACCGTGAGAATGCGTAATGACTTCGTGGAGCGGAACGTCAGGGCATGCTGTGTTGCGGGCAATACGTGGGTTGATGTCCATATCTCAACGGCGAATGCGTCAGTCGACACGGAAGCCCTGAGGAAACTGCTGCGCTCGCTTTCGCTTGTGACCAGGAAACCGAACGTGTGAATCAGGCCGTCTCTGCGCGGGGAAGGCCGCCCGGAGCCAGCAGATAACCAGCTTCTTTTCTCGATGCCGGACGGCGGATGCGGTTTGCTGGCCGGCTCGAATGCGCAACATCCTTTTCCTTTGCACCGGCAACTACTACCGGAGCCGTTACGCCGAGGCTCTGTTCAATTGCGAGGCGGCGCGGCGCGGCCTGGACTGGCGCGCATTCTCGCGCGGCCTGGCGGTGTACCTCGCGCCACCAGGCGGCCTCTCACCGCATACGACCCGGCGGATGATCGAGCGGGGAATCCCCTTTGAGCATACCGGATCGGATCCGGTTCAGGTGGCGGAGCCGGATCTGCAGCGGGCAACGCGGGTGATTGCCCTGAAGGAAACCGAGCACCGGCCGCTGATGACGCGGTTGCATCCGGAGTGGGCGGACCGGATTTCCTATTGGGAGATCGACGATCTCGACCGTTCGGCTCCCGAAAAGGGGCTGGCCGCGATCGAGGCCCATGTAATGGCGCTCGTTGCGGAATTGGGACGCAGCTAGGCAACCGCCGGAGCCGCGGTGGATGCAGGCTTCTTGACGGCGAGCGCCGCAAGTTCCGCGGCGAGCAGCTCGCGGTGCATCGTCGCGGCATCGGGCGCGGCGAGCAGGCGGGGAACGATGTCCGTTCTTTGCACGATGAGGCAAAGCCGGGCAAGCGTGTGCAGGTGGATGCGTTCGTCCTGGCAGCAAATGAGAAAGAAGAGCCAGGAGGGGCGCCCGTCGGGGGCTCCGAAGTGGATCTCCTGCACGGTCCGTCCAAGGACGATGAACGAACTCTCGAAACGATAGGGCTCGTGGTTGCGGCAGTGCAGGATCGCGAGGCCGCCCGGCAGGCCGGTCGAGCAGAGTTCTTCGCGTGCTTCGACGCTTGCCATCAGATCCGCGGGATCGAGGACCCGGCCGGTCTTCTCTGCCAAGGCGACGAGGGCCCGGATGACGGACTTCTTGGTCTTCGCAGTCAGCGCGGCGTCGATGTACCCGGACTGAAGCAGCTCCGGAAGCAGCACATCCTGCGCGAAAATCGAGCGCGTCCCCTGGGTCGACTTCTGGTGATAGGCGGCCAGGCGTTTCGGCGGCAGACCCAGGATCCGCTGCGACGCCCAGGCATCGAGCTCCCCGCGCAGGAACATGATCCGCCCCCCGCGATCCTGATGCGGAATATCGGTCGTCTTGACCAGCTGCTCCAGCTCGTTGCGGGTGACGTGCAGGTAGTCCGCGGCTGCGGTCAGGTCCAGAGTCCGGTATGGCATGACCGGAGTTTACCACCAGCGGGAGAGCAAGGGCACAATAAAATGCAACCGGCAGATGTGGCACCCGCTGCAGACAATGGCGCGGGCTTGCAGCCCTCCATCTCTGGCAAACATCCGCCCTATCCTGCAGCGGGGCCGGTCGACTGCCGGATGACGAGGACGGGCTTGATCGTGCGCAGGATGGATCGCGTTGGCGAACCGTCGCGCAGGTGCGCGGTCAGCACCTGCATGGCCGTCTTGATCGTCGCCTCGATCCCCTGGTCCACCGTCGTCAGCGCGGGAGCCATCATCGTGCAGACATCCTGGTTGTTGAAGCCCGTCACGGAGGCGTCGCGCGGGATGTTCAGGCCCGCGTCCTGGAGGGCGCGCATGGCCCCGATGGCGATCTCATCGTTGAGCGCCACGAAGGCGGTCGGAGGCTTCCTGAGTTCGAGGAACCGGCGGGCGAGGGCGCGGCCGAATTCGAAATCCTGGGTCCGCACGAAATGCGCGTCGAAGGAACGGGTGCAGGTCGCCGGGTCGAGACCCTGGGCGGCCAGCGCAGCCCGGATCCCGTGAATCCGCTCCAGGTTGCTGGGAGCGTCGGGGGGGATTCCGAGCAGGCCGAACGAGCGGTGCCCCTGGGCGAGGAGATGCTCCATCATCTGCCGCATCGCGTCGGCCCGGTCCAGCGTGACCGTATGGGCTCCTCGGATACCGTGGTGATCGATGACGAGCTGGGGCAGCTTGTGGGCGTTCAGCTCGCGGATGCGCGCCTCGAGTTCCGGCGGGTCGAAATGGCCGATGAACACAACGGCCTCGACCCGCATGGAGAGGAAATGGCGGAGGATGGTGACGCTTTCGCCCCGCGCGTAGACTTCGATGAGGGACGTGTATCCCTGGGTGCGCAGCTGTCGCTGCAGGGTTGCGAGCTTGAGGAGAATCGGTGCCGTCAGCAGATTCTCCATGCAGATGCCCACCGTCGAGGTGCCCTTGGCCTTGAGCAGGGTGGCGTAGGCGTTGGGGGTGAATCCGGTTTCCGCGAGGGCCTCCTGCACGCGGGTGATCGTCGATGCCTTCAGCCCCGGTTGTCCGTTCAGAACCCGTGAGACGGTCGAGCGGGCCAGTCCGACATAGCGCGCGAATTCAGCGGTGGATGTTATCTGCGGCGGCGCGGTATCCAAATCGGGGGAACTCACAGGAAGGATTGGGGCGATCCTTGAACGGGCGACGGCCTGCTGTCAAACTGCCAACGAATTCGCTGGTCGCGTTCTTGAGTCAGGCTGGAGGAGCGCGGCGACCACCGGGAGATCGGCGGCGGCGAGGTCGTAACGCGTCAGCTCCCGGGGCAGCACCCAGGCGATCGCGGCATGCTCGGCGGGATGCGGCGCGGGCGAACCGGCCTCCAGGCGGCAGATGAATGGAATCATCTCGATCGTCGTTCGATCATAGGTGTGCGTGAAGCGCGCAAGGGAACGCACCACGCGGATCTCGCATTGGAGCTCCTCCCGGATCTCGCGGAGAAGCGCGGCCTCAGCGGTTTCGCCCGGCTCGACCTTGCCGCCGGGGAACTCCCATTTGAGGGCAAGGTGCTTGTTTACAGGACGCTGCGCGAGAAGGACGCGGTCATCGCGTTCGATGACGGCGCACACGACGGGAATCGGACTGGCGGCTGGAGGTGGCATCCGGCTATGGGAGGACCCAGCATTCAGCCGCCGTTGACCGGCGCAAGGAGAGAACCGGCGCGTGGACTCCCGCCGGTATCGCAGCGGGGCCGCCGGGCCGGGTCATCGGTTGCGGGCTGGCGCATCCGGCTTCATCGCTGCGCGGTCGCTGCACGTTCGGTCGCAGGGTGACTTACAAGCGCGAAAACGTCCGCTTGTAACCGCGGACGGCCCGGTTGGCTTCATTGGGTTGGGGTTGAGAACATCGGTCGGCGTGCGCATGTTGTCCGGTTCCATCCCGACCATGAGCGCTGTTCCTGTCGCCTTCAACAACACCGTCCTTCGCGACGGCCATCAATCCCTGGCCGCCACCCGGATGTCGACGCGCCAGATGGAAGCCGTCGCCCCGGAGCTCGACACGATGGGTTTCGGCGCGCTGGAAACCTGGGGTGGGGCGACGATCGACGCCGGAGTGCGTTACCTCTCGGAATTCCCCTTCAAGCGGCTCGACGCCCTCAAGCGGATGGCGCCGAAGACGCCGCAGGTGATGCTGCTGCGCGGGCAGAACATCGTCCAGTACACGAATTTCCCGGACGATGTGGTCGAGGCGTTCGTCGGCGCGGCCGCGCGCCACGGCATGGACATCTTCCGCATTTTCGACGCGTTGAACGACCTGCGCAACATCGAGACCGCGGTCCGGGCCGTGAAGAAGGCGGGCAGGCACGCGCAGGGCACGGCCTGCTACACGACGAGTCCCGTGCACACGGCGGCGATGTTCGTCGAACTGGGCGCGCAGATTGAGGCGTTGGGATGCGATTCGATTTGCATCAAGGACATGGCCGGCCTGCTTCCGCCGTCCGTGGCGTACGAGATTGTCCGCGGCCTGAAGGCGCGCGTGAAGATTCCGGTGATTGTTCATACGCACGACACGGCCGGCTTCGGCGTCGCCTCGTATTATGCGGCCATTGAGGCGGGTGTTGACGCGGTGGATACGTCCATCTCGCCATTCGCCAACGGCACCGCCCAGCCCGACACCTGGCGGATGCTGCAGGCGCTGCCGGGCCATCCGCGCCGGCCAAGCTACGACGCCTCGAAACTCCGCCATCTCCGCGAGGAACTCACCCGCATCTACGCCGAGCTCGCGGCATTCACCAGCCCGAAGAACGAGGTGGTGGACAACGATGCGCTCACCTATCAGGTGCCCGGGGGCATGCTCAGCAATTTCCGCAACCAGCTCAAGGAGCAGAAAATGGCCGATCGTTTCGACGAGGTGATGCTCGAGATCCCGCACGTGCGCCAGTGCCTCGGCTGGATTCCGCTCGTCACGCCGACGTCCCAGATCGTCGGAGTGCAGGCGATGCTCAATGTGAAATTCGGGCGCTGGAAGCGCTTTTCCCCCGAAGCGATGAAGGTTGCGCTGGGCTATTACGGGCGGACGCCCGGGCCCATCGACACGGATGTCCTGGCGCTCGCGGAGAAACAGAGCGGCAAGCCACGCTTTGAAGGCCGGCCTGCCGATGTGCTCGAGCCGCGCATGGAGAAGCTCCGCGCCGAGCTGGCGCAGAAGGGTCTTCCGTCCGACGACGAGCATTGCGTGATCTACGCGATGTTCCCGCAGGAGGTCGAAAAGCTCTACAAGGCCCGGGACGGCGAGGCGGTCGCCCCGGTTGTCGCGCCCGTTGCGACTTCCGCGGTGAAGGCGCCCGAGTCAGCCAGTACAACAACGCATCCTGGCGCCGGCGGGAAAGTCAGCCGGCTCGCGCTGACCATCGACGGCAAGCGGCACGACGTCTCCGTTGAGGAGCTGACCTAGGCCTTTTCCAACGCTTCCAGTCTGCCGGCGGCGGCGTCCCAGTCTGTCGTGGCGGCATGCAGCCGGTCGACGACTCCGGTCAGCTCGCGATTGAGTGCCGCAGGCTTGCCTGGCTCGTTGTACGTTTCCGGTGCCTCGAGCTCGGTGGTGAGCTGGGTCTGGCGCGTCTCGAGCCAGCCAATTTCCCGTTCGAGCTCGGCAACCCGGCCGCGGAGCGCCTTCAACCCGGCGGATTTTGCGGCCCGTGCCTCGGCCTCGGCCCTGCGCTGTTCGCGAGTCTTCGGACCAGCGCGAACCCCGGCCGCGCCCTCGTCCGTCGCGGGTGCGAGGCCGGGTTGATGATTGGTAAGGGCGGGTCGCTCGCGGCTGCTGACCAGCGCGGCCCGGGCATCGGTGGCGCGGGATTTTTCGAGGTAGTAATCGTAGTTGCCGTGATACGGCGTCAGCAGTCCCGCGTCGATATGGAGGACGTGGTCGGCGAGCGCGCGGATGAAGTAAACATCGTGGCTGATGAAGATCAGGGTGCCTTCGTAGGCGCCCAAAGCGGCGATGAGGGCGTCGGTGCTGGCGATGTCGAGGTGGGTGCTCGGCTCGTCCATGAGCAGGAGATTGGGCGGCGCGAGCAGCAGCCGGGCGAGCGCAAGACGCGACTTCTCCCCGCCGCTGAGGATCGCGATTTTCTTGTGCACGTCGTCCTTGCGGAAGAGAAACGCGCCGAGGAGGGTGCGTGCGGTCTGCTCCGTCAGGTCGGGATTGAGCGCCCGCATTTCCATCGCCTCGACCAGGACGGTGTGATCCGGGTTCAGTACATCGAGGCGGTTCTGGGAGAAATAGCCCGCGCGGACATTGTGGCCGAGTTCGAGCGTTCCGGACTGGATGGGCACGACGTCGGCCAGGATCTTGAGCAGCGTGGATTTGCCCGCGCCGTTCGGGCCGACGAGGACAATGCGCTGGCCGCGCTCCGCGATGAAATCCAGGCCGCGATAGACGACGTGGTCGCCGTATGACTGGGAGACGCCTGTCAGCGTGACGACGCGCAGGCCGCTGCGCGGCGGCTGGGGAAAGCGGAAATGGAGGCGGGCGATCTCGGCTTCAGGCGCTTCGATTGCCTCCGCGAGAATATGGGCGATCTGTTTTTCCTTCGATTTGGCGCGCGACGCGAGACTGGCTTTTGCGCCGAAGCGATCGACGAACTTCTGGAGATGGGCGACCTCGCGCTGCTGGTTCTTCCAGGCGGAAAGCTGCTGTGCCTCGTGGTCCTCGCGCTGGCGGAGGAAATCGTCGTAGTTTCCGTTCCAGCGCCAGAGACGTTCGCGGCGCAGCTCGAGGATGCCCGTGCACAATGCATTCAGAAACGCACGATCGTGCGAGATCATCAGGAGCGCCCCGGGATAGCGCGAAAGGTAATCCTGGAACCACAGCAGGGCCTCGAGATCGAGGTGATTGGTCGGCTCGTCGAGCATCAGCAGGTCGGGCGACTGCACGAGCAGCCGCGCGAGATGCGCGCGCATGACCCAGCCCCCGGAAAATGCGCGTGCGGGGCGATGATGGTCGCTCTCGCGGAATCCGAGACCGGCAAGGATCTGTTTGGCCCGGGGCTCGAGGGTGTAATCCTCGCCGCCGGCGTCGTGTGAAGGCGACGCGGCGCCACCGGGGGATTCGCCAGGCGTGCGCGTGCCGACGGTGGCTGGTGCCGTGGCGAGTTGCAGGATGGTCTCGTCGCCGGCGGGCGCGTTTTCCTGCGGGAGATAGCCGATCGTCGTGCCACGCTGCCAGGTGAGCGTTCCCTCGTCGGCGGCATCGTCGCCCAGGATGATGCGGAAGAGCGTCGTTTTTCCTGCGCCATTTGCGCCCACGAGACCGCAGCGGTCGCCGCGCAGGATGGTAAAGCCGACCTCCGCGAACAGCGTTCGGGTGCCGTGGTGTTTGGCGATGTCGGCGAGAGTGAGCATGGCGTGGGAGGCGACGGAGATGGCGGGACGGTTGCCGTCGGTCGCCCGTACGACCGTTAGTGGGCGAATCGCGACGCCAGCGCGGCGTGCATTTCCCGGACGGCTGCCTCGGTCGCCGGCCAGTCGATGCATGGATCCGTGATCGACACTCCGTAGCGAAGCGTCCTGCGCGGCTGGGGAAATGGCTGGCTGCCCGCGAACAGGTTGCTCTCCAACATCGCACCCAGGATCGAGGTATTCCCTCCGGCGACCTGATCGAGAATCGCCCGGAGAACCTCGGTCTGACGCTCCGGCTGTTTGGAGGAATTGCCATGGCTGCAATCGACCAGAATGGCTTTTGGGAGGCTTGCCGCATCCAGCAGTTGTTCGGTTTCCAGGATATGGCGTGGCTCGTAGTTTGGGCCGGACGCACCGCCGCGGAGCACGATATGGCAGTTGTCGTTGCCGCGCGTTACGATTGCGGAAGCGGTGCCCTCCATGCTGATTCCGAGGAAAGTCTGGGGCTGGGCGGCCGCGCGGATGGCGTTGATTGCAGTCTGGATGTTGCCATCGGTGCCGTTCTTGAATCCCAGTGGCATCGAGAGACCCGAAGCCATCTGCCGGTGGGTTTGCGATTCAGTGGTGCGGGCTCCGATGGCGCACCAGCAGACCAGATCGGCGATGTATTGGGGCGTGATCGGATCGAGCATCTCGGTCGCGGTTGGAAGGCCGAGATCGAGGACATCCCGCAGGAAAGTGCGCGCGAGCCGCAAACCCTCGGCGATGTTGTGCGACCCGTCCAAACGCGGGTCCATGATGAGACCTTTCCAGCCGACTGTCGTTCGCGGCTTCTCAAAGTACACGCGCATTGCGACCAAGATCCGATCGCTGACCTCACGGGCCAGTGCGGACAGGCGCCGGCCGTATTCCCGGCCGGCATCGAGGTCATGAATTGAGCAGGGACCGACGATCAGGAGCAGGCGCCGGTCGTCCCCAAAGATCAGATTGCGGATGTCGCGCCGGGCGCGGGTGATGAACTCGGATTGCGTCGCCGTCTTCGGCAGTGCGCGATGAAGCTCATTGGGCGTGGGCAATACCCGGGTCTCGACGACGTTGATGTTGGACGTTCTGTGCACGGAAGGGGCGAAGGTGTTGGCCGGAGCGCAGGCAATCAAGCCTTCGATTCGGAACCGCGGGGCGGTGCCCGGCCTCAAATCAGCGCCGCGAGCGTCTTTTAACCCCAAAAATAAAGCGGGCCGGCTACCCCTAACCGGCCCGCTATTGCTTTCTTAGTTACCCCAAAACTCCCGCTAGGCGGGAGAAGTGGAAAATTGAAACGCCATAACAAGCTACAGGAGTCCGAGTTCGTCAAACAAATGTTGAGCTTTTTGAAGGAATCCATCTTCAACATGCGAGTGTTCAATACGATATGCGGGGAAAATATCTTGTTCTTCCAGTCTGATTTTTGTGCTGGTTTTCCCCCTGCAGCGCGGCACCCGGATCTCTCCTCCAAACCTGTCCCCATGACGCGGACGCACCTCCCGATTGTCGGTAGCGGCGAGCTTGCTGCCCCACCGTCAATGGGCAGATGTGCCCCCCAGCCGGCATGGACAACAAACGATCTCGCCAGCGGCGGCAAACTTCCCGAAGCTCCGCGACTTCATACTCCGCCCAATGAAAGAAAAGGTCATCGAGCGATTTACCAACTTGTACGGACATCCGCCGACGATCGTGACCCGGGCGCCGGGCCGTATTGAGTTCATCGGCAACCATACCGATTACAACGGAGGAACTGTGCTTGGTGCGGCGATCAATCTCGGGATGTGGGTTGCGGCCGGGCCGGCGACAGCCGGAGTCTTGAACTTTGCAACCGATTCGCAACGCGGTGTTGTTGCGGTTCGGACCTCTGATCCGGCCCGGCAGACCGGTCCGCAGCGTTGGGTGAACTATCCGCTCGGGGTTTGGTTGAGCTTTCGAGAATTCGGCCTGAGGCAGCCCGATGGATTGGAGTACCTTGCCTGGTCGAATCTTCCGGTCGGCGCCGGCTTGAGCAGCAGCGCGGCGATCGAACTCGCTTCGGCGCTCGCCTTCCTTGGTCTCACGGGGGAGACCACATCCCGGGAGAACATCGTGAAGCTTGGCCGCCATGCAGAGAACCATTTTGTCGGAGTGCCCTGCGGAATCCTGGATCAAGGAGTGTCGGGTTTCGGGAAGAAGGACCACCTGGTGTTCATTGACTGTCGCGGCCCGCGTTTTGAAACAGTGCCGATGCCGCCCGGCGCGCATTTCTGGGTATTCAACACGCACACGAAGCATGCGCTGATTGACGGACTGTACGCGGAACGCCACAGCGAGTGCATGGATGCGGCGAAGGCGCTGGGTCTGTCCGTGCTGGCCGGGCTGACCCCGGCGGAGCTCGAAGCGCGGCGGGCCGTCCTGTCGGACATCGGCTACCGGCGGGCGAAACATGTGGTCGAGGAGATTGATCGGGTGGCACGCGTGCGTGCAGCGCTCGCGGCCGGGGATCTCGTTGAAGTCGGACGCCTGCTGACAGAGTCGCATCGCAGCTCGCAGACCCAATTCGAGAACAGCACGCGGGAACTCGATTTCCTGGTCGACGCCCTGACGGGTACGCCGCATGTCTTTGGCGCCCGCCTGACCGGCGGCGGGTTTGGCGGCGCGGTCATGGCGTTCACCGACGGACAATTTGCCGCTCCGCAGGCGGCGCGTGTGGCGGACGCCTATGTCGGACGATTTGGCTCCAGACCCGACGTTTTGCATTGCGAAACCGATGACGGGGCGGAGTTGATCAGGTTGTAGACGTCGTTGCAGCGAGGTTCCCCAACCGATGCCACCGAATTGCTCCCCGCATGAGCACCACGCCGAGATCAAGCGCCCAGGGCGAAATGCCCCGGGCCTCCGAAACGCCGCTTGATACCATTGCGATCGCCAACGATCCGGCGCGCTCCGAGGCCGATTGGTATCAATACGTCTACCGTGGCGACAAGGTGCCGCAGCTCACGGTGCGCGCCGTGCTGATGGGCGCGGGCCTGGGCATGCTGATGAGCGCGGCGAACCTTTATACGACGCTCAAGATCGGATGGTCGTTCGGAGTGGCAATCACGGCATGCGTTCTCTCTTACGTTACCTGGAATTGTTTCCGTTTTCTATCGGGATGGCGGCTGTCGGAGATGTCCTTGCTGGAAAACAACTGCATGCAGTCGACGGCCTCCGCGGCCGGTTACTCGACGGGATCGACGATCGGGACCGCATTCGGCGCATTGCTGCTGCTGGAGGGTCACCATCAGGCGGTCTGGGTCGTCGCCCTTTTCACGCTCCTGACCGGTGCGCTCGGCGTCTTTCTCGCGGTGCCGATGAAGCGGCAGATGGTGAACCAGGAAAAGCTGCCCTTTCCCTCGGGCGTCGCGGCTGCGGTTACGCTCAAGAGCCTGTACTCGAAGGGGGCCGAGGCCCTGCGGAAAGCCTATGTCCTGATCGGCGGGCTGATTGCCGGATTGCTGGTCGGCGTGTTCAATACTTCGGAGGGCACGCTGCGTTTTCTCGACCGGATCTTTCTCAAGACGAAGCTTCATCTGCCGGAGCTGGTGCCGGCGGCCGGTTACGCGTCGATCAACGGACGCCAGTTGCTCGGTTTCGGTTTTGAACCGAGCGCGCTGCTCATCGGCGCCGGAATGATCATCGGGCTTCGCGTCACGCTCTCGATGCTCGCCGGCTCGCTGCTGCTGTACGTGTGGGTCGGACCGGCGCTGATCGCGATGGACGCCGCGCACCTGGGCGAGGCGGCGTACAAGATTTCAATTCCGTTGATCGGCGGCGGAACGATTTACCATCTTCCGCGTTGGGCTTTGTGGGGTGGCACCGCAACCATGGTCTTCTCCAGCCTGGCGGCGTTCGGGCTCCAATGGCAGACGATTGCCCGCTCGTTCAGCATGCTGCGGCGGGGCAGGAAGGCCGCCGCGCCTTCGGAGCTCGATCAGCGGATCGCCGCCATTGAAGTGCCGCTCACCTGGATGGTCGTCGGACTGATCCCGATCACCGTCGGGCTCCTTGCGATCCAGTATTTCGCTTTCCACATCAGCGTCTGGCTCGGGATTGTCGCGGTGGGCATGGCTTTTGTGTTGAGCGTCGTGGCCAGCCGGGCCACGGGCGAGACCGACACGACTCCGATCGGTCCGATGGGCAAGATCATGCAGCTGCTTTTCGCCGTCATTTCGCCACCGTCCGCATCCAGCGTTCGGATTTCGCTCGAACACAATCTGATGGCGGCCGCGACCGGCGCGAACTCGGCCGCGGCGAGTGCCGATCTGCTCACGGACTTGAAGAGCGGCTATTTGCTCGGCGCCAATCCGCGCAAACAATTTCTTGCCCAGTTCATCGGCGTTTTCTTTGGCACGCTGGCAGTGGTCCCGGCCTGGTTTCTCATGGTGCCCAACAAGGCGACGCTCGAGGCCTACAATCCTCCCGCGACCAACATGTGGCGGGCGGTGGCCGAGTTGCTTGCCGGCGGCGGTTTCAGCCAGTTGCCGGCCAGCGCCCGCTTTGCGATCGTCATCGGTGCGCTGGTGGGCGTGAGCCTGCCGCTGCTGGGCAAGCTGCTGCCCAAGGCGGCGCCCTATCTGCCGTCGGCGATGGGCCTGGGGTTGTCCTGGGTGCTTGTGTTCAGCAACTGTCAGGCCTTTGCGATCGGCGGGGCGATCTCCTGGTTGTGGGGAAAACTGCACGCCAGGACAGGCGAGACCTATTGCGTGCCCCTCGCAGCCGGCCTCATCGCCGGCGAGTCGGTCATCAAGGCGATCATTGCCATGACGGCGACGGCGATCGGCCTTTGGGCCGCGCGATCGTGACAATCGCGTGACGCGCCGGCGCGCCGCGCTGTTTTTCTTGGAGCGCGTGGAATTTCCGTCACACTCCGCAGCAACCTCCTTTCGCATGAAGAAAAACAACGTGAAACGGATCGGTATCCTGACTGCTGGAGGCGACAGCCCCGGCTTGAACGCGGCGATCCGGGCGGTCGGCAAGGCGGCGATCGGCGAATACGGCTGGGAGATGATCGGGTTTCGCGACGGCTATCTTGGACTGGCGCTCAACCGTTGGGTGCGTTTCGACAAGGCCAGGCTCGCGGGCATCCTGACGGTTGGCGGCACTGTCCTTGGAACGAGCCGCGACAAGCCGCATCGCATGGAGATCGACGGCCGGGTGCGGGACATGACGGGTGTGATCGCCACCAACTATCGCCGGCTCGGGCTCGACGCCCTCATCTGCATCGGCGGAGGCGGCACGCAGAAGAACGCGTTGCGGCTTGTGGAAAAGGGCCTGCACATCATCACGCTTCCAAAGACGATCGACAACGACGTGGCGCAGACGGATGCGACCATCGGCTTCGACACCGCGCTGGGCATCGCCACCGAGGCGCTCGACCGGCTGCACAGCACCGCGCACAGCCACCACCGAATTGTCATTGCGGAGATCATGGGACACCGGGCCGGCTGGTTGACGCTGGGCGCAGGCATCGCCGGCGGCGCCGATGTCATACTCATCCCCGAGATTCCCTACGACATCAAGAGTGTCGTCGCGGCCATCCGCCGCCGTTCGCGAAACGGCACCAACTTCAGCATCGTGGCGGTCGCGGAGGGCGCGGTGTCGGAACCGGATGCCGTGGCGTTCGCCGCCGCTGAGACGCGCCGGAAGGCCGCGAAGACGGATTTGGACCGCGAGCATGTCAAAGTGGAATTAGCGGCGCTTGAGGCCCGGCATCAAGGCAACACCATGCGCCTCGCGAAGCAGCTCGAGGAGCTGACGAGTCTCGAGGCGCGCGTGACGATTCTCGGTTACGTCCAGCGCGGCGGAACGCCATCGGTTGCAGACCGGCTTCTGGCCACGCGGCTTGGCACGGCGTGCGCCGGGTTCATCAACGAGGGCGTGTTTGGCGTGATGGTCGCGGCTCGCGGGGATGGCGTGAAAGCCGTGCCACTTGCCGAGGTCGCGGGCAGGTTGAAGACCGTGCCTGCGAATCACCAATGGCTTGAGGCCGCGCGCCGGGTCGGCACGTGCCTGGGACGCTAGGGCGTCTTCTCCAGTTCGCGATGGTTCACCTTGCCGGTGCCGAGCTTGGGGATCTCGCGGACGAATCGCAGCTCGCGCGGCACGCATAGATTCGACAGGCCCTTCGCGCGCAGCACAGCGCGGATCTCGTCGAGTTGCAGGTGCGTCTCGTTGCTGATGGCGATGAGCTTCTCGCCCTTGTCGTCGTCGGGCCGGGCGATCACGGCCACCTGGCAGCGCAGGCCGTACCGGGGAAAAGCCCCGGCAAGCGCGTCCTCGATCGCGCCAAGGCTCACCATCTCGCCGCTGATCTTGGCGAACCGTTTCAATCGCCCCTGAATATGCACGAACCGCTCGTCGTCGACGGTCGCGATGTCGCCGGTGTCATACCAGCCGCCATCCGCATGGAACCGCGCGTTGGCCTCCTCGTTGACGTAGCCCTTCATCACGTTCGGTCCCCGCACGAGCAACCGGCCGCCCTCGGTGACCCCGTCGACCGCGGCGAGCCGGTATTCGATGCCCGGAAGCAGACGTCCGGCCGCGCCGTGTTTCGGGCGCAACGGCGTGTTGGCTGCGATGACGGGGCTGCATTCGGTGGCGCCGTAGCCCTCGAGCACCCGCACTCCGAACTTTTGCGCCCAGGTGGCCGCGGTGGCCTCCTGCACCTTTTCCGCGCCTGCGAACAGGTAGCGGAGCGATCGGAAATCGTACGGGTTTGCGCGCCGCGCGTAGAGGTTGAGGAATGTGTTCGTGGCAAGCAGAACCGTGCTGTTCTGCAGGTAGACCAGCATCGGGATCGCACGGTAGTTCAGGGGCGAGGGATACAGGAACGTTCTGAAGCCGCGCACGAGCGGAAGCAGCAACCCGGCCGTCAGGCCGAAGCTGTGGAAGAGCGGAAGGGCGTTGAACATCCGGTCGTCCTCCTGCATGTCGCACACGGCGAGCATCTGGCGCACGTTGGCCAGCAGATTGGCGTGCGTCAGCTCGACGCCCTTCGGCATGCCTTCCGAGCCGCTGGTGAAGAGGATGACCGCGGTGGCCTGCGGATCGCGGAGCGCCGGGCGCGGGAGGCGCACCAGCCCGCTCCATGCGCCCAGCTTCCGAGCGGCGCCGATCCTGGCGCGCACCTCTTCCAGATAAATGAACTGGACGCCGGCCGCGGTGAGCAGATCCAGCTTGAGCCGGGCCTTTTCCGCAAACGCCCGCGAGGTGATGACCTGTTTGAGTCCTGCGAGCTGAACGCACGCGAGCAGGGTTGCGGGGCCGTTCGTGAAGTTGAGCACGGCCGGAACCCTGCCAAGCGACCAGAGGCTCAACAGCGTCACGGGCGTCGCCGCGATGTTGGGAAGAAGGACTCCGACGCGCGGCGTTGCGGGAAGCAATGTTGTCCGCAACGGTCCGGCCAGCAGGGCGGCGGCCTGCAGCAGCCGGCGGAACGTGAGCCGTTGTGTCGTATCCTCGACCGCCAAACCTCCGGGCCGCTCGCGGGCCGAGGCGACGATGGCCTCGGGAACCGTGGACGGGGCAAAGGCCGTTTCCGTCTGCAGCCGCTGTTCAAGCATGCGGTCGCGGAGCCAGTCGGAAAGCCGGCTGCGGGCGTCCGTCGCGGAGCACTGGTCGAACTTCGGCGGCACGAGCAGTTCGCTGAAATGAACCGTCACGCGCGGGCACAGGTGCTTCCGGTCGCGGTTGTACGACAGCGGCAACCGGTATGCGCCGCGCAAATACGCGGTGATGATGCGCGCATTGGAGCGATGGAGCAGGAACCCGGTGCCGTCGAAGAGCTTCATGAGCGAACCCGTGGTCGAGATGCGCCCCTCGGGAAAGAGCACGAGCCGTCCGCCGGACTGCAGGTACTCCGCCATGTGCTTGGCGGCGTAGGGCGACAGTGGATCGATCGGGTAGGTCCGCCGGTTGATCATGATCCAGCGGTGCAGAAAGGATTCCTGGGCGGTCGCGGAGGAGGTCACAAAGCGCCAGTCCGGTTCGAGGCAGGCGCCGATGAACAGCCAGTCGAACCAGGAGACGTGGTTCGGCAGGAGCAGCACGGGGCCCGGTGTCCTCAGCACGTCCTCGTTGAACGCGGTGAAGCGGAAGAGCAGGCGGAGCAGCAGGCGGAGAATCGTGATCATGGACGGGAGGGCGAAGGAGCGGCGGATGGAAACTGGGGGAGCCGGGTCGGCGCCAGGGCCGTGTCGCGTTGCAGAAAGCGCACGCCGAACAGCCACAGGACTCCCGCGAGCAGGAACATCAGGCCCACGACCAGGAAGCCGATGTCCATGCTGTACTTGTCGCTGAGGATGCCAATGACGACCGGCGAAATCACGTCGCCCAGCGCGTGAATGACGAAGATGTTGAGCGCGAATCCGGTGGCGCGCATCGCGGGATGGGTGACGTTGGCCAGCACGGTGTTGGTCGGGCCGGTGTTGAAAAAGAGGCAGAAGCAGGCGAGGAAAATGAATATCCAGCCGAGTGGGAACGGCGCCCTGAGGGCGGCCAGGAAGAGCGGAAAGCCGACGAACATCGCGACGCCCGACACGAGAAAATACGAACCGGGATGCCGGCCGCGCAGTCTGTCGCCCGCGAGGCCGCCAAGATAGGTGGCGACGATGCCGGCCACGACGACGACCGCGCCGAACGTGGTGATCGGCGCGTTGCCCGTGCCGGGACGTCCCTTCAGGTAGTACGGCATCCAGAACGCGATGCCGCCGATGGCGAAGGTCATCGCCGCCATCCCGAGCGTGCAAAGAACGTAGGACGGAGTCCGCAGCAGCACGGAATAGTCGCGCCACCGCACCGGGGCGGGCGCCGCCGCGCGGACGAGATCCGCCTGTCCCCGCGGCGGTTCGCGCATGAAGAAGCTCCAGGCGCCGAGGAGGAGGCCCGGGCCGACGACGACGTAGAAGGCCCAGCGCCAGCTTTCCGTGCCGCCCCCGAGGATGCCCGCGCCCCAATGTCCGAGGCCCGATGTGGCCACGCGCTCGCCAAGAACGTAGCCGAGCGCGCTGCCCGCCGGAATCGCCATGTAGAACCATGAGAGTACCTGGCCGCGAACGCTCACCGGATAGAAATCGGAGATGATGGATGGCGCGACGGGTCCGTAGGCCGCCTCGCCGATGCCGACGCAGCAACGGGTCACGAGGAGGACGAAAAAGGTTCCCGCAAGGCCCGAGGCGCCGCTCGCAAGGCTCCAGAGCACCACGCCGATTCCCACCAGAACCCATCGGGAGTAGCGTTCAGCCAGCCGGCCGAACATCGGCGCCCCAAGCGTGTAGGTGACCATGAATGCCGTGCCCAGGATCCCGATCAGCGCGTTCTCGGGCTTGAAGCCGAGATGCCGTTGTGACCATTGCAGGATCCCGTTGAGTCCCGGGCTGCCGCTGATGGTTCCGTCGGCGTTGAAAAAGGCGTCCTTGATCCAGGGCACGACCGCGGCGAGCACATTCCGGTCGATGTAATTGAAGAGATTGATGCAGAGCAGGAGCACCAGCGCTCCGCGGGCTCCGGGATAGCGGGTTTCCTGGATTGGGGAGCTGACCGGCCCGGGCGGCGGGGAATGCGTCATGGTGGATGAAGGTTCGGGGGCGTGGCTCGCAACCCAAGCGGGACGTGGTTGGACTGCGTGCCAACGATACCCCGTCTCCGGCCCGGCAGTTAATCGAAAAATTCGATGCAGGCCATTCGGCGGGCCGATTGCAACGGCGAACCATCATTCGCGGGAGGCGTGGAACGATGCCGGCCGACCGGCCGCCCCCGGGGCGGCGCAACCGCGGCGAGGCGCCGGAACACGGGTATCCAGGCGATTGATACGTTCCATTGGATTTCCGGAATGCAATCGTCCGGCCGCAAAACGCGAATGCACGGCGAAGGCGAAGTTGTCGAGCGCCCCTGCATCCGCCGGATCGCCGTTCAGCGGCAGCGTGAGCGAGAGCAGGCCCTCCTTCTCCGCGGCGTGGAAGAGCTGGGCCTCGGCGATCTTGTTGGGCATGCATTCGAGGGGCCCCACGCTGAGCACGGCGTCGATCCGCCCGCGCCGCCAGTCGTCGACCGGTCCGCCGATCGTCAGGATCGATTCGCCGTCCAGGGCCGTTCGCAGATAGGGGGCCGCCGCTTCCAACGAGTGGCGGACCTCCGGCCGCGCCGGCCAGCCCAGCGCCCGCGCGACGGCAGTGTGGCAGAGATCCCGGATGCGCCGCTGCACGGCGCTGCTGAGGCGGGCTGCGAAGTCGAATCCCCGGCTGCTGCTCCGGGCGGACAGGTCGGAGTACTCGATCCATTCGCCCAGCGGAGCGACGCGGGCGCGCAGGCCCCGCGACTCGAGCTGATCGACGATGCCGTTGTTGGCGAACGCATCGCAACGGACGTAGACCTCGCCGACGACCAGAACCGTCGGCATCGCCCGGGCGGTGCGCACGCGCGCAAATTCCGCGGCGGCGCCGGCGAGCAGCCGGCGGATTCCGAAAAGGCGTCCCGTTGCGACCTGCCAGAGCGCCCCGGGCAGCGACAGATCGCCGGCCGCGACGACTTGAATCTCCCGCAGCAAGCGTGCGAAGACGCGATCGTAGACCTCCTGCGCCGCGCGGCGTTGCCCCTCGACCGGGCGCACGTCGTGCAGTGCGCCATCGAGAAGATCGGAAGCCGTCATGGCGGTGAAGATCAGGGCGGAGAGCCCGCCGGGAAAATCGTCGAAATAGCCGGTGTCCGCCGGCGACCAGATTCGGACGCGATCCGCCCAACCGAGGCGCTCGAGCGTGATTTGGTTGAGCAGATTGTAACAGCCCTCGCGGCACGGACCGTTCGTGGTGGTCATCAGGAGGGCGAATCGACGGTCGGTCGAGCGCTCCCGTTCAAGACGCTTGAGCAGGTTGCCGAGCGTGAGGCACATCGGCAGGCACTCCTTTCCCGAGGTGTGGCGGCGCCCGTGGCGCAGCGATTCCGCGTCCGGCACCGGCAGGGATTCGGCCGGAATCCGAAGGCCCTGGAGGGCCGCGGCCACTGCCTGCGATGCCGGACCGATCCAGGGAATCAGCAATGTCTCATCCCGCCGCAGCACCTCGGCAAGGGAGGCTGGCCGGCGTTCGAAGCAATTGAAATCACGGGTTGCAGTTGCGGCGGTCGTAGGCTGCAGATCCATCCTGACGCAATGGAGAAAGGCCTCCACCCGGGTCTTTGTGCCGGCGTCGCCGGAATGGCCATCGGTCTCAATGATGGCGAACGGCTTGCCCTCCATGATCGCGGCGAAGAAATGGAGATTGAAGCTGTCGGGGCCGCATGAGTAGTTGCTGCAATAGAGGCTGTAGATTCCGCGCGTGCGTCGGATCTGGTGGGCGGCGCGCAGGATCCGCTGGCCATGGCTCCAATACATGTCCTTGAACGCGGGCACGTCGCCGGCGACTGGATAACAGTCGATCGGAATGCCGATTGCGCCCTGCTCCCTCAGGATGGCGGGCACATTGGAATTGAGGACCGTGTTGTAGATCGTGTAGGGCCGGCCCAGGACGACCACGGGGACGGTGCCGCGCGCCGTGCAGAAATCCAATGCCCACCGCCCGATTTCGGCACAGGCATCCTCGAAGTGCTTCTGCGCCTCGCTGGCCTGCCGGTGCGCGCGTTTCCAGTGGCTGCCGGGGCAACCGGCCTCTGCGGCGAGCCGTTCGCAGCCTGTAAGAAATTCCGCCGACTCCAGGTTGCCGGCGCCAAGGTCGATCACGGGAGAAAGCACGCGGTGGGTGTCGGTTTCCTTGAGATCCCAGCGCAACAGGTCGGGACAGGCCTGCGCGATCGGACAGGTGACCGCATGTGGCTCGCCATCGACACGCGGCAGGCTTCGGATCATCGGCAGGAAGAGGTAATCGGCGCCGGTCTCCGCCATGCGGCTTGCCAGCCCGTGGAATTGCTGCATCGGTGCGCAGAACGGCACATTGCAGTCCTGGATGCCGCGTTTGAGTGTGGCGTGGTCGCACCCGCCGACAAATCGGAGGTTTAGCCCGAGTTCATGGAGAAACGTTGCGAAGAACGGGAAAAGCCCCTTGAGCATGAACTCGTCGCTGAGCGCAACGGTGCGGCGCGCATTTGTCCCGGCCGACCGCCGGGGCGACAGCCCTGACATCAGACGCTGGATGAGCTCCTCGCGCTCGCGGAACGGATCCGGTGCGAGATCGGGAAGCTTGGTCCTGCGCGTGCCCTTGTCGTGCAGGGCGCAACCGCCGCCCCAGGTGAACACCTGCCGACGATCGGCGACCAGGGTCTGCAGGCGCTCGATCCGGCACCGATTGCCCGGGGCGCCGCAGCCGGTCGTGGCCTTGCACGCGAAGGTGTCCTTGGCGCCGACCCGTGCGGTGAGAAAACGCGGCAGATCGAGCGGGTGCAGTTCGGTCAGCGGCAGTTCGCGGTGGGCGAGCAGCGCGATTCCAAGCGCGCCAACGGTGCCGGGAGACGGCGGGATGATCACGTCGCTGCCGGTCTGCCGGGCGACTGCCGCCGCGAGTGCATCCGATGAGAACGGCATGCCCTGGCAGAAGATGACCTTCCCAACCGTGCGGTTTCCTTTCACGCGATGCAGGTAGTTCTGGATGATCGAGTCGTACAGACCGGCAATGATCGTGCGCTGGTCGACACCGGCGGCCACTGCCGTGTCGATGATCTCGGCCATGAACACCGAACAGTGCTGGCCGAGCGACACGCCCTCGCGGGCGGCGAGCGCCTCCTGTCCGAGGTGAACCACATCACGAATGCCGGAGAATTTCCGGCCTTGTTCCTCAATAAACGAGCCGGTGCCGGCGCTGCAGGCCTCGTTCATTGCGCAATCGATCACGCGGCCGTCGACCAGGCGGGAGTACTTCGCATCCTGTCCGCCAATCTCGAAAATGGTGTCCACCCGCGGATCGAAGTGGACCGCGCCGGTCGCATGGGCCGCGATTTCGTTGAGCACGCAGACCGCCTCTTTCCCGTAGCAGGTGGCGAGCAGCGAACCGACGATTTCACGGCCGCTTCCCGTGACGCCGATCGCGAGCACGGGACGGCCACCGGCGGGGCCGTGCTGAAATCGATCCAAGAGTGCCTGGGCGGCGCCCACGGGATTTCCAAGGGTGTCGCGATAATCCTCCCATTGGAGGTCGCACGTGCCGGCATCGATTGCCACGGCCTTTGAGCCGGTGGATCCGATGTCGAATCCGAGGACCAGCGCGCCGCACGACTGCTCCGTTTGGGCGGTTGGCCGCCGGGTCAGACGATGCACCCTTGGGAGGGAGTCGGCGAGCGGAGGCAGGCGTTCCAACTGGATCTCCGGCTGGGGCACGATTAGGCTCGCCAGCGAAGGCAACGGCCTGTCGGAGCCGCGTTCCGCCGCGATCAACGCACAGCCGAGCGCCTCGAAGTACAATCCGGCGTCATCCGGCAGCGGCAGCAGCGTCATGTCGCGAGCAACGGCAAAGGCGCCAATTGCGCGCTGGATGCGCGGCGCCCGGCTCACGCCACCAATCAGCGCGACGCGGGGCGGAGACACGTCCGGCTTGAGCAGGACGAGCACGTTTTCGGCCACGGCATCGAACAAGCCGGCGAGAATGCGTGCGCGGTCCTCCCCCTTGTTCGCCAGATGGGTCATGTCGCTCTTCAGGATCACCGGGCAGCGGCCCGACAGCGGCGCCGCGCCATCAGTCGAGGCGGCGAGTTCGCTGGCTTCCTCGACCGTCATTGAGAACCGTTCGACCAGCTGCCGGAGGAAATTGCCGGTGCCCTGGGAGCAACGGCTGTTTTCACGAAACACCTCCACGCCTCCGCCGCGAAGCTCAAGCACCGAGAATCCGTGGCTGCCGATGGAGACCACCGTGGTTGGCTGGTCACCCGAAAGAAACCGGCAGGCCCGGGCCTGGGCTTGCGGCGCCGGGACTTGCGGGAGCCGGATTGATTTTCCCAGGCGGCCGCTGACCGCAGAGGAAGCGACCGATTCCCAATTCCACTCCCCCAACAGGGCCTGCAGTCGTTCAGCCGGCTTCTTGTCGTGTTCGACAATCCGATAACGGCTCAACCGAAGGCCGGCCGTGTCATGAACGAGTTCAACCAGCTTGATGGTCTCGGCTCCGACGTCGATGCCGACAAACCGCAACGGATCCCCGGAGCAAGCGGGCCGGGCGGGTGACGCAACGTTCGCCGGCCGGATGGCAACGGGGCTGCGACCCCGGAGATCATCGCTGGCCGGAGTTGGGCGCGGCAGTTTGGCGGCCGCGAGCGTTGCTGGCTGGATTGGCTGTAGAAGGGATCGCATGTGCCGAGGGTACCCAATTCCGGATGCAATTCGTTAATCGATATATCTGATGCCAGTCATCTTTTGGACCGATGTGGCTGGAACCGTTGCTCGGCCCGCAGCAACAAAGGCGTGGAAGAGGCCCGCGAACCAGCCGCGAGCCGGCGATCATCGCTTGAAATGCAGGTTCGCGAGAGGCGTGAGGGGCAGCGTCAGATCGGTCGCCTGGTCGGCAACCCTGCAGTGAAAGGCGAGGGTCTGCGGAGCTGGCGTGACCGGGAAGAACAGGCTGCCTTCCACGGTCTGTCCCGCAGCAATCGTCAACGGCAACACGAGCCGCCGCCGATTGAAATCGGCCTCAACCTTCTTGCGGCCGCTAACATTGAAGGCGATGGCGTTGGCCGCGTAGACCGGTGTGAACACGGCGGCGCCGACCGCATAGCCGGTTGGCGTCCAGAAGGCGGGGCAGTAACACGCAGCGCCGGCGGCAGCCGGTGCCAGCGCTCCGGCCACGACCGAGCCCGCGCCGATTCTTCCGGCGGCAATGACCCCGTGCGAGTCGGTCCGGTCAAACCAGGATTTGTGCGCATTGGCGAGAGTCCATGGATTGTCGCCTGGGGTGACGGGCTTGCCGTGAAGGTCGCCAAGGGTCGTCGATTCGATCATCACCGGCTGCGCGCCGTGGTTGGCGATGGAAAGAACATACTCGTCCCAATACGAATTCGGAGCAAATGGCCCGGCCCGCTGCTTGATGACGACCTTGTGCAGCGTCGCGACAACCGGCGCGGGCGGGTCGGACGGCTTCTGCGCCGCTGCGGTCGAGAGATCGACGTCCACTTCGTTCAACGGGGCCGCCGGCTGGTGGGAGCGCTGCCCGGTGGAAGCGCAACCGGCATAAAGGATGGCGAACGCAAGCAATGCGAAAGCGACGCCTGGCGCAGACGGTCTGCGCTGCTTCGCGACGGATCCGGACGGTGTGAAGATGATGGCGCCAATGATCATGACTGCTGCGGAAGCGGTTCGATCAATACATGCGCAATTTGCCGGGAAGAAGGATCACAGAACGGGGCGGCAATGGTCCGACGCGGTCACCCACGCGGTCAGCGGTGGAACGCGAGCGTCCAGCGTTCGCGCGTAGCTGAGATTGCGTATTGCAACCGGACATGGGTGGAGCCTACCCGATCTGAAGGCGCACCCGTTAATCGATAAACTCGATGCGTGGCATCGCGTGCAACAATGCCTGGCCTGGATGCATCCGACCTCTGGCCGCGATCCGGTTGCTGTCTGTTCGGCGCGCGCAATTGCCGGTCCAAATGCTCTGCGAAGCCCGATGTCGACGAATCCGCAGATTGGTACCTCTTGCCGCGGATGGAGGAGCCAATTTCACCCGCGGACGATGTAACGTATTACGTGACAAAGCCGACGGGACGGCGCGTGCGTTTGTCACGCGATCCGTGACGAGGGGTGCCTGGCATCAGGCGAAGCTCTCGCCGCTGCCGACGACACGTCCACTGGATGCGGATCCTCAGGGCTTGGCTTCGAGGCCCCTGGGTCCACCGGGTCCGAAGGCTTACCCCGTGGCGCTATTCTTGCGCAGCATCTGCTCAAGGGCCGACGGTTCACCCTGAAGCTCCTCCTGTCGCTCCCGAATCTGGCTCTCGTAGGTGGGTGCAGGAGTTGGGTTGCGATAGAAAACGCCGGTGTAGAGCGTCTGGCCGTATTCCTGCGCGAGCTCCATCGCCCGGATTCGGTTGGATGGATCGTGACCCTCCGCCTCGAGCTTGCGCATCCTGGCCCGCTGGGTCTTCAGCTGGGTGTCCGGATCGCCATAGGTAATGCATGGCGATTGCACATTCACAAAGGCGAATCCCGGGAAACGGATCGCCTCCTCAATGATTTTGGACAGGCCGTCCATGTCGGCGGGCACGCCCTGCGCGACGAAGCCCGCGCCGTAGGCCAGCACGTAAAGGAGCGGGTTGACGGGATCTTCCATGCTCCCGTAGAGCGACGAGGCGGTCTTCTTGCCGCGGGGTGAAGTGGGGGACAACTGGCCCTTGGTGAGGCCGTAGATCTGGTTGTCCATCACGATGTAGGTCAGATCGGAATTCCTGCGGACGGCATGCGGCACGTGACCGCCGCCGATTGAGAAGCCGTCGCCATCGCCTCCCGCGACCAGCACCAGGAGTTCGGGATTCGCCATCTTGATGCCCTGCGCGATCGGGAGCGCCCGGCCGTGGACCGTATTGAAACCGTAGGCAGTGGTGTATCCGGGGATGCGGCTCGAACAGCCGATTCCCGAGATGAATGCGATCTCATGCGGCGGCCGCTTGATTGCCGCGAACGCACGATAGATCGCGGTGACGACTCCGAAGTCGCCGCAGCCGGGGCACCAGATCGGCTTGAGGCTGCTTCGATAGTCCTTGGTGGTGAAAACCTCGGGACTCAGATGGCATTCGGTGCTCATGATTGCGACGTTGAGGATGCAGGCGCGAATCGTGGCTGCGCCATGGTGCGAATCTTCTCCAGGACTTCCTCGGGCGCGATTGGGTTGGATCCGCTCTTGGCGAGCACCGTGTACTCAGGCGGCACTGAGGCCCACATGCGAATAATGCGATAGAGCTGGCCCTGGTGTGATTGTTCGACAACGAGGCACCGCTGGAGCGGCGCGAAGAACTCCTGATAGATTTCCTCGGCCACCGGATAGAGGAGCTTGGGCACAAGCAACCGGACCTTGATCCCTTCGGCCCGCGCCATCTGCAGTGCCTCGATCACCACTCCGGCGACGCTTCCCCAGCTGATCAGCCCGATGGTTGCGTCTGCATCGCCTTCGATCACAAAGAGGTCGCGGCGCAATTTCAGCGGATCCATCTTCTTCAGCCGCTTGTCGTTCATGCGGGCGTGGATCTCGCCGTTTGCCGTTGGCGCTCCCAGCTCGTTATGCTCGATGCCGGCGGCCAGGTAGTTCCCGCCCTTCATCCCGGGATGGCTGAGAGGACTGATGCCGGATTCCGTGAATCGGAACCGGATGTACGGATCGAGTTCCTTGCCCGTTGGCTCGAGCCGTTCGACCAGTTTGAATTGGGCCGTGTCGATCGAGGGCACAATCTCCTTGCGTTGGGCGAGCTCCTGGTCTGAGAGCACGAGGACCGGGGTCTGATAATACTCCGCGATGTTGAAGGCTTCCACCGTGACGCCAAACGTGTCGGCGACGCTGATCGGCGCCAGCACCGGACGCACGGTGTCGCCGTGCGCCGAGAATGCGGCGGCAAAAAGGTCTGCCTGCTCGCGCTTGGTCGGCATGCCCGTGGACGGTCCGCCGCGCTGAACGTCGACGCAGACGAGCGGCAACTCGGCGACGCTGGCCAGCCCGAGGACCTCCGTCTTGAGCGAAAGGCCCGGACCGGAGGTGGCGGTCATGGCCTTGATGCCCGCGAACGAGGCTCCGACTGCGGCGGCGATGCCGGCGATCTCGTCCTCGGCCTGCAGGAGCGAACCGCCGTGTTTCCAGATCTCGCGGCCGAGGTACTGCATGATTTCCGATGCCGGTGTGATCGGATAGCCGCCGAAGAACTTGCATCCGGCGAAGAGCGCCGCGGCGCCGCACATCTCATTTCCGTCGGTCAGGACTTTTCCAACCTCAGTCGGAGCCGGCGGACTGAGATGACGTTCAACGCCCAGAGGATTCTGATCCGCGTATTCCAGACCGGCGGCAAACGACCGCTCGTTTCCCTGGAGAACTGCTTCACCCTTTCGGGCGAACTTCTTGCGGATGCCCTTGAGAATGCTTTCGCGCGGCAACCCGAACCAGCCTGCCAGGAGGCCGAGCACAATGTTGTTCTTCGCCTGCAGCGTGCCCGCCGCCTTCATTGCCATCGCTTCCATCGGCACTGCGACTGCCACGGCCGGAGTGACGCCGCCGAGGGGAATCTGGTCCGGCGGCACGCCGGTCTTCGTCTCATAGATGACAATCGTATCGGGGCCGACGGGCAATTCGCCGCCGAAGCGGAGGAAATCCTCCCAGTTCAGCACAACAGCAACGTCGAGAAGTCCCCCGGGGTTCAACACCGGCCCTGCTGAAACACGCAGCCGGCACGATGATTCGCCGCCGCGGATCTGCGACCCGAAGCTCTTGGTCAGTATGGCGAAATAGCCCTCTGCGGCGGCCGCACCGATCAACGATTCGCCGGCGGAAACAATGCCGTCGCCGCCGGAGCCGGCCATGCCAATGATCAGGTCATCTACCATAAATGTGAGTCGGAGGTTCGTCTCAAAACCGTACAGCTATCGCGCAAAATGCCTCGGAAATCCCGAAAAAAACAATCGGATCAAGCGGGTAGCAGGGGAAAAATCAAGCCAACCCCGCAACTTTAGCGAAACTACTTCGGCCGGACTGCAGCAACAGGCGGGCCGGCCGTCAGCGGGGCGCAGCGCTTCAGACCGCGTTTAGCAGGTCTCGCTGCCTTCCGGACATGGAGTTCGGTTTCAAGGCGTCACGGGGGCTCCGCCGGTTGTCTGGACGTCAATTTGCCGGAGGTTCGTGAGGGCATCCGCGTAGTCCGGCTTGAGGCGCAGGGCTGCCTGGAATTCCCGCCTTGCTTCCTGGATGCGGCCGGCGTGAAAAAGCGCGGCTCCGAGATTGTTGTGACCTTCCGCACTGTCCGGCTGCGCCTGCAACACCTCCTCGAATAGCGCGATTGCCTCCTGCGTCCGGTTCACCTGCAGGAAGGAATTGCCGAGATTGGTGCGGGCGTCGAGATACCCGGGCTTCGCTTGCAGCGCGAGCTGGTATTGCGGGATCGCCTGCATGACGCGACCTTCCGCGAGCAGGGCGTTGCCGAGATTGTAGCGAGCCTCGGCATCATTGGGCTTGATGCTCAGTGCGTCCGCATATTTCGCGATCGCCTCGGGAAATCGCCCGGCCTTGAGAAAGGCGTTGCCGAGGTTGTAGTGGGTCTTCTCGTCGCCGGGCTTCAAGCGAAGCGCCGTCTCGTAATGCTCGATTGCCTCTGTAATGCGTCCGGCTTCGAGGAAGGCGTTGCCGAGGTTGTTGTGCGCCTTGGCGTAGGCCGGCTCCAGTTTCAGGGAGGCCTGGCACTCCGCGATCGACTCTGCGACCCGGCCTGCCTTCAACAGAGCGTTCCCGAGATTGCTGTGCGCCTCGGGATAATCCGGCTTGATGCGCAGCGCGGTCTGATAATGGGAGATTGCATCGGCGATCTCGCCGTCGTCGACCAGCGCGTTGGCGAGATTGTTGTGCGCGCGATCGTTTGCCGGGCGTTTGGCAACGGTGTCCGTCCAGAGCGACCGCGCGTTGCGATAGACGTTGTTTCGAGTTTCGGTCAGGCAACCCAGCCCGATGGCGAGCGCCAGCAGCGCCACCAGGCCGCGGCGGCCGCAACGCTCTGCGACAGCGACGGCGATGAGCGTGACCAATGCCGCGAGCGGGAGATACATCCGGTGTTCGACGATCATCTGGATCCGCCCGGGCATGATGCTCGTGGGCGCCAGGATGCCGAAGAACCATGCTCCCAGAAAGCCCACCGCCGGCCGGCGCCAGAGCGCAACGAGTGTGCCGCACGCCAAGGGAACCACCAGAGCGGCGTAGGGCAGTGCCGGTTCGATGCGGGTCACCCAGAAAGTGCCATATTCGAAAACAAGCGGATTCGGCCAGATTGAAAGCCGGAGGTATCGGGCAACCGCTTCGAACTGCGTCAACCAGTACGCCCAAAAAGGCACTCCGATATCGAAGCCGGAGGTGCCGTTGCGGTCCCAGCCGGTGCTTGCCACGAAACCCGCCAGGGCCACCCAGCTGGCGGCAAGCGAAAGGTGCATGCGCCATCGCTGGCGCCAGGCCGCTCCGAAACTCCCTGCGATGAACGTGCGATCGTAGAGCAGTACGAGCACGGGCGCCAGGGCGATCACCTCCTTGGTTGCCGCTCCAAGAAAGCAGGCGGCGACCGCGGCGAGCTGCCACGGCCTGGGCCTGGATGCGCCCACCGATCGGATGAAACAATAGAGCGTCAGCAGAAAGAACAATCCCATCAACGATTCGACCCGCTGCACGACGTAGGTCACGGCTTCCGTTTGGAGTGGATGCAGGCCCCAAAGGAGGGCGATCGTGAGGGCGAGAAGCGTGCGGTCCGCTTGTTGGGTGGCGTCGCCCTCCTTGGCCGGGGCTGCGGAGGGAAGGCCGGATGCCGTCATGGCCGTGCCTTTCGGTGCGGTGCGGGCGCCCTTCGCCTGGGGCCCTGGCCGGCCGAGTCGATCCAGTGCCGCATCTTGAATCGCCTGACCCTGGCTTGTGGAGCGTCCCGCCCGGAGACGGAGCGTTTGCCGCACAACGCCGAACAGTGTCACGGTTGCGAGCACGTGGATCAGCAGATTCAGCGCATGGTAGCTCCAGGTGTCAGTTCCGCTCAGGGCATAGTTGGCGGCCAGAGTCAGGTTGGCCAGAGGCCGGCCGCTGACCGTCAGGTCCGCCGGCGGGAACAGCATGTTCCAGACAGGCCAGAGGTGGCGGATCGTTGGATTGTCCGCGATGGCAGTCTCGTCATCAAAAACAAACGGCCCCGCGAAGCTGTTGTGATAGGCCGCGACGATTCCGGCGCCGATCACCGCGGCGGCCAGCAAGACCGGCCACCGGCGGGCGCGCGGGGCTTGACTCACGGGCTTGGCCGGCGGCTTCATTGCGGTTTTGCCTGCGAACGTGGCGTGGCGCCCGCTGCACGTCAACGTTGCACGCCAGCCGGGATGTTTCACACCGCGGCCTTGATGCCGCAACCAAACGTAGCGCCGGTTTGAGACCGGCGATTCCCGCCAGTCGGAGATTGGCGCCACTTGGCTGTCCGGTTTTGCCCAGGGAGGATGCAAAATCGTCGCACGCCGCAACGATCCGACCCGATATTGGCACACCGTACTCCCGCAGAGGCGGAGTCCGTGCGAGACACGAACCCGGCGAGCCGGGCGTCGGTGCCATGCCCGCTAGGGGTCGTTGTTCAGTCCCTGCATCAAGACCGCCAGGCACATCATGTTGGTGAGCTCGTGCCCGATCACGGCGGCGCGCAGCATGTCGCCCGGGCGCTCGTCCGGGGTGCCGAGGCGCCGCTGGATCTCCTTCAATTCCTGCTCAAGGACAGGGGCATCGGAATAGATCGAGCGGACAATCTCCCTAAGTCCGTTGCGGAGCTGCTGAAAAGCAGGCCGGCTCTCCCTTGCATAGGCGGACAACGCCGCGTGAATCTCGTCAACCGTCGGGTACTCGCGCTTCTCTGAATTCATCGAGAAACATCACCCTTCACACTGCCCGTTTGGAGAAAGCTGCAAAACCACCTCAGGCTCCGGCGAAGAGCAGGAGGCGAAATGCGGGCGGGCGGCCGGCCGCGTCACTTTGGCAATGGGAGCGCGAATGCGAACGTGGCGCCTTTCCCTGGATCGCTGCGGGCCCAGATGCGCCCGCCATGATCCTCGATGATCCGTTTGCTGATCGACAGACCGAGGCCGGTGCCCTGGGTTTTGCCGTGCGTGGCGAAGGGCTGGAAGAGTTGGGGAAGGATTTCCGGCGCGATTCCTTTGCCGGTGTCCGTCATCTCCACCTGCAGTTCGCTCGCATTCACGAGGAAGCGCAGCGTGATCTTGCCGCCTTCGGGCATCTCATCGACCGCATTGTGGACAAGATTGTAGAAGACGCGCGAGAGGCGCGGGGCCTCGACACAGACATCGATTTCGGGTGGTGGATTCTCCAGCTCAAGTGTCACCTTTCCCTCGGCCAGTTCCTGCCGGATATCGTCGACAAGCGAATTCAGAAAGGGCGCGAAACTGACGGCGCTCATCTCCGGCAGCCGGCCCGAAGGCCGGGCGTATTCGATGAGTTCATTCAACATGTACGTCATGCGGTCCACCTGGCGCAAAATGGATGTCCGCGCCTTCTGCCGCACGATGGGCGTCATGGTCCCGGCACCCGTGATCTCGGCCGCGAGCCGGATGACGACGAGCGGATTCTTGAAATCGTGCACGATGGTGCGGGCGGAACGGCCGACGAGGGCGAGCCGCTCGCCCTGAATGATCTCATCCAGGTAGCGGATGTTGGTTGCACGCATCCGGGCGCTGAATTCGCGGATGAGCGTGAGCGTCAGACCAGGATGGCGGTCGAGCATGACCAGCATCTCGCTGCGGCTCACAAAAAATGTTGTGACGTCTGTTTCCGCGACCGCAGTTGCAGAACGCGGGCCATCGTCGACCACGGCCATCTCGCCAAAGAATTCACCGGCGCCGATCGAGGCGAGCGGCCTTGGAGCCCCGTTCCCCACCACGGCCGAGATCTGGACCCGGCCCGTCTCGATGACGTAGAGACCGTCTCCCGGGTCGCCGGCCGCGAAAATCACGGAGCCGGCCTGGAACGGTCGGACATGCGCGGCGTATTCAGCCGGTGAGAGCTCATCGCGGAGCACTCGAGCAAAACACTTCTCTTCAGATTGAGGCATGGGAGTGAAAATTGGTGGTTGGGGGAGTGTCCAAGGCAAACAACGGGTCCCTGGCCCTTGGCGAATTCGGTGGATGCGCTGCGTGTGGTTGCGACCTGGCGACAGGGTGGGGTTCCTCCTAGCAACGGAGCCGGGAGAAGTCTACCGCTATTTCGTTAGCGTCTGACGCGCGAAGAGTCGAGCGGAAGAATTCGTCGTTTCCGGGGCGTGCCCCCGGCGGGAGAGAAATCCCATGCGCGCGGCCGTCGCCGCGCCGGTCGATCGACAGCATGCCAGCGCGCCGCGGGAACATCGATCCAGCAGCCAACCAGGATTCCCGTCGTCGCGGCAATCCTTGCGGTGCGCGGAGAATCGCATTCACTTGATGCTGATTTCGGTCAACCGTACCCTTCGGCACATCGGCGCCGAATTGGAGCAAAAGGTTTCCTAACCCTCGCGTGGCTCTGGCCGATCTTCTTTACAATGATGAATGAGGTCCTCTACGTCGAAGACAGCTCCACATCCCAGATCCTGATGAAGAAATATCTCGAGGGAATGGCGGCGCTGACGCTCGCTCCGACCCTCGACGCTGCGATTCAGCTCCTCCGCGAACGACGGTTCAACCTGATGATCGCCGACTACCATTTTCCGGAGGGCAATTCGTTGCAGCTCATTCAGTATGTCCGGAGCGCCCCGATGCATCATCAGATGCCGGTGGTCGTCATCAGCAGTTCGATGGACGGCCCCATGCTCACGCGAATCCTGAGAGCCGGCGCCAATGACGGGATACCGAAGCCGCTCAGGGTTGCCGATTTTCGTGCGTTGGTGACCAAGATGCTTACCGCCCCCTACTACCGAAGTCTGGATCATCCCATCATCGACGTCTCCTGTTTCCAATGGCGGTCGCACTTGGGGGTGCACGAATTCTGCCCTGAGCTCAATCTGACCATAACCGCACCCACGCGGGAAGATGTCGCCGACCGGATGCGCCTCGCCCTGCAGGAACGCTGTGACAAGGGGATTGTTCTGGGCAGCATCAATGACGAGCTCATTGTGCGGCACATGGTCCACTCTTAGATCGGCCTAAATTGAACCGTAGCCGAGGACGCGAAAGTGGCTGCGAGCGCCAGCGAGCAGAAGGTTCGTCCATTCGACCGTTCGACAGGCGCGACGCGATTGCAGGCTGCCCCGCTGTTCAAGAATCGTCGCGAAACGACCGCGACCCGCCATTACGAATGGCTGAACTTGAGGAAGAGCCGCCTGATGTCCCGATCGAGGAAGTTGTTAACCTCGGATTTGTCCAGGATGAAGACCTGGGATTCCATGGCGGTCTTTCCGTCGGCAGTCTTCGATGCCTTCCAGAAGGTGATCCTCATTTTTAACCATTCCCGGTTCTGGATGACATGCTGGCTGAACACCAGGTATGCCTTGTCGCCATCCGCGGAGTCGAAGATCTCGTCGTGCCATCCCTTCTTCTTGATGCTCTGAAGAAGCGCGTCGTGACAGGCCTTCGGCGAATCGGTGCTTTGGTCGGTGACGATGGTCACATCACGACCTTCGATCCGGGCCTGGGTTTCGGCGGCATAAGCTGCAGAAATTGTGAGAAGCGCAAGTAACAGAAGTGAGATTTTTTTCATGGCGAACGCAGTGCTTTGCCTTGGCTTGATCCACACAAGAACACCTTGAGATCGGACACCCAGCGAAGGACTTTAGATGTGCGCTGTTTGGGCGCCTCGCGATTTGTTTCGAACGGGGTTGCCGTGCGGAATCCGAAGATTGCAGACTCGATAAACGACGGCCGGTTCTTTACCCTGTTCAATTCATGAAGGTCATCGCGCCAAACACCATCGGTCGCCGGATTCTGCCGCTTCCTCGTCTTGTCGTCGTCCTGCTGTTCGCCTCGGCTGTGCCCGCTGTCTTGCGGAGCGCCGGTGCCGCTCCGGAAGCAGACCGCGCAGCCGCGCTTCAGGCCGTCACGCCCAGAATCAACCTGCCGCCCGAGGCCGACGACCCGGAGAGGCCGCGCAACCTTCGCCTGCTCAAGCCTTCGGTCTGGACCGACGGCGCGGGTGTCGACGACAACGGCAACATCTTCAATCAGTACAGACGCTCGTCCTTTGGCACCTGGAGCAATTATGACGAGACGAAGGCCAATCCTTATCCGCTCCCGGATCCGTTGGTCTCGAAAAACGGCCAGCCCGTGACCGACGCGGATACCTGGTGGCGGCACCGACGAACGGAAATTCTCGAGGAATTCCTCGGCGAAGTCTACGGCAGGATCCCCGAGAATACTCCCAAGGTCACCTGGGAGGTCACTGCCAAGAATGAGAGCGACGGGACAAGAACAAAGACGATTGTGGGGCATATCGACAATTCCGCCTGTCCGGATGCAACACCTGCCATCAATCTCGTCCTGACTCTTCCGGCGAACGCATCCGGCCCGGTGCCGGTGATTGTGGTTGTTTCCTCCGGCTCCACCGGCGCTCCCCGCCGCGACGGCGCGTCCGGGACTGGAGCCGCGGCGCAAACCCGGGCGAATTCAGGCCGTCCCGCAAACGGACCTGCGGGCAGTTCCGCGGGCCCGAATCCGATGCAGCAGGTGCTTGCCCGGGGCTGGGGCTACGCCACGTTCGACACGGGCAGTGTGCAGCCGGACAGCGCCGCCGGCCTGACCCGGGGCATCATCGGCCTGCTGAACAAAGGCCGGCCGAGAAGCGGTCCCGACGAATGGGGCGCCCTGTCCGCCTGGAGCTGGGGTTTGAGCCGGGCGGTTGATTACCTCGAAACGGACAGGGACGTCGACGCGAAGCGGCTCGGAGTGGAGGGCCATTCACGCTGGGGGAAGACAGCGCTTTGGGCGGCCGCCTTGGATGCACGTTGGGCCATTGTCTACTCCAGTTGCTCCGGCGAGGGCGGCGCCAAACTCTCGCGGCGCAATTTCGGGGAGACGACCGACAACATCGCCAACTCCCATTGGATGGCTGGCAACTTCCGCAAGTACGGCGGCCATTGGAACGACCTGCCGGTGGACGCCCACGAATTGATCGGCCTCGTGGCGCCGCGCCCGGTGTTCGTCACCGGCGCGACCCAGGACCCTTGGGCCGACCCTCGCGGAGAATTTTTGGCCATGGTGGCCGCCGGGCCGGTCTACCGGCTGCTCGGCAAGAAGGACCTGGGCACTGCTGCAATGCCTGCCCCGGATGTCGCATTGACCTCCGGAGAACTGGCGTTTCGCGAACACGTTGGCCCACACACCGACGTGCCTGACTGGCCCGTGTTTCTCGACTACGCCGCGAAATATCTCGAGGCGCCAGAGTCGAAAGGCCCGGGTCATTGATCTTGGTTTCCGCCGTGGCGCCTGACGCGGAAATCCGTGAACTCCGCAGGCAACGTGATCAGAAGCGCGTTCACGCAATCCCATGACTTCACCGGAGCATTTCGCATCATCGAGTCGGTGCGGCAGCTCCCGGAAGTGCTGCCTGGTTGAGTGCCGTGAGGACGACCTCGGGCGTGAGCAGCTCGGGAAGGATGACGGGGGAGTCGCGACCGGGAGCGTAGATCAGGTCCATCGGAACCGCGCTGCGGTTGAACTTCGCGAGCTCCTCGGTGATCCTCGGATCGCGGTTCGTCCAATCCGCACGGAGCAGCACCACACTCCGCCTGCGCAACGCATCGCGGACCTTGGACGATGAAAACACGAGCGCCTTGTTGCTCTGGCAGGTGGCGCACCAGCGCGCCGTGAAATCGATATAGAGCATCTTCCCATCGGCTCGAAGCCGGGCGACGGTCTCCGGACTCCATTGTTCCCAGACGATATCCTTCGACGGCTTCGCGGGATAGCCGACAGCCACGCCCGCGGCAAACAGGAGTGCCGCAAAGGCGACGCCGAAGCGACGCCGTCCCGCCGAGCCTCCGTGCTGCGTCCAGCGACCATACGCCCACGCGGCCATCGCAACGAGCACCAGGCCGAAAAGGACAAGGAGCAGGCCGGCGTCCGGCACCTGTCCGGCAAGCACCCACGCGAGAAACGCCACCGTGGCGTAGAGCGGGAATGCCATCAGCTGTTTGAACGTCTCCATCCAGGCGCCGGGCCTCGGGAGGAAATCCACGGCGGCTGGAAACGCGGATAGCAACAGGTAGGGCACTGACAGCCCGAGGGCGATCGCCGTGAAAACAGCCAGCGACGCGGAGGCCGACAGCGTCAGCGCCACGCCGAGCGCCGGGGCGAGAAAGGGAGCCGAGCACGGGGTGGCAACCACGGTGGCGAGCACGCCGGTGAAGAACGAGCCGGAATAGCCGGACTTCATCTGCAGTCCCGCGCCGACACCCGTCGCGGACAGACCGATCTCGAACAGGCCGCTGAGATTGAGCGCGAAGACAAGCAGGAGTATTGCCAGAGCGAATACAAATGCCGGTTCCTGCAGCTGAAACCCCCAGCCCAGCTCGCGGCCGCTGGCCCGCAGCACGAGCAGCGCACCTGCGAGAACCCAGAACGAGAGCAGGACGCCGAGTGCAAACACGAGGCCATGCAGCGTGACCTTGCGGCGGTCGGCCCCGGCCTGATGGACAAATCCGAGGATCTTGATGCCGAGCACCGGAAAGACGCAGGGCATGAGGTTGAGGATGAGTCCTCCGAGGAACGCCAGCCCAAGCGTCCCCGCGAGTCCGCCGGCGGGAGTTGAGTTTTGAGTTTTGGGTTTTGAGTTTTGGGTTCCGAGTTTTGGGTTCTGTGCCGTCGGTGCGGCGCCAAAGGGAACATCCACTGCGATTCCCGGCGACGCGCCGTTGCGGAACGCGAGCACGCCGGACAGGCGCGCGCCATTCGCGGGAGCCGAGGGGTCCACCGGGAGCGTTAGGACAAACGCGCCGCCCTGTTCGTGGATCGGCTGCGGCCGGTCGTAGGCGATGAAGCCGTCGTCCGAAAAGAAATGGAAATCACCGGGACCGAACACGACGCCGTCCGGCGGGCGGGCCGTCAGGGTCACGGTGCCTGCTGCCATGGTTGCCGAGAGCCGCCAGCCGTCGTGCGCCTGTGGGAGCAGCTTCAGCGCGGCCTCCAGCTTCGGGCCCCAGCGGGGATGCGGCGCCGGCGGCCCGTTGTCCACGGGCAGGGACAATTCGAGCGCTGCCTCGCCGGGCATGCACACATCCTTGCACATCAGCCATGCAACAGCGGCTTTCAGCGTGACCGTTTCGCCGGCCTGAAGGCCCATTGGCGGCGTCAGCGTGACGGGAAGGAACACCTCGCCGTCATAGCCGTTTCCGGTGACGGCGCCGGCGGCGTCGATGAGGACATGCGGCACCGGCCACTGGATTTTTCCCGCCTGCCAGCCGGGCGGAAGGTCCCATTTGATCGTGCTTGGGTAGCCTGTGCCGGCGTTGATCCAGTAGGTATGCCAGTGCGGATCGTGTTCGAGGCGCAATGCCACCGCAAAAGGGCGGCCCGGTTGCACACTTGTCACGGCGGGAACAAGTTCGACTTCGACCGCGCCATTCCGGACCGGCCTGGCATGGGCGCCACTCAAACCGAGCAGACAGGCCGCAAGCGCGGGAAGAACAGCCGGGAACTTCATGATCGGGAAGATTAGCGGAGTTCTCTGCCGGAGCAATCTCCTGCAGGAAATTCGCGGAGGCATTTCTTGCGCGAGGGTTTGCGACCTGTCAGGAAATGGAGCCCATGAAGACGCGCACCTTTGGGAAGACCGGATTCGTTGTCGGCGAAGTTGGCCTGGGGACCTGGCAGCTTGGGGCGGACTGGGGTGACGTGACTGAGGACGCTGCTTTGGCGACGCTAACGGCGGCCTACGAAGCGGGCACGGATTTCTTCGACACCGCCGACGTCTATGGCGCGGGCCGCAGTGAGCGGCTCATCGGGCGCTTTCTTCGGGAGACACGGGCGAACGTCCGCGTTGCGACGAAGCTCGGCAGGTTCAGCGATCCTGGATGGCCTGCGAATTTCACCCGCGCCGCGGTGCGCCAGCATACGGAGGCCTCGCTGCGGCGGTTGGGTGTGGAGGCGCTGGACCTGACGCAATTGCACTGTTTGCCTCCGGAAATTGTAATGCGAGGCGAGCTGTTCGGCTGGCTCGGCGAACTCCAGTCGGAAGGCAAGATCAGGGCCTATGGGGCAAGCGTCGAGGCGATGGATGAAGCGCTTTGGTGCGTCGAACAGGAAGGGTGCGCCTCGCTGCAGATCATCTTCAACATTCTTCGGCGGAAGCCGATCGATGCGCTCTTCGCGAGGGCGAAAGCCCGGGGAGTCGCTCTCCTGGTGCGGCTGCCGCTGGCGAGCGGACTGCTCGCCGGCAAGTTCACGAAGGCAACGCGGTTTCCTGAAAGCGATCACCGCAACTACAACCGCGATGGCGCGAGTTTCAATGTCGGCGAGACGTTTGCCGGCATTCCATTCGAGCGGGGAGTCGAGATCGCCGATGCGCTGAAGCGGCTGGTTCCCGACGGCTTCACGATGGCCGGGCTGGCGTTGCGCTGGTGTCTCGATTTCGATTCGGTGAGCGCGATCATCCCCGGTGCGAAGAATCCCGCACAAGCCCGGGCGAACGCGCACGCATCGGACTTGGCGCCATTGTCCGGCGAGCTTCACGCGAGACTTGCGGAGTTCTATCTGCGGGAAGTCCACGCTCATATCCGCGGCCCGTACTGAAGCGGCCTTGTTCGGGTCCGGGCCGGAGCGCTCACGCGGCGTGGGCGGGCGGGCGCGCGGTCAGCGCCAGTCGTGTGAAGCGCGATGGGAGCGACACCGCTGCGGAATGGCCTATTTCGCGCTGAGCGCCAGATCGTCCATCAACGCGAGAGCGGTTGCCTCTGCGATCTCATTCACGTCGAAGCTGCGCACGAAACGCGCTGCCGGACCCTTCCGCCCGAGAACATCGGTGGCGCTTGCCTGGCCGAGAATCGCCGCGTCCTTAAGCCGGATGGCCGTGGCCTGGATATCAGGCACCTGGAAGGTCTGGTCGCCGGCGACGCCGGCCACGGTGATCGACCGCGAGGAGATGAGGACCTCGATGACCACATCGGCCACCGTTTGCAGAGCCTGGCGGTCCTTGCGCGCGGCGTCATCGCCGACTGCGGAGAGCTGGTTCAGGGGGCGGTCCGTGATCAGGGCCTGCGCGACGGCCTGGTCGGCGAGGGCGACGCCGGCTGCGCGCAGCGGGCGTCCAAAGAGGCGCTCGACATCGCGCACGGTCTGCTTGTCCGCGAGGGTGAGCTTTGGGCTGTCCTGTGCGATGGACGTGTTTTCGACTGAAACGCGGTCGGTGTTGGTCTCACCGTGTTCCTTGGCGCCCGGTGCCGTGGGCGCAGGCGCACCGTTTCCGCCAGCAGCGCCAGCATTCGCCGAAGCCGGCGCCTGGGCACCCGGATCCCCGTCATTTTTGGCAACCGAGCGTGTGGAGTCGGTCGTCTCGACGCGGCGGGAGAGTTTCAATCCGCCGGATGGTTCGACCAGCTCGCGATTGACATAGATCAGCACCCGGGGATTGCCCAGCTTCGCGTACGTGCTCCTGAAATTGTCCACGATTGCCCGGGCCTGTTCGGGAGCGATCAGCGTGGCGGACGGGGCGTAGAGCGTCTGTTCCGCGCCGCTCGAAACGGGCGCTGCGGACGGAACCGAAACCTGCGTGACTGGCGGCGGCGCAGGCGGTGCGTCTTCACCGGCTGCGAGAATTGAAGCCGGCAGCAATCCGAAAAATAAAAGAAGCAGAAGGCGGGGATTCATGATGGGATTCCTATCGATCGGGGAATGAGCGGGGCCGCGACGTTATGAGACAGCCGGTCGATGGCGCCAGTTCCCGGAAGAAATCGACGGCGTTACCGGGCCTCGCGAACGCGGATCGTGTACTTGCGCGCCAGGTTGTTGATCGATGTGAACTGGACGGCCTCGGTCGAATACTCTGCGAGAATGAGGTTTCGGAACGGCGTTTCGTCTCCGGTGGAAACGCTTTGCTCGTCCTTGAAGACGCAATTGACCTGGATCTCGATGCGGCGATTTTCCCGGTTCTTCACGTTGGCGACGACTTCAAGACGCCCGTCAGGGAGGATGCGCTCCTGCAGTCCCGTGCATGTGACGGACACCTGGGCGGGCTGGTCGAGCAGCACGAACTTGTCCGTGCTTTCGATCGTGTACTTCGTCGTGTCGAGCGGCTCGTAGGGTCCCGGGGCGCTCGCGCAGCCAGCAAGAAATGCCGCGGTCAACGCGAGAATGAAGAACAAATTGCGGTGGTGTTTCATAGGTCGAAAGCGAGAAATTGGCGGGAACGTTATCGGGACAACTGGCTGAGGAAAACCACGGTGTCGTGGCTTGTGTCGTCGACCGCGATGGTCACGTCCCGGCTGAATTCGGGCAGACGTTCGCCGTGGACGTCGAAGAACTCGATGCGGGCGGCGTGCGTGCCGGGGGCCAGATGCAGGGCCGCGAAGCTGAGGTATTGCGGAAGATTATCCCAGGTCCGGGTGTCGGCGCGGGGGTTGGTGGCGGCGGAGATCACCTTGCTGATCACTCCTGCGACAGCCAGCGTCGTCGCGGCCCCGTCCTGTTTTTCGCCGTTGTCGTGGGCGATCGCCGCGCCGGTGAGGGCGAGGCGGCCGATCGCATCGGTCGTGCCTTTGAAAACCGCCTTGTTCTGGAGAATGTAGTCCATCACCCGGCCTCCGCGGGTGGTGGCCTGGAAGTTGAGATCGTCGTACGGCGGCAGCGCCACCTGGCGTCCGTCGACGAGCAACACGGCGGAATGCGTGTTCGAGGGCCTGACGTTGAAGCGGAGCTGCTCGCCGTACCTGCCCGCGGCGTATTTCATGGGTCCGCGACCGTACTCGACGAAGCACAGAACATTTGCCTCGTTGTCGTAGGCCGGCAGCGCCAGCTTGGTGTTGGCCCGGGCGCGGGCAAAGCTGTCGGAGCCGTCCCCGCCGAGCTTGGCGGTGGCCAGGCCCTCGAGGTAATCGAGGAGCACGTAATCGTTGGCGTACTGGTGGGCCAGCATGTCGGCATCGTTCAACGCGGCGCTGCGGAAACAGGCGCGTGCGTTGTCCGGCTCGCCGTCGCGCCAGTAGAGGAGGCCGCGGTAGTAGTAGGCCATCACGCGTTCATAGGGTTCGCCGATGAACGTCTTCTCGGACTCGCCTGAGAAGTAGCCGCGTGCGCGGCGAGCGGCCTCGTCCGGACCGGACAGCTGGCCGCCGAGCGTGGCGATGACGGAATCGAGCTGCCGCTTCGCACGGTCGAATTCTCCGCGGCGCAACGCCTCGGCAGCGAAACGGTCCTGCCACAACACGCGATCCTTTGGCGCGGCCGCGGCAACTTGCGCCTCTGCGTCCGTCATCCGGTCACCGGTGTAATGCACGGGTGGCCTCGACGCCTCGGGCAAGGCGCAACCGGTGAAGTATTGGAAGGAGGCGAGCATGACTGCGAGCGCTACCGTCGTCGCTGGAATCCTATGGAGGATCGAGTCCGGTGGATTCAAAGGAAGAGAGGCGATGCCTCCATTGCGGAAAGAGTCCATGACGGGCTGGTCGGAATCATGGACGTTTTGGCGCGATTGAGTGCTTAACGATAGGCGGCATCCTCCAGACCCTGTTTCTTGATTTCGGCCGAACTCTCCCAGACGATCACGCTCGTGCGTGCGTCGGTGAGGCGGAACGTGTAGAGGATGTAGTCGCTCACTCCGGCGGAGCTTTGGGTCGCGATCCCCTGAAGCTTGCCGGTGAGGAAATAGTCGGCGCCGCGAAACTCCACGACGTTGGGATCGGCGCTTGCCGTGACCTGTCCCCCCTGCTTGAGCTCCCGCTCGCCCGCAAGGGTCTTCATCATTTCCCGGTCCAGGAAGCTCACGCGCCCCGTGGCCTTTTCGTTGAGCTGGCTTCGGATGCGGGTGAGGAAGATGTCCTTGTTGATCGGGAAGCGCGTGTCGTTCACGACCGGCTCCAGGACAATGAATGGCGGAGTGCGGGCGTTCGCGATCTGGGGAATCCCAAGAATGCTGCGCGCCATCTTGTCGGTGACCGTGACGAGATCCTGCGACTCGACGCCGGTGCCGCCGACAAAGCCGCGCTCATCGGGATTCATCTGGGTGACCGGAATACCGGTGGGATTGTGGACACCTTCACTGGCGCTGCAGCCTCCGAGGAGGGCGGCGGCAAGGGCAAGGCTGGACAAGGCGACAAAGTGAGTGCGGTTCATGGTGTGGGTGGGAAAAAAGGCAGAGCCCGCTGGAATCGTGCCTCCCGGCGATTGCGTGGGCTCAGCGGCCGAACAGTCCGTTGGCCGAGGCCATTGGCGAGGGGTTTTGAGGAGGGGGATTATTGATGATCGTCACCTGCTGTGGCGTCTGGGCGGGAGCGGGTGCGCTCTGGACCGTCAGCAACTGGGCCATCGCTTCGCGGTTGCGGGCATTCTGCTCGGCGACGCTGCCGAGGAGATAACCCGCGGTTGCCCCGATCGCCGCACCCTGCCAGCCGTTGTGGTTCAGGCTGCCGCTGCTGTGACCGATGATTGCGCCTGCAATCCCGCCCAGCACCGCGCCATCCACCGCTTGGGGACGAAAGATCTGGGCTTGAACGGGAACAACCGCAAGGACCGCGAGCGCAAGAGAAATAGGGGTTTTCATGGCTGATGTCCTTTGGTTCCCAACGGAGACAAGGCGTCCTTGACAAGGTTTCATCCTTCGGATGGGGGAACAGGATCCGCCCTCGGGAGAACTCCTAGCCCGCATATTTCACAGTCTCGGTCGTCGGCACAATCATTCTTACGCTCTTGATTGGGGCGTCGGCAAGAGTCGCAGGATATGCGGGCTAAGCCCGGATGTCATTGACGCCGGTTCGGCAGATTTTTGCATCGAACAGACTGTGGCTCTGCGGCGGAGCGAGGTGTGAGACATCCGGGCT